>Ga0315289_10005586_pt1 | contig 18557 bp, 20 predicted proteins | sample YL17G11_40_MG_FD_203452 | JGI IMG/M metagenome (GOLD analysis project Ga0315289, IMG submission 203452) | Sediment microbial communities from Yellowstone Lake, YNP, Wyoming, USA - YL17G11_40 | ecosystem: Environmental > Aquatic > Freshwater > Lake > Sediment | place: USA: Wyoming | collected...
GGAGGAACCCACGAACATAATAGGGTTATGGTTTTTGAGGAAGATATTTTGGCATTTAATAATGGGTTAAAGAAGGCGGTAAAATTTATTATAGAGAGATCGATTAAATAACCAAAAATTAAGGTTGGCAAATGAGTGACAATCGAGTATATTATAGGGCGACAAAGAAAGGAGATTGTAGATGCGATTTGTGACTGTAAGAGATTTACGTAGTAAGCCGGGCCAAATTTGGCGGCAGCTTTCGAAAGAAAAAGAGATGGTCCTTACCTCAAACGGCAAGCCCATTGCTATTTTATTTGCAATTTCTGCAGATACACTGGAGGAATCACTTATTGTCCTTCGCCGTGCCCGAGCAATGGCGGCAGTAGATTACATGCAAAGACGGTCTATGGATTTGGGCACTGCCCGTATGAGTTTGGATGAGATTAACAAAGAGATCGCTGCTGAACGAAAGAGTCGTCGGGCAAGATGAAAGTAGTCTTAGATACAAATGTATTGGTGTCCGGTTTACTTTCTCACTTTGGTGCGCCGGGTGAGATTGTACGGATGGTAGCTTCTGGAACCTTAGAGCTTTGCTATGATGCGCGCATTCTTTCTGAATATCGAAATGTCCTACTACGTACAAAATTTCCTTTTCATCAAATCTATGTGGATGCCTTACTTGACCAGATAAATGTCTGTGGGCAAGTGGCTACAGCAAAGCCTCTTGCTAAAGAATTACCTGACCCGAATGATGAACCTTTTTTAGAGGTGGCACTTGCAGGAGAGGCTCGATGTTTGGTTACAGGAAATCTGAGGCATTACCCTGCAAACAAACGACAAGGCATGTCGTGGTCTCGCCAGCGAAATTCATAGAAGTTTACCGAGGAAAATTGTAATCCTTCCGCGCGCAAGAAAAAAGCCCTATGTTTTGACAATATAGTCCGGTTTTTCGTAAAAAGGGTCGAGGATATACAAGAGCAGTAGGTAAACTCGCATCTGAAAGTGCCAAATAACCCGACTTTCAGACCCCCATTTCCCAGGGCCCAAAATTAGCCTTCTAATTCATATTTTTGCTACTTAGAGCCAAAAAACAAAGCAAAATTTTCATTTTTATGCTATAATACCAAAAAAGGAGGTATAGAAATATGAGCTTTGGAACGTGGTTAGATTCAAAAGTAAAAAATTTGGGCTGGGAAGATGTAGGGCTAATAAAAGTTAGTGTCATGGGCTTTATTTTAATGCTAGCAAAGCTTTGGGAACCGTTGCTTAGTTTAGATTGGTATTGGTATGCTATAATTTATGTGTTAGCAGCAATAAAACCATTATCTAAAACACTTGGAAAATAAGCCTTCTCAACCGATAAAATGACCCCAATAACCGATTCTTCTCTTGACGAACGCCTCAGAAAAGCTGGTATCCGCCATTACGATGTCCTCATTCACGACCAGCCCAAGGAATGGCTCATCAAGAACTTCAACCAGGGAGGTGTTTAAATGAAGGGTTATGAAGATTCTCTACGGGGGTATGGCCACGAAACGCATGTAAAACACAACTTCACATGTCAGTATTGTGGCTACGACGGACGTTCGTTCCCGAATTGGCTTCAACTTGCCATTGACCACATCGTGCCTCTCAGTCAAGGCGGAACAGACGAGCCAGACAATAAGATAACCGCTTGCCAAGCATGCAACTCCATCACCAGTCGAATGACCTTTCCTGAGGGCATGTCCAGAGAGGAAATTATAGCTCAGAAGAGGCAAAGAGTTCACGACACACAAACCGAGTACTTCCAATTCTGGAGAGACTTTGTTGCACCACTATACATTTAAGGGGGTCTTATTGACTCCGTCCAAACGCTCGCAAGATAGCACATACACAACCTCCAGCCCACAACTGAACGCCAAGTAGGGAGGCCCCATGTACACTGATGGGATCAAGCTCCAACTATCCCACGACGAAGTCAACGAAGCCCTCGGCGCCGGCGCCTCATCCCCCCTCTCCGGCCGCGACTTCCTCGACTCCTATCGCTTTGGTAGTCCTGACGACTTCGACGAACACGGCTACATACACACCAAGTTCTCCAGGCTCACTACCCTCAGCCGTCAAGCCGTAAGAAAATACCAAGAAATCAACCAGGCTGATATCGACGAAATCCTCCAAAGTTCCACACTCGGCGTCTCCATCGCCACTTATCGCGGCGCGCCAGGCCTCGGCAAAGATTCCCATATAGTCCTAAATCAGGGGGACAAAATTATCCAGCCCATCAAAACTGAGCTCCTCAGCGAGTACCAGATGTTCGACCCCGGCCTAAAAGTCCACTTCTGGGAAACGGTGCTCCTCGGCCATTTCGCTTACGCAGACATTGACCCCAAAGCCAAAACTACAATAATCTTCATCCTGCCCACGGGCGAAGACACCTATGAAGTCGACTTTTCCCGTTACAAATAGCGCATTCAATAGCGCCCTATAACTCTTTACGCCGTTGGAGGTAGAAAATAAACAGCAATAGTCCAGTTAAAAGTCTATTCACTCTCCGTCGAGAAAATTCGGAGCCCTGTCCTGATCAATCCAGGTACTGGGACCGATATCCTAAAAGGAAATACGCCGTTAGAATGGCGGAATCACCAAAAGGAGCTAAAATAATGAAAACTTATCTATCACCCATTTTCCTCTCTCTCTTCCTCCTCACCACCCCTTGCTTACCTGGACACGCGCAGGAAGAAAAACCCAAAGAGCCAGCCACCAAGCTGGAAGCCTTCCTCGCCAAGACAGGCACGTTATTCGTCAAAGACTTCTACAATCTAGGCAAAATCCGGGGGCTTGGCACCATAGAACTTAAAGCCTTAGTCACTTATCAGCCCGGGCAAGAAACCCTAACGATTCATGGCCTCACAATCGAGGTCACCGAAGCGGGCAGGCTCGAGTTCTCCGGTACATCCTTCCTGGACCTCGAAGAAATCGAAAGTCTATCCAAAGCAATCGCCTACATGCTCGACCTATCAGAGAAGTGGAAAGACACAGACAAGGAATATACTGAAGTTATCTTCCTTACCAAAGGATATTTCAAAGCAGGCTTCTATCAAAAAGGAACCAAGCAGCAAGCTTTTGCATCCAGCGGATACATCGCCGGAAGAACATGCGGTCTCTCTATGAACGACCTAGCTTCCCTGAAGGCTCTCGTCGACCAGGGAGCGGCCTTGCTGGCAACAAAATGACCTAAGGACATGAGGAAAGGACACTAAAACATGACGACACTACTAAAAATCACAACCCCAGACGGCAAGAAGCACACCTGTAATGCTTCCTGCCACAATGCCAACCACCCCAAATGTACCTCTCCCTATAAAAAAAGCAAGAGCAAAGGATTGGTTGACTGGGGTCCTTTGGGAGATACCGATGAAGAAGCAGAAGAAACTTTGAATAGAATTTTCGATTCTTGGGGGTAAAATAGTAGTCCAAGAATAGCATGGAACCGGGGGCTGAATAATGACTAACCCAAATCAACAAATAGTAAATACTCATCAAGGTAATGACGAAAAGAAAAGAAGAAGGATGAATGTAACAGTTCTCGTGTTGGTTGGTTCTCTGCTAATTGCTGGAGTTATTTATTTCACAGTGGGGTTGTTTGTAATACAACCAATAGGTGCTATCCCTGAAGGAGCTACAATTCTTTATTGGCGACACGGCACAAACCTGCTTTTTATATCTTCTCCTGATGGTCTACTTTTGAATAAGGGGCAAGGGGTTTCATTGCTTGGAAGAGTTGTTGTTCTAGGTGTAGTAGGAAAACTCCTAGAAAAACGAAAGATTATTGTGTTGCCATATTCTAGAACTCTTTATTTGATTTCGACTGGTGGTAAAGAGTTTGAGAAATAAGAATTTCCTACTTTCGTTCTTATGTTCTTTATGGAGTTGGTATATTTTACCATTGTTTAGAGCAGGCCGTAGCCAGAGGCCAAGAACTGGAGTATATCTTGGCTGTGGAACTTCAAAGGTAAGGCAACCCGCATGACTAGAAAATTCGATACTTTAGTCTTGTGTTTGCTCTTCACGGCTTTTGCCGCTATACCTTCCTTTGCCGGGGAAGCCAAAACAGAATCGAACCCTGATAGGCGAACCAACCTTTCATTCGACTTGGGTTATCTTACGCCATTAGGGTTGGAAACGGGGGTCGGAGTGATGTTTCCGTTTGGATTCTTGCCATACACCCAATTTGGCTTCGGTCTTTCTGGAATGATACCAGATGGTCAAGAAAAGTGGGGCAAGGGGCTTTTTGCAACATGGGCCCTTGGCTTCAGATTGCGCGTTCCGAAACTTCATTTCAAATCCCAGTTCACAAATTACTTTACTTTTGGTTACCTTGTAAGGGATTTCTATGCCATAAATGGCGGCAATGCTCTGGATAGCCTGTATTCCACCGACTGGTCTGACCAGCTTGACATCCCGTTTAACTATTACATAACTTTGGGGTATCGCTTCGGACCCGCATACCTATCTCTGGAATTTCGCATTTCAGATTTCAAGGGGCACTATACAGTAAGTGGCTATGACCCATACGGTGTTGCCGGTAGTTGGTACAATGAGATTAATGATGTTAACCCCCCACGCGTCATTTTGATTCTCGCAGCGCGGTTCGACTGGCCTATTCCGTCAGGGGGAGCAAAATCTAAAGCAACAGAGAGCGCTAGAGGAGAAGAAGTCGGTCAGGCAATTGCAGCAGGACAAACAGAGGAAAAATGGCTGCCTCCAGCGGTAAACCCAGCACAAGAGGAAGAGAAAATTGTCTGGGTAATGGTAAGGTCAGCAAATATAAGGGATGGTCCCTCAACCCAAAGCAAAGTAATCGCTGGTGCTAAATGGAATGATAAACTTTCAGTAATTGAAGAACGGGAACAATGGTATCAAGTTAAACTACCTAACGGGCAAGACGGCTGGGTCCATCGCTCGCTATGCTCCTCCAAGCCACTATATTCAGGCACCCCTCTCGAAAAGAACATAGAATATATTAGAACCACTAAATTTGTCTACAGAGGCATTTCAGCAACATATGCAGAGTTATCAACAACATACGCTTTCGCATATGAGAATCCCCAATTTATAGGTTGGGAAGCAGCTCCAGACCCCGATAATCCAGTTGCAACCCTTGTTACAATGAAATTTTCTATCAGTGGAGTTCCAGCCGATATACTAAACGCCCCGGAAAATGAAGTAAGTTATTCCACAAAGACCAAAATGAAAGAAGCTGTTCCTTTATTAAGAATAACATGGCGCGTCAATGACTTGATTAGTCTTAAGATAACTCCATATAACTTCTACGCACAAGACGCATTAACGGTCTATAAAGATATAGTAGGTGGGCTCCACAAATTAGGAGAGTAATTCCAAAGGTATCCTCCAAGGAAGGCAAAACAATTAACTCCGTCTCCGTTACAGACGTCGAGTGGACAGTCTATTGACGACCAGGAGTCACTAATAACTTCACAGGGCACTAAATAGCGAAAGGGGGTTATGATGTATTGTCCAAACTGTGGAAGGGAAATAGAAAAAGGCAGCAAATTCTGTAAGTTTTGTGGCGCAAAGACTGAGGAAGGTGAAATTGGGGCCAAGGAAAAACAAGCACAGCAGGTCAGACAGACCCTGCCTTCCTATGATATCCCCAGGATGATACCTCGGGATATGTTAAAAGAAGGAGAGAGCATAGTTTTTGAGACACATCCACACAAAGTATTTACGCTTTTGGCACCGTGCATTTTGGGACCTATTCTTGTTCTAGGAGCAGTGGCTCTCTTCAATATCTCACCTACACTTGCCCTTGTTACCATTCTTACTGGCATATATGTGCTCTTCATTCCATATCTTAAATGGCGATACACAATTTACGCTTTGACTACAAGTAGAGTTATCAAACTTAGTGGTGTAATAACCAAAGACCTTTATGAAAATTCTCTGGACAGAATTCAAGACCTTAGGTTGACGATAGGTCTCTGGCAGAGAATATTTGGATGCGGAAATATAATGATAACCACCGCTGGCACGGCTACGATTGAGTGTGTATGGGAAAACATCAAAAACCCCCGAGAGATACAAAGCACACTAAGAGCTCTTTTGGGGTAAAAAACAAGGGTCGACCCTAAATGCTTAAGCACGTATAAACAGGATTACTGGAGTAGCTAAGGTTTATAGGTAGATAAACTCCCCTCTGAAAGTGCCGAATAACCCCACTTTCAGACCCCCATTTTCCAGGGCCCAAAATTAGCCCTCTAATTAGCATTTTTGTTAATTAGAGCCAAAAAATCTTGCAAAGATTATATTTTTATTGTAAAATTCTATCTTGATAGGGGAATCTCTTTTACCAGAGGCTTCTTTGTTTGTTTCTAGAAATAGCACCAGGATCAGTCCACGTCAAGTCCAAAGGGATTTTAAGAAGTGGTTAAAAGAGAGTGGTGTTGAATCAAATCTCTCACCACACGCATTAAGGCATACTGTAGGAACAAGACTTTTAAAGGAATTCAAAAACGCTAAATTGGTTCAGCGATATTTAGGACATTCAGATGTGGCGACGACGTTAAGGTATTATGTGGATGTGTTTCCTGAAGATTTAGAGGAAGCAGCAGAGATGTTGGCGGAAAAGTAAGGGGATAATGAAGATGACTGATAGAGAACAGGTATTTGAAGGAAGTTCCATTGAAGAAAAACGAGAGCTTCTAAGGTTATCAAGAATTCATTTTGATATAGACACGAAATACCCAAGAGAAAAAGCTACCGATTCTATCGTTGAACGTGGTATTTTTGGTTGTTCTTCAGGTCAACCTTGTTCGGAAGAAGAGATAAATAATACAATCGCATCGTTAGGGTTAATGAATGGATTACGCAAAAATGAGTTGAAAGCAAGTTTGGAAAGACTCTGTCAAGACTATAGGATTCAAAACATAGATGGTAAATTTCTGCTTAATAAGGAGAGAGTTAGTAATTTGGAGTTTGAAATCCAAGAAGCAAATCGGCGTTTTGAGATCATAGTTAATAGAGTTTACAATTCAATCATAGACAAGCGTAATAAACAAATTCTAACCAAGTTTTTCTTAGAGTTCATCTCAATGGTATTTGCTAAGTTTGGAGAACAGTGGATAAAATCTCTATGTAACCAAGCCGAGCCCAAAGATTTCTTGAAAGGGAGTGATATAGAAACTATTTTTACAAAGCTTGCGAAGAAACACGCATTACCTAAATCCGATAGAGAAAATATTAGAAAGTTAAGTCTTAAGTTTTTCATTGAAAACGATCCTGATTATGGGTACTTAAAATTCAATTTAGCTCAAAGTTTTTATATAACAAAAATTTTAGGCATAGATATCCCTATTAACCTATTCTCACAAGAAATCTTTTCTAATTCAGTGATTTTTTTAGACACGAATATTGTATTTGCTTCTTTGTTGCCTGTGTCAAGGCACAATATCACTTTTAAAGAATTATTAAGGATATGTAAAAAGATAAACATTGAATTAAACGTTAGCACTATAACCAAGAACGAAGTAGACAGAGTAGTTTTTTATTTTGAAAAAGAAGCGGCCAATCTTTTTGATGAGATACCAGAAAAAATTGCACCTAAAGTCAGAGGAACATTTTTTGAAACATATACTGAAGAAAAGAAGAAAGATCCTAAATTCTGCGTATCGGACCTGTTTAAACCATTCCATGAATTAAAAGAAACACTGAAGAATACCTTCTCAATAGATATTATAGATGACGTGGGTTTTGATAAATTATTTCAAAACGCAGAAAAGAATACTAAACTTCAAAATATATTTAATTCTAAATCGCTAGAGATTAGAAAAAGAAGTAAAAGTAAAGATTCACTTTCGCATGATATTTTTCATTATTTCTTGGTTGAAAAAACAAGACAGAGTGATGTTAAGAAATCTTGGTTTCTAACGATAGATACATCTTTACCTCATGTGGCGGCCTCATTGCAGAAAAATGGAGATATACCGTTTTGTTTTACGCTAGATGTGCTTATGCAATGTTTTTCACCATTCATAACAACAGAGCAAGAGGTATATGATTTCGCAGAGGTGTTTTCTAAATTGATTGCAAACCAATTATTTCCTTCATCAAAACTATTTGATGTTAGAGATTTTGTTTTCTTCAATGACATTGGAGTAAAAATGAGAGAATTGTCCGAAGATGACATCGAAGAAGCCCTGAATCATATTAAAAGGCATGTACTTAAAGGAAGAGCATATTCTCGCGCTGATTTTGAAAAAGTTGCATACGAAGTTAAAAAACTTTTCTCGGGACGCGCAGATAAAGACGAGACTATAAGAAGACAAGTAGACAGAATCTCAGAAATGGAGAGAAAGCACAAGACTGAATTGTCGAGCAAAGATGAAGAAATAAAGAGGGTTAAGAAAGAAAAAGATAGGATTGAAGAAGAGATTAAAATTAGGGAAATGAAAAGAGTTTGGTATATAAAAATAACATGTTTTTGTATAACCGCATTAAGTATCCTGTCTATTTTAATCTATCTAACTAACTCATTCGCAGAAGGTACTAATCTATTACGAAAGATTATAAATTTCTGGCCATATTATGGTCTCTGGGTTGCTATTTTCAGTATTTATCTGAGATGGATAAACAAGAATGATTTATTTAGAAAATTTATAAAGAAAAAGGTAATTATTTGAAACGAATAAGAGAAGAAAGCAGCGGGGGTTGCTATCCATTACTCTAACGTCGTAAAAGTAGAAGTTTTGCGACACTGGAATAGGAGCAATCTAGATTTATCGACGAGAATAGCAAGAGAGTTTCTGAACTTTTGCGACATTCAAGGAGGTTTCTGTGAAGATTGTCCTTGACCCCAAACAATTGGAAACCATCAAAGCCATGCTTGATAAAGTGGTGAATGTAGCTGAGAAAATCGCCACTGAAATGAAACGCGCCAACGACCTGAAAGGGAAGGAAGTTCAAGCCAAGGAGGCCTGAGCATGGAGGTAGGCCTGAAGTTACTTGGGATCCTGTTTGGTGTCCTGGCAAGGACACTGGTTCCATATCTCAGGAAGTTAAAACAGGGTAAGATCAAGAGCTTCAACAAGGGATATTGGGTATCAGCATTAGCTTCATTTATCTTGGGCCTGATTACCACCTTGCTTATCTTCCCAAAGTTTGAGTTTGTCGGGCCAGCTGCAGGGATAGAGGCCTCTATTAAACTATTTTGCACTGCCTTCGCCTTTGGATTTGCCTGGAACTCCCTGGTCTCAGAAGGAGCTAAGTGGGCAGAAAGGCCCAAGCAGAAACCGAATAAGTGAGAAAACGGATTCCCTTATCTGTAGTTTTAGTCACATATATCGATAACAAAAATCGAGACTGGAGTTATAAAAAAGCCATTTGTGCAAGCCGTTGCTAAAATCGCAAAGGCTTTAGATATTACAGTAGATGACTTATTAAAGGGAGTCTAGAGATATGACTAAAGAACAAAAATTTTTCAAAGCATTACAAAATGTTTTTATCGGAGCGCAGATTGAAGGTGAGGGTGGCTTTGTCAATCTGATGCGGATGAAATCCGACTATTATTGCAAAATAGAAAAAATCTTGCAAAAAGACATTGAAGAAAAACTAAAAGACCATCCGAAATTCAAAGAGGAGATGTTTGACAAGCTCTATTCTTTTTTCAGCCGTTACTTTACCGAAAGTGGATCAATTTATTTTAACTCTACGCCTTTTCATAACAACATCTATGAAAAAGTTTATACCGATGAGCGAGATGTAATTCTTTTCTGGAAAACGCAGATGCTCTACTATGTTAAAACAGACCGTATTTTCAGAAGTTTGCCGGTGGAATTTGATGGGTTCAAATTTTTCTTTGATGCGTCAAAACTGGAAAGCAAAAAAGCCAATGAAAAACGTTCGCCTATTTTTGAATTAAAACAAGTAAAAGACGACGGAACAATTGTCTTTACGGTTTTGTATTCTGAAAGAGGGACAAAAAATAAGGAAGATGAAATTTTAAAATCTCTAAAGAAAAAAGGGATTACCATTTCCGAAGAACAAGTAGAAAGGGCTTTCAGGATTTTTGAGAAACAAAGCGAAGTCGATTATTTCGTCAACAAAAACGCCAAAGAGTTTTTGCGAGAGCAGTTTAAGCTGTGGAGTTATCAATACTTCTGGGATGGTGCGGAGAAATGGAATGTCGACAGGGTAAATGAAATTCAAGCCTTAAAAGACATTGCTTATAAAAGTATTGATTTCATCTCTCAGTTTGAAGATGAACTGGTAAAAATCTGGAACAAGTCAAAGTTTGTCAAAAATAGCAATTATGTGATTACGCTTGACAGAATAAAAGACAAAAAATTAGTTGAAAAAATCAAAAAGCACAAAAACTTTCCGTTACAGATAAAGGAATGGAAGGAGTTAGAAATAGATAAAGAAAATCCCCGGGCGCCGATTGACACAAAATACTTTAAAGATTTAGAGCTTGAGATTTTGGGCCTTTTTGACGATTTAGACAAATCTCTTGATGGTTGGTTGATAAAGAGCGAAAACTATCAAGCGTTAAATACAATCCTTCCAAAATTTAAAGAAAAAGTGCAGACAATTTATATCGATCCGCCTTTTAATACAGGAGAAGATTTTCCTTATGTAGATAGATTTCAGGATGCCTCTTGGTTATCACTTATGTATGACCGAGTTAATCTTTCGAGTATGTTTTTGCGCAAGGAAGGCAATTTTTATTACCACATAGATAGGTATGCCTATTACTATAGCCGAATAATGTTAAACAATATATTCGGCGAAAATAATTTTAAAGCTGAGGTTGCTTGGGATACATGCGGAATTACAGGATTTAAACCAGGAAAAAATAATTGGGTAAATAATATTAATTATATACTACATTTTTCAAAGAGCGATGAAAATAATTTCTTTACCAAAATTTTCGTGATTTTAGAAAAAGAAGAAAAAGAGCGTTTAAAACTAGGTTGGTTAGATTTGATGTATGATAACATGAAAGAGAAGTATTACATTGAAAAATGGAATAATATTTTAGAAAAGAAGTATGTTGAAACAGAAAATAAAAAACATCCAGTTGGTATGATTTGGACTGATATTTATTCTTTTCTTTTCACCCAAGTTGGTAATAATGAATCGTTCTTTTTCAATACACAAAAGCCGGAACACCTATTAAGGCGAATGATTCAGGCATCTTCAAAGCCAACTGATATTGTGTGTGATTTTTTCAGTGGCATTGGAACAACTATTGCAGTTGCTCATAAGTTAAACAGAAAATGGATTGGAGTAGAAATGGGACCATATTTTGACACATTATATTTAGATATCGTTAAGTTAAAGAAGAAAAAAAATCAGGATAATCAAGATGATTTGCCCGAAGACGCGATTGAAGAAGATGATCCTTCAATCGTAGAAGTGCTATCAGAAACAAAGGGACAGAAAACTGTGGTAATGAAAAAAATAGGAATGGTTGGTAGGATGAAAATTGTTTTAAGCGGAGATCAGATATTTCATGTATTTGGCCACCCGCGCCATCCTCAATTATCGAGAAATATTAATTGGCAAGGCGGGGGATTTTTCAAGTATTACGAACTGGAGCAATATGAGGAAGCGCTGAGCAACTGCAAATATAAGGATGGCGATTTATTCACAAAGCCGAATTCATCTCCATATCAAGAATATGTCTTTATGAAGGACGAAAAGATGCTGAAGGCTTTAGAGATTGATTATAAAAATAACGAAGTGAAGGTTGACTTAAGTAAGCTTTACCCTGATATTGATATTGCCGAAACTCTGTCAAACCTGACAGGCAGATGGATTAAAAGAATTTCAAAAGACGAGTTGGAATTTGAGGATGGGACAAAAATAAATACCAAGGATTTAGATTATAAACTTATTAAACCTCTAATCTGGTGGTAGTATGGCTGTACTTTTTAGCGATTATTGCGGAATAAATAAAAAAGAACTTGAAAAGCAAGGTATTTTTAATTCTATTATAGGTCTTGATACTAAACTTTTCCTTGACCCACATCTTTTAAAAAGTACAAAGATATCAGAATTTCGACAATCACGAAGTAGAATAAAGAAGTACTACGAAGATATTATAAGATTACTTTTAGTTCGTCAGCGAAGGGGTGATCGGGCATGGAGCGAGGCATTAAAGAGATTAAGATTTAAGGAGGTTATGGGTGTTTTTATGGGTTACGGCGTCCATGGTGGCGATGGAAATGCGATCGGGTTTGGATTGGCAAGACGCCTTCTTGATACCGCAATAGAAATTATTGAGATGGGCATAAAAGACCCTGAAATATTTGAATTAATTGGACTTTTCGAAGAGGATTTTGGCGCAGACCGTTTAAGCGATATGACAATCGCTATAATTCGAGATGATGTTTACGGCTATACTCACAATATTGTTAAAAAATTTAAAATAAAAAATACCATAGAGCTTAAGTATAAAGACAAAAGTTATATTTTACCAAAACATCCATATAGAAATAACCCCATTTTATTATTACCTAAAGAGTTACTCCGAAATTTACCGGTTGCGCTTACGTGGGAAGGAATAGACCATGTTGTTTCAACCAATAGAGAGTTAAGAGAAAGATTAAATAAATTAATAGGAGAAGTTTGGAAAAATAAAATCAAGAAAAAACAACTCCGCGATTTTATCTTGTCAGACAAAAATAATGTTAAAATATTAATCGAGGCTTATAAACAAAGCAAAACCGGCCATTATGATTTTGAAAGAGATCCGAGCGGAGAAGTAATCTGGTATGAATTAGGAAAAAGGTTTGCCAGCGCTAACCCTCTTACTCTTAAGATTACAACTTATAATATCGAAGGCCTTGAGAATATTGTGAAGGACATCATTGAGCAGTTTAGAAGGAATATAGAATTTAACGGTCTTAATGAACATCTCTACACTAAAGAAGGTTTTAAATATATACCAAGACATGAGAGGTTTGCTCAACGATTATTTTATGCAATTGCCGATACTTATTGCAATGCTAATAACCTTGATATAAGCAGGGAACCGAATGCCGGTAGTGGTCCAGTAGATTTTAAATTTAGTAGTGGTTATACTGCGCGTGTTTTGGTTGAGATTAAGCTTTCTTCTAATAGAAAATTATTGCCCGGCTTTCAAAAACAATTGCCAGCATATCAGGAAAGCGAAAATACAAAACGGAGTGTTTATGTTGTAATAAAAGTTACGAAGTCTGATAAACAGATTGACCGATTATTGAAAGTTAAAGAGCGGGAAATGAAAAATGGCAAGAAAGCCCCTGATATTATTACGATTGACGGTTATATTAAGCCTTCGGCCAGTAAAAGGTAATTATGTCCAGATTATTTCTTCAAAATATAGTTGATGATATTTCCTTTGATAATCTTCCTATTAAATGGCAGGGATTTGATTTTGGCCGTTTCTCAAGAGACAAGACGCTTTTTGATTTTCAAAAACAGGGACTTCAAAACGTGCTAAAAGCTCTGTGGCTTTACTATAAAGAGAAAGACGGCAAAAAGGCGAATTTATACAGCCACTATAGAGCAAACGATTTTGAAGAAAAACTTGATTATGATTTAAAGAAAAAAGGAGAAGGAAAAACCGCAAAATATCTTTTGGAATACGACAAAGCTTACCCTGTCTTGGACAGTAAAATTTCTTTTGAACATTTTATCAATCGGATGAGTTTTTGGATGGCAACTGGTTCGGGAAAGACACTTTTAATTGTTAAACTGATTGAAATTTTAGGAAAGCTGATTTATGAAAAAGAAATACCGGCAAACGATATTCTGTTTTTAGCGCATCGCGACGATTTATTAGAGCAGTTTAAAAATCATGTGGAAGAATTTAATAGTTTTAACTTTGATACGAAAATAAATCTTAGGAATTTAAGAGATTATGAAAGCGTAAAACGGGAAAACGCCTTGCCTTTTGCCAAAAATGAAATAACTGTTTTTTATTATCGCTCTGATTTGATTTCAGACGAACACAAAGAAAAAATAGTCAATTTTAGAAACTACGATAATAGCGGGAAATGGTACATCCTTTTAGACGAAGCCCACAAAGGAGATAGAGAAGACAGTAAAAGGCAGATTTTATACTCAATATTGTCAAGAAACGGATTTTTGTTTAATTTTTCCGCCACTTTTATCGATCCAAGGGATTACTCTACTTGCGCATTTAACTTTAACCTTTCAAGGTTTATTGAAGAGGGATACGGCAAGCATATATATGTGTCCCAATCAGAGATTAGCGCCTTTCGGAACAAAACTGATTTTTCTCCACTTGAAAAGCAGAAAATTGTTTTAAAAACACTGATACTTTTAGCCTATATCAATAAGTATTTTGAAAAGGTTAGAAAAGAAGATAAATCCTTGTATCATCGCCCGCTTCTCTTGACGCTGGTTAATTCCGTGGATATAAAGGACTCTGATTTGAAACTCTTTTTTGCTGAACTTGAAAAAATTGCTAAAAAAGAGATAAAAGCCAACCTACTTAAAAAAGCAAAAGCAGAACTCGTTGAGGAATTTAATAATCACCAAAAATTTGAATTTGAAGATTTAGAATGTGTTGTAAATACCGAGTTAATTGCAAAACTGGAGTATGAGGACATTTTAAAGCAGATTTTTAATGCCAAAGCCCCGGGTAATATCGAAGTTTTGAAAATTCCCGGCAATAGAAACGAACTGATTTTCAAACTGCGAACTAGCGAAAAGCCGTTTGCGCTGATAAAGATCGGCGACATTTCCGGCTGGCTTAAGGAAAAACTTGAAGGGTATGAGATAAATGAAAGTTTTGAGAATGAAAGTTATTTCAAGAAAATAAACCGGGACGATTCTGATATTAATGTTTTGATGGGATCGCGCGCCTTTTACGAAGGATGGGACTCTAATAGGCCAAATCTTATTTTGTTTGTAAATATTGGCGTGGGAAGCGACGCCAAAAAATTCGTTTTGCAGTCGGTAGGCAGGGGCGTAAGAATAGAACCGCAAAAAAACAAAAGAAGGAGACTTCAAAACTTATTTAATGCAAAGGAAGTAAAAGAGCGGTTATTTAACAAAATCCAAAAACTAATTTTGCCGATTGAGAGCTTGTTTGTTTTTGGTACAAATGCTGAGAATTTGAAGGAAATAATTAAAACCCTAAAAGAAGAAAAGCAGGACAAAGACTTGGGCGGAGAGTTTATCATTAACAAGGAAGCGGAAAAGCATCTTCTTTTGGTGCCTGTTTACAGAGATTCTGAAAAGATTTTTGCTGAAGAAAAAGAACCGCAGAAATATCCTATCAGCAAGGAAGATTTGAGCTTAACAAAACAGTTTTATGAGTTTTTAGGCGATAAAGTCTCTTTGGCCAAATACGAGTGCGAAGTAAAAGTTTTAATTAAAGCAAAGGAAAGCTTGGAGGAAGCAGAGAAATACTACGATTTTAGCGAAGAAAGGTCACTTTTTGAACCCGAATTAATCCTTGATAGAGTTTTTGATTACTTTGGCGTAAAAAGCAAAGAATTCGATAAATTTAAAAAACTTGAAGATGAGATTGTTCACTTTAAAAAGATTAGATTCAACGATGGGGAAAAGTTTGACCAGATTTTAAAAAAGATACAGCAGGTAAGAAACTATGAACAAAAAGAGGGAAAAATTAAACAGTTGCGCTTTGATTTTGAAAAACATAAGAATATTGAAAAATACGATAAGGAAAAGGAAAAAATTGACAGAGAATATCAAAAAGAGGTAAGTTTTGAAAAACTAAAAATAAAATATATTCAAAACCATTACTATATTCCGTTGGTGATTTCTGAAAGCGAAAAAGTCGATTATCTGAATCACATTATCAATGTGGATAGCGAAGTAAGATTTATAGAACAGCTTGAAGAGTATATTGCCAGACCGGATAACTTTTTTTCCCAATTTGACTGGTGGATGTTTAGCAAGCTCGATCAAACTTTAGATGAAGTATATATTCCTTACTACAACCCAAAAGAAAATAAAATCGCAAATTTTAAACCAGATTTTATATTTTGGATGCAAAAAGGAAATAAATATGTAATCTTATTTGTTGACCCCAAAGGGACAGAACACGCCGACGGATATAGAAAAATCGACGGCTATTCAAAAATATTTGAAACCAAAGAAGGAAAAGAAAGTAAAACTTTTCCGTTCAATGGATTGAACATCAATACAAAATTATTGCTTAAGCCTCGGCGAGGTATCGCTGAAGTATTAGATAATTACAAAAAATATTGGTTTGATAATTTTGGTGATTTAAAAGTGAATTTAGGACCCAATTAAGAAGATTTATTAGAATAAAAAAGAATTTAATTAAGGAGGACATAATGGTAGAAGGGACAAAAGAAAAGAAAGAAGACATTGAACGAAAAGAAAGTAAAGCGTCAGTTGAGAGAAATGAACAAAGGCAACTCGAGGAGTTATATGATAAAAAACTAGAAAAGGCTATCAATGTAAAGGAAGAGGATGATTCGACACTAAAGCCAATAATTCAGCGATTAGCAAATGAAGAACAAACCGTATATATGGCTTTTATAGCACCCTCGTATAGTAAAAGGGTATCACCGATTGAGACAAGAGGAGCGAGTATCAGAATATGGGAAGAACTTGGAATTGAAAAAGCTATCTTAAATATTACTAGCGCATTGAAGGATAGAAATATTTCTAAAAAAGCAAATTTAAATCTTTTAATTAATAGCCCTGGAGGCTTTGTATCATCTTCCTATGTAGTAGCAAAAATGATAAGAGATAATTTCAAACGTATAAAAGTTTTTATTCCAAATATAGCAGCTAGCGGTGGAACATTACTAGCGTTGGCGGGTAATGAAATAATAATGAGCGATCTAAGCAGATTGTCTCCTATAGATACGCAATTGCGCTATAAAGACGAAATAGTATCAGCTCAGTCTTATGACAGGGCCATCGAGACTTTTGATGAATATTTTGCAACAAGAGGACCTTGGGAAGTTCCTTATCCCAGAAAAGCAATGGCTGAGAAATTTGATCCTATATTATGGGAAGAATGGAAGGCAGAATTAAATCAAGTGTGGCATTATGCAATGGATATATTACGAAAAGCAGGTTACACTAAGGAAGAAGTTAATGGAATAGCTTATAATTTAATCTTTTCGCCTTTTCCACACAATTTTGTTATTAACAGAGATAGAGCAAGGGATGTATTAAAATTAAAAGTCTTTGATGAAACTAATTATCCTCATCACTGGAAAGTAATGAAAGCTTGGTATAGTTTATATATTCTTGAGGCAGAAGATAAACATTTTATTAGATATATATTATATGAGCCCAACTTAAATAATAAGTAGGAGGACAGGAAGTATGCAAAAGAATATGAAAAAACAGTATTTTAATATAGAAAAATGGAGTGAGAAATTAGAAACTTTCGCTCAAAAGGCCTATGATGAGTGGAAAGAGTCTGCTCAAAAGGATAAATTTAAGGAGAAGCAACATAGCGGAAAGAAAATAAGACAAGTAGGTAAACTCCCTTCTGAAAGTGCCAAATAACCCGACTTTCAGACCCTCGTTTCCCAGGGCCCAAAATTAACCTTCTAATTCATATTTTTGCTACTTAGAGCCAAAAAATCTTGCACGACAAAAAATTTACCAAATTTTAAGCGAGAACGCACCCGCTTTAATCGTGGTAATGAATCACTTTTTCTTTGCAATTTTATGCTTGATTTTTTTCTATGGAAGTGGTAAAATTAAGTATATGGAAAGAATGGGACTGAGGATACTGGCAATAGATGATGAAGAAGCTGTCCTGGCGCTCCTCAAGTTTAAACTGAGCCAGTTTGGACACGAAGTGATTACCGCTACCAATGGTATAGATGGAATTAGGAAAGCAAGGAAGCTTGAGCCAGACATTATCCTTTTAGACTTGGTTATGCCCGGGATGAGTGGATTCAGGGTTTGTGAGTTACTTAAGTCTTATAATAAGACAAAAGACATTCCCATTTTCATATTTACAGCTTTGGACCGATTAGAAGATATTGAGCGCGCCTACGAAAAAGGTGCGGATGACTATATTGTGAAACCATTCGAAGTAGTAACGATTAATAATACAATTGAGACTAAATTCACCGAATTTATGGAAAAAGCTGAGTATAAGGCGACTTTTGAAGAGAGGCATAAAGAGACTTCTCAAGAATAAGTTTTGAAGAGATTCTTGGTTTATCAGAATAAGAAATCTTCCCACGCGGGAAGATTTTTTATTTGATTTCTTGTCGAGAAATCTACTATGATTACTCCACTGTCGTAGGGGTCCGATTCATCGAACCCACATTATCGGGCGTCATAAATGCCGCCCCTACAATTGAGCCCCTACAGTCTCTTTGGGAGAAGATAAAATATGCAGGACTTAATAATTTTGACTGCCTCCTTAGCAATTATTCTGATTCTTTTCAAATGGAAATTGAACCTGACTTTGACCATGATAATAGCGGCATTCTTTCTAGGCATCGCATACGGTTTTAGTCCGGGACAGATTTCAAAGAGTTTTTACGCTGCCTGTGTATCGAGAGAGACTCTGGAGATTGCTGTTACCC
>Ga0315289_10005587_pt1 | contig 18554 bp, 19 predicted proteins | sample YL17G11_40_MG_FD_203452 | JGI IMG/M metagenome (GOLD analysis project Ga0315289, IMG submission 203452) | Sediment microbial communities from Yellowstone Lake, YNP, Wyoming, USA - YL17G11_40 | ecosystem: Environmental > Aquatic > Freshwater > Lake > Sediment | place: USA: Wyoming | collected...
ATGCTGATATCGTGCCGATAAGAAATAGTTCATTGAATTTCATTTTTTATTTCTAAAAACTGTTCTTTTGTTATTTCGCCTTTTGCAAAACGCAGTTTAGCAAAAAATAGCGGACTTTGAGTGAGCTGAATTCCTCCATTATTTTGCTTTCTAGCTTCAATTAATTTTCTGTAAAGTATTCCTTTTAGCATATTTTTGAAACTTCTTCATTATGTTCCGAACATGCTAAACAGGCAGAATTAACTTTAAATGCTTTTCGCTAAACTTTCTTTTTCTTTTTTCTCAAAAACAATTAAATCTTGATAATATTTAATATTTTATCAAAATTTTCTAACATTTGAAATTATGATTAGAACAAGTTTCAATCATTTCCGGTCGAATTTTCCGACTCAGTATTGTTTTCCTGATTACCACTTTTTCCATGAGTTATATTTGTTGCGTTTGTGTTTGATGTTTCATTTTTTTCTTTGTGTCCATTTTGAGGTATCTGAATACCTGCAGGATTTATTCTGATGGTCTCACTACAATTGTCTTTACATGATTGATTGTGTTCGCTCTTTTTTTCAACGCGCGTATGATTATCTTTAGTAGTCACATTGAAGGTTTCAGTGAACGATTGGTTTCCAACTGTAAAGGTGACATTGACAAGTCCAGTCATATTTCCATGCTCTAAAATGTTTTCAACAGCAGTTTCATGGCCGTGAGTTGAGACATTTATGGCATGTTCAATGCTGTCCTTCGCTTGATCAGGAACCTTTTGCTTTACATCTTGGAGGACAAGGTGATGCTTGAAAGTGACCGCCGCAACATGCTCGGCAAGTTCTGTCACGTTTTGACCTGATTTTTTGGTTGCATTTACCTCTTTCATAGTTTCATTCATCTCTTTTTCGAACTTTTTTGTTAGAACAGGAATCAAATCTGTTTTATTCAATGCAATAGATTCGTTCAATTCAGCCAGTCTCTTTTCGGCGAATTGCAGGTGCAGATGAGCCTTTTCCCGAGGACTGAAGGCAAAAAACAATTGGAATCTTTCTAACAAGTCTTGAAAAACTGAAAACACGTTATCTGGAAGTACGCCTGGGCTTGCAATCACGACGTTTGTATTCTGAGCTGTAGCACAGTATCCGAAAGTGAGCAGGAATCCGAATAATATCGGCAAAATAAGAATTTTCATTATGTTATTATTATATTCCTTTTTTAAAAAGCCTTGTGGACTCGAAGGGATTGGACTCGAAGAGATTCGAATTTGAAGTAAATTGGAATTTAGTGGTTAAAAGTGCTCCCACCGATATTGACTTCAGTTTTACAAACTTCAAAAAACTTAAATACTTAATTATCATTCTAAAGATATAGTGATTAAATGAAAAAAATACTTTTCGCCTTGATGATAACAGTAATGCTTCTAGCACCAGTAGTTCTAGCAGCTAACTCTAAGCAAACAGAGCCTTTAGACAAAATAACTTTCATCCACTACAAAGATGGAACCAAGGAAGCAGTGGGTAGAGATGCAGACAAAATAACTGGCGGCGGCTCGTGCTATAAGCTGTTGGGTGTTAAATGGGGTAATCTACCGATAAACTATGTGGTCGATGCAAGTAATTCAGGTAATAATCAAAATTTCGTTAAAAATGTTATCGATCTTGCAACAAAAGAGTGGGATGGCCACACTTCACGAAAACTGTTCGGTACATCCACATCTGGAAGTGCAGCTGATGATGGAGCAGCACCTGACTATATAAATGAATACATGTTCGCACGCCTTTCTAACGATGGCTGGATTGCAGTAACGACATATTGGTATACAAGATACAGCAAGCAGATTGTCGATTATGATGTGACATTCAACACATACTATGGATGGTTTGACTGCACAAAAACAGCATGCACAAGTGCAAACAGAGGAATGGATTTGCAAAATATAGCAACACATGAGACAGGCCACGGCTTGGGGTTGTCTGATTTGTATCAAAACAGCTGCTCAGCAGTTACAATGTATGGGTACAGCTGGTATGGAGACATCGGAAAGAAAACTCTTGAACAACCGGACATAACAGGATTGCAGAAAATCTACGGAGCTTAATCTTTTTCTTTTTCTAAATTTTAAATTTAGGGCTAGTTTTACTTGCAATAAGGTGTTTTTACTACTGAATAGTAAAGTTTATATACAAGTAACTACTGATGAGTACTAATGAAAGCCACTATTTCAAATACAAATCTGACTAAAAGTTTGATAAATGCTGCAGGAATATCTTTATTTTTATTTTCTCTAGTTCTTGGATTTTTTGTTGCTAATTTTGTTTCACCAGTTTTAGCATATGAAACACCGTTCTGCACTGTAACAGGTGGCTATAGTATTTGCACGGATCAAGCAGATTATACACCTAGTTCAACTGTTCATATTTCTGGTTCAGGCTTTTCTCCTGGCAATCTTCTTGTAAAAGTCACAAGACCTGACGGCTCTGTTGTTACTGGTGATGGTTCTTTTGGTAATTGGCCGACTGCTTATGATTATGTGGCTGCTGATTCAGAAGGGAAGTTTCAATTTGATTATGTTCTTGATGGAATTGAAGGACAGTATCTCATTGAAGTTTTAGATAGTGAAAATAATGTTTTAGCAAGTCATAGTTTCACAGACGCTGATACTAGATATTTTACTTCAGCAATATTACCAACTACAGCTAACACCTTGGAAAGTAAGAGTTATACAATTACAATTATAAATGATCTTACCAGCAGTAAAAAATTGGGTTCTGCAAGTATAATCATTCCTGCTGGTTTTACAATTATTTCGCCACTAACTGTAACAACTTCTCCTGTGAGATCGTGGTCTGGTACAATAGTTTCTGGGGTGATAAAATTAGATTCTACAGGAGGAAATGAACTGAGAACAGGAGAATCTGTTTCAGTAACTTTTTCTGCTACAGCTCCAGCTACAACAGGCACATATACATGGACTACAAAAGGATATGAAAGTCATAGTCAGACTGGAAGTTTGTTTGTTATAGTTGGTTCTCAACCAACAGTAACCGTATCGCAAAGCAATGGAAATATTGTTATAGTTAAAAATACTGTGGGTGGAGATGGAACATTTAGTTTTACTGGCGATTTGGGAAGTTTCCAAATAACAACATCTTCTGGCTCAGGAACTTCTAATTTTAATGGCATAGTTCCAGGTACTTATTCTGTTTCAGAAACTGTTCTACCTGGCTGGGACCTAACAAGCGCAACTTGCAGTGATGGTAGTCCTGTAAGTGCAATAAGTTTACAACCAGGAGAGACAGTTACTTGTACTTTTGCAAACAGTAAACGCCCAATTCTTACAGTAACCAAAATTGTTGTTAATGACAACGGAGGAACAAAGACAGAAGCAGATTTCCCACTTTTCGTCGGTACCACTCCAGTTACAAGTGGAGTACAGAACACATTCGATGCTGGCAGTTATGTTGTCAGTGAGACTGGGCAGTCTGGTTACGCTGCAACTATCTCTGGAGACTGTGACAGCGATGGAAATGTCGTCCTAAGTATAGGCGATGTAAAATCCTGTACAATAACGAATGATGATGTCGATACTACAGCTCCAGTAACAAGTGATGATGCGCCAACAGCATGGAGAAATACTGACGTAACAGTTACATTGACTCCAACTGACACTGGAGGATCAGGAGTTGCTAATACTTATTATTGTGTATACAACTCAGGCGACTCTGCATGCACTCCAACTACACCTGGCACATCTGTATCAGTAACTTGTGCACCAGGAAACACTTGTCAACAGATTGTAAGATACTATTCTACTGATAATACAGGCAATTCTGAAACTGCTCACGATTCAGAAATCATTAAGATAGACAAGCAAGCTCCTTCATTAGTTGTGCCTTCGGATATTACTACTGAGGCTACTGGTTCTGCCGGCGCTGCAGTTAGTTTTAGTACAAGTGCCACAGATTTGGTAGATACAAGCCCAGCAGTTGTTTGTAGCCCAGTCTCTGGTTCAACATTTGCATTAGGAGACCACGCAGTAACATGTTCAGCAAAAGATGCTGCGGGAAATTCTGCAGTGGACACGACATTCAATGTTAAAGTTCAAGACACAACTGCACCAACAATAGATAATGTTGCTGACATCATTGAGGAAGCAACAAGTGCATCAGGTGCTACAGTTACAATTATTCCTCCAACATCTCATGATGTAGTAGATGGTGATGGTATTGCAACATGCAATCCTGCATCAGGTTCAACATTTGGATTAGGAGAAAATGTAGTTGACTGTGAGGCCACTGATGCGCATAGTAACAATGCAACATCTTCATTCAAAATAACCGTTGTTGATACAACTCCTCCTGTTGTAACAGTTCCATCTGATATCACAGAAGAAGCTACAAGTCCATCAGGAGATGTTGTTATATTCACTGCAAGTGCAAGTGATATTGTTGACAGTTCAATAACTCCAACTTGTGTTCTTGCATCAGGTTCTACTTTTGTTTTAGGAACTACACTAGTTACTTGTAGTGCAACTGATTCTCATGGAAATACTGGTAGTGCTTCATTCAATGTTATTGTTCAAGATACAACTCCACCAGTTATCACATTAACAGGACCTAATCCTCAGACGATTGAAGTTTTAAATTCTTACACAGAACTAGGTGCAACAGCTTCAGACAATTATGATTCAAGTGTAACTGTCACTTCAACAGGAACAGTGGATGTTGATGTTGTTGGCGACTATGTAATAACCTACAATGCGGTTGATACTGCAGGAAACAATGCAGTTTCACAGATAAGAACCGTTCATGTTGTTGACACAACACCTCCTGTAATTACATTACTTGGCACAACACCTGTAACAATTGAGATTCATTCAACCTACACAGATGCAGGAGCAACAGCTTTAGATAATTATGACGGTGATATTACATCAAGCATCGTGACAGTAAATCCAGTCAACGATGATGTTGTTGGTATTTACACAGTAACTTATGATGTAGCAGACAGTAATGGAAATTCTGCAGCTCAGGTTACAAGAACCGTAAATGTTGTCGATACAACTCTGCCAGTTATTACACTTGTGGGAGCAAATCCTCAGACGATTGAGGTTTTAAATACTTACACAGAATTAGGAGCTACTGCTTTAGATAATTATGATGGTGACCTTACAGGCAGTATTGTAATCGATGCGAGTGCAGTAAACACAAACCTTCTTGGTTCATACACAGTCACTTATGACGTGACAGATGCAAATGGCAATTCTGCAACACAAGTTGTAAGAACTGTTCATGTAGTTGATACAACAGCACCAGTAATAGATTCACATGTAGATGAAACTGCAGAAGCAACATCTTCAGCTGGTGTAACAGTAACATACACTAATCCAACTGCAACAGACAACTATGACTCAAGCATAACAGTCTCATGCACTCCTGCATCAGGTTCAACATTCGCACTAGGAGACCACGCAGTAACATGTTCAGCAAAAGATGCTGCGGGAAATTCTGCAGTGGACACGACATTCAATGTTAAAGTTCAAGACACAACTGCACCAACAATAGATAATGTTGTTGACATCACTGAGGAAGCAACAAGTTCTTCAGGTGCAATAGTTACTTACATTTCTCCAGCAACACATGATTTGGTTGATGGTGATGGTATTGCAACATGCAATCCTGCATCAGGTTCTACTTTTGCTTTAGGAGAAAATCCAATCGACTGCGAGGTCACTGATGCTCACGGCAATAAGGCAACATCCTCATTCAAAATAACAATTGTTGACACCACTGCTCCAATTATTACTCTTAATGGAGGCAATCCATTGACAATAGAAGTTCACAATGATTACATTGAATCAGGAGCAGTTATTACAGACAATTATGATATTGGTTTAATTGCAACCATCACAGGAACAGTAGACAAAGATACAATTGGAACCTACATACTATATTACGATGTTGTTGACTCAAATGGTAATCATGCAGTTCAGGTAATAAGAACAGTAAATGTTGTTGATACAACTTCTCCAGTTATAGATTCACATGCTGATGTTATTGCAGAAGCAACATCTTCAGCTGGTGCAACAGTAACATACATTTTACCAACTGCGACTGACAACTATGATTCAAGCATAACAATCTCATGCACCCCAATTTCAGGCTCTACTTTTCCATTAGGAGACACCACTGTTACTTGTAATGCTCAAGACGCTGCAGATAATCATGCAATACAAACTACATTCAATGTTCATGTTCAGGACACAACTGCACCAGTGATAACATTGCTAGGTTCAGATCCTGTAACAGTTGAGGTTCATACAAGTTATACTGATGATAGTGCAACAGCTTTTGATGATTATGACGGAGATTTAACATCAAGCATAGTAACAGTAAATCCAGTAAATGAAGACGTTGTTGGAGATTACACAGTTACATATGATGTGGCAGACAGCAATGGTAATGCTGCAGCTCAAGTCACAAGAACTGTTCATGTCGTTGATACCACACCTCCGGTAATCACTGTTACTGGCGGTGATGAAACAATAGAAGTCCACACACCATACACTGACGCAGGAGCAACTGCAACTGACAATTATGATTCAATTGTTGCTGTTACTTCAAGTGGAACAGTGAATATTGATGTTGTTGGCGATTATACAATATTCTATGACGCAGCTGATGGCCATGGAAATAATGCTGCCCAGAAATCTAGAAGTGTGCACATTGTAGATACTGTTGCACCAACCTGCTCAATAGCAGAGCCATTGACAAACTCTTATCTGCACGGGACTACTTCAATAAAAATTTCTGCATCGGATTCAGGATCAGGAATTTCCAAGGTTGAATGGAGTTTGGACAATTCAACATGGATTCCGACAACTTTTGATGGAACATTTTATTCAGCAGACTGGAATACAGCAGGAATTACAGACGGCACTTATACAATTTATGGAAAAGCAACTGACAATGTCGGTTTAGTTACTTATGATCCAGTGAATGTTGTTATTGACAATACACTACCTGTCATAACAATTATCTCACCTGAAAATATTACATACTCTTCTGGCAGCGTTAGTTTGACCTTCACTGTAAACGAAGCAACATCATCTCTAGAATACAGCTTGGATGGCGCTCCGACTGTTCCGGCAACCAATACAACTTTAAATGGCCTTGCAGAAAAATCACACACTTTAACCATTTATGCAACTGATTTGGCAGGAAACTTAAATGGCGCAAACATAACATTCACAATTGCTGTTCCGACTCCAGTAATTAATACACAAACTCAATCCAGAGGCGGATCAGTGCCTGTTGCAATACTTAGCTCAGCAAACGTAGCAACTCACAGTCCATCGGCGACATCTCAGGTCATCGTTCAAAATGGAAAAATAACAATTAGATCACCAAGTATAGTAGTTGATTCTGTTTGTAAGGAAACTGTTACTCCAAATTCAGTAGAAAAGATAGATCCAAATGCAGCAGCAACATTCACTGTTGACTTTGATTGCGCCGGTGTTCCGTATGGTGATTACCCAGTAACTTATTCATTGCAGCTATTGAGCGGAAAGATAATTGCAACCAAAACATACACACTTGCAGTAAAAGCAACAGGAGTAGTAGCACCAAGCGTAGTAATTCTAGCAACTATAGCACCGGATTTGTCACCTGGAGAAACAGGGACAGTGACAGTAACGGTTCAAAATTTGGGCAACACAAGTACTAATGGAGATGTTGCATTGAGCGTGCAGGCTGGAGTAACAGCAACACCAGTAAACATTCCAATTAACTTGAATGCTGGAGAAATGAAAAACATTTCATTTGAAGTAACCACATCGAATGATGCAGGAACACCAAGTGGATTAGGAGCATTGACAGGATTTGCATCCTTCTTTGGAGTTGATATGCCAAGCAGCACAAAACTGAATGTATCTGTGAATTATCAGACAGTATCTGGCTTCGATACAGTGTCCAAAGCTGTTGACATCAACATCATCCCAAGATTTCCATACCTCTTAGTAGCTGTGGTCGCAGTGTTAGCAGGAATAGCATATTATTTCTTTTATTACAAAAATTACAAAAAACTCATAACAAAAGCAAGCAACACTTAAGGATTTATACCCTTCGGTAAAGCATGAAACTGCAGAATTTGTTTGAGGATGTACATATCCATTTTACAAAATCATTGCGTTGTCGTCACTTTAATTTCTTTAAAAAATTTATAATTTTGTTAAGGATGTACTAGAAACTAATACAGTAGTTCCTAATGTAATAATCATAACATTTAAATATGAGAAATAATCCATATTAATATGGTGTTAATATGGTAAAAGCTATCGTAGATATAGATGAAAAAACTAACAAAGTTTTGAATCATCTCAAGGCCGAATATAATCTAAAAGACAAGTCTCAAGCTATCAATCTTATGGCAGAAGAGTTCAAGAGATTCGTGAGAATAGAACCTGAGGTTAGGCCTGAGTATATTGAAAAGTTAAAAAAGATTCAAAAAGGAAAGCACATAAAAATTGGTTCTATTAAAGATTTTAGAAAAAGATATGGACTGAAATAAATGTATTCAATCGTCAATAGTCCTAAGATAGATGCGATATTCAGGAAATTATCTAAGAAAAATCTAAATCAGCTTGAAACAATAACTAAAAAACTTGAAAAGATAGTTGAAAATCCGCATAGATTCAAACCTCTTAGCAACATAATGAAAGGACTCAGAAGAGTTCATTTTGGAAGTTATGTTCTTGTCTATTCAATAGATGAAAAGACTAAGACTGTTGTTTTGGAAGATTATGATCATCATGATAATATTTATCGAAAATAATTTTTGAAACTATGCTGTTTTGTAATGAGAAGTATTAGAAAATTAAATAAAAATTTCAGATTATGACTAAAATTTCTATCAAATAGAAAGACTTATATACTAATGGTTCAATAATGATACATATGGTTCAAAATAGGAACAATATAGATTTTGAGATAATTCTTCTTTTACTTAAAAACGAAAGCCATCTTAGGGCAATCGCGAAACAATTGGGCGAATCACACTCGACAGTTCTGAGAAAGTTAGAAAGACTTGTTAAAGAAAATGTTTTAGACAATAGAGTCGAAGGCAGAAACAAAGTTTTCTTTATCAGGAAAAATTTACAGTCAAGAAGTTATGTGTTCAATGCAGAAAGATACAAAATTATAAAACTGATTAACGAATATCCAGAGTTGAATGTTATTATTGAAGATATGTTAAGAAAATCTGAAGAAAAACTTATTATACTGTTTGGTAGTTATGCGAAATTTTCAGCAAAAAAAGATAGTGACATAGATATATTTGTAGAGACAAGAAGCAGAAAAGTAAAGGAAGAGATAGAATCAGTTCACTCAAAAGTAAAAGTGAAGATCGGTGATTTTGATTTGGATTCTCTTTTAATTAAAGAGATAGTTAAAAATCATGTTATACTGAAGGGCACGGAGGAATTTTATGAAAAAATCAAGTTTTTTGAATAAGTTGAAGAATGAAGACAAATTAAGATTGGTAGAGCCTTCTGAAGAAATGTGCAGCTCCTATTTGGAGAAGTCAGATAATTGTTTGAAATCAGCCAGATTACTCTTTCAGAATAATTTGTACGAAAACTCTATTTCAATGGCATATTACACTATGTATAATTCTCTTTCTGCCTTATTTTTTAAGATAGGCATAAAATGTGAAAATCATGCTGGATCTATTTTACTCTTCAAGAAGTTATTTATAAGAATTGATTTATTCAAAATTATATCTTTTGCAAAGGAGGAAAGAATAGACAAACAATATTACGTTACTTCGAAAACAAATTTTGTTCTGACAAAGGAATCTGCTCAGGATATGATTGAAAAGGCAGAACGTTTCTTGGTTCAAATAAAATTGATAATCAAAAATATTAGGAATGAAGAAGTTGAAAATTTGAGAAAGAAATTCAAAGATATCAAGTAACTTTATGTAAGGTATCTTCAGGTTTTAACAGGCGTTTCCAGGTATCTATTCATAACGAAGTGCTTCTATCGGCTGCAAACTGGCTGCCTTTCTTGCAGGAAGCAGTCCTGACACAACTCCTATGATGACAGAAAATCCTAGTGCAAATAATACCAATTCAGGTGTGATTGTTGTTATACTGCTGCCCGCCCCTCTCATTCCTCCTCCAACTCCTATCATTCGAACTCCAAGTTCGGAGATTGTGCCTGAAGCGATGAATCCTAGAAAAATACCTATTAAACCTCCCATGAAACCTATCATTGCTGATTCGAAGACAAACAGTTTCATTATTTCAAAGTTTGTAGTTCCCAAAGCTTTCAGAGTTCCAATCTGCCTTGTCCTCTCAACAACAGACATGAACATTGTGTTCGCTATGCCTATAGCACCTACCAATAAAGAGATGGCAGCTATGCCGGTGAGGAACAAGTTCAACGTTTCCATCACGCTTGAAATTGTTTCCTGCATCGCTTGAGCAGATGTGACGGTAAAACTTTTTGTCTCATTTGTTTCATGCCTTGAAAGCATAAGTCTTTGATCAAGATTACTCATAATTTCGTCAACTGAATTTGAATCAGCCACTTTGAGTTGGATTGAGGAGAATTGATTCGCAAGTACGTCATCGACGATTGTTCTCGCCGCGCTTATCGGCATTATGACATTACTGTCACTCCCGCCCATGCCGCCGATTGAACCAGATTGCTTCAATATGCCCACGATTCTGAATGGCTTTTCCTCTATGCTTATCTGCGTATTTACAACCAACTGTTGCTTGAACATGCTGTTTGCAATTCTGTATCCAATCACAACAGAATTTTCATCTCCGGACGTCAAGAATCTTCCAGAATCCAATTCAGAAGTTGTCATTTCTTTCCAAGCTAGCGGATCGACTCCCTCAACTGTTACTGAACCACTTTCTGTAAGATAAGTAATGCTAGCCCTGCCCGAGACTATTCCATCGACGAACTTGACTCCAGAGACAGTTTTTATAATTTGAACATCTTTGACGGTTAAATTTTGGCTTGTAGTAGTCTGACCTGTCGTTTCCCTTTCGCCAAATCCCATCCCAAAAGCCCTACTTGAACCGGAGGAAATTGTGATGATGTCAGCACCTAAACCACCCAATTGGCCTGATACAGCCTGTTGCATTCCTGAACCTATCGAAAGTATGGAAACAACTGCAGCAACGCCGATAACTATCCCTAATATAGTCAGCCAGCTTCTCATTCCTCTGTGTGATAGGCTGTTCAAAGAAAGTTTTATAATATCGTTGAATTTCATTCCTTATTCCTTTTTATTTTCATCTTCATCAGTAGCAAACCCAACAGAGTTTTCAATCGCGACAATAATTTTTTGAACTTAAGAAATATTACAATGACTGCTATGCCAACTATGCCAATTACTATATACAAAAGACCGTTACTGCTAGAAATTCCGAGAATAGTCCCTGACGACTGTGTTCTTGATCCAGTTCCAAAAGACGATCTATCAAATGTTCCGTTTGTGATCAATCCTGCAGTTCCTTCTTGGCTAACTTCTTTTTGAATCGTTCTTCTAACACCAAGCGTGTCTGTGTAAGATATTTTAACAATAAGATTTCTTTGTTGGTTAGCAGAAATGTTTGTAATGGTTCCAATTGATGTTGACGTTATCTGGAAACTTGCAAGAGTATAATCGCCAGCATTTAAGTTGCCAATGATGCTAGTAGAAGTTCCCGTCGCTCTGAAATTATCTTGCTGAGGTATGCTGACAATAGCAGAATATGCAGTATTTGTTCCTATGTTGGCTATCGCCAGCGTCGTAGTGCCTGAAGTAGAATCTTGAATGCTCACATCAAAATCAGTTTCTCCTCCTATCTCAACTCCTGCCGTCGAACTTATTGTTTGGTTTGTGCCGGATTTGTCAACATAGTTGATTGAAATAGTTAGAGGATATGTTCCTGGAGTGGCAGTCGGGCTTACACTGACTTCTACTTTTATGTCATAATATGAATTAGCGCTTATTGCAGGTATGATGACTCTGTTGTCAGTACCCAATGGCAGTATTACATTGCCAGAACTCGTCCATGAAAAAACTATGTTATTAATTGAGCTACTTCCTTTGTTTGTTATTGTAAATGTCATGTTTGTCTTTTCGCCAGGCTTTAATGATGATGGCTTTATCGAGGTGAGCTCCAAAGCAGACGGAGATTGAACATTGACTATCGCATTCGGGTTGATAGTTTTAGTGGTGGAATCCGCGCCATAACTTATATAGAAAGTTATTGCATACAGTCCGGGAGCAGCATTTTCAGGTACATGGAACTTGAATAGGGACGTTGTTGTTTCCCCAGCACCAACCGGGCTCAAATCAGCTATCCAAGTTCCAGAAGGAATTATGCTAGGGTCATTAGAAAAGTATGTTATTCTGACCCTGTCCGCTGCTACAGTTCCAGAATTTTTAAGAGACAATTGAATATAGCCATCATTTCCAGGGGCAACTGTGGTAGGGCTCGTTGTAAAGGTGGCTTGAAGCAAAGGATCTGCAGCATTGGCATTTTTCACGCAAACAATTTGCATTGATACTAAACTCACTAACAAAGTTAACAAAGCAAATTTCAACATAGAGAATTTTCTCATTTTTAACCTCCTCTCACAATTTTTCCATCTTTCAAATAAATGACTCGTCCTGCATATTCAGCAATGTCCGGTTCGTGCGTAACCATGACAATTGTCTTCTCTTCTTTTTCTTGAAGTCCGTTAAGAAACTTCATGATATCCTCACCTGTTTTTGAATCCAAATTACCAGTCGGTTCGTCCGCGAGAAGCAAGGGAGGATTATTCGCTAAAGCTCTTGCTATTGCCACCCGCTGCCTTTCTCCCCCCGATAGTTGTGAAGGCAGATGGTCTGCCCTCTTTTCCATCTCAACTATTTTTAACAGTTCCAATGCTCTTTTCCTTCTTTCATCTTTCTTTTTTTCCACAATCATCATAGGAAGTTCGACGTTTTCTAGAGCAGTTAAAGTAGGATATAGATTAAAAAATTGGAATACGAATCCCAGTTTATTTCCTCTAAGTCTTGCCAGTTCGGAATCGTTCAGTTTTGAAATATCTGTTCCATCCAAAATTATCTTTCCTTCTGTAGGTCTGTCCAAACAACCCACCATCTGTAGCAGCGTTGACTTGCCAGAACCGCTCGGTCCCATAATAGCTACAAATTCTTTTTTGTTTATTTTCAGGTCTACATTGTTCAAGGCTTTAACTTCAACATCATCCATTTTGTAAATTTTACTTACTTGATCGAGTTCTATTAATGGTTTCATCTGATTACCTCATGAAATTTTTATAATACCAGTGTCCATGATTTTTCTTTTACGTTTGCTCAATAGTTTTGAAAGCTCTTTACTAGTGATTACTTCTAATTTCATTTTCATATCACCAATTTATTTAACTCCTAATAGTTTCATATATCTGAAACCGTATATAAAGAGTTGATGAAACCGTCAAACATGGTTTCATAATACTGAAACTTTATAAACATACTGTTCTAAAATATCTATCATGATAATAGAGAAAAGAAAATGGTTACTAATAGTTTCGATAACAGCTATAGTTAGTTTTTTAATCACACTTTATTACATTAGCATCTTTTCTTCTGAAACTTTCGAGCCAAATACAAATAATTCTATTATGCTGAATGCAACAGATATGAGAGGGACTCTTCCTCCATTTGGGGAACATCCTAGAGTTCCATTCTATGTTTTGCCCTTGTCGTCAATATTATTGATAGTTGCCATTATACCAATGTCTTATTATTTTATATCTATGAGATTAGAAAAGAGGCTGGAGAAAAAGTTTGACGTGATTTCAAAACTCATGGAAAAAAATACTTCCGCTCCAAATAAGGCTGCGAAGGAAAGAGATGATAAAAACATAGTATTAAAATTCTTAAATCCAGGTGAAAGAAAAGTTGTGGAAACATTGATTGAGAAAAAAGGTGAGATATTGCAGTCAGAGATAAGCCGGATGGAAGGCATGAATAAATTAAAAACTCACAGGGCCGTAAGAGATTTAGAAAGAAAAGGCATTATAAAAAAAGAAAGTCACGGCAAAACCTATCGTATTATTTTATCAAAAGATATTAAGGATGCTATTTTAAAATAACGATAGAATAATTGATGTTATTTATTCACAATTTAAGAACCATTTGGATTTTAACTCTTCCTGATTTATACCATTCCTAATACCTATCTAATGATTTCAGAAATTTATAGTTTTATTAGAGGGGTATTAGAAAAATACTGTGTGTTTGGTAATTATAAAATTTCACATAAATATATATAATATATAAGTTTATATAATTAGAATACTATAAGATTAGTATGAAATCGCAACAAGAAATACTGCACTATCCGAGATTGGACACTGTGCTTATGGTTGAAGAGAAAATTAGGAAAGCCAAGGAATATCCATCAAAGAGACAATTATGGCTGTCATTACCAAAACAAATAATGTATCAGACATTCAACATTATTCTGGATTACTTGGAGGAATCTGGCAAAATCGTAATCAAAGATAGAAAGATTATCTGGATATGGAATCCTAAACTTGTTGAAAAATATGTCAAATCAGAGTTGATAGTCAAATGATTGAAAGAGAGAAAATTGTCGTCTTTGCCGATGAAGAAACAAAGAACGCTTTCGAAAAACTGAAAGAAATATATTTCGAAAAAATAAACAAATGTATTGATCCTATAATGGATCGTTGATAAAAAATTAATAAGTTTTTTTGATTAATTGTTAATTATGGAATGCCAAAACTGCGGAGCAGAAGTGGAAGATGATTGCGAAGTTGTTCTAGAGTTAGTCGTATTAAAAGTAGAACCAATTATCCCTAAAATAAATAGCAACTCCATGTAAGATTTAATTGGCCCTCAATACAATCTTATAATAATGAAAAATCAAAAGTTTCTTTTTGTCGGCGTCATTGCAGTGGTTGCTGTTGCAATAATCCTGGCATTTTTTTTGCGTGGTCCTCCTCAGGGATATGAAGGACAGCCTTTTGGCGGAATGCCAGGCGGACCAGAAAATGGAGGACCTGGCGGTCCGAATATGGGACCTGGAAGTCCGGGAGGAACGCCCAGCGAATTTCCACCCACGCTGAGAGTTGTGGCAGAAGCAACTGCACCTGCAGGAGAGTATAAAACTTTGACTCTTGGAAACGTTGAGATAACTTATTTTGACACTATCACACTACCAGGTAATTGGGAGTACAGCACAGACATCTACCTCACTCTAAAAAACAAAGGCACTTCTTCAGAGACAGTAGAATTCACAAAAGCTAAAGACGTGATGGCAACATTCCCGCAGTGGGCGTGGCAGTTCTTCGAGTTCCAGTCAAGTTCAATGACACTGGCAGCAGGCGAGGAGAAGGATGTTCACTATTTCCTTTCCAACGAAGGCGAAGGCGAGTTTAGTTTTAACATTGATTTCTGGAAGTCTAGCTCTGAAAAGGTCACTGCGACTATAAAAGTTGTCAGCGTTAGGGATGTGAGACTGGAAGAAAGCAGTGCTGTCTATGGTGTTGTGAAAGACAGCAGCGGCAAACCTTTGTCAGGGATACAAGTTAGAGTGAATTCTTACAATGCGAGGCAAGGATATACTGGCATGACCGATGGCAAAGGGCAGTATGTTATTTATTTGCCAGCAGTTTCAGACATAAAAACAATTTTCGGCAGCAGAAAGCTTGCTTACAAATCTCTCAATTATTTTATCACCGTTGATGACGCAAGTTATTCATACTTTTATAAGGACAGCATCGAGCCTACGCGCAACGAGCCTTACAGGTTTGATATAAAGCTCAACCCTGCGCCGAGCAAGCTTTCCTTCAAACTGAAATGGGAGAAGCAGGTGGAGGAATACTATGGATTTTTCTGGGTTTACGCTGACAGCAATTGGCAGAAGATTGCAGCTCAACAAGCAAAACATTCTCCAGAGCTAAACAAGCCTACACATACATACATGTTCGATGCTGCAGGCAATCAGCTGTGGACTTATCCTACAGGAAATGAATGCTGGGGTTTTGACATGCAGGATGATGGCACTGTGGCGATGGGTTGTCATGACAAAAAGATTTATGTTGTTGAGAAGGACGGAAAGCTGAGATGGTCTTATGATGCCGGAGGAATGGTTAGGAATGTCGAATTGTCGCACAACGGAAAATATTTGGTCAGCGGACCTCCTGCTGCTGGAATAGATGCTGCGTTGTTCGATGCTGTCACAGGAAATGTTCTGAAAAAGTTTGGCGCGGATGACCAGTGGCTGAGAAATTCCAAATTTTATCCTGACGACACCAAGTTTGTTGTTGGCAAAAGTAGTGGCTACATGGCTGCTTACGACATTTCCGGAAATGAATTGTGGACTTATAACATGGGCGAGTTTCCGATGTTCATGGACATAGACAGTAATGGAGTAACATACGCTTCCGGAAAAAGTAGAACATTATACGCTTTCGACATTTATGGAAAAGTGAAATGGCAGTACAGGATTGCGGACCACAGTGGCGGTGCTGGTGCGATTAGTGCTGATGGATCTAGAATCGCAATAGGAACAGGAAGCGGATGGGTTTACTTTTTCGACAGCTTAGGAAATCTTTTGTGGAGGGCGAAGACAGACGGTGAAAGTATTGGGCATAACGCTATAGCTATAACCGCTGACGGCAAGTATGTTGTTGTAGGCTCTGCACCGCAAAATACCATGTTTGTTTTCGACGAGAAAGGCAACAAAGTATTCAGTTATTCTGTAAAGCCCAGTCCTAATTCAATACTGGATGAAAAGTATGAAGGGATTGGCTACAAGGTTAGTAGAGGAACTCAAGAAGGAGTTATGAATGCTGCAATTTCTGCAGACGCTTCTAAAGTTGCTGTTGCCTACGGAGACAACTTTGTCAGGATGTTTGAAAAAAGCTGAGCAATAATAATATGTATAAAGAGAAAAACAGACGCTTGCGGTATGTAAATATCATTTTTGGGATTGCTATTCTTTGCTCGATAATGGTCAATATTCATGCTGGTTTGTTATTTCTATTTTTACTGCTGGTGTTTTTCATGCCGGCATTAATTATTGCCTTTGTTTTGATTTTCAAAAAAACAATCGGCTTGGTTGCTGCGGTTTTCTTATTCATCTTGGGGGCTGCATACAGTCTCATCCCACTATTCCCAGGCCCACCTATCTGGCTTACATCTATTTTCGGCAGTCCAGAATTTTCTGCGCAGGATCTTGGAAATATCTTGTTGCTTGCATCAGTTTATTCTGCCAAATTGCTGTCTTTGATAAGCGGCCTATACGTGCTTATTTCAGCAATTGCTTTAAAATTTAAAAAATAAAATCCCTCAGGGAATTATAGAATCGAATTAGTGAAAATTGAAAATGAGAAAGGATTTGTTGTCGCTTACTTAAACATCACAATAATTTAAATTTTTGAACTCACATACCCATAATGCCATATGCCCACATGCTATTCACAATTTGAGAACCGGACGGATTTAAACCGTTCCTTGTTTTGACCATTCCTAATACATGTCTAATGATTGTAAAAATTTAAAGGTTTGTTAGAGGGGTATTAGAAAGTTAAAATTTCTATCTTTTTATTAAGCTATATTTATTTCAGCTTTTAATTAATATTGTGAAACCTAAATACAGTATCATTATTCCAACAAAAAATGAAGAGAATGGAATAGCTAAAGTAATCAATTCTATTCCTAAAGATATAAGGAAATTTTCTGAAGTGATAGTTGTTGATTCTTCCAGCGATCGCACGCCAACAATTGCTAGAGAATTGGGAACAAAGGTTATCAAAGAGAAAAGAAGTGGGAAGGGTTTAGCTATGAGAACTGGTGTTCGAAATGCAAGAGGGAATATATTAGTTTTTCTGGATGGAGATGGAACATATCCTTCTTCCTACATAAAAAAAATGATAAAAAAATTAAAATCTGCCGATCTCGTCTTGGGTTGTAGAAAAACTGACGATATCATTTTGAAGATTGGTATTTTTTTGGAGAAACTCTTGTTTAGTTTAGTAAACTTTAACGTCCCTGATCCTTTGACAGGCTATAGAGTGACAAGAAAAAAAGATTGGCATAGACTTGCTCTGAAGAGTAAGGGATTCGAAATAGAAACTGAAATGAATATAGAAGCCATTGAAAAGAATTTCAGAATAAAATATTTGATTTTCCCACATTCCTATGGGTTAAGAGATTTCTTTAAAAGTAAGTTTGTTAGAGATCTGAGGGCAAGATATAATGCCTATAAGATTGTCATAGTCAAATATAGAAATTCTAAATTGAATTGATTAATAAAAGTTGGATAATAGAATGAAATATGCGGGAGGTAGTATTTGAACCCACGAATGAATTTCTGAACTCACATACCCACAAGGCCATATGCCCATATACTTATTCATATCTCAAAGCTTCAATCGGATTCATCTTCGCAGCTCTTCTTGCTGGCAAGAAACCGAAGAAAAGGCCGAGACCGACTGAAAATGATAGAGCTAGCGCGAGAAGTTCTGCCGTGACTTTTGTCGTGA
>Ga0315289_10005588_pt1 | contig 18552 bp, 11 predicted proteins | sample YL17G11_40_MG_FD_203452 | JGI IMG/M metagenome (GOLD analysis project Ga0315289, IMG submission 203452) | Sediment microbial communities from Yellowstone Lake, YNP, Wyoming, USA - YL17G11_40 | ecosystem: Environmental > Aquatic > Freshwater > Lake > Sediment | place: USA: Wyoming | collected...
CGATACCCATAACATCCCGCTTTTCCGGCGCTTTACCACCAAGCTTTACGCTTGGATAATCAGGATATGCGCGGGATTCCCTTTTACCGACGGCACCAACGGTTTCCGGGCCGTGCGTTTAAGCATGCTGGATAAAATAGACCTGGCCCAGGACTGGCTCAATCGTTATGAGCTTGAGCCCTATCTTCTTTATAAAGCCGTAAGTCTGGGTTTCAAAGTCAAAGAGGCCGCGGTCACCAAAAGTTACTTTATAAAGGAAGGCTACACCAAGATGGTCCCGGTTTTGGACTGGTGGCGAATCTTAAGGCCGGTGATCTTCCTTAAACTGGGGATCAAGAAGTAAACCACATTAACGAATAAATCCGAATATCGAAATTCGAAACAAACGGAGAAAATCCGAAATATTTAAACGGAATCTATGTTTTTTCCGTTTCGAACTTCGGATTTGTTTCGGATTTCGTGTTTAGGATTTCGGATTTGGTAAACCTATGGATATCGTCCTGATCAACCCTCCTCATGTTATTGTCAGTGAGAACATGTGGCGCAAGATCGATCGTTGTCTCCCCCCCTTGGGCCTGGCCTCCATCGCGGCTTTCCTGGAAAACAAAGGCATAAAAGTAGAGATAATCGACGTAGGCGCCGAGGGCATTTCCCTGGATACTTTGGCCCAACGGCTCAAAAAATCCCAACCGGCTTTTGTGGGGATAACCGCCGCTACCGTATTGATCGACCAGGCTAAAGCCATCGCCCGGGCAGCTCGTCAGACAATACCGGCGGCCAAAATAATCCTGGGCGGCGTGCATCCCACCATTGCCTGCGCGGAAGTGCTGAACTTCCCCGAGGTAGATTACGTGGTCCGGCAAGAAGGCGAGGAGACCTGCCTTGAACTTATCCGGACCGGCCGGCCCCAAAATGTGGCCGGGCTTTCTTTTAAATCCGGCGGCCGCCTGATCCATAATCCTGACCGGCCGTTTATCCCGGACATCGATTTGCTGCCGGCGCCGGCCTATCATCTTTTGCCGATGCGGCTTTACCGGCCCTCGACCGGCAACTATAAACGAATGCCCGCGGCAAGCATCGTGTCCAGCCGGGGCTGTCCCGGCCGCTGCACGTTTTGTTTTACCGATTGTATGGGCAAGAGTCTGCGGATTCGTTCCGCCGGCCATATAATCGAGGAAATAAAAGCCTTACAGAAAGATTACGGTATACGCGAGATATCGTTTTATGACGATACCTTTACCGCCAACCGCGCAAACGTCCGGGAATTTTGCCGATCTGTTCGCGCCGAAAAACTGGATATCACCTGGTCCTGCATGTCCCGGATAGATTGCGTGGATCCGCAAATACTCAAGGCGATGGCCGGCGCCGGGTGCCACCAGATCGGTTACGGCATCGAGAGCGCCGATGAGACCATATTGGCTAATATCAACAAACCGATTGCTCTGGATAAAGTAAAAGAAACCGTGCGTTTCACCAAAGCCGCGGGAATCAGCGCCCGAGGCATGTTCATGCTGGGCAATCCCGGCGAGACCATGGCGACCATGCATAAGACCCTTAAGCTGGCCATAGACCTGGATTGTGACCTGGCAGTGTTTAATATCGCCACGCCTTATCCCGGCACCCAGATGTTTCAGTGGGCCGACCAAAACGGTTATCTGCTCACCAAAGACTGGGCGAAATACGATCTTTCCCATAGCGTGATGCGCCTGCCTACGGTAGAGCCCCGGCAGGTGGATGAGTTTTACCGTTACGCTTACCGCAAGTTTTATCTGCGTCCGCGTTACATCTTTAAACGATTGGTGCGTTTGTCCAGCCCGCGGGAACTACTGTCCGCGGCGGGGTTTTTTGCGGGCCTAGTAAAAGACCGGATTGCGAATTTACCGTGGGTAAGGAAACACTTACCCTGGCTGTCACTGGCAATAGTCTTCTGGTATTTCGCCCTGCCGGCCATCAGGTCCGAACTTTTGGATTTTGGCGGGGACAGCGCCCAGTACGTGATCCTGGCCGAGAGCATCAGCCGCGGCCTGGGATATCAGATGACCAATTATCCGGGCGACCCGTTTTGTTTCTTATACCCGCCGGTATTTCCGGGGATTTTATCTCTGGTCGCCGCCCTTTTCGGCCGCGACCTGTATTTGATGAGTTTCCTGATCAGTCTGCTGGGTTGTTCGGGGATTATTTTAATCTACCGCCTGCTTAAAAACCATGCTTCAAAAAGCTTAGCTTATCTTACGGCGTTGAGCCTGGCGGTAAGCGCTAACTATATCGTTTATTCAGCCAAATTCATCCGTTCGGAAATACCCTACATATTTTTTTCTTGCGCGGCCCTTTTAGCCGTCGGCGCTTACTTAAAAGCAGAGCGCTGGTCTTGCTTAAAAGGCTGGTCGGCCGCCGTTTTGTTGGTACTGGCTTACTTTACCCGCTATTTCGGGTTGACCCTTTTTGCGGCCGCGGTTTTAGCCCTGGCCGCGAGCCGCACGGCGCAGAAAGCCAAGAAGATACTACTGATCAGCGCGGTCTTTTTAGCGCCTTTTACGGTCTGGCAGGCGGCTAAATTTTTCTACCCGGGCCCCAAAATTTCCCAGCTGGCTGTGTTGGTGAGCGGCGATACGTTTTCGCTTTCGCCGCGGATGTTACCGCAGAGCCCCGGTTTGGTTTTTTTAAGGCTGCTGGACGGCATAAGTTATTACAGTTATGATCTGGCATCCAATCTGCTGCCGCAGGCGCAAGGCTGGGCCATGGCGCGCCTCGTCTGGGTCGCCGCGGCCTTCGGGCTTGTTTTACTGGGCGGCTGGACCGTGATCCGGCGGTCAGGGCCCGGGGTTTTGGGATATTACACGGGCATGGCGGTTGTCTTGGCCGCGTGCTGGCCCTACCGGGACGGAGCGCGGCTGATCCTGCCGGTCATGGCATTTCTCGTGTTTTATTTTTGGGCCGGGCTTAACGACATCTGCCGCCGGATCTCTGCCGGCAAAATAATATTCATCTGCTCGGCTGCCGCGATCCTGATCTTATCTGCCGGCCAGGCCGGGAGCGTGTCCAGGTTTTCCCTGGCTTCCCTGGGGCCGAATTTTCAAAATCTTCTGAAAGTCAACTACTGGATGAAAGAAAACCTGGCTGACCAGGGCCTGATAATGTTTTGCAAGCCCGATATTGCTTCTTACTATACCGGGCACAAAGCCGTGGTCTATCCCCTTAGCGCTGATCCCGACGCGACGTGGACGCAGGTCAAGGCAAAAAAGATAAAATATATGCTGGCCGACGGGTTCTCTAAAGAGGACCGGCTTTATCTGGCCCCGTTCGTAAATAAATATGCCGATAAACTGAAATTGCGCTATTCCAGCGGTAATTGCGCGGTGTTTGAGGTATTAGCATGGTCGTCCTGAAGGATTTTTTAAAAAAACACTGGCCCTGGCTGTCGCTGGCAACGGTGTTCTGGTATTTCAGCCTGCCGGCTATCCGGGCCGAACTTCTGGATTTCGGCGGGGACAGCGCCCAGTACATCATCTTGGCCGAGAACTTAAGCAAAGGCCTGGGCTATCATCTGACCAATTATCCGGGCGACCCGTTTTGTTTCTTATACCCGCCGGTATTTCCGGGGATTTTATCTTTGGTCGCCGCCCTTTTCGGCCGCGACCTGTATTTGATGAGTCTCTTGATCAGCCTGCTGGGTTTCGGAGGAGTCTTATTGACTTACCGTCTGCTCAAAAAGTATGCTTCAAAAAGTATCGCCTATCTAAGCGCTTTGAGCCTGGCGGTAAGTGCTGATTATATCGTTTATTCAGCCAAACTCATCCGTTCGGAAATACCCTACATATTTTTTTCCTGCGCGGCTCTTTTAGCGCTTACGTCCTACTTAAAGGAAGAAAGCTGGCAGAGCCGTAAAGGCTGGCTGGCCGCGGGCCTCTTGGTGCTGGCCTACTTTACCCGTTATTTCGGGATAACCCTGTTCGCGGGGGCGCTGATCTCCCTGGCCGCAAGCCGCACGGCGCAGAAAGCCAAAAAGATACTGTTGATCGCGCTGGTTTTTTTAACGCCCTTTACGGCCTGGCAGACGGCTAAATTTTTCTACCACGGCCAGAAGATATCCCAGCTGAGCGTTCTGGCTAGCGCGGATATATATAACCCGGCAGCCGGCACATTGTTTCAGCATCCCGGCGCGCTGCTTGGCCGATTTATCAACGGGCTGGATTATTACAGCGCGATACTGGCCTTAAGTGTCGTAGCTTATACGGGTCCGGTCCACAACCCGTTCTCAGCGATAATCGCGATTGCAGTTTTCAGTATTATTGTCGGCGGCGCATTCGTTTGTTTTCGCAAAGACAAGTCTTGCGTGTTCGGCTATTATGTTTTACTGAGTTTCTTTATGGCGTTGGCTTGGCCGGCCAAGGAAGGCGTACGGCTGATCATACCAATTTTGGCGTTTCTTTTATTTTATTTTTGGGTCGGGCTGCAAGCTCTCTGCGCCAGATCAGCCGCCCAAATCGGTAAAGCGGTTTTTGTAGGCGCGGCGTGCGTTATTCTGGGCACAAACGTTAATTATTCCTATCGTTTCATTCGCTTGACCCCGAGTGCCCCGGATAAAACCCAGGCGGATTATCGCGCGGTTCACGGCTGGATCAAGCGAAATCTTGACCCTGGCGGCCTGATCATGTCGCGCCGGCCCACGATAACCGCTTACTATACCGGTCATCAAGCGATAGTTTACGCCTTTAGCCCTAACCCCGACGATATCCGGTCCCAGGTTGAAAAAAACATGGTAAAATATATCGTGTCCGACGGGATGTCGCGGGAGGAACAAAGATACCTGGCGCCGTTTGTGGCTAAGTACGCCGACCGGCTGAAATTGCGCTACGCCGCCGGGAATTGCGCGGTGTTTGAGGTGTTATGAATAACGCGGTATTGATCCTTGCCGGCGGAAAAGGCGAAAGATTGTGGCCGGTCTCACGAGCCAACTGGCCCAAATTTTTTCTTAACATCAAAGGAAAATATTCTTTGTTCCAGGAGGCTTTCTTAAGGGCCAGGAGCCTGGCCGGTATTGCCGGGACGTTGGTGGTCGCGAGCCACGCCCACCGGTATCTTTTAAAAGACCACCTGGCCAAGATCGGCGCGCGCCTGCCGCTGGATAACATCCTGGCCGAACCAGCGGCTAAAAACACCGCCCCGGCCATCGTCTTGGGCCTAAAAAAACTGCTGGCCGCGAGGCTTGACCCGGTGGTGTTCATCTTTCCCGCGGACCATCTCATGGAGTCAGGCCGAAGTTTTGCGGCCGCGATGCGTACCGCGGCAAAGCTCGCCCGGTCCGGTTACATCGCGACTCTGGGCGTAAAACCGACCGCGCCGAAAACCGGATACGGCTACATCAAAGCGGATACGTCGCGAAAGATCTTCCCCCACGCCTGGCCGGTGATCCGGTTTGTGGAAAAGCCGGATGAGCCGTCCGCCCGGCGGTATTTGCGAGCGGGCGGCTATTACTGGAATGCCGGCATATTCGTGGGTAAGGCTTCAGTTATATGGGCGCAGCTGGCCCGGCATGCTCCCCAGATCGCCGGGGCGATCGGCGCCTGGCGCCCCGGTAACAGCCGTCAGCTTGAGACCATCTACGCCAAACTGCCTTCCATTTCTTTTGATTACGCCGTGATGGAGAAGACCGATCGCGCGGCAGTGGTCGCCTTTGACGCCGCTTGGAACGATCTGGGCGACTGGGAATCGGTATACGAGGTCTTAGCCGAAAGCCAAGACCTGCGCCACGGTTGCCCGGGCATAGATATAGACAGTAAAAACAACCTGGTGTTTTCCACCGGCAACCGGCTGGTGGTGACCTTGGGCGTCCAGGACTTGAGGATCATCGACACCGAAGATGCTTTGCTGATACTTAAGCCCCAATATTCCCAGAAAGTCAAGGCAGTGGTGAAACAGCTTGCCGGCAGCCAGTTGCTTCAGGCCCATCCCACAGTGCGCCGGCCCTGGGGCACCTATACGGTTTTAGAAGCCCGCGACGATTATAAGGTTAAAATAATCGAAGTGCTGCCAAAGCGGGCGATCAGTCTGCAGAAACATTTGCGCCGCCGCGAAGAGTGGACCGTGCTTAACGGCCGGGCTCAAGTCCAATTAGGTAAAAAAACATTCAGTCTTGGCCGCGGCCAAAGCGTAAAGATACCGAAAGGCGCGGCCCACCGCCTGCGTAATGATACCAGCCGTCCCCTCAAGGTCCTGGAGCTGGCCAGAGGTAAATATTTGGAAGAAGACGACATCGTGCGTCTCCAAGACGATTTCCAGCGAGCCTGACCCGCCGGATCAAAATTATTCAGCGTTGCGTTTTTTGAGGAAGACGTAAAGGCAGTGCTCGCTGTTGCAAAAGCGCTTAGCCGGCCGAAATGTCTCGCTGTAGAGGTGAGCCGCGGCTATGTCAAGGTCGTGCACCGAATGGTATAACACCGCGTCCTGGGACAGTAAGCGGCGGCTGCGTTGGTCGACGGCATTTTTTTCGGCGTAGTCTTTAAGCTGGTCGTATTTATAGAAAAAAAAGCGGAAGGCTTCTTTTTCTTGTCCGCGGTCCTGAAAAGGAAAATTTATTTCCAGCATTCGAGGCCGGAAACCGTACTTATTAAGATAAAACTCCATACCGTCGTAATAATAGTCGCGGCCAAGGATCAAGAGCGTGTTTAAATGTTCCTGTCGGCTTAACCATTTGACAGTCTGCTCATAAGGATAGACCTGTTCTCCGTCGCCGGTAAGCCCTGCGGCCCAGCTGGGCCGGCGCGCGCCGTCCAGATGCATCGGCGAAAGCAGGACATTCGCGGATAAAAGCGATACCAAAAACACCAGGCGCATGGCTTTAGAGCTGCGCTTGATCAATTCCAGACCCGCCGCGAAGGCGATCGGTAAAAGAAAAAGATTCCAGCGGGCGAAACCCACGTATATCCCGTCAGCCATAAAGAACCCTGCGGTCATCAGGCCTAACACCGTCAAGAAATAAAACTTCCTCCGGTCTCCTTTGAACAGAAAAAGCAATCCGGCCGCGGCCATAACCAGGAGGATCCCGGTCTGGTCAAATAAAGCCTGGAGAAAATAAAGGTAATTGGCCGCCTCTCTCAGATTGGCCAGGGCCATGCCGTAGGAACGCCAATCGGAAAAACCCAGCCGGAAGATCAGGTAAACGGCCAGAGGGCAAAGCAGCAGCAAAAAAATCCCGATCTCTTCAGTCAGGGTCTTTAGCCGGTTTGGGCCTTGACCTTTGTTTCTGGCCGCCGCGGCCAGCCGGAAACCTGCCGCAACCAGCAAAAATATCGCTACCGTCTCTTTAAAAAAGGCGATGGCCAGTATTGCGTACCAGGCCGGCATAGTTTTTAATCTTTCGAGCGGCGCGGTAAGCAGGCGTTCGCTGTCAAAGAGGCAGGCGCTCATCAGCAGGACCACCGGCATCTCGATGTAAAGCAGGCTGGAATAAAAATACATCAGGGGCACGGTAGAAAAAGCCAGGCTAAAAAGCAGGGCCAGGGTCTTATCGGCCATGAAGCGGCGCAGGCGGCCGTAGACCAGCCAGGAGATCAACACGCAAGAGAGGAAAGGGACCGTACGGTATAAGGCTATGTCGCCGAAGATGTCGGGATAAACGCAAAACAGGTTCAGCCAGCTGGTTATAAAAGGATAACGCAGGTTGCCGCTGGGAGGCCCTATGGCCTGGCTCCAGGACAGTACCAGGTTAGAACTGATCAGCAAGGAAAAAATAATCAGCCCGGCGCCGGCGATCCAGAGCCGGCCCGGACGGCCGAAGCCCGCGCTTTTTTTGATTATCCGCGCCAGGATAAAAACCAGGATACAGCCCAGAACCGTTAGGGTTGACAAAGTAATCGGCCGGGAAGCGGCCCAGGCCGGAGTCGCTGCGGCCAGAGCATTGCAATACCTGGCCAGGTCCGCGACCATAGTTATAAAGTAATCTTCATCGCCTTTCCAGGGGATATCGGCGCGTAGCGCCCAAAAACTGATCAAGTACAATAGCAGGGCCAGTAATAATAATCTGCCTTTTTCCGGCAGAGAAAAATCCAGGCGGAGTTCACCGCTGGCCGATTTAGCCCAGATAAACGCGAAGATAAATAAACCGGCCAGAAATATTATTTTGGCCGGATATTGGTCCGGTACGTTGTAGTAAGGCGAATAGAGAAAACATAGGTTAAAAAAGAAAAACAACCCCAGAAATACCCGGCGTCTGGCTATGACGCCGGCCCCGGAAACGGCTAAAAGCAGCCAGGCCAGCGCCGTTATGGCCCTGACTTCGAAAAACGGCAGGCAGATAAACGCCACCGGTAAGATTCCTAATAGGGTTTTACGATATTTAGTCAAAAAATCCATGACATTTCATTGTAGCAACCGGCCGGCCGCGCTGCAACCGATACTTCGGCGGCGCTCAGTATCGGCACTGAGCGAAGTCGAACGGGCCGATTTTACTGTTCTCACGCCGAAGGTTTGGTGTTAAACTAAAGCAATGAACATCGAAGTAATTGGCGGCATCGCCGGTTTTTTATTTATTATTTTAGCGGCCGATGGTTTGGGCGCTTGGTTAATCAGGTCAATACGGCCGTTAGACTTTTTTTGTTTGCGGGTCGGCCTGGGCCTGGGGGTGATCTCTTACGCGGTTTTTTTCTTGGGCCTGGCCGGTCTCTTGAAAAAAGACGGGATATTTATTGTATCTTTTTTTATGTTTGCCTTGCTGATTTTTCTCAATCGCGATAAAACCAGCGGGCTTTTGCGCGGATTTTTGGTCTCAATCAAAGGGTTTAGCCGGTTTGAGCGGGCGATGCTTGGGGGAATAGCCTTTTATTTACTCCTGATTGCGCTTAACTGCCTGGCGCCGGCCTTAAGCCGCGACGCACTGGGTTATCATCTGTTTTTACCCAAGCTCTGGCTGGCGCGCGGGCAAGTGTTTGTTTTACCGGAAAATCTATACTCTTTTTTTCCTCACCTCTGGGAGATGGTCTATGTTTACGCCATGGTCGCCGGCAACGACATCACCGCTAATCTTTTACACCTATTTACTTTAGGTTTAAGCCTGGTTTTACTGGCGCGAATTTTACGTTTGATCGCTCCGGCCTGCCCGCGCCGCTGGCAATTGTTAGCTTGCCTGGTTTTTGCTGCTACTCCCAGCGTGGCCGTCACCGCCGGCTGGGCGTATATAGACATCGCCCAGACTTTTTTTATACTGCTGGCGCTTTATCTTTTACTGCGGCATCAAGCCACCGGCGTCAGGGCAGAGTTTTATTTATCGGCGGTTTGCCTGGGGTTCGCTCTGGCGATAAAATATTTTTCGCTGGTCTGGCTTGTATTTTTTCTTATTTTTGCCGGCCGCCACAGCTTACGCCGCGCCGCCGCTTACGGCGGCCTGGCTATGCTGTTTCTGGCACCTTATTTATTGAGAAATTATTTCGCGGCCGGCAATCCCGTATTTCCCCTGATGTATGATTCCTGGGGCGGCAAGTTCCTTGATCCGGAAAAAAACCGCCTTTTTTATCTTTGGGCCGCGGCGTTTAATCACGGGACCGGCCTGAAAGATCTTTTATGGTTGCCCGGGCGGCTGGCTTTTGACGCGGCCTTTGACGATTGGCGCCGTTTCGACGGAGTCATCGGCGCGGCATACTTAGTGTTGGCAATGGCCGCAGCCACCAGATGGTTTAAGACTAGGTCATTTCCTTTCCATCTGATTTATTTTTCCGCCGCTTACCTGGCGGTATGGTTTTTTACCAGCCAGCAGATAAGATTTTTGATCCCGGCGCTGGCAATATTTTTGGCCGGAGCTGTGGCTAGCGTTTCCGCTACGCGCGGACGGATACTTACGGCGCTTATTTTGGTTCTGGTCTTTTTGCAGTTGCAGTATCCCTTAAAGCTTATTTTCCGGGATAAGCCGTATCGTTTTTTTTGCGGCCAAGAAAACCGGCAACAATACCTGGCCCGTAATTTTAGCGGCATTTATCCTCTGATCGAAACAGCGAATGCTTTGGGCCCCGGTACCAGGATAATGCTGGTTTTAGCCGGGCAAACCGCTTATTTGTTTGACCGGCCGGTTTACCAGGAGGTTGTTTTCGAGGGGTACTCTTTTGTAAAAGCCCTGGGCCAGGGGAGGGTCGCAACGCTCGCGTTTTTAAAAAGCTGCAACATTACCCATATTTTGGTGGATGAAACGCCGCTCGCGCGGATTCTGGACCATCAAAACGGGCCGCAGGCCGGCCTGAATTATCTGGCGTTCAGGAAAGAAAACCTTGTTCCCCTGGCCGGCAAATTTCCGCGGCGCCTGTATCGGGTGGTTTATTAGAAGAGAGAGAGGAGGCAGCATGCAGTTCCCGGAAAGCACGCTTAAGGGCAAGATCAGCCTGAAAACAAGAGTGGCGCGGTACTGGTTGCTCGGTGTCCTGGCGGGTTTATTGCTTCTGTTTTGGGTCATCATCCTTAAAAATATCCCTGCCGGCTTTTACGAGTTGGGCGGCGACAGTGCCCAATATATCATCCTGGCTGAATCGTTGGCCAAGGGCGCGGGGTATCACGCCCTCAATTATCCCGGGTCGCCGTTTTTTTACCATTACCCGCCGTTATTTCCCCTGATCCTTTCGCCAGTGGTCTATTTTTTCGGCAGGAATTTTTTTCTGATGCATTTAGTCACGGCGTGCTTCGGTTTTATTTGCCTTTTGCCGTTATACAAAATACTTGAGAAATACGCCGCCAAAAATGTTGTTTTTTTAGTTTTGATCTTTCTGATTACCAATCGCACCTTTATCGTTTGTTCGGCGGCAAATATTCTTTCCGACGTACCCTATCTCTGTCTTTCTTTATTGACGCTTTGGCCGGCCGCCGGGTATATTAAAAGCGAAAACTGGTTTAACCGGCAAGCCGGCCTGACTGTTTTAGGCCTTATTTTATGTTATTTTTCCCGTTACGCCGGGATCAGCCTGTTTTTGGCTCTGATGACTGCCTTGAGCTTTTTTGGCGGGGCCAAGCGGTTTAAAAAAGTTTTTTTTGTCGGCGCGGTATTTTTGACGGTTTTTGGCGCCTGGCAGCTAATCGGAAAAACATTAAACCCCCGGGCCGTCAGCCAATATTTTTCCAGCCAGGTTTTATTGATCGACCCCTATCGGCCGTTTTTAGGCACGCTCTGCGAACATCCCGGCGCTATTTTTTTGCGGTTTATCCAGGGCGCGCAACTTTACGCTGATCAGTCAGCCGCCTATTTGTTCGCTTATTCGCATTACCAAAACAATGCCCTGCCGGTTTTAACGGTCGTATTATGCTGTGGGCTCGTCTTTTTGGGGTTAGCGATAAATTTTTGCCGGGACAAAAGCAGCCCGGTTTCTTATTATTTTCTGATCTATCTTTTTATGGTGATTTTATGGCCGTTTTCCGCCGAAAGCGAACGTTTCGGCCTGGCTATCTTGCCGTTTATGATATTTTATTTTTTTACGGCGGTGGAAAAAATATTGGCCCTTTTGCCGGCTAAATCCGCCGCGCTGGCGATGACGGCTTTAGCCACCGGCCTGATCGTCATGAATTTACTGGTGCTGCCGTTAAGGCCGGAAGGTTACCCGGACCTGCCTTTGCCGTCAAAACATTTTGTGGATCTGAATATTTGGGCCGCCGGTAATTTGGATAAAAGCCAGATCATTATTTCCCGCAAGCCCGCGTTTACTTACCTTTATACCGGCAATCAAGCGCTGGTTTACCCTTTTAGCGGCGATCCGGAAAAAATAAAGCGTTTCGTTGCGCAAAGCCGCGCCGGGTATATAATGGTTGACGAATTTTCCAGCGCGAGCCGGCAATATCTGTGGCCTTTCGTCGAGAAGTATCATCGGGATTTAAAACTTATCAGATTGATCGGCTCAAGCGGAATACTTGCGGTGATAAAAAATGATAGTTGGTTGGAACATAAGCGATAAAGCAAAAAATTTTATTCTGTTCGCCGCAGTCTTTTTGTTTTTTGTTTTTCTGCCGGCTGGTCTGCGCCTGGGATACCATTGCCGGTTGTATCCCTACGAACTGATGTGGGAAAATCTTTGGGGCGCCGGTTTTAGCTTTGACTCTTTTTGGGGGCCGAAGCCTTTTATCGTGATTATTTCTTACCTGGGGCGTTTAAGCCTGCTTTATCCGCTGGCTGCCGCATTTAACGCTTTATTGGTCACGTCGTTGGCGGGGTTATCCCGGCGCATGAACGCCGGCACTTTAAGCGGTATTTTCGGCGCTTTGCTTTATTTTTTCTGCGGTTACTGGGGCCTGACGGAATTCTTCCAGGTCTATTGGATGGTTTTCTACGTGCCCCTGGTATTTTTTTCCTTACTTATGCTGGTGGAAAAAAAATACGGCGCCTGCGTGAGTGGGCTGTTTTTTGCCGGCCTGATCCGGCCCGAAGCCTGGGTCTATGCCGGGCTGGCCCTGGCCTGGATCTACCGCCAGAAAAAGTTTAGAAAGGTTTATCTTTGGGGAATGTCGGCCCCGCTATTATGGTCGCTGGTGGATTACCGCATATCCGGCGATCTCTGGTATTCTTTCCGGGCCGCCGGGCAATATTCTTCGCTCACTTTGATGAAGCCCACGTATTTTAGGGAATTCTGGCCGTATATTTGCCGGCAGCTGGCCGCCGCTTACAACGGCTGGCTTTTGGCTGCGGGGGCCATCGGGCTTCTGTATTGTTTATGGCCGGTTCCAAAAAACAAAACTGATTCTTCAGCCGCCCGGCCGCTGGCCTGTTCAATCGCCCTGCCTTTTTTACTCTACTGGCTTGAGTCGGTAAGCGGGAAACTGATAATCTATCCGCGTTTTTTTGCCATGTCTGCCGCGGGGCTTTGTTTGTGCGTTGCGGTTATGGCCGCAAGAATTATGATTAATCAGCGTATTTTAAGCGTCCTGGTCTTGAGTTTAGTGTTTGCCTTTGTTTTTAAGCCGGACGTTTTTTTATCGGCCATGCTCTACAAAATAAAAGATAACATCAAAGAGACTACCAGCCGCGAGCTTGCGGATTTTTTACAAAATCATTTATCGGACTTTAGCCAAAAAGAGAAAATACTGGTAGGCGACAACATGAACTATCTGTCCCTTAGGCTGGGCCGGGATTTTTCGCGCCGGACAGTCAGCTTCGAGGCGGCCGGCAATACTCCTGATTTTTCCCGCCTTAAGACCATGATCCCGGCTTTGGCGGTCTGGCAGTTTGCCGACTACCACTGTGTCGGCATCCGGTTTGATTTTTTAGGCGAGCAGCGGTCTTGTTATCTTGGCCGGTATAAGTTCACGCTTTTATACGTCACCAGCAACCGGCTTGGTTCGGTATACAGGGTAGAGGATGAATGACTTGAAATTACAAATTACAAATCCCAAGCTCCAATTGTGATTTGGGATTTGGATTTTGTAATTTGCCCGCAAACCAGAATAAATTCGGTTCGGGGCAACCCAGAACCGAACTGCGTTCTGGTTCCGGGTTGTTTGTAATTTGGGATTTGGAGTTTGTTTGTGATTTGGGATTTGTGAGTTGGAGCTTGCAGTATGATCCACATCGCCATCGGTACTAAAGCCCAGTTTATTAAAATGGCGCCGATCATGCGGCGCTTGCAGGAAAGCGGTATTGCTTACAACCTGATCGACCTGGGCCAGCATTCCCTGATCACCCGGGACCTGCGCCAGGAGTTCGGCCTTAAGGACCCGGACGTGGTCTTGTCCGGCGGCCAAAACGTTGCGCGGCTGCTTCAGGGCATTAAATGGTTGAGCGGGCTTTTTTTAAAGGGGCTGGATAAATCCTGGGTGAAAGATAAAGTTTTCCGCGGCTTAAGCGGGGTCTGCCTTATTCACGGCGATACGGTTTCCACCTTGCTGGCGCTGTATTTAGCCAAGCGCGCCGGGCTGCTGGTGGCTCACGTGGAGGCCGGTTTGCGTTCTTACAACATCTGGGAGCCTTTCCCCGAAGAGATCGTGCGGCTGGTGGCCATGCGGTTTTCCGATATTCTTTTCGCGCCTTCCGCTTGGGCCAAAGATAATTTGCATAAAATGGGATACGGCGCCAAAACCATTTTGATCCCCGGTAATACTTCATTGGAATCAACCTTTTACAGTTTAAATAAGCCTAAGCCCGCCGGCCTGGATCTACCGGCTCAATATGCCCTGGTGACGGTTCACCGGATGGAGAATATTTTTTCCCGGGACCGGCTGGCCATGGTGGTCGGATTGATCGAAAAAATATCGCAAAAGCTGCCGATAGTTTTCGTTCAGCATCAGCCGACCATCATTCAGCTTGCCAAATTCGGCCTTAAAGACCGACTGGATGAGGTCGGCAATATTCGGTTTTTCCAGATTTTATCCCATTGCCATTTTATTCATCTCTTAAACGACGCGCAATTCGCCGTGACCGACGGCGGCAGTATCCAGGAAGAGAGTTTTTATTTGGGCAAGCCCTGTCTTTTGTTGCGCACGCATACGGAAAGAACCGAAGGGTTGGGGCAAAACGTGGTCATCTGCGGATTTTCGCAAGTCGTGGCCGAAGATTTTATAAACCGTTATGATAGTTTTAACCGTCAAAAGGCGGGATTGGCGCAAGTTTTGCCGTCTGCCGCGATAATTAATGATCTTTTAGGCCGGAAATTATGAAAATACTGGTTTTGATCAGAGAGTATCCGCCTTACGCCTGCGGCGGCATGGGAAGAGTGGTTTGCTATCTGGAGGATTTTTGCCGGCGCAATAACTGGCCATTGACGATCATCGCCAATCAGCCGGGTTGGCGGGTGACCCGGGAAGACAAAGGCGCGATCGTGATCTACCGTGTTCCCACCTTGGGCGCGACTTTTTTAACGAAATTACCGACCTATTGTTTTTTCGCTTCCTTGCTGGTAAACCGGCTGGCCAGGGAGCACGATCTGATTTATTCGGTGTCTTCTCCCTTTTTCGCCAAAACCAAGATACCTCTGGTCGCCCATTTTCAGGGCACCCGTTTTGGCGAATACCTGGCCTGCAAAAAGCTAAAAAAACCCCTACACGCTTTGTTAAATAAACTATACGTATTTTTTGACCGCCTCATCCTGGAAAAAGCCGGCGGGGTGATTGTTTTGTCGCCAGCCATGCTGTCTGAAATCAATAACAGCGGCCGGTTTGATAAAAAAGCGGAAATTGTGCCCAACGGCGTGGACACCAAGTTATTTTGTCCTGCCGGGCCGCGCAGTTTCGACCAGGAAGAAAAAACCGTGCTTTATGCCGGCAGACTGGACCTAAGAAAAGGCGTTGACACTTTATTGTCGGCTTTTCGCCAGATGCGCCCCGGCATAAAGGCGCGTCTGGTTATTGCCGGCGGAGGCAGCCAGGAAAAACGCCTGCGCGGTCTGGCTCGGTCTTTAGGGATAGCGGCTGATTTTTTAGGAAAAGTTGATTTGCAAAAACTGCCCGCGCTATATAATAAAGCCGATCTTTTGGTGATGCCGTCTTTATATGAGCCTTTTGGCCTGGTGGTGTTGGAGGCGATGGCCTGCGCGACCCCGGTTATCGTGTCCAACGTTTGCCCGGATTTTGGCGTGCCGCGCTTCGCCGCCGGTAATTCTGCCGATTTGGCCAAAGCGATGTCGGAGGTGCTTGGTTCGCCAGCCCGACAGCGGGAGATCTCCGAAGCCGGTTATCAAAGCAGCCGGGATTATTCTTGGGATAAGGTGATAGAAAAACTGATCGGTTATCTTAAGCAATTTGCCTAAAACATGGACAATAACCGCTATCAACAGGCCCTGGAAGATTCGGCGAAAACTGAACGGCATCGCCGGCCGCCTTATCAGGAGTATGATGATTTTATTTTGAGTATGCTTAAAGGCCGTTGCCTGGAAATAGGTTGCGGCGATGGTATCGGTACGCGGACCTTCTATCCGAAATGCCGCAGCTTAGTTTCCCTTGATCTGGCGCCAGAGCGTATCCAGCGGGCTAAAGATAACACCAAGGGCCTGGATGTGGAATTTCGCAACGCCGACGCCCGCCAATTGCCTTTCGCCGACGAGTCTTTCGATACCGTGCTGGCCTTCGAGATCTATGAACATTTTCCCGGACATCGCGACCAGGAAAAATTCCTTAGCGAAGCCGCGCGGGTGCTTAAAAAAGACGGCGTATTTCTGGTATCCACCCCTAACCGGCCGCTGTTTCGGCTTTATTGCCGGTTGACCAAAGAAAAGCACAGCACGCATTTTACCGAGGTAAATTACTTTCAGTTCCAGACAGCTTTAAAGAAAGTTTTCTTCCGCGTGGCGGTGCACGGTAAATTCGGCTGGCTTTCGCCCTGGTATAGATTCAAGCTGGTCCGGTCGGCGCATAATTTTTTGAGCCGGTTCCCGTTGATCTGTAAGGGGATGCTGGCGGTCTGCCGCAAATGAGGTAAGGACATGAGTTTTTTTATTTTAGCGTTGACTTTGAGCCTGATCGCGGCGCTGGGCGCCCTTAATTTTTATATCCTGGTCAGCCGCAAGGTCAGCCTTAAGCAGGCCCTGCAATGGACCGCGGCCGCGGCCGCGCTCAATAAATTATTTTTTACCGGCACGGGTTACCTGGCTTTGAGTTATTTTTCCGGCGTCAAGGAGCTGAAGTTCAGCAGGATCCTGGCGGCTTTTTTCGCTCTGGAATTTTTTTCCCTGATCGGTTGGCTGATCGGCGGGATATATTTCGGCGCGAAGACAGCTTTTAATATACCGCTGGTTTTTTTAATCGTATTGTTGGTTTTAGCCGTAACATTTTGGATAAAAAAAGATAAGCTAAAAAATTTCTTCGAAAGCCTGACGGCTTATTTAAAAGAGCTGGGGCCTCTAGTTCCCTTGGCTTCGTTTTTCGGTATTTGCAGCGTTTTTCTGGGCGCGGTTTATTATTATTTCTTATTCGGCATTTTCGGTTTTAAACCCGGGTTATGGGATATTTACAAAATTGTTTCGGTATCGTTTACCGCCGGCTATCTATCGCCGGCGCCGGCAGGCTTAGGCTTCAAAGACGCGGGCCTGGTGGCGCTTTTGGTCCAGCGGGGTCTGCCGCTCAATTCAGCTGTAGCCTTAGCTTTATGGGACCGGGTGATCATAACCGTGTTCTGGCTTTCCGCGGGCATGATTTTCGCGCCCAGCATAATCAAGGATTTTTTTCGCCGGCGTCGCATAAGCCGGCGCTAAACCAATGAAGCCCTCGATTTATCCTGTTTTCGCCCGCCGGATGCTGGTGGCCGCCGCCGTTTTTTTCGCGGTTTCTTTTGCCGGGTTGTGGTATTTTGAAGGGCCGTTTCCCGGTGACGGCGGCCGCCTGAAAAATTTTTCCCGCCTGATCCCGTCTGATCTCCTGATCTCGGATGCCTGGTACGGAGTCTACTTGGACGGCAATTATATCGGCTACGCGCACTCCGCGATGCGGGCCAGGGAACTGGATGAGGGCGGCGGATATGTTTTGGCCACCCGGGCGGCGCTTAAACTTCCCATGCTGGCGTTTCAGCAAGACCTAACCATCGACGGCCAGACGATCCTGGACAAAAATTATGAGCTGGAATCGGCGGACTTCGGCTTTAAGGCCGGCAGCTATTTTATCAGGAGTCGTTTACGCCGTATCCGGGCCAGAGTTTTTGAAAACCGGGTCAGCACGCCTTCCGGCACAAGCTCCAAGACGCAGACATTAAGCCGGCAGCTGGTCAACTTTTCGGCCAGCCCGCTTTTGTTGAGCTATCTGCCGCTCAAGGATAAGCTTTCGTTTTCTTTTTTAGACCCGATCCTGGACAAAAACACCGAGGTGCGTATTACCCGCGGCCCGGAGACGTTTATCGAATTATCCGGCGCCCGGCAAAAGGTCAGAGCGTTCGCGCTTGACGTCGAGGGCGTGACCGGCACACTTTACGTGGACGAAAAAGGCAGCCTTTTACGGCAGGATTTTCTGGGGATAAGGCTGATCAAGGAAGAGCCGGCGGCGTTGTTCAAAAAGAAAGCCCGGGCCGGACCGGAGGATTTTTATGAACGGTTCAGCCTGCAGGCTGTGGACGCAGCCGGTAAACCCGCGGCAATAGGCGCGGCAGCCGGCCTCAAAGCTCTGAAAATAAAAATATCGGGCATCGACCGCAGTTTTTTTATCAACGATTATAACCAGAAAGCCGACCCGGTTTCCGGCATAGTGGTGATCAATAAATCGGCCCTGCCGGCGGCTGTAGTCCGACTGCCGATCGACAATAAGGATTTGGCGGCGTTTACCCGCGAAGAAGACTCGATCACTTTCAAGACTAACGGCGTGGCCCAAAAAGCTATCCAGATCGCCGGTGATGAGACTGATGCCTTTAAGGTAGTCACCCGGGTATTTGATTGGGTGGATAAGTTCATCATCAAGACCCCGACTTTGTCTTTACCCAGCGCCGGCGACACTTTGCGCATGGGCCGCGGCGATTGCGGAGAACTAAGCGCCCTTACCGCGGGTTTGTTAAGGTCATTGGGTCTGCCGGCTTACGTCAATATCGGGGTGGTCTATCACGCGGGAAGATTTTTTTATCATGCCTGGGTATCGGTCTGGGTGGGCGGCTGGATCGACATCGACCCGGGTTTAAGCCAGCCGATC
>Ga0315289_10005589_pt1 | contig 18549 bp, 11 predicted proteins | sample YL17G11_40_MG_FD_203452 | JGI IMG/M metagenome (GOLD analysis project Ga0315289, IMG submission 203452) | Sediment microbial communities from Yellowstone Lake, YNP, Wyoming, USA - YL17G11_40 | ecosystem: Environmental > Aquatic > Freshwater > Lake > Sediment | place: USA: Wyoming | collected...
GCCAGGGCGGGTGGCCCCCTCCCCGCACGCGCCGCCGCAAAGCCCGCCCGCACGGACGCCCGGTCCGCCGGGCGAACGCCCAGCCACCACCAGACGTGGCGGACGAGCGGGACCGCAAAACAGGCGGAGGAGGCGAGGATGCGGGCGCCGACTAGGGCAGGCGGTGGGCGTGCATGGGGGGGCAGCAGGTGCTGCGCGTGCGGGTGGAAGGCGAGCAGCATGCCCATCGGCAGGGTGGAATGAGGCTCGGTGGCGACCAACATCGGGGTTGAGGAGGCGGCCAAGGCAGCGATAGACGCGGCCGCCCCGGGTGCGCACCGGACGGCCAGGCCGGGCGAGCCGTCCGGTCTAGGGTTCAGGATTCGCACGCTGCGAGTGATGAGGTAGCGACAGAAGGCTTCAGCCCAGGGCGGTGGGCGGCGGCCGTCGTCGGGGGGTAAAGGTGTCGCCGCGGCCCAGGCGGCGGCGGCGGTGGTGACGAGGGCGACCAGGAGACCGGCTCCGCTGCGGGCAAACAGGGCGACGGCCAGCCAGACCGTAGGCACGCCCAGGAGGCCGGTCCCAATTATCAACGTCCACAGCAAGAAGGCAAGGTGGTCGTCGAGCGTGGTCAGGAGGGAGCGAGTGTGGTGTGTTTTTTTTTTGTGCGGCGGCGCGGGCGGGTCAAGCGAGCGAGCCGAGACAGCCACGCACAATGCGCTGCCTGTGCCCGAGGAGGGCGGTTTCTCTGCATTCTCCCCAGGGCCGCCCCGGCGGCGGGTGGAACTGGGCGGCATGTTGGAAAACTTGATGTCTTTCGCGCCGCTCGAATTTTGTAAAAATGATATGCTCCACACAATCTCCGTTTTTTCTCTCCTTCGACATCATGGTCCTCGTCCTCTGCATCGGCGACCTCGCTGTGCCTCATCGGGCGACGGGCATCCCGCCCCAGTTCAAGGCCCTGCTCGTCCCGGGCAAGATCCACCACTGCCTGTGCACGGGCAACCTGGTGACGCGGGTGAGAGGAGGAGATTGAAAAGAGAAAGAGGGAGGGTGTCCGCGCTGCTGCTCGCTTGCGTGTGTGAATGTGTGTGTTTGTGCGTGTGTGTATATGCATGTGTCCGCGCTGATGCAAGTATCTGTGCGGCGCGTGGGTGGTGGGCGGCTCGGGGCGGTGGAGGCGTGTTTTTCAATGCGCCGTTGGCCTCTCGCTCGCTCTCAACCTCCTCTCCCATCATTTTCTCCCATCGCAGGAAATGCTCGACTACCTGCGCTCCGTCTGCCCGGACGTCCGTATCGTGCGCGGCGACTTTGATGATGCGGCCCTGGCGGCGTCCTGGTCGGACACGGCCCTGCTGACGCTGGGCGGCCTGCGCGTGGGGCTGACGCACGGCCATGCGTGCGTGCCCTGGGGCGACCCGGCCGCCGTCGCCCTGGTCGCCCGCCGCCTGGGCGCGGACGTCCTGGTGTCCGGCCACTCCCACGCCTTGCGAGCAGCCGTCTCGCCGGAGGGCGTCCTCCACATCGACCCGGGATCCGCCACGGGCGCCGCCCCCGCTTTTCAGTGCGGCTCGAGCGGCGCCCAGGCGGGCGAGCCCTCCACGCCCTCCTTTGTCCTCATGGACGTGGCGGACGGGCGGGCGACCGTGTACACGTACCGCCTGGTGGAGGGGGCGAGCCCGGAGGCGGGGAAGAGCGTGAAGGTGGAGAAGCTGGCGTATGTGAAGGGGGTGGCGCCGGCGGCGGTGGGTGGGGGTGGAGGAGGGGCAGCACCAGGAGCACCTGCTGCCGCTGCTGCGCCGCCGTCGCCCGCGCCCGCCCCGCCGGCCGCTGCTTGACCAAGTGCAGAGAGATTGGAAAGGCGTTTGAGTGTAAAAAAACAGAGAGAGATGAGAGAGGCGACCATTCATTATTCACACACCCACCCGCCACGCCTCGACCTCCCGCTCATCCGCCGGCAGCGCCACCAGCGGCAGCTCCACCGCCCGCGCCGCCCGCTCCCCGCAAGCCGGGTCTTCCGCGCCCACCTCGGCGTCAAAGGCTGCCACCAGCGCGGGCGTGCCCCGCCCGCTAGCCAGCGCGGCCGCGGTCTCCTTCAACCGCGCCGCGCTGCCGGGCTCCGACCGGGCGGCCACCGCGGCCGCCGCGCACACACCGTGGTAGGCCCGCCCGGTCGGGTAGAGGTAGAGGGGCGGCAGGGCCCCGCCTGGCGCAACCAGGCCGGCACCAGGCGCGGGCGGGCCCCCCACGCCCCGCCCGCAGTGGGTGCACGGCTCCGCCGCGCTCACCCGCCCCGCCCGCCCCGCCAGGGCCGCCAGGTCGCCGCGCAGCGCGTCTGCGACCTCCGCGGCGGCCTCCATTTTAGAGCGCAGGGCCGCCACCCGGGCATCGCACTCCGCCAGCGAGGCGACGACCGCCGACTGGAAGGCACCAATGGCGGTGACGCCCGGGAAGAGGGGGAGTACTTCCTCCAGGCGCAGCGCGGCAGAGCTCAACTCACTGCCCACACCGCCGCCGCCGCCGCCGCCGCCCCCGTCGGCGTGCGAGGAGTCCCGCAGGAATGCGTCCACCTCGGCGATGGAGGCCGCCGTCGCGGACGCCGCGGCTTCCGGGGTCGGGGCGGCCGCCGCGGCGGCAGCCCCCGACGCGATGAGGTGGCGGACGACGGCCAGGGCCAGGCGGCGGCGGACCGCGTCGTCGTCGCCGCCGCCGCCGCTGCCGCCGCCGCCGCCGGGCGCGCCCGGGACTGCGCCGGGGCGCGACCCCGCCACCGCGACCGCCAGGCCCCGGTCAAAGGTGAGGGCCAGGGAGACGGCATCCTCGGCCAGGCCCAGCTCGCACAGGAGGTGGACGGCCGCCCGGCGCAGGCGGGGCGGGAAGGCGGGTTGTGGGGCGTCAGGGTGGGTCGAGGGGGCGCCGCCTGCGCCCCCCTCCACCCCCAACCCAGCGCTCCCACCAGCGCTCCTGGCCAGGCGCAGGGCCAGGGCGGGGTCGTACAGGGGCGCCCCATCGCCCGCGTCCCGGGCGGACGCCAAATACTCCAGCAACTCCCGCTCCGCGTCCTCGCCCCTGTCGCCGCCGTCGCCGCCGCCCTCCTCCCCGGTCCTGGAAGTGGGGGGTGGAGGCGGAGGCGTCTCTGCGGCGGCCGACGCGATCAGCAGCGCCGCCGCCAGGTTGTGGAGGGCCGGGTCCGTGCAGCCGCCCACCTCCACGGTGTGGCGGACGTACCGCAGGGCGGCCGCCCGGCCCACCGGGTCGGCCGAGGACGCCGCCGCCCCCGCGCCCGCCCCGTAGGGCACGAGCGCAGGCAGCAGGCGGCGCGGGTCGAGGGGTGGGGCCCCGCCCGCTTCCACGGCCAGCCAGGCGTCGACCGCGGCGTCCGGGCAGGCCGCCATAAGGGTGGGGCCGTACTTGTAATGTAGGGCGGCCGGCGTGCCGGGCGACCGGAGGACGGCCAGGGCGGCGGACGCCGCGGTGGGCGGGGTGGCGGCACTGCTGGCCTGCAGTCCACCACCACCACCACCACCCCTCTCATCATCCCCGCCGCCTCCCCCGCCGCACAGGAGGTGGTCGAGCACGGCCTCCGCATCGCCCCGGACCCGGGCGTAGTGCAACAGGTCGGCGGTGCGGCCGTAGCCCGCCAGCAGGCCGACCGTCACGCCCGGGTCCAGGGACGCCACGTGGGAGTCTATGAAGGCCCGCAGCGACCGCACCAGGGGGGCAGCACCGCCACCCTCTCCACCGCCCTCCCTCTCTCCCTCCGCCGCCGCCTCCGCCCCCAGGGACGCCCGGTTGATGTCGTCCAGCAACAATTCCAGGCGCCAGGCCGCCACCATGGTGGCCTGGGCCTTGTCAGCGGGCGGGAGGGCCGCCAGGCGGGCCTCCAGGAAGGTCGCCAGCGAGGCCGGGTCGCCCGCGTCCAGCAGGCGGAGGGCGGCCTCCTCGAAGGACGGGTGGGTGGCGCCCAGGGTGCTGCCCCACAGGGTGGCGGCCCGCGCGCGGTCGCCCGCCGTAAAGGCCGCGTCCGCTTCGGCCAGGGCGACCGCGGCCCGGGCGGCCGGGCCTTCGGCGGCCCGGGCCGCGCGCGCCCAGTCGTGGCGGGCGAGGTGGGCACGCCACTCGCCCCGCCCCTCGTCCGAGGCGGCCACCTCGAACAGGGTGCCCTCCCCGCCACCCGTGCACAGGTACGCCGCGCCCGTGACCGGGTCCGTCGCCAAGCCGGCCCGGGGCAGGACGGGCGCCGGCGGTTGAGAGGAGGAAAGGGCAGCAGCAGTGGTGGTAGAGGGGCCGCCGCCGGTCGACGACGGCCGCCCAGGCGTCAGGGACTGGACCAGGGCGCCCGACAAGACATGCACGGCCAGGGCCCGGGATCCATCCAGCAAGAGGGCATGGAAGGCCGTGGCCGCCAGCACGCGCGGGCGGCCGGCCGTCGGGCCCAGCAGGCCGGGTGGGTGGAGCGGGGCGACCACCACATCCCTCAGCAGAGCCAGCTCCGGCGCCGCGTCGCCGCCGCCGCCGCTGTCGTGCGCGGTGCTGGACCGCTGGTGTGGTGTCCCGGGTGCGGGTGGTGGGGCGGACGTGCCACCGCCGCCGCTCCCGCTACCGCCCAGCGCCAGCCGCCCCGACACCAGGCCTGCCGGGCTCAACCACACGAACCGGTCCGGGCTGGAGGTCGCACCCGCCGCGCCGTGCGCCCCGGACCGCATGACCAGGGCGCCGGTCCCGTCCAGGCGTAGTGTGCTGGCGGCGTCGGCGGCGGGCGCCAGGCAGTTGGGCAGGGCGTCGGCGGGGGCGGGCGACGCGTGCGGGGAGGCAAAGACCGCGGACAGCGAGACCGAGCCTGCAGCCGCGCGAGTGCCGGCGCCGGCGCCGTTGGCCGGCGAGGCGAAAATGAACAGGCGGTCCGGGGTGGCGACCAGGGCGGTCCGCCGCCCGTCGGCCGTGCGGGCCTGGGCGAGGCCCGTGATGCGGACGGGAGGGGAAGGAGAGGAGGGGGAGGGTGGTGGTTGGCAACCACCTCTGCTGGAACCGCCTCCTCGTCCTCGTCCATTCCCAGGCAGGAGGTCGAACAGGTGCGCCACCCCGCCATCGGCCTTGTCCCGCTCGCCCCAGGTGAAGGAGCGAAGGCTGCCCGTGGAAGTCCCGATCAGGACCTCGCCCGTGGAGGTCGGCGTGACGCCGCCACCCACAACGGCCGGGCCGTCATCAAACGCGGCGGCGGTGGTGGTGGTAGTGATTGAGATGGAACCACCGCTCCCACTGCCTCCGACCCGCAACCCGCTCACCGGCCGCGCCTTTCTCCAGCTCGCATGCAGGTACAGGGTCTCACTGTCGCCCGCCGCACCCTCCATCGACACGACCGCGTGCACGCCCGACGCGTCCAGCCACAGCCCAGTGGCTGCCCCCCCGGGCGCCCGGCTCAGCTCCACCTCCGTCGGCGGGCCGCCGGCGGCGATGTCGTAGCGCAGCAGGTAGCCCCGGGCCGTGGTAACGAGGACGATGTCGCCCGCCGCGGCGATGGCGGTCACCGCGCCGCGGCCCCTGCGTTTGTTTTGGGGAGAGACGGGGAGGAGGTTGAGGGCGGGTGTGCGCGCAGGTTGAAAAAAAAAAAATGATCCGCCCTCTGTCTTCCAGCCCCTTCCGACTCACGCACGCACCTGGTGACCTCCCGTTCCACAGGATCCAGAGCAAAGATGTCTGGTTCAACTGGGGCCGGACGGTGGCCCAGGAAAGAGGGCAGGGCGTCGGCGCCGAGCTCCCCCGTGGCCTCATCCGCTTCTTCGTCGGAAAAGCCGATGGCCAAACCGCCGCCGCCGCCGCGCCCGCCTGCACCGAGGGGCGACAGGCTGCGGGGGTCGCCGCCGGTGTCGCTGGCCCGGACGGTGGCCCACTCGTCCAGGAGGGACGCCATCTATGAAGAGGCAGCGCGGAGGGCGGATAGAGACGAGGAGTGACCTTGTTCTTCTTCGCGTCGACCTCACTGTTCATTGGCACTGCGGCGCGACCAGAGCCTCTCTCTCTGCACGACGAACCCGCCTCGAAGAGGCACACGCCCGAGCCGCAGGACCACACTAGCAGTAACCTCTCATACCGCTTCTCCCCCATACCTGCAACAAGAAAATCAAGCCACAAATGACTGCCGACGGCGACGGCCTGGCCGACGTTGCGGCAGCGGCGGCGGCCAAGCACGCGTGCGCAAAGTGAGTTGTGCCGTGCGTGTGTGATTGCAATCATCATTTCGCATGTGTAGGAGCTGAGAGGGATGATGTGCACGTCTAGCGGCGTGTGCGGATGCAGCGAGGAAACCGGGCACAGGGTGGGAGGGGAAAGCGACGAGCTAAAAAAAACGTACTCGACCCCCCCCCCCAGCATCAACCTAGCCACATCTCAATCTCCGTCCCACTCCCGCTCTCCCACCCCCTTCCCCCAGGTGCGGCGCCCCAGCCAAGCTCCAATGCCCGAAGTGCGTGGCTCTGGACCTCCCCAAACCGCCCTCCGCCTTCTGCTCCCAGGACTGCTTCAAGGCCGCGTGGCCGACCCATAAAGCCGCACACCGGCCGACAGCGGACGACTGGGCGTTTGTCACGGACCGCGGGGCGGGGAGGGTCTTCGCCATGCCGGCCTTCGCCTGGACGGGCGCCTTGAGGCCGGCCAAGGTCAGCCCCCGGCGGGCGGTGCCGCCCAGCATACCGCGCCCGGATTACGCGGAGGCCGGTATCCCAGCCTCTGAACTCGCGTCGCGCCAACAAAAGTCGGCGGCCGTCCGGTCGCCGGCCGAGCTGGCCGGCATCCGGGCCGCCTGCCGGGTCGCCCGAGAGATCCTGGACACGGCTGCCGCCGCGGTCCGCCCGGGCGTCACGACGGACGAGATCGATGCCATCGTCCATGAGGCCACCCTCGCGGCGGGCGCGTACCCCTCACCATTGAATTACTTCAACTTCCCAAAGTCCGTGTGCACCTCCGTGAACGAGGTCGTCTGCCACGGCATCCCGGACGGGCGGGCCCTTGTGGACGGCGATATCGTCAACGTGGACGTGACGGCCTTCTACAAAGGGTACCACGGCGACCTGAACGAGACCTTCACGGTTGGAAAGGGCGTGGACGCAGCCTCGAAGAAACTGATCCGGGTCACCGCAGAGGCGCTGGACAAGGCGATCGCGGCCGTCAAGCCGGGCGTTCGGTTCCGGGACATCGGGGACATCATCACCTCCCACGTCCGGGCGAACGAGTGCGTTTTGGGGTGGTGGGCGAGGGAGAGAGAACGAGAGGCACAACCCATCCATTCACCTCGTATCTATTCCCTCCTCTCCTCTCTACTTTTCAAAACACACGCAGCTTCAACGTCGTCCGCACCTATTGCGGTCATGGCATCGGCGACCTGTTCCACTGCGCCCCCAACATCCCGCACTACGCAGGCAACAAGGCCGTCGGCGCGATGAAGGCGGGGCAGGTCTTTACGATCGAGCCCATGGTGAACGCGGGGTCCTGGCGGGACGCGACCTGGCCGGACGGGTGGACGGCCGTTACGAGCGATGGCGCCCGGTCCGCCCAGTTTGAGCACACCCTGGTGGTGACGGAGGGCGGGTGCGAGGTCCTGACGGCCCGGTTGCCGACCAGCCCGCCACTCTGTTTTTAGAATGCAAAAAAAAATATTGTTTTGTTGTTTTCCATTTTTCCTACACACACATCGCCGCCGCGCACGACGCAGAACGAGCAAGCAACAGACGCATCAAAAGGAATGATAAACAGGAAAAAAAACGCACAGGGGCGCCGCACCCACTCGCAGCCTTCTCGCCCAAACGCACGGTCGTTCTCCATTTCTCACACCTCCCGCCCCCGCCCTGCCCCTCTCATTTCTGTGTAACGCGAATCGCCGTATGCTCCTCATCAACGCACATGGCATGGCACGCGTGCATCCCTCACATCTCCTTGACCTCGTCCAGGGCGTAGTTGTTCGTGGACACGCCCGCGTAGTTGGGCTTCTCAAAGCGGACGACGACGGGGTACAGGACAGAGCCGGACTAAAAAGAAAGAGGAAGTGGGGAGGGGAGAGCGAGAGGGCGAAGTGTGAGGTGAACAGCCAATGTCTGGAGTCGTTCCTCAGGCCCGTTCGACCGCGGGCACAAAGGGCCTGGCGCGTCGTCCCCCGCGCGCCAGGAGAGTGTTTAGGGGTTGGGGGGTTAAGGGGGGAAAAACGGCGCGACCGGGCGAAGGGAGGGTGAGGCACCGCTTGCGTGTCCCCTCTCTCCATCGTGCCCCGCATCACCTCTCCCTGGGCCCTCTTTTCGCACCTGGTCCACGGACACCACCTTGCCGGTGTCGTTGTACCAGTAGGACTCCGGCCGCAGGATCTTGACCTGTTTGCGAGGAGGGAGAGGAGAAAAAAGGAAAGAGGGTGAGAGAGATGCCGGCACGTCCGACCCAAACAGCCGCGGCTAGGGGTGTGGAGCGGCGCTCTCTACCGCCCGCCAGCCAGCCTCGGGCGGAGTCGCATCCTCTTCAATAGGGCGCCAGGCTGATCACCTACGCCCTGGCAGGTGGGCACGCGCGCGCGTGCGACTCCCTCGACCCCCTGCAATCGCAGGCGGCCTGCGACCCCTGCCGCGGTCGATCTTCGCCGAGGCCGCCGCCGTCGGAGCATTCTCTCGCCGCCTCATCTCTCCGCCTGACTCACCATCGCCCCCCGCTTGGGGCCGACCTGGGGTTTGGCGGCGGCGGGCGCCGCCTCGCCCTCGGCGCGGACGACCAGGCGCGCGCCTACGAGTTTGGGGGGTGGAGAGAGAAGAGAGGGTGAGAGGGTCGAATGCCGCCGCCGCCGTTGCAGGGTCTCTTTTCTCTTACGCCATCCTCCATGCACGGCCAGGAGTCGCGCACTGGTGGCGCCTCGCTCGGGGGCTGGCCCAGTCACCTGCCTGGCGCCAGGTGGGGAGGCGGGTGGGGGCTGGTAGGCCCGAGGCGGGCGCGCGCGGGGAGCGGTTTGGAGTTGAGCGAAAGGGGGTCGCCCTTTTTTTCTTCCAGCCAGAGCGGCGACCGCTTTTCCAAGGGGGCGGGGCCGGGGCTGGGCTGTCTCTTTCCTCTTTCTTTTTCACTTCCCCGCGCGCGCCGCCCACGCGCCCCGCGCGTGCCCACTACGCGCGCCCGCCCCCCTCAACAAAACATACCCCGGACGGCGGTGATGGGGCGCGACAGGAGCGTGGCGGGCATCATGGCTGGGGTAGGTTGGGTGGAGACGTCGGGGAGAACAAAGGTTGTGTGGAGTAGGGGTCACTTTTTTTCGTCAAACCCAACAACCCTATTCTGTTGATGATTTTATTTTTTTATAACACGCGCCTCCTTCTCTTTCTAAACCGCCAGCGGCCGCATCTCCCCGCCCGCCGGTCCGCCGTTCGACGGCGACCGCGGCGAGTCCCCACCACTCACCGACACAGCGGCGGCGGCGGCGGCAGCCGCCCGCCCCCCTCTCGCCGCGCGCCTCTGGTCGACCGCGTGAACAATGAAATCAACCGACCACCGCGGCCCGCCCCCGCCCCCAGCCCGCCGCGCCTCGCCCTCCTCCAGCTCGGCCGACCAGTCCGCGGCGATGTCCCCACCGCTCCAGAAGCGCAGGCAATTCGCGGGGCCGCCCCGGTCGAAGCGATTCGTGTAACGCCCCCGCTCATCGGCCAGGTACCGATACCGCCGCCGGCCCACCAACTCATTCACCGTCAGCTCCGCCGCGATGCAGGCGCCCGCCCGGGCGGCCAGGAAGAGCGTTCCCGCGGCCAGGGGCACCTGGATGGCGGCCAGGACGAGGGCGCCTGGAGAGGAGGCCGAGGCCCAGCGGAGCGTGGCAAAGAAGGAGAGCGGCAAGAGCGGCGCGTGGGGCACGCCCGCCGCCGTTCCCGCCGCCGCCGCCGCCGCCCCGCCCCGCCGGGCCAGGGCGACCCAGGACAGCCAGATAAACAGGGCCTGCCCCGCCAGCGTGTTGGCCAGGAAGGCCACAAAGGGCCGCTGGGAGCGGGACCCCACGCAATTGGCGATCACGGGGCAGTGGTGGTCAAAGCGCGCGACGCACGCGCCGCACACGCCGCAGTGCTTTGAGCGCAGGGGGCGCACGCACCGGCAGGTCGCGCACGAGCCCGCGTGGTGGCGGGGCAGGGCGCCCCAGTTGGGCGAACCGTCAGCGCTGAACCCAGCGCCCGGCAAAATGCGGCCCGGGTCGCAGGCGGCGAGCCAGGGGAGCAGCGCGAGGTCGACGCAAAAGGCGACGACACACCAGCGGGCGGGCTCCCGCCGGTCTGGCAACAGGTGAGGGACGTGGAGCGTGATGAAGGCGGCCGCGGAGGACACCAACAAGCACCAGGCGGACGCCGCGACCAGGCGGGTGGCCGGCAGGCGGGAGGGCGGGACGCGCCCGCCCCGGACGACCGCCGCCTGGACGCCCGCCACAAACAGTGCGACCAGGGCGGGTAAGAGCACGGGCGCGGGCAGCCAGTGCGTCCCGCTGAGGATGGCGGCCAGGCCGAAAAAGACGGGCGGGTATAGGATATCGGCGTGGGGCAGGAGCGGGGCGGCCGGGGAGAGCGGGTTGGGCGGCGGGGGCGGGTAGGAGGAGGCGGAGGGTTGGGCAGGCTGCACCGCATTTGGCCTGGCGGTCGTGGTCGACGAGACGGGCGCAGAGGCGGCGGAGGCGGACGCCACGCCGCCTAGGACCGCCCCTGAATCCACAGCCGCCCCGCCAGGCGAGGCGAAGGCGCCGGCCTCCACGTCGGCGGGCGCGGCCTCGCCCGAGGAGGAGGGGCCGGCCATCGATGGGAGCTGAAGACGAGACACTTATTTGTGTAAGCGAGAGAAAGAAAACCGCTCTCTAAAACTTTCATTCGCCCCAATGCCCGCCGCGTTCCTCACCCGCACGGCCGCCTCCGCTGCCTCCCGCCTCATCCGCGCCTTCGGTCGGTCCTCAGTGTCTGCCCAGTCTACCTCCACCACTGTTACCTCCACGCCGGCCTCCCCAGCCCGGCGCCCGCTGTCCGCGTCCGCGTCCTCGCCACCCAGTTCACCTGCGCCGCGTTCAGGTGTGCTCGCCGCTGCTGCCGCCTCTCCGCCTGCCACCGCCGACACCATGGTCGCCGCCCACAAGACCAAGCTCCGGTCCGACTACCGGGCGCTGGAGTATGCGGTGGACAAAGTAAGGAGGACAGGAGAGGAGAATGGAGAGACAGGAGCGCGCGAGCGCCGCGCTGTGTTTTCGGAGGCTCAAAAGGAAAACACGCGGCGTTCCGCGGTCCACACACACACCGAGTACCTTTGCCCGGTCTACAGCCTGGTTTGGACCTAAGGGCACGCCTGGTTTGGTGTGGCGAGGTCAGGCAGGCCGTGGGATGGCCCCCGCCCGCCAAAAAAACAAAAACAATCGCACACTCGCTCCCCGCCTGCCACGGCGCGCCCCCATCTCTCAATTTTTTCTCCAACCATCCATCCCCAGGTCCACCTCACCTTTGCCCTGGGTGATGAGACCACCCGCGTCACCTCCCTCCTCTCCATCACGCCCGCCTCCGCCGCCCTGACCGAGCTCCTCTTCGACGGCCGCCCCGACATTAGCCTGGTGTCGGTGCGCATCGACGGCCAGCCAGCGCCGCACGCGCTGGACAAGGAAAAGGCCAAGCTCTCCATCACGGGTTTGCCGTCCACGCCCTTCACCCTGGAGGTCGTCACCGACCTCATCCCCCGGGCCAACACCTCCCTGGAAGGCCTGTACGTGTCCGGCGGCATGTGGTGCACCCAGTGCGAGGCGGAGGGCTTCCGGGGCATCACTTTTTTCCCGGACCGCCCGGACGTCATGGCCCCCTACACCACCCGCATGGAAGCCGACCTGGCGGCCGCGCCCATCCTGCTCTCCAACGGCAACCTGGTGGAAGCGGGGGTGGTGGAGGGGTCGCCCGGGCGGCACTACGCGGTGTGGGAGGACCCCTTCCCCAAACCGTGCTACCTGTTCGCCCTCGTCGCGGGCGACCTCGCCAAAACGGCCGGCGTGTTCACCACCGCCTCCGGCCGGGCTGTCGACCTCCACTTTTACACGGCCGCCAAGGACGCGCACAAGGTGGACTACGCCATCGAATCCCTCAAGAAGGCCATGGCCTGGGATGAGGAGGCGTACGGGCTGGAATACGATTTGAACTTGTTCAATGTGGTCGCGGTCGACGATTTCGTGATGGGCGCGATGGAGAACAAGTCCCTCAACATCTTCAACTCCCGCCTGGTCCTGGCGTCCCCGACCACCGCCTCCGACGGCGACTACGCCCGCATCGAGGGCGTCATCGGCCACGAGTACTTCCACAACTGGACGGGCAACCGGGTGACCTGCCGGGATTGGTTCCAGCTCACCCTCAAGGAGGGCCTGACCGTGTACCGGGACCAGGAGTTTTCCGCGGACATGGGCTCCCGCCCCGTCAAGCGCATCGAGGACGTGTGCCGCCTGCGGGCGGCCCAATTTCCGGAGGACGCGGGCGCGATGGCCCACCCCATCCGCCCGGAGTCCTACATCAAGATGGACAATTTCTACACCTGCACCGTCTATGAAAAGGGCGCCGAGGTGGTGCGTTTGTATGAGACCCTGCTGGGCAAAGACGGTTTCCGGAAAGGCATGGACCTCTACTTTGCCCGCCACGACGGGGCCGCCGTCACGTGCGACGACTTCCGGGCGGCCATGGCGGACGCCAACGGCACGGACTTGAGTGCTTTCTCGAAATGGTATGAACAGGCAGGCACGCCCGGGCTGGTCGTCAAGACGTCGTACGATGAGGCCGCCCGGACTTTCACCCTGTCCGCCTCCCAGGCCACACCGGCGACGCCCGGCCAGAACGCCAAGGCGGCCGTCCCCATCCCAATTCGCATGGGCTTGCTGGGCCCGGACGGGGCGGAGATGGAGCTGCAGTTGAAGGTGAAGAGAGAAAATGGGGGGAGGGGGAGGGGGGGAGAGCGCGGTGCCCCAACCCCCACCCTCTCGGGAAAAGAAGACTCACAGCCGCGTCCCTCCTCTCTCTCTCTCTCTCAGGGCGAACCTCACCCCCGGGGCACCACCACCGTCCTCCTCCTGGACACGCCCACCGCCGACTTCACCTTCACGGGCATCCCGGCCCGGCCCGTCCCCTCCCTGCTGCGCGGCTTCTCCGCGCCTGTCAAGATGGACCTAGTTGGCCAGACGGAGGCCGACCTGACCTTTCTCATGGCCCACGACGCGGACGCCTTCAACCGGTGGGAGGCCGGCCAGCGCCTGTTTAAGGGCCTCATCATGCGCCTGTACGAGGCGGCGGTGGCGGCGGGGCCGGGCGCGGACCCGGCAGCGGCCGCGGCCGCGGCAGGCGGTGTGCCTGAGGGCGTGGTCTCTGCCGTGCGCGCTGTGCTGACTGACTCGTCCGTCGACGGCGCCTTCACCGCGTCCGCCATCTCCCTGCCCGCCGCCGCGGAGCTGGTGGACGCCATCGACGGCGCCGACCCGGTCCTCCTGCACGGGGTGCGTACCTTTGTCGTGGCGTCCTTGGCGAACGCCCTCCGCCCGGAACTGGAAGCGGCGGTCGCGGCCAATGATGTCCCGCCGACGGAGCCCTACTCGCCTGATTTTGAGCATGCCTCCAAGCGCGCCCTCAAGAACCGGGCCCTAGCCTACCTGTCCTACACAGGCGACGCCGCCGTCCGGGTGGACCTGCTCGCCCGGGCGCGGGCGGCGACCAACATGACGGACCGCATCGCCGCAGTTGCGGCCCTCGTCGACGCGGCCTGCCCCGAACGCGAGGCCGCCTTGGCCGAGTACGCGGCCGACTACGGGGACGAGCCCTTGGCCATGCTCAAGTGGCTGGCCATCCAGGCGGGCGCGGACATGCCGGACAACCTGGGCGCCGTGAAAGCACTGGCGGAGCACCCGGCCTTTGCGGTGACCAACCCGAACTGTTGCTACTCCCTGTACCTGGCCTTCCAGCGCTCGCCCCTCAACTTCCACGCGGCGGACGGGTCGGGCTACGAGTTCATCGCGGACTCCGTCCTGGCGGTCGACCGGGTCAACAAGCAGGTGGCGGCCCGCATCGCCGGCGCGTTCACGGCCTGGAAGAGCTTCGACGCGCCCCGCCAGGCGGCCATGCAGGCCGCCCTGCGCCGCATTGCCGCCCAGCCGGAGCTGTCCGAGAACGTGTACGAGATCGTGACCAAGAGCATGGATGGGGCGGGCAAGGAGGCGGCGTCGGCGTGAGAGAGGAGGGAAAGAGGGTGCGTGTGTGCTTTTTGGGATATTGTTTTTTGGCAAACGCATATTTTTTTGGGTAAATCTCCGTCCATCGTTTCAGTGTCTTCCTACCTGCTGCATCCTTTCCGCTGTCTGATTCTCTCCAAAGGTCACACGTGCGTGCGGCGTGAGGAGGCTGTCTCCCGTTTAATACCCTTCTCTCTCATCCACCCGTTCTTTTAGCAATCATGCCCACGCCTTAGCGAGACGACTAGGCACCAGGCTGGCCGCCCACCACCGAAGCGCGGCCGTCGTCCCTGGCACCTCTCCAGCCCTCCCGCCCACCAGGGCGGATGCTTTAGGCACACCCGCCCGGGCCCGGGTCAGAGGCGCGCGCACGGGTGGCGAGTCGGAAAAGCTCACCCGGCGGGCGAGCGGGGAGGGCGACCGGCGGCGGGTGGCTATCGGGGTGGGGTCCTCTCCAGCCGCCGCGATGGCGGCACCAGCGGTTGTCGCCACGGCAGCCCCCTCCGCCTTCCTCCCACGCAGGACCTTGGCCGCTCCCTTGAGCAGCAGGCCAAACCAGTAGAGGTTCAGGCCGCTGAACAGGACCGGCACCGTCGTCAGCAACCCCCTGCACGCCGGGGACAGGGCCTGCACGTCCGACCAGTGCGTCGCCAAGTGGACGAAAAAGGCGGCAAAGCCAAGCACGCGGACGAGGCCCCAGGACAGTGTGAGGGCAAGGCCGTTGGCGACGTAGCTCCAGTGCGCCCGCTTGCCCGTCACATCCAAAAAGTACCGCGCATTAACAAAGGGCGTCGTCGCCTCGGCCAGCATGAGGGCCAGCGTGTAGAGGTGGCCCTCATCCCGCGTGCCGCCGACGGCCAGGGCCAACATGGCCGCGCAGTGGTGGGCGACCATGGGCGGGCCGCCCAGGCCCGGGTGGCGCAGGACGAGCACCAAGTCGACGATGAAGTAGCCCGCGGACATGCCCAGGGCGGCCCGGGTTAAAGGTGTGGCACGCAGCGTCAGCAGGGTGCCCGGATCGAAGAAGGAATCGTCCCCGCTCAACAGTTGGGCCCCGCCGACCACAGCGAGCGCGACGATGAGCAAGGCGTGCAGGGTGGAGGTCACGCGCGAGTCCCACCCGGCCCTGGTGGCGGGCGTTTTTAGGGCCCGGTAGGAGGAAGATAGGCGGTGCGAGGCGGCGGCGGTGGCGGCATAGGCGGCGGCCCAGGCCAGAGTGGAAGCGACGGCTGTGTGTGCGGAATGCGGTGAGTTGATTGGAGGGGCGGGGTGCGGGCGAAGACAGGGAGGAGGGGGGGGGGGGCGAGGTTGGGAGAGAAGAGAGACAAGACCGCGCGACCGCCGGGGGTTTCTCGTCGCATTGCCGTCGAGCAGCAGTTCTCTCCTCCTCCACGCCAATGACCCCTCCTCACAGGGCTTATCCGTCTTTGAATGAACGTCCAGGTGTGGCGGGAGGGGTGATTGTGGGCTCCCAATCGGAGCGGACGTGGCACACAGTGGCTGGCCTTGGAGGCCGCGGTCGGCCCGGGGCCGGGCATGTCTCGTCTTCAAAAAGCCGTCGTGCGCGCGGCCAAGGGAGTTATGCGCTCTTAAATTTGCAGGGCGAGCTCTCTTATATACTGCATACTTACTGGACGAGAGAAACATGGAGGAATATTTGTGGTGCGCGGCCACGATGAGGATGAAGAGAGTGCGCTTGCGCGCACACCCTACGACGAGAAAATGATCGCGTCTCCGTCCAAGCCCTTCTACACCCCCCCCTCCTCTCTAAATCAGCCCCTGCCGCTTCAGGTCGTCATACACCTTGCGGGTGTACACATTGCCGTCCGCGTCCTCCACCTCCTCATCCATGCCGACCGCGACGGCGGCAGCGGCCGCGCCGCCCGCGCCGGGCGGGCCACCCCCACCGACCACACCCACCGCCCCGCCCGCACGCCCGCGGATGGTCGCCCACAGACCCCGCGCGTCCTCGATGGCCGTCACGTCCAGGAACTCCTTGGTATTCGGAATGCCTAGCGCCCGCATGCCCGCCGCGTGCCGGGGCTCCCGGAAGTGGCGCTCAAACTCGCGGCGCCCGCGGTACACAAAGCCGCCACAAATCTCGCAGGGGAACGACTTGTTCAGCCCGTGCAGCTTGTACAGCCAAAAGGGAATGGGCTTGCCGTCCCAGCCGACGGGCAGGTCCTTGGGGTTGTAGACGTAGTCGTCCTCGGCGTCCGAGTCGGAGGGGGGGAGGTCGGCGCCGCCGGCCTCCTCGGCGTCCGCGGCGGCTTCCTCATAAGTCCGGGCCTGTTTTTGTTCGACCGCGGTGGCCGTCGCCTCCAGTTCGGCCGCCAGGGCACCCACGTCGGGGGACGCAAGCGCGGCGACGCGGGCTTCCAGCCAGGCGGCGGACCGGCACGAATTCGTCGGCTTCTTCTTGGTGGCCACGTCGCCCTCGCCTTCTGTGTCTGGCGGCGGTGGAGGCACCACGCCTTTCGCAAAGTGTTTCCTGTCCAGGGCGTGCAAGGGGGTCGTCTTCACCAGCCACAGTCGTTCCGCGCGCTGGGCGGGCGTGCCGCCGGCTTTGAGGCCGCGGGCAGCCAGGGCGTCGCGCAGGGCGTCTACGGGCACAGCCTCCAGGTCAGCCGCCGAGGAGAAGGCCTCCAGGTCGAAATCAGAGCCGGGCGCGGGCAGGGCCGCAAACGAGCCCGGGCCGGCCGCGGGCGCGTCATCCGCGAGCGGCCCCACACCCCAGTCCTTCCAGCCGGCCACCTCGCCCGCATCAAAGGCCGCGGCAAAGGCGGCCTCCTCACCACATCCGCCCGCCTTGTACACCCGGTCCAGGCGCTCCAAGGGGTGGGCCCGATCGTAGAAGGATTCCAAATATGAGAGCAGCGCCCCCAGATAATCTCTCCAGGCGCGCGACCGGCGGGCGGGGCGGGGGACGCGCCCAAAGGCGGCCAGGCCACGCACGTAGCCCGTGTACTCGCCCGCCGCGCCGAACGCCGGGTTGTTGACCCAGGCCCGGTGGAAGGCCACCAGGTCCAGGCAGCGGCCCCCGGCTTCCTCGCCCGAAAAGTCGGGCGGCGGGGCGGCCGAGGTGGTGAGGGCGGGGTCGGCGCCGGCCGCGGCGTCCTCGCCGCCAATCGGGGCGTCCGGGTCGGCCGTGCCGGGCCCCGGCTCCGCATCTGGGAAGCGGGCGTGGAAGGCCCGCAGCTCAGCCAGCCTCTCCAGGAAAGTGGCCACCCCGTCGCCCTCCCCCCGCAACGCCGACACCTCCGCCGCACGGGCGCCGTCGGCGTCGGCGTAAATGGAACTCAGCCGCCCGGCCGCGGCCTGCAGCTTGTCCAGGGCGCCCCGCACCCGGTGCGCCTGGGCCAGGCGTTCGGTGTGGCCGCGTGCGGTGCCGAAATAGTCACGCACGATCGCCCGCTCCAGGCGCTCAATGTCCTCGTGGGCGGCTGATGGGAGGAAGAGGAGAGCGTGAGACCGAGAAAAAAGAGCGGGCGTTGGCACGGGCGGCAACTCTTTCTCTCTCCCATCCACCACCACTCACCGCGCGTCTCCTCCAGCAGGGTGGCCATGGTTGAGGCTGGGCGTGCCGCGCGCGAGTTGGAATGCGGGGAAGTGGAGCGCGTGGCGAGACAGAGCAGAGAGAAAAAAGCCGCCGCTCGCTTTCTCTCCTTCTCCTCTCGACCCAGCTGTGTTGAAGAAGTGAAAAGCATTGCGCGTTCTCTTCTCTTTGCGCGCCCCGCCCACCCCGGCACGCGCGCGCTGCCCAGTGGCGCGCCCCACGCATTGCGGCCCAGCCCACCATGCCCCTCCCTAGTCAGCTCCACATTTTAGTGCCCTATTCAGCCCCAACCTGGACGTCGACCTGGCTCCGCCCGCCGCCGACTCGCCGCTATTTGCTGGGCGCCCTACCCACGCCGGTGCACCGGTGGCGCCTGCCTGCGACCGAAGGCCTACTCGACCTGTGGATCAAGCGTGATGACATGACCGGGTCTGTCCTGTCTGGGAACAAGGTCCGGAAATTGGAGTTCCTCTTTGCCGAGGCCTTGACGGGGGGAGGCGGCAGACCCCAGGCGGCCGACACAACGCCGGCCGTGGCGCCTCCCCAGGCGCCTACGTTGATCACAGTTGGCGCCCTGCAGAGCAACCACGCCCGCGCCACCGCCGCGGCGGCCCGGGAAGCGGGGCTGGAGTGCCACCTCATCCTCCGGGCGAGCGAGGCCGTGGCGGCCGCCGCAGACCCGGGCCTGGCCGGCAACCTCCTCGTCGACCGCCTGACGGGCGCCCACCTGCACCTGGTGTCCAAGAGCGAGTACGCTGCGCACGGCGGGCCCGGCCTGACCGCCCGTTTGGCG
>Ga0315289_10005590_pt1 | contig 18548 bp, 32 predicted proteins | sample YL17G11_40_MG_FD_203452 | JGI IMG/M metagenome (GOLD analysis project Ga0315289, IMG submission 203452) | Sediment microbial communities from Yellowstone Lake, YNP, Wyoming, USA - YL17G11_40 | ecosystem: Environmental > Aquatic > Freshwater > Lake > Sediment | place: USA: Wyoming | collected...
CAAATCAAAGATAATTGTCAGGGGCGAATCAAAGATCGAGTTCAAGCTCTCCTCTGCGAGTGCGGTTGCTTATAGGTATCTGGTCAGGGGGTATTACTGGAATGTTCCAGTAGAAAACAAGGAGTAAGAAATGATCGGAAAAATTATTTTAATCTGCCTAATACTTTTTAGCTTGCCTGTTTATGTTCAGGGACAAAACTATGCTCGGCCCTTGACATTTCAGATCGAGCCCGACACCAGCTGGGTAGGTGGTGATAGTCTTTTTATTCAGGTTCAGGTAATCGATAGTTTAAATTCACAAGTATTTATAACGACGGACTGGCTGAACTGCCTGCCCAACTCACAGTTCGTCTTTAATCTGCAGATCCCATTTATCAATAAAATTTACGGGTGGATGGGACGGATTAAAAAAATAACCGTGACAAAAAAAGAAGTTTGTAGCGACTGGTCCCAGATGTGGTATTTCAAGTTCAGGGTGATAACTGCACCAGGTTGTTCTTGTTTGAGTCCTGTGAATGGTTCGGTGATTGAGGTTATCAGATGAGAAAAATCTTATTCCTTTTATGTATTTCCCTGTATGCCGTATGCTGTCTACCGTCTACTGGTTCTGCCGAGATCAACAACACCATCGCTTATTCGGTTTCTAATACATCATCGACTACCGCGAACGATCTTGGTGCGATAAGCAGAGTTACCATCGCCCAGACGATTCTGGCTACCGCAACTGAGGCATGGTATGGGATGGTGGTTTATCTGGACAGGCAGGGCTTATCCGCTTCTACCGATTCGGTTAAATTGAGGTTCAGAGAGGGAGATGTCGATGTTTGTGGCACGCCAGATACTTCAGGTGCTACAGGCCTAAAACGTGATGCCTATGTCAGGGCATTAGATATTCCCGATGGCGATGCCACCAGAAATACCCTGCCACCCGATTCGATTGCCAGGGGATATGCTATCTGGTTTATTTTCAATACTCCCGTTACTGTAGCGGAAGGAAACTGCTATACCATTTTCTTAAATGGGCCCTATACGGATGCCAGCAATCGGATAAACTTTTTTTACGGGACGAATGGCTATGCGGATGGCTCTTGCTGGTATCAGACCACTGGCGCCTGGACGAATTATCTTTCCGACTTAGACTTCCGGGTAATTAAAGATAAATATGCTCTGGTTACAGTCAGGAGATTACCCTTTAATCTCAAGGGCGTGTTGACTATCAATTCAGATCTGGATAATTCTTCAGTTGATTATTTAGATTCATTACATCGCTGGCTCAATACCAGCCAGGACGTAGGCGGCTCCTGGGGGCAGGGATTGAATGGTCAGATAGCCGGGAATGAACTCTGGTTTGGAAGAGGCTCTGTGGCTGATTCGCTGGGAGTTTATTCCAAAGATATGCCTTTCTATTTTCACGGGCTGGATACTACTTCTAATTTCTACAAAGATACAGTTGATAACTACATCTCCCGCCGGTGGGCAGGTGGCAACCATTCTTATGGTGATTGTGGATGGGATGGTGGGGCTGATCCTACCTGTATGGATTCTACTCACGTTAAGAAGTTTTTGAACTATATGCTTAACCGCCCTTCTACTTTTGGCAAACTGTATAAAGCTGGACTTTTTATAAATCACGGCTCACAAAAGATAAATTTCGGGGTAGCAGGTGCAACCGGTGCGCTAGGTGATTCCGCTGGTACGGTTTATTATCACGCTGATAAGACTTGTGCTTCAGGCAGGTTTAAATTTATATGGAATTCTGGTATTGATGAGTATACCACTTATTTATATTCAAAACTTGCCTATGATAATTGGCAAGGACAATTAGACTCGCTTAATATCACTACCATACCCTTGCATGATAGAACTTTCAGGGATGGCACTAAATATTATGAATATAAAAGGGTAGGTTCGTGGTCATATGCTAAACCTGATTCCTTATATAGATATTTTAACTTAATTACAGCTAAGGCTTGCAGTGATTCTACATGGATCTCTGTTATCTATACTCATCTGGGTTATGGGGATGGTTTAGACCAGGATGACAGGGATAGTATAAAAGCAGTTTACGATTCAGCCTCAGCCTGGGGTTTATGGATACCATCCACCAAGGCGCTTTTCAATCAGCAGGCCGCATCTGCTTTTGCTCAGGTTACAGTTGACAGGCCTTCTGGTTTTAAGAGAAGGATAAATATAAGAAGTCTCTATGATTGGAACTGGGGTTCGCACGTGCCTGATAGGGAAGAGGTTTATTATCTGACCTTTATAGCTTATGCACCAGAAAGTTTAATAGTTACCATAAATGCCTCAGATACCTTAAGTGATAGTAATATGGTAAGTCAACAAGATGTTACTACGGGTTATATAGGAGCAGGAACAGACCAAAAATTAAGGGCTATGTCCTGGGTGGGGATGTATAACCGGACTGCAGGCAGGAAGGTAATAGTCTATCCTTCAGAAGCAGCGCCACCTTCGGGGAAAAGAAATCGAACGGCAGTGATCGAACAGTTATTATCAATTAGAGATAAAAAGTTTTGCCCGGAGGATATTAGATGAAAAAGTCAATCATTGTTTTTTGTCTTTCTCTATTTACTGTCTACTGTCTACTGTCTACTGTTTTTGGTTTTTATGGTCAATTTGGTGTAGGCACGTCTTCAACCGATTCAGTTTTTCTTTTCACTCCTACTTTCGATACGTTAGGGCAATCGGCCAATGCTGATTCGGTATATTTTATTACTCTATGGAGAGGAACTTTAAGGGTCGATTCGGTTAGGGTTACATCACCTACACGCACTGGTTATTTTACTACTGCTCGAAGAGCAGTTGATTCTACAACTGCACCCGCCGGTAGAAAATTAGGTGAATATGTGGTCTATATTAAATGGTGGATCAATGGTGGGAAAGTTTTCGATAGAGCTGACTGCTATACCGTTATTGATACGGTTCATACACCCAGAGCCGGTTATAGTATAAATCTAACATACCCTGACAGCATTTTAAGGTTGAGAGGGCTGGCAATCAGAGGCACGACTGGTTCGGACACTGCCCTCATTGCCTCTGGTATTGGTTATGGTATGGGTTTATTCATCTCTGGTGGTGCTACGGGTGCAGATGGTATTTATGCCCTGGGTGGTGGGACCGGTGCAGGGCTTCACGCTAAAGGTGGAACTGGAGATGGAGCTGAGGGTATTTTTGCAGAGGGGACAGGATCCGGACCCGGGACATATTCTCTTGGCGGAAGCTCGGCACCCGGGTTGCAGGTGATTGGTCAGGGAGCAGGGGCGGGAATAAGAGCTGATGGCGGATCTAGTGGCAATGGCATTACGGCCACGGGTTTTGCTACGGGTTCGGGTATTAGAGCTATAAAAGGTGCAACTGGTTATGATATTTATGGAGATATCCAGGGCAATCTGTCAGGCTCGGTAAATTCAGTTGCCTCTGGCGTAACCGTTACCACTAATAATGACAAGACTGGATATGCTTTGACTGCTGCCTATTTAACTAAGGCAGATTCAGGCTCAACCGGAGCTTCTTATCTGCGTGCAAGGTATGTTGAGGATAAAACCGGTTATAGACTTTCTTCACAGGGTCAAGTTGACATCTGGATAACTGATACCACTGGATTAAACTCCGGCTGGTCCCAGTTCTTTAAGGGCAGGCTGGATACTGATGTAAGCCGGATAGATACTACTACCCAGAAAACGGCAAAGAGATTAGCCGGTAAAGGGAATCGTCAGCGATATTTTTATAACAGTAAGGGGTATATGGATTCCATGAGCTATTTTGATGTTGCCACCCTGCTTTCCAGGTGGATTTTTTATCGACCGGCTGACACCTTGGCTCCTGATTCAACCTATAGCTACGATTATTAAGGAGAAAAATGGCAGATGATAAGGGGGCAGGATTGCCCTCACGTGGAATAGTTCCGGGTGGTGCAGTAGATAGACTAACCCTGGGAAGAATCTCTGAAAAAGAAAGAGGCTTAACTACAGCAGATACCCAAAATCGCAAAAAGGTGGATGAGGACGAGGACAATGTTCTGCTGGATGCTTAAAACAATATATAGGATATCTAAAGGAGGTGAATTGGATGGGAGTTTATAAGATTCCAAAGAGTTGGTTGCCATTCGAGGTTCAGATAGTCGAAGACGGTAAGCCCGAAAACGTTCTTCATAAACAGATAATTGATCTGCCGGCCGCTCCGGACATAAAACCGCTTCCGCCGGATCAACCACTGGGCCCACTGGATAAAGACGATGCCAAGACCTAATCTTTTGATTTTGCTCAAAGCCAGGATCAAGGAAGATCCTAAAAAGAGAGAGGCTCTCCTGGTGAAACTTACCAGGGCCATAAAACAAATTCCAGGACTGGATATCCATTCGTTCTGGAGTGATATAAACGAACGAAAATAAGAGGAGGTGAGAAGGATGAATTTAAGTTTTCTGCTGGATTATGCAGTAAAGGGTTTGATTGGCCTGGTAACTATGTATGTTGGCATAAAAATGCCTTCATGGTTAAACTCCGCCAAGAAGAAAAACCAGGCAACCGAGATAGCGATTATCGCAGAGGCAATTGTTGCCCTGGTCATAGCTAACAATCCAAGTCTGCCCTGGCAGCAGGTGATGAAGGATGCAATTGCCCAGATAAAATCAGACATAGAGGGTATAAGCCCCAAGGTGGCTGAACGTGCAATCGCAGGCGCCCTTTATAAGAGGGGAGTTATAGGAGCAAAGGTGGAGGCTAACAAGTAAATGGCTTTCTGGAACACCATAAAAAATCTCAGGCCCAAGGACGTGCCCAGGTGGGAAAAACTGGACCTGGACCTGATCAGATATCTTGATCAGTTAATTACCACCCTGGGAGTAACCACCTGGGTCATCACTTCTACCTATCGCACTGCTCAGGAAAATAAAGACGCAGGCGGAAGTTCCAACTCACGGCACCTAACCGGCAAAGCCCTGGATATCGTTTTTAAGGGAGTGGATCCCCTGCGAGTGGTAGAGGTGGCAAAAACGATGTGGCCCGGTGGAATAGGAGTTCAATACCCGGGTGGAGCCATTCATTTAGATCTGAGAGATACGGGACTGTACATCTTCGGAGAGATAGTAACGACAGTGGAAGGCGTGGTCAAAAAATCATACGTGGCCTTCCAGCAAGTACTGGACCTCTTTCTTAAAAAAAAAGCGATAACCATAGGAGTGATAGCCCTGCTGGGGATAGCCTGGTATCTGTGGTGGTGAAGCCAGAGCCGGAAACTAAACAACCAAAGCGGTATGAGCCTTTGCTTAAAATCTTAAACTTTATTTTAAAAATGATCAGGAGAAAGTAATGACTGAAAAATCGGGGAAAGGTATCAAAAAAATTAAATTAAAGCGGGACGATCCACCACCAGAAAAACTCACCTTTGAAGTGGATCCGGAAGATTTAATAGTATCGAAAGATGAGGAGCTGGAGGTTGACGAGTTTTTTGATCAGCCTGGTTACTCTTATGCCATCACCCGGACGCTTCCCAATGATGGTTTTGTGGGAACCCTGCAATCTCCAATCGGATACCAGGAGATAATGGATCACTTCGGCGGGGGGCAGTACCTGCTTCTCCGCAAAAAGGGCCATCTCCTGGCTGGCAGGCGTGGCATAAAAATTGCTGGTGATCCCAAACCCATTAAGGGCAATGATGATTTGGTTGAAGAACTCAAGAGGGAAAATGAAAAGCTCAGGAATCAGGCTCCGGTGAATCCCGTTCCACAAACTTCTATCTTAGATAACCCCAAAATTCAGGAGCTCCTGGTCCTTAGAGCTATAGGTGGTCAATCTGATTCAAATAATAACGCCCTGCTCTTAAAACTTTTAGGCGATTCCGGGGATCAGAAGGTTAAGCTCTTGCTTGAGGGAATGAAAATGGGCAGGGATTTTGCCGAGGGAAAAGAGCCGGAAGAAGAAGGCGGTGGAACTGTTGAGAAGGTAGTTTCGATGATTGCTTCGCTACTGGATCGCAAAAATGTCGAGCTGAAAACCGTGAACAGGATCGGTGATAGAGTAACTGCCACGCATACTAAGGTGGGTACGGAGGATGTAAAAACTAAACTGGGAGAGGAACAGATGGTCTGGGATAACCTGATCGAGAAAGTGGAGAATATGATCTTAGATGGCATAGAGAAGAAAAAGCCACCAGCGGAGATCTCCGCCAGTATAAAAGTTATCGCCTCGCCGATTGTGATCAGTATGCTGGGCGGATTAACACCGGAGGCAATGCTCGAGCTGCTTAAAAACGAGTATGCGGATAACCCGGAAGTAACTCAGATGCTGCAGCTCCAGGAGAACCAGGTCTATCTAACCCAAATTTTAGAGGAATTAAAAAAATGATCGGAGACATAACATTAACCAATAACCTTAACAAGGAAGAGACTCCATACATCACCCCCTAAAGAATGTATGGATAGGGGTCAGGTTTAACTCCGATCATTCCTGGCCCCGCCTCTTAAAATCGGAGTGAGTTAAAATGTCTGATAATATTAAGCTTAATCAGTGGAATGCTGACAGCGAAATTTTCAAGAGCACAGATCCATTTATGAGGCCGGCACTGTCATTCCTGATGGTAATACCAGGGGAGAACAAAACCATTGCAACTGATGGGCACGTAATGGTAGAAATAAGCCTGCCTATAGTTGGCACGAATGTCCCCGATCCAGATTTCGCTGCAGTTGAGAAAATGCTCGAGGGAAAGAGCCCCGTGATAACGATCGGGCTTAATCCATCAAAGGCTAAAAAGGTTTTCGAGTTCCTGGAGCGGTTCGTTAATTCAACCGAAGATGTTACCCGTGTTATATCGCTAAAGTTTTACAGCCCGACAGATGCTATTGAGATCGAGGCGGAAAACGGTGAGACAAAACAAAAATGCAGGATTCTATTAATGCCCTGCAGGATAGGATAGGGGGGAACTGATGCCTGAACAAAAACTAACTTGTCCCTTTATGACCGGCGCAGCGCTGCTGATCAGTGATATCACTAAGCTCATAATAGATCCTAATCAGGCAAAGGTAATTCCAGGTGGAGGCATCCGGGGTGTTCCGGCAACTGTTGCGGATTACCGGGTATTGTGCCTGAGAGAAGAGTGCGGGTTTAAGTTGTGCCCATCGGCAAATCCTAAAAAATCGGAGGAGTAAGATGAAAGCTGAATCCATTTTCTGGATAGCCGAATTTATCCTTTGCTTCTTATTTGGATATTTTTTAGGAGAGGTGTCTGTTTATAAAAAACTCTCGAGGAGGGAAAAAATGCCAAAAGGACCATAATATCTCTTCGGGCAAACCTGCCCCAAATTTGGCTTCAATGGAAGCCCGTAGTGAAACGATCTCTATCGGATTGGACTAAGGATATCAACCTTAAAATAAAAACAGTTGCCTAAAGCAAAGAAGTTAGACTTAGAACATTTTATCGAACCACCCATGCTATATTTAGGGACAGCTCAGTTAAAGCTCCTTTATACCGGCCTACGAGCAATGTCGAATGATGAGGGTATAGGTAAGATCGAAATTCCTTATTTAAACCTTCGCATACTCGCTTCCTCTAAAACCCGTACGAAGGACCTTTCAAATGCCCTGTCCGCCATGGAAAAAGCTGGTGCGATCTTTAGGTACAAGGTTGGGGATGAAAATTATTTCGTGTTGCCCTATCATTTTATACATGAGGGCACGATTTATAAGTTTATCCCCAGTGAATATCCACGTCCAACCAAAGAGTTCTACATGAAGCATCCACAATATTGCAGGGGGTTGGAAGAAAATTCCAGACACGTCCGAACTTTTCCAGACAAGTCCGGACCTGTCCCAACTTTTCCAGACATGTCCGGACATGTCCCAACTTTTCCAGACATGTCCCGACCTGTCCGAAAAGGGGGAGAGATTCAAAGCTTAGGCGAGCTCCTTCCTGAAACGTTAAAATTTTTTAACGTTAGATCTAGATTTAAAAAACGTTTAAAAGACGTTCAGGAGAAGGAGGTGATAAAGGGAAAAGAGGAAAGTCTGAAAGGGGAGAAGGGAAAAAGCGGGGAAGGGGAAAATATAGACCTGGAGCGGATTTTAGCGGTATGTGGAGATAAAAAATCAGCCGGATTTTACAAGTTAGTTCTAAGAAAATGTCCGCAAAAAATAATTAAAAATGCACTCATAGAGACCAAGTGCGCCATAGATGAAAATATTATCAAAAAATCTCCAGGTGCATACTTTACCGGGTTGATTATAAAACTTGCGGGCAAGCAGGGGATAAGGTTAAAAAAATAATTAACAATCATTCCGATTTAGAGGTGATAAAAATGAGAAATGAAGATAATAGTGAAATTAAGAATTATAAGGGCTATACCATCATACTTGATTGTAAAACTGGAATTTTTAAGGCGGAAGATGAAGAAGATAGATGTATAACTTCAGCTCCGAACCTCAAAGAAATTCAATCTATGATCGATGGTATTGTTTCACGGGGATTTAAGAGGGTACCTGTTTATAAATTTGAAAATGAAGAACTTGAAAAAAGTGAAGTTACATCCGTGAATCGTCAGGGAAAATGTTTCTGGTTATCAGCAGAAAGTGGAAGGGCAAAATATAGAAGCGCAAGAGTTTTACTTAAAGACAACGAAAAGAACGAGCCTATCATTAAAGAAATGCAGGAACTGCTTATTCAGAAGGGAGAAATTGAGAAAAAGTTAGAATCTCTCTATGAATCCGGGGAACGTTTAACCTGGAACGATTTGGGACTGGAAGATAAGGTTTAAAAAATGATCGAGCAATGCCAGGACTGCGACTATCGTAAGTACGGGACCTGTGACCCGGCCGGGGGTAAGATTTTTAAACACTGCGATCATATACCTATTCAAAAATCAAAAGAGAAGAAGGACACAAAAAAAACATCACAGGGGACCTTAAAACTTTAAAAAGATCGGAGGGGTTATGAAAATCAGAACTGACGTTAAGCGGGGCTGTGGCTGGCGGAAAATAGGAGGGCTTTACCTGATAGGTTTCGGACACGCGGAGCCGTGTCATCTGCTGCCGATTCCCATAGAGGCATGTCCCTGCTGCGGCAATGGGATAAAATTCTCCAGGGGGTTCACATGGATAGATGCTCAGATATTTTTAAAAGACAGGTGTTTACATAGCCAGGGACCTAAGGATATTATCAGACACTGTGCTATTTGCATGTTCTGCTCACCGGGCTATGATACGTACGGACTGATGTGGGTGGGAGAGAAATATTATACTCCGGAGAGCTTTATTGCCGAGGCGGATAAATACGGCGTGTGCAAGAGGATCCCATTCTATCCTAAAAAATTAATATTAGATGATTCCTTTGTCATGCTCGCTCACAGAAAAGCCTGCAATGGCAAGCCGGGGATATTTTATGGCTTTAGTCCTATGCGGGCGGAGAAAGTGATCACCCGCTCTATGGCGACCAGGGATGAGATCTCAAATTTGATAAAACGGGGGATCGAGCCATTCATAGTAGAGGATGACGACAGGAGATATGTTAAAAACCCGAAACCAAAGATTCAGGAGGTGTTGGTCCTTGTCTGAAGAAAAATTTAGAGATTGGAACTTTAAAGAATCCCTGAATATAAAGTATACTGACGGATCGGGGATCAAGAATGTCTGGCAGAAAAATCAAAAAGAACTAATTGAACAGATCACAGGGATAGTCGATGAGTATCTCGATCAAGATATAAAGCTGACCAGCCGGCAGATTTACTATCAGCTCGTTTCAAAAAACATAATACCCAACGCAGATGAAATCTATAAGAGAATCTGCAAGTTTTTAACTGACGGGAGATATGCCGGCCTAATTGACTGGGAAGCAATAGAAGACAGGGGAAGAACCCCTGAAAAACATTCCGAATGGGAAAATATTCAGCACTTAATAGACAGCGCAATCTATTCTTACCGGCTGCCAAGATGGAGAGACCAGGATTATTATGTAGGGCTTTATTGCGAGAAAGAAGCGATGGAAAGCGTGTTAAAACCTGTTGCCGATAAGTTTCATATCTATTTTGGCTGTAACAAGGGCTATAGTTCCGCTTCTACGATGTATGAGCTTTCCCAGAGAATCAAAGGGGAAATCAAGAAAGGAAAGGAAGCAATAATCTTATATCTCGGAGACCACGATCCATCTGGTCTTGATATGGTCAGGGATATCAAGGATAGAATAGAGGAATTTTTAACTGAGGGTGATGAATCTATCGAACCCAACTTCGAAGTGATTCAGTTAGCCTTAAACTTGGAGCAAATTAAGAAATATAATCCCCCGCCTAATCCGGCAAAAATAACAGACCCGAGGGCCAAAGACTACATCCGCCAGTTTGGGAATAAGAGTTGGGAGTTAGATGCACTGGAACCCAAGCTCTTGATCAAGATAGCGGAGGGTGGAATAATAAATTATCTGGATGTGGGCAAATATAGCCACTGGATTGAAAGAGAGCAAAAAGAGAAAGAGGCATTAATAAAATTCGGAAGAAAGCTGAAAGGATAAGGGGCAAAAAATATTAGAGATTTTACTTGACAAACCAAAAGTGGCAATCTTAATTAGGGCAAAAGGTTAAGGGTCGGAGAGGTTTTAATGGGGTGGAGAAATGTAGTATTACTTTTATGTTTCGTCGCATCATTTAATCAGTGTAGCAGTGTTGCAACAAAAGATCAGGGAAAGGCTGTCGAGATGTTGCCAGGTAAAACACCAGCAGTAAGCATAGACCTGCCCAAGCATTTATTCCCACCTATAAATGCTGACATTATCAATGTAAGAGGGAAAAGGGGTATTTCTGTGGGAAGCACTTTAGCGCTTTACGAATTAATATTGGGCAATTATGAATTTGCTACTATTAATTTTATACGATGTGAATACAATGCCGATCTTGATTATACTTTTTGGAGAAACAACCAAAAATTACCACTTGTAGGTACAAATTTATCACCCGAACCGATCACAATATCTTATGGACACTTATATTATAAGGCGTATGGAGAATCAGATCTTTCAAACTTTGAAGAGTTATCTAAGGTTACAATATTTTTAAAACCGAATGATAAATTTCAAATTAAAGCTTACAATACAGGCACAGGCGTCGTTGTTGCCAGGGCGATAGTCAAGGGCTGGAAATATCAAGTCGATTAGTTATGTAAACCAGTTTTGCTAATAGATTTCTAAGTTTACAGTTCATTGAAAAGGAAAGAGCATTAAAAAACGCTAAGCCGATGGTGTGTTAAGGTTTAAAAATTGTCAACAAAATCATACACACTGTTGAAAACGTCCTATAATATATATTCCGTTGCCAAGCCCCTAAAACACTGATTGCGTGGCAATAGTTTAGAGGGGCAGAGTAAAACTTTCAATTGAGGCGAAGCGTAAAAATACGCTTCGCTTTTTTATTTATGGGTTACGAGATAAAACAGATCCCCTTTGGCGATGCCGGGACGGATGCCACGGTTAAGGAGATGGAAAAGATGATCAGGGATGGAGTGAAGGATCCACTGATCAGGGAAACTGCCATAGGCATAGTCAGGGGGCTTCCAGGGAAGGATTACCTGGGCGAGATCTTCCGGATTTACAACTGGGTGAAGCAGAATGTCAGGTTCACCAGAGATCCGGTAAGTCTTGAGCTTTTGCAGTCCGCAATGAGGACTCTAAAGGGGAAAGTAGGAGATTGTGATGATTATACCGTTCTTTTATCGACTCTGCTCCAGAGTCTTGGTCATGCCACCCGGATCAAGACTATCGCAACTCGTGCTGGCGAATATCATCATGTCTATCCAGAGGTCAAATATAGGGACGAGTGGATTCCTTTGGATGCCACTCAAAAACAGGCATCCCTGGGATGGGAGCCGCCTAATATAACCAGACAAAAAATTTATGCCGGTTTATCCGGGGAGATGAAAAATATGGTAGCAAGAAAATTAACAGCAGTCCAGATCAGAGCGCCGCTGGAAAAATTGAAGCTGAAGCTTCAGCAGCACATCAATAACAGGGAAGTCAACATTGCGGATATGATAAAAGCAAAGACGATGATAAACAGGGGAAATCTTCCTTCTGAATTTAGTCAGCCCGCATTGCAGATGATCAACCAGACGATCTCCTGGATTGGGCAGCATCCGGAATACAAAAAATCTCAATCGCTATCCGGGCTCGGCAGTCTGGGCGATATCTGGAGCTCTATAACAGATTTCGTAAAGAACGTGGCAGAGATCTCCGGCTCGATTTATACGACCGTTACCGGAGGGCAGGCCACACAGGTCGCCTACGTTCCGCAGACACCGCAGACAAGAACCATCGTCGTAGGTGCGCCCTGGTATTATCAGATCTTGCAGCCGCCTTATGTTTATTTCATCGGCGGAGGGGCATTGTTGTTGCTCTTATTAGCCTTCAAGGGCAAGAGGAGAAGATAGGATGTATATAAATTCACAATTAGAAGGGTTAGGAGTGACACCAGCAGTATCGGCAGGTGTAAAAACCGCCGTCAGTGTGGTAAGCAGTATTGCCAACATTGTCAAGGGAATATTCAGCTCGAATGTAAAAAGGGGATGGGAGGGGATGTCGCCAAGTGCCCGGAGTAATATAGCGGGCTGGTTTACCCTCTTCTATTACATAAACAGGGGAGACAGGATTAATTACTGGCATCCCTATCTGGCGGAAATGGGAGGAGGCTCGGGCGAGAGGTCAAAAGAATATGAAAGACGATTCCAAACGATGTGGAACGAAGCATTAGGTCTCTGCGCTAAAGCCGGCATGCCAAGAGATCAAGTATCTGCTATTTTTGTTGCAGGACAGTCCAGCCCGGTTGCCACCAATGGACAGTGGAGTCCGCCTTCAAGTATAACACCGAAAGGTGGAAGTATTTCGGCAGTAACCACTGCAAAAACTACAACCGAGGCTCAGATAGAGCAGGCATCAGCTTTTCCGGTCGTTCCCATGCTGATCATAGGCGGAGTATTGTATTTCTTCGGTCCTAAATTAGTTAAGGCCTTCAACTCGATGGCGAGGAGATAAAATGTACATAAACACTGTTAGAAAAAGGTCTGGACTGGGCGACACCTTCACTCCCTTTGAAACAAGGAAAGCGGAGATTGAAGAGGCTAAAAGGCGTCAGGAGGAGCTTTTCCAGAAGGAGCTTTTAGCCAGGACAAAAATTCTTGCGGATAAATACGGTCCAATGAGTGCCTATAAGATCATCAAAGGATTCATGACAGAGGCGCAGGCGGCCGCAGAGCAGGCAGCAAAACTGGCCGCAAGGAAAGCGGAGGCAGGATTTGAGGTGCAACCGCCAGGAGGGGTGGTGCTGCCTGTCAGTGTTACCGAGCCGAAAACAATTACCCCTGGAACAGCGGATGGATCAGCTGCAGGCAAAACTAAATTATCTCTGACCTGGATACTGATAGGATTAGCAGCGATTCTCTTTGGTCCGAAACTTCTCAAGCAGACCGGGTAAATGTCAAACGGAAACAATAAGACTTTTTCTTATCACGATCTGTTCGAGCAGAATAAAGAGATAGAAGAAAGGCTTAACGAAAAGATAAAAAGCAGTGATGCCAAATTTGATAAGTTCATATCGAATGACTTCAAGGAGATCACTAAGGATATGAACACCCTAAAATTGGATATCAGCAAGATGAAAACCGAGATTGGAATTTTCAAAAAAATCGGTTACTGGATCATAGCCGGCTTGATTGCAAATTTAGGTGCGATAGTTTGGTTTAATGTTATAAAATAGCTCATTGAAAAAATACGTTTCATTTGTTCCTCCTGCCTAACCTCCTTTCTCAGACAGGAAGGGGATCCCGGGTAAGTGCCCCATCTCCCGGGGTCCCTGAAAAAATTAAGCCTGGTGTGTGGCTTTCAAAATTGCTCATTGTCCCTCTCAGGAAGTTGTGCAATTAGAAGTTCACCACATACCAGCTAAAAATAGCTGTCTCCCTTTTTCTGTTGCAGATCAAGGTTGAGGCGCAGAGAATGGAGGGGCACTATTGACCCCTCCATTCCAAAAGGAAAAAATATGGTCGGAAAGAAATACGAACAAATAGGGTCCATGATGAAAACACTGAACAATAGGTACAAGCGAAGACTTCATGGAAAAAAGAAAGGCACTGGAGTAAAAATACTTGTGGGAGATTATAGGGAAAGACAAAAAGGAAAACACAAGGAACTAGGATCAAAATTTAAGATGGAGGAGCTTTTGGTAAATAAACCCGGAGTGGGGAGTAGTTAAGATAGTCGAACTTGTTTTTGTGATTTCCCGATCACAAGTTCGAACGCCACCTCCCACACTCCAGGCAAGGAAGATGCCCAACCCGGGGCCCTAACCCCGGGCTCAGGCGAATGGACACACCTGACTTACGTGGGCAACCGGGAGTCCAGGTGATGAATCCGTTAGCCCTGGGCTCCCTGACTTAGCTTCTCGTTCAGGGATTTGAGCTGACGGAGACAATTTTCAGCCTTGCTTCTCGTATCGGCGATCAAGGCACCAAGAACAACAAAGAATGAAGCGATGATTATGAGAAGTTTTGAAAACTCAGACATGAAAGCCTCCTTGAAATAAGGTGATATATGTATTATAATAAAAATAGATTAATTGTCAATCAAAGTTTATCCGGATTAAGTGAAGAAGAAGTTAATCCGGAGATAACCGGAGCTGCAGCTGGTTCTGTATTTGTTTTTGTGTTTAATACACCCGCAACTCTTGCCACGAACCAACTTGATGCGGCAATGAAAGAGCTAAGGGGAATTGGTAAAAGTATCCTAACTTTTCTTTATGGCTCGTTCACCTACGAAATTCAGGGAGTTGGGTTTAGTGGTGGCAATATAAGAATCTGGGTTTATTTCAAAAGCAGTGAGAACACAGCTTTGTCAACTCTTATTCCAAAGTTCCAAGGCATATTGAATAAACACTTAGGTACTGGTGTGGCCAAATATAGTAAAACTATTTTATCGTCTGGACAGAAAACAGAAGTGAAGGGCATGGTTCAAAAAGTAGTAGAAAGTATTAATCCGTTCAGCAACATAGACCTTAAAAGAATTTTAACGCTTGGCATCATAGTTGCCGGAGGAGCTTTTGCCCTGCCCCACATTTTAGAGGTTTTAATGTCGAGGAAAAAGAGATGACAGAAGAGCAGATACTTTTAGATAGGGCATATAGAGGCTGGCAGATACTGATGAGTAATTTGCTCAGGGCTACACTGATCAAGTATGCTGAGGAAACAGGCCATAAAATTGCCTGGCTGTTATTCCGTGGCGTAGGGGAGCAGAAAAACTATGGGTAGTGGTGTTTTTGGCAGGATCTCGGCTACCAGGAGCTCAAAAAGACACAACATATAGGATATCGAGATGAGCACAGAGGTAAAAGGACTAAAAGATTTTCAGAAGAAGAACGGCGCACCGGAAGAAGCAATTAGAGAGAAGCGAAGCGTGAAGAGGAATACTTTTACGATCGAGCAGCTGCTAAGGAACGCTGCCAAAGAAGCAGCTGATGAATTGTTTGATAATATATTTGGGAGGAGGTAGATAATGGATCGGTTAATAGAACTTATAAGAGAGGATCTCGTGAAAAAAACCAAAGATCCCCTTAAAAGGTTTGCTCCTGACACATTAAGTGAGGCTGGGGTTCTTCATTCATTGCTCATAAATAGAGCGCTAATGAAGATGAATAAAGGAAGGGTATAATGGATCGGAGACCAGGGATATTCAGATCGTGGGGCAAATTAGAGTTTTTGCAGTATGCTTTATTAATACTCGGAACGGGCCTTTGCCTGTATCCGGTTATCAGGTTCTTAATCAAACTGCTGAGAGGGTGAGATGGAAGAGTGGGAATACAACCTAGGAGGAATAGAGGAAGAATTCGAGGAGATATTTGAATATGCCTAATAAAACCGTTCACTGTAAGACCTGCGGAGCCGCTATCTCCGGATCCACATTCGAGGAGAGAATGGCTAAGCTGCGCAGGCATTATAAGAAACATCATCCGGCTAAATTCAGGAAAGCGATCAAAAAAGCGATCGCCGCAAAGCTCGGCAAAAATCCCACGATCGCGGGAGCGGTCCTCGATAAGGCAAAGAAGCTGTTCAAGGACTTTCACGATTTCGATCCACGCAGGGTGATCAAGGCAAAAGTAAAAAACAGAATGGTCCCCAAGGTACTGGTAGTTTTAGGCCGGCTGGTGGACGTGTCTTATTCTTCGGATAAATGGCACAAAGGAAAAAAAGTAAACTACATTCATAAATTTAAACAGCAGCCATATCTGGCATGCAGCCCGGGAGGTGATCAGCTATATATCGTAGGCGGAAACTATAAAGCAAAACCGGAAGGAATTGTCGGCTGAGCCTGGCAGTTCCATTGTTCTTTGAAAAATGATCGGAGAGGTAGAGTAAAAGGGTCGGAAAAGGATTTAGACTAAAATGGATGAAATTTATCTGATGAATCCGAAAAGGAGACGTCGCAGAAAAAGAGCCACGGTTCACCACAGAAGGAGATCTCGCCGGCGAAGGAATTCGGAGCTGGCACTATTTAACCCGGGTAAGAGAAGGAGAAGGAGACACTATCACCACCGCAGGAGAAGAAGCTACCGCCGGAATCCCGCTTTACTCCCTGGTTTAGACCTAACCCTGATCGGCGCAGGCGGTGCCGGTGCAATCGGGTCCAGGATGTTAGCGAGCAAGGGTCTGGAGTTAGCCAACCAGGTGGATTCAGGAATAATCGGATACGTGGCAACCTTCGGAGCCGGTTTTCTGCTCTCTAAAGTGGCTGGGATGATCCTGAAAAACAAAAAGCTCGAAAACGGGATCCTCTTAGGTGCGGGAATTGCCACTATCACCCGCATAGTGGATGACGTGGTGATCAAGAAGCAGGGCCTGAGCGAGATCTTAGGGCTGGGGTCGTACGTGCCGGATAGTTCGCTTAATTTTTCGGCAGTTGCCGGAGCTGGAGGCGGAAGGTTCCCCAATCGTTACCAGCGGTTCTAAGGGATCAAATAAGATGATCGGAGAGGCAAAGTAAAAGAATCGGAAAAGGAACTCAATTAAGATGGAGATTTTAGAATATCCGCTGTATGATAATGTAACCCTGGGATCGTCAGCTTTAACTGCATCGCTGTTCAAGATACCGATCGGGAGCTCGAGCAAGACCAAGTATGAAACCAACATGGAAAATGCGGGCCAGCTGCCAGTTGGCTACCAGTATACCATAAAGGGAATATCCTGGAATCCGCTTCCCGGAACAATTGCAGCCGATCTGTTAGCTCTGAGCAAGGGATATCTGGAGCTGTTCATCGGGAACAACCCCAAGTTCGTAGCTCCGCTCTTCCTGCTGCCTTCCGGATGTGGAATGGCAGGGGTAAGCAACGTGGCACTGGCAACCGGTGGCGTGGATTACTGGAATAACGGTATCCCGGATGCCAGATCGATCTACAGCCTCGAGTACCCGATCGAGTTAAGATCGGGCGTGTCGATCAAGGTAGATCTGACCTGGGGGACCGCGCCGGGCGCAAAGACTATGTGGGTCTTCCTGCATGGATATATGCAGAAACAGGAACAGATATAGTCTTTAAAAATTCATCTTCCAGGGAGGGTTCAAGCTCTCCCTGGATTTGAAGAGGCAAAGTAAAAAGATCGGATATGGAGAATTGAATATGGGATCACTACGAGGATTCGGATGGAATGAATCCGGATTAGCCCTGGCAGCCGGATCCGAAAAGCCGCACACCATAGTCGTATCCGAAGATTTCCTGGTAAAGTATATCGTGGGCAAGGGAACGGATTCATCTAAGGCCGAGCTGCTGGTGGGTGTGCAGATCCAGGATCAGTCAAACAACGTCAACATATTTGACGAATTCGTTCCCCTGGATAAGATAGCCGGCACTGCCCAGCTTCCATTTATCGTTCCGTTAAACTGGCAGCTCCGGGCAAATACCAACCTCAACATCAGGATCAAAAATCTTGAAGCCTCCACCGCTCTCGATCGCATAGATTTAGTGTTTTTAGGAGAGAAAATCTAAATGTCAACAAGATACCCCAGGGAGATCATAGGATCTCCCGGAATAACCAAGAAAGAACTGGAAGAAGTTTTCCGGGAGGTCTTATCAAAAGAATTAAAGATTCACTGGCCCGAGCATCTTTTTATTCCGGAAGATGCGGTTCGCTTTGGCAAGGCAGGCGGAGGCACGTCCGCCGGAACCGGAGAACAGTTGATCTGGTCCCAGGTAATACCGGCATCGAGCATGGCGGTTATACACTCGATTTATGGCAGTCCGAATGTTGCCCTTACCTGGATATTAAAAGTAAACGGCTCTCCGGATCCGGAATATGGGAATATCAACTGGGCAAACTTAGATCCTAACACTGACGGCTGGCTTATGCCCCTGGGCAAATCAAAGATAATTGTCAGGGGCGAATCAAAGATCGAGTTCAAGCTCTCCTCTGCGAGTGCGGTTGCTTATAGGTATCTGGTCAGGGGGTATTACTGGAATGTTCCAGTAGAAAACAAGGAGTAAAAAATGATCGGAAAAATTATTTTAATCTGCCTAATACTTTTTAGCT
>Ga0315289_10005591_pt1 | contig 18548 bp, 11 predicted proteins | sample YL17G11_40_MG_FD_203452 | JGI IMG/M metagenome (GOLD analysis project Ga0315289, IMG submission 203452) | Sediment microbial communities from Yellowstone Lake, YNP, Wyoming, USA - YL17G11_40 | ecosystem: Environmental > Aquatic > Freshwater > Lake > Sediment | place: USA: Wyoming | collected...
CGCCGCTAAAACGTCAGGCCGTGACGCCCGGTCCGCCCGATCCGCCACAAGGTTGACAACCAGCACCTGTACGTCCGCGCCCAGCGATTTCCACTGCCGCAGACAAGCCTTCAGGATCTCGTCATCCTTCGTCTCCCGCACCAGCTTGATGGCGATCAGCCGCAGCGGCTGATCGGCGCCGGCAAGTGCTCCCATGACAAGCTCCACCCGCCGGCCACCGTCCGACAAGACCAATCCTCTCCAGGCGGCAAGACGGATCGCCGATGTCGATTCGGCCTCCAGCACCTGGCGGTAGATCCCCGCCGCCTCCGATGCATTCCCTTGATCCAGACGCGCTTCTGCGCAGCGTAAGAGCGATTCCTGTACCGTGCGGCGAACTTCGGAATTCCCGCTGTTGCGTGCCGCCAGCAACGCGGCGGTGGCGGCTTGATCAGCTATTCGGCCCAGCGCCGAAGCCGCCGTCGCGGCGACCGTAGTGTCCGCGTCCGACAGCAGCGGCACCAGCAGCAGTGTCGCGGCTGTGTCGCCCCGCTGGCCGGCGGAGTCAATCAGACCCACCTTGGCCATTCCTGAGGTTCTGCCCAGAGCGTCACGCAGCGCTGCGCCCGCCTCGGGATACGGCATCCCCTCCAGCGCATAACGCGCGGCGTGGCCCACCCGTTCGTCCCCCAGCACAGCGGCGAGCGCCGCCACGGATTCCGTCGTGCCGCAGATTCTCAACTGCTGGCAAGCGGCGCATTTCTCGACGACACCGGCGTTGGACTGTAGAACGGCAATGAGCTCTCGTTCCGTAGCGGCCCCGGCCGTGCGGGCCGCCAACAGAATAAGTCCGGCAAGAAGCATCTGGTTGAGCACGTTGTTCTTCATGAGCCACCTCAGTTGCAGCAAATGATGGATTCCTTCCGCGGTGCTTCACAGCGTCCACGGCGGCCGAGGCGAGTACGAAAGCAACCGATTCGCCGCGTCGTCCCCCGCGAATTGCAGCTTCACCGGGTCCCAGCGCAGGTCGCGTTTCAGCGTCAGAGAGATACCGCCGATCAGGATGGCAGTAATGGTGTACGCCGCGACCTCCGGATTGCAGATGGTCGCCTTGCGCGTGCGGACGCATTCGAGGAAGTTCCCGGAATGGCTGTCGGCCCGATAGACCCGCTCGTCGTCGGCCCGCAGCGGCTCCCGGAGCACGCTCGCCGGATACGATACGATGTTGCCGCGGTCCACGGCGATGCGGCCGGTCGTGCCGACGAAGCAGGCCCCGCCGTCGGGGCCGACCGGCTCGCCGGGATAGCTGCCGGAATGGACCACCACGCCGTTGGTGTAATGGTAATCGATGCTGCCGTTCTTGTATTTCACCTCGATCGGGGCGCGGAAGTCAGGATTGACGGTCCACTGAATGATATCGTAGTGGTGCGGACTCCAGTTCACGTCGCCGACGAACAGACCCGACAGCGTGTGCCCCGCCTCCCCGCCGAAAGGTCGCCACGGCAGCGGCCCCAGCCACATGTCCCAATCGAATCCAGTCGGCACGGGCACGGAGCGGTCCGAAGTCCAGGCACTCGGCACAAATGCCCCAGGCTCGCGGTAGGCATAAACCTCCTTGAGTTGCCCGATCCGTCCATTGCGGATCAGCTCACAGGCTTGACGGAACTTGCCATCGTATTCGGATCGCTGCTGCGTCCCCGCCTGGTAGATCCGCCCGTAGCGACGGGCCGTCTCGACCAGAACTTGAGTCTGCTGAATCGTGATGGCGACCGGTTTCTCGCAGTAGACGTCTTTGCCGGCGCGCATGGCCCTGATCGCCATCGGCGCCGCCCAATGATAGGGTACCGCCATCAGCACCGCGTCAATGTCGGGACGGGCGAGGACCTCCCGGAAGTCATTGTACGCCTTGATTCCGTCATAGCCCGGCCGCTGGAACCGCTCAGCGTAGATCTGATTGCACCGCTGCCGGGCGTTTTCGCGGCGTTCGCGGCGCACGTCGCAGACCGCCAGCACCTGCACATCGTCCCGAGCGACGTACCCTCCCGGCACGTAGGTCCACGCCCCGCCCATGAGGTGGCCACTCCCCTGGCCGCCCAGGCCGATGAAGCCCATGTTCACACGCTCGCTGGCCGGCGTTTCGCCCCCGGCCCCGAGCGCTGAGCCTGCAATCACGTACGGCAAAGCCACGGTGGGCACCGCAGCCTTGAGAAACTCCCTTCGTGTCGCTCTGATCGGATCGACCATAGTCAACTCCATCCTGCTTAACATGAAGAACCCACCTGGGAATCAACGGCGATATTGTAGTCACCGACCCGCCCGGCCGGAAGCCCGAAATTCGAAGCACCAAATCCGAAACAAATTCAAAATCCAAAATTCGAATGGCCCAAACGCTGTCGCCGGTCCTGGGCCTGTTTCGAATTTTGGATTTTGAACATTGGTGCCTGTTTCGGATTTCCGGCGCAGCCGGTTTGTGCCCCTACTGTGCCGGCCCTCGGCCCAAAGCGATGTCGTCTATGTAGACAGTCCCCGTTCCGCCGGCGGCTGGCGTCTTGCGGTTGCCGACGCCGATATACATCGCCTTGACCCGGTTCAGGTTCACTCCGGCCAGACTACTGTAAGGGATCGTCCACTCCTGCCACATGGGACGTATCGTGATGGCCTCGTCAGGGTTCACGATCGTCGCGCCGGCGCCGGTGCTGTCCTCGATCCTTACGTACAGCGGCTCGGCCGAATTTCCCTTCGGTTGGACGGCGCCGATCTCGGCTGTTTGCCACGCCCCGGTCACGGCGCCGGTCGTCGAGAGGTTGGAGAACTCGGCCGCGGTCAAGGTCGTGGCATTGTGGCTGGTCAGGGCCAGACCGATAAGGACATTGCCGGCCATCGAGATGTTCACCGGCGCCGTGAAGGTAACGTTGGTCCACGTAACGCCGTCGGCCGACCGCTGCGCGGTGAAGGCGTTGCCCGTCCGGGTCAACTTCACCCAGGACGAGGCGACCACCGTGTTTGTCGACACCTGGCTCATCACGTTGCCGGTCTCCGGACGCTGCTGGAACGAAACCCCGTAGTCCGGCGTCAGACAGATGAACGCGTGCTTCGAGCCGGGATGGAGGCTCTCGCGGATCATCACGCCCGCCTTGGCCCAGCCGTCGCTGCGAATGAGGCTGTTGACGCGGACCACCATCGAGCCGTCTCCGCTGAGGTTCTTATAAACGTAGCGGAACTGGTCGGCGGTGTCCCAGATGTCGGTCCCGATGGCGCTCATGATCATCTCGCCCTTGGTCGTCTCCTGGAAGTTGCCCGCCTTGCCGCGGAGGTACAACCGCAGGGCGTCGGCCCCCTTGTCCGTCCAGTTCTGCGCGGCGGCAAACTCGCGCTCGGCTTCCGAGTAGAAGGGCGCCGCAGTGTTGTCGTACTGTAGCGGCATCGACTGACTGCCGCTGTGCACGATCGTCCTCTCGCCGAAGGTCCCCTGGGCGGCTTGCGCATATCCCACGGTTGAGCCGCTGGCGCCGGTGGTTACGCCGTCGATCCAGGTCTGGTAGATGGTCGTGCCGGCGTCGACGTCGTCGTTGTAGCTCTCGAAATCCTCCAGGGGCCCAAACCCCTGGATCGTGAAGCTCCAGAGGTTGCCCTCATAGGTCCCGCTGTCGCCGACTTCGTCCACTTTCCAGTAGTAGGTGGTCCCAAACGCCAGGGCCGGGGGCGTATAGCCGTGTTCGGTCAGCGTAGCGGCCGGGACGGTCCCCGCGGCCACCGCACCGGCATCGGTGCCGAAGTACACTTTGTGCGACCGGGCCTCGCGGCCGGGCCGCCAGATCAGGTCGGTGGCTACGCTGACCTCCGCCGCGCCGTCCGCCGGCTGGGGCTCACGGGCCAGCACGGGCACGGAGAAGAACCGCACCTCGCTCAGACTCGTCTGGGTCATCATGGGTCCCCAGCTTTTCGCAATCGTCAGCTTGACGTACTTGGCCATGGCGCCACCGAAGGAAACGGTGGTGCCGTGCGTGTAGGTGGGCAGGCCCGTGGCCTGGGCGAACTCCAAGACCCCCTTCAGCTCGGTCCAGGCAGCGCCGTCCAGCGAATACTCGATCTTGACCTCCTTGGCGCCAAAGCCCATGACCGACTCCAGCAGCGAATTCGAGTTCCACACCCACAGCTCGTGCAGTTTGTACACCTTGTCAAACTCATACTGAATCCAGTGCGGCTGGACCCCGGTGGCCACCCACATCTGCGTCAGGTCAGCGGAGTGTTCGTCGTTCGCATTGAGTCCCGATCCGTCAATGGTCCTTTCGGGCTTCATGCTGGCCTGGGCGCTGGAAGCGCTTGCCTTGAGATTCGTGATCGGATAGGCGTAGGGCTCCGTAGTGAGACTCCAGATGTCGCCCTTGAAGATGGTGCCGTCGGGCGGAGCATTGACTTCATCGATCCGCCAGTAATACGTCTGGCCGTAGGCGAGATCGGCGGGAGCGAAGGTCGTGGCCGTCTGGCCCCGGCTGACCAGAACGTTCCCCGGCTTGATCCGACCGGCATCGTTGACATCGGCGTAGGCCGCCCCGAAGTACACATCGCGCGTCGTTGCCGTCACCAGCGGGTCCCAACCCAAAACCACGTCCCGGGGTACATCGACGGCCTTATCCTTCGGGCGAGGATTGGAGGCCCTGTCCCCGCCGTAGCCGGCCATGACGAGCGAAATCTCCTCCGCGGACAGGGCCCGGTTGAAGATGCCGACGTCGTCCATGTCGCCCAAGAAGACTTCGCCGTTGCCGCTGTACCCTGCACCACCACCCGCGACACAGCCTATGCCCATAATGGATCCTGTGCCCGCCATATTGAAGGCAAAAGCGCCGGAGGCGACCTGCTTGCCATTGAGATAAAGCCTGGCTGTGGTTCCGTCAAAGGTAGCGGCGACGTGCGCCCAGGTTTGGACGAGCGGATTCAGCGTGTTATTGGGGGAAACGATCGCGTAGGTTCCTGTTTCCAGGCGGAACGTACCGCCATTTTCCGGTCGGACCTGGAACTGAAACATCGTCGTGTCGGGCCAGGTATTTCTTTTGCCGACCAGGCCCTGATAAGTGCCGCCGCCGCCGGCCCACCGAATCCAGCATGCCACAGAAAGCTGCCCCGTTCCCTCCGCCGGATTCCAGGTTCCCAGTTGAATCCTGGTGTCTGTCGTGCCGTTACAGTTGACTCCGCCGCCCTGGTAGGCCTGCAAAATCCATGTGATGCCATTGTAAAGGGTCCCGTCGTGTCCCTGGCCTGACAGATCGTGAGCGATAGTACCCGCTCCTTCATTCAGAGGGTAGTATCCCACCAGGCCGCTTCGAATGTCGGCCTTCGCCACGCTTGCCGCCAGCCCCAGCACGAGAAGAAGGGTGGCCGTGTATACGATGGGTGCTCTCATTGCTGTTCCTCCTCAAAAGACATGGTTGCAGCCTGCCACACACGCTGCTCATTTTCTCAGTTGTTCTCGGGAACCGGCACATAGCCCAGTTTGCCCCAGACGGCCTTCTGCGTGCGATGCAGGTCGCGATTGCCGGGCTGCAGGGGGTTGGAGCCAGGCATCATCTTGCCGTATTCGATGGTACGCTGGTCCAGCCATTTCCAGTATTCGCTGTGCCCATCGGCGAAGGAGAAGTCCGTCCCATCGCCGTGGCGCACGGGGGGCGGGTCGAAATTCCGATTGCCTCCGGCCAGAATGCCCGGCTGCGTGACCGCGGAGCCCCACCAGGCTTCCCGGTCGTAGGGGATGCTCCAACTGGCGAACGTGACCCAACCCTCATCGAGAAAGACCGCCCGCTCCCCGGGTCGCGTCATCTGGGTCCTTTTCTTGATGTGAGGACCGGTGCTGGGCCAGCCGTTCATCGAATCGACGATCGAGTAGGTCCGCATCTCGCCGCGCATGCCAATCGGGCACTTGTACAGCTTCTCCGTTCCGCAGTAGACGAACAGAGCACCATCCTTGATCGCCTGGATCTGTGCCTGTTCGCTCGTCGCATCCGAATAACCCGCCCAGTGGACCCAGCCGTCTTCATCGGCCGGGATCGGGGACTCGCCCGGCTTGCCGGTGCAGGCATGCACGATCCTGTTGTCGTTTTCATCGGCATACATCATCCATGCCACGGTGAGCTGCTTGAGATTGCTCAGGCACGCGGCTCTCTGTCCCTGCTCGCGGGCCCGATGCAGGGTCGGGATCAGAATCGCCATCAGAATGGCGATGATGGCGATGACCACCAGCAACTCGATCAGGGTGAATCCTCTGTCCTCGTCCATGGTCCCACCTCTTCGATGACGTGCCCTGATTCCGCCGGACGGCGCCTGTGACACGATGTCCCAAAGCAGCGAGGCACTGTTGCACGCGTCCACTTTCTTCGTATATGATCTCTCTTGTGTGCCTATCTGTCAATTCATTCGGGAGAAAGTGCCATGAGAACAAGACCGAATCTGCTGCCAGTGTTCACGTTCGGGGTCTTGCTATGTCTTTTCTTGGGAGGCTCCGTGCTGGGGGCCTTTCGAGCGGCGATCGCTGTACGCGATGTGACGCCGGAGAAACTGTTGCCGGTCTCGGGCGGGGTCGGAGCTTCGCAGCCGGTCACCCGCAAGATCGGCCAGTTGACGGTCCGGGCCCTGGTGCTGGAAAACGCCGGCACGCGCGTCGCCATTTGCAGCACGGATTTCCTCGGTTTTCCCGGCGTCCTGTGCGACAGGGTCCGCAGCCGGGTCCAGGGCATTCCCGCTCAGAACATTCTCATCGGGGCGACGCACTGCCACAGCGCCCCGGATTGCTACGGCTTTCCCGACCGCAACGGCAAGACCGGCGCGGACCTGGAGTACATAGAGAGCGTCTGCGCGAAACTGGCGGAAGCGATCAACGAAGCGGTGGACCATCTGCAACCGGCCAAAGTGAAGATCGCCACCGGCAAAGCCCAGGGTAAGATCGCGTACAACTACTACGCCGAGAAGCTGTACGATCCGCGCTGCCATGTTATCCAGGTCTTGAGCGCCGCCGGCGCGCCGGTGGCCACGCTCATCAACTATGCTTCTCACCCGGAAATCATCGGGCCGGATCGGGGAATCCTGTGCCCGGATTTCGTCGGGCCGTTGTGTGACCGGATCAAAGAACGAAATGCCGGCACAGCCCTCTTCATGAACAGTGCCCAGGGTGGCATGGTGACCGCCGATTGTCGCGGCCCCGACGGCAAGGACATCCAGACCTGGGAGGAATGTATCCGCATTGGAAAGCTTCTCGCCGATGAGGCGATGCGCATCGTCGCGGACGCCCCCGTTCAGGAGGACCCGACGCTCTTCTGCGGCAGCACGACCATCGAGTTTCCCGTGGAGAACGAGATGCTGCGGACGGTGGTAAAGCTGTCTCCGCTGGGCTTTGCGTTGAGCGATAAGGGCACCATCGCAACCCAGGTCAACGTCGTGAATCTCGGCAATGCCCAGATTCTGACCATTCCCGGCGAGGCCCTGCCGAACATCGGCTTTTACCTTAAGCGCAAAATGCACGGCGAGCACAACCTGCTCTTCGGCCTGACCAACGACGCCTTCGGCTACATCCTCACGAAAGAAGACTTCAACAGCTTCGAGCGGTACGACTATATCACCCGAACCTGCTTAGGTGAGAAGACCGGCGAGATCCTCATCGACAAGTCCCTCGCCTTCGTCAACACCTGCCCCCGTCCGGCCGCCCTCCAGAATAGGCAGCGGGCCGCTCTTCTCTTTCCCTGATCCGGATCGAGGCCGAACGACGCAAGAACAAGAACCGCGGAACCGCAAAAAGTACCTGACACCGTCCCGGTCCTCCGAAGGTCGCCGACGCCGGTGGATGCCCGGGTGAGAGTCGGACACGTGGAGATAGCGGCTATCCGCGTTTCCGCGGGCTTGTGCCTTTCACGGACCACGCGTGCGCAGAGTGGCGACAGGGGCTGTTGCTGTCGCCGCAGTAAAGGGCTATCATGGATCAGAAACCAGAACGTAGAGGAGTCATATGAGAACATCGTCGAATCGATCCTGTTGTTGGCTGGCATTGGCTATCGCCGGCTGCTGCTGTCTGTTCACTACCAGCGCCTGGGCCGCGGACTGGCCGCAATGGCGCGGACCGAACCGGGACGGCAAGTCCGCGGATACCGGCCTCCTCAAGGAATGGCCGAAAGAGGGCCCGTCGCTCGCCTGGAAGATCAAGGGGCTCGGCGGTGGCTACAGCGGTCCCTCGATTGCCGCCGGCCGGATCTTCGGCATGAGCCATCGCGGCGAAGACGAGGTCGTTTGGGCCCTGTCCGAGACGGATGGCAAGGAACTCTGGGTGACGCGCCTTGGGCCGGCTTTCAAACAGCCAGGGTGGCCGCAAGGAAAAGAGGGGCCGGGATGCACGCCGACGGTGGATGGTGAACGGCTCTATGTCGAGGGCATGGGCGGCGCAGCGGCTTGCCTGCAGGTCCAAGACGGTAAGATCGTTTGGCAACACAGCCTGACGCGCGATTTTGGCGGCAGCGTGCCCCCCTGGAGTTACCGCGAATCGCCCCTCGTGGATGGAGATCAGGTCATCTACACCCCCGGCGGCCAAGACGCGACGCTGGTAGCCCTCGACAAGCTCACCGGCAAGACGATCTGGAAGAGCCAAGTGCCCGATGGTCCCAAAGCGGCCTACACCTCGGCCATCGCCATCGACCCCGCAGCGCCGCTGCGCGTCGGGTTCGATGGGCAGCGCCAGTACGTGCAGTTCACCCAGAAGGCCCTCGTCGGCGTCGCGGCGTCCGACGGCAAGTTCCTCTGGCGGTATAACCGGGCCGCCAACGGCAACGGCATTATCTGTTCCACGCCGCTCTGGCACGAGGGCCTGGTGTTCGCCGCCTCGGCCTATGGTGCGGGCGGTGGGCTGGTAAAGCTGAGCAAAGATGCGAGCGGGGCCGTCAAGGCCGACGAAGTCTATTTCACCAAGAAGATGCAAAACCACCACGGCGGCATGATCGTCTTCGACGGCTGCCTGTATGGCGCCAACGGCGGCAATGAGGGTGGCTCCCTCGTCTGTCTCGACTTCCAGACCGGCAACGTCCTGTGGGATGGGCGCGACAGCGGCGGGCGCGGGGTGCCGAAAGGCTCGGTAGCTCTGGCGGATGGCCGGCTCTACTATCGCCTCGAGAACGGCACCATGCTCCTGATTGAGCCGAATGCGAAGCAATACGTCGAGCGGGGCCGCTTCGACCAGCCCGACCGCAGCAAGCAGCCGGCCTGGACGCACCCGGTCATCGCCAACGGCAAACTGTACGTGCGCGACCAGGATGTGCTGCTCTGCTACAACATCAAGTAGTCTTCAGCCTCCGGGGTGCCCGGACCCGCCATCTCGATTTTCGCCACGGCCAACGCTTGGGCAAGGAGGACAGTCTGTTTGTCTGGTCGAAGCCCTCGATCGTCCTAGCACCTGTAGATCAACTCCCTCAAAGGGGGCCTTCTTGCTCAGACCTCTCCCTGCAGAGACTTAGGATTTGTCTTCATGCCATTCGTACCTGACACCTTGAGTTTTCCCCTTAGTTCTCCCCGCCTCTGGATGTTTCTCCCGGGCCGGCCGGCGAAACGACGAACATACCGAGGGCCGAGGTACCCCATCCTTGCGATACTCCATCCTTGCAGTATACCAGTCCGGCGCCAGATGGGCCGCCGGGGGACGAAACGTGCAAAACGAACCCAATTCCCGAAAGAGGGCCAACCTGCTTGGAATAGAAAGGTCAGCCGCGATTCGTCGCAAAGCGGGCACGCAAAAACCGGGTGAGTCATTTATCTTATCGTGCCCCGGCTGGTTTCGTGACGCGGATGTCGTCAAACCAGAACTGCATCCCGGCGAAGTCGTGATATTCCGACACGATCTCGAACCGATCCACGACCGCCCAGTTGAAGACACCCTGCGGGTTGAACCAGGCATTGTCCCACGAGCCGCGTTCCACGAAGCTCTTGAGCGGGACCTGCACACGGTGCCACTGGCCGTCCCAGGCGGCGATCTTCTGGTCAATGGCCATACCCATACGCCAGGGGTGGTCCCCGGCGTTGGCGGTCTTGGTGTCGATGAACCGAACCTCGATCCGAGCACCCGGCGTATCGCCCCGGACCCAGAAATCCAGCAGATAGTCCATCTGGACGAGCACTTTGAGGTCCTTGTCCGGCCGGAAGTCGAATCCAATGGCGTTGTAACGGTCGAACCCCGTGCCGTAGATGCAGTAGGCACCCTGCGCCGCCACAATATCGCAATAGAGATCCAGCGTCCCGTGGCCCATGTAGCTGGCGTTCCGCACGCTCTCGGCCATGTAGTCCGTGTACAGGTCGAAGCCCTCGCGCTCCGGCGTCAGGACAAAAGGTGTCTGCAGGGGCGGGATCAGGCCGAGAGCCTCAACCAGTGGGATATTCAAATCGTGCTCGAACATCTCGTTCGTCCCGTTCTTGAACAGGCCGAACCCCCCTTCGTAGTCCCACATGGTCCAGGCGATCTTCTTTTCCTGGAGATAGCTCCGCACGACCTCATACCAATAGACCCGCTGATCGTTGTCGCTGTTGAGCCGGTACACACCGAGTTCGCCGCAGAACACCGGGACCTCCCGCTCATCCCGGAACTTGACGGCCACGTCGATCAGCTCCTTCACGCGCTTCACCGTGCCGTCCCGGTTGTACGCGTTCAGACTGCTCTCGACCCAGGTCCCCTTCAGTCCCGGCGGGCACACGGGCATCGGGGCGGCCCCGTATGGAAACGGCACGCCGGCCAGCGGCACCATGGACGGACTGGTCCAACTGGCCCCCTGATGAGTGAACATGAACGGATCGTAGAAGTGAAACGAGTAGATCAGGTTGTCGTCCCGGTACGTGGGCAGAAAACTGAGGTTGTTGTAGCTGCCCCACCCCGCGCCGGTGACAACGATGGTGTGCACCCGATCCACCACGCGGATGGCGCTGATGACCTTCTGCTGAATCTGGGCCCACCGGGCATCTGCGATCCCGTGCGGCTCGTTGAGAATCTCGTAGTAGAGGTATGTCGAACGGCTCTTGTAGTGCTCCGCCATCTGCGACCAGACCGGCACCAGGACCTCATCGACATCCACGTCGGTGTTGGCATTCACATCGAACGTGTGGTTGTCGAGGATCAGATGCAGCTCCAGCTCCTCGCACCAATCGACAATCTGGTCGAGAAAATAGAGGAACAACGGATCGACCGTATAGTCCGGGGCCCCACCGGTCATATAGTGCAGATTGATGGGCAGCCGAATCACGTCGCAGCCCAGGCTTTTGATGTTCGCAAGGTCCCGCTGCGTGAACCGGGTGAACTGAATCTGCCGGGCACCGCCAACTTGCAGCCAACTCGTGAGATTGACCCCGCGATGAAAAGGAACCTCCGTCTTGGCGGCGGCTCGCGTCCCACCACACGCCCAAACCACGGCCACCGCCGTCAGCATCACTGCCACAGGTGATCTCATGTGCGATTCTCCTCCTCAAGGAAGACCGTCTGGCAAATACCTGTTCGCGACGCTATCTCCACGACACCATTATATCGGCTCAGACAGTCTATTTCCAGCCCATGCGCACCGCCTCAGGGGCGAGAACCGGCTTTCTTCTCCGCCGTCCGTTCTGAGAGTAGTTCTTCATCGTCGCGGTTCATGCGGACGAGGCCACCGGCTCCTGCTCATACGCTTGCTCCAGAGTCCGGATATCCATCTTCTTCATTTGCAGCATTGCCTTCATCCCTCTTTCCGATTTCTCCGCGTCCTTGTCCTGCAGCATCTCGCCCAGGACCGTGGGAACGATCTGCCAGGACACACCATACCGGTCTTGCAGCCAGCCGCATTGCTGTATCTCGCCACCCGCAGAGAGCTTCTCCCAGAGCTCGTCTACTTCTTCCTGCGTTTTACAATCCACCATGAACGAGATCGCCGGCGAGAACGTGAACACCGGGCCGCCGTTCAGCGCCATGAACTCCTGCCCGTCGAGCTGAAAGAGAATAGTCATCACCGTTCCCTCGGGCCTTCCGGAAGCCTCCGCCCCGGCCGGGCCATAACGGGTGACCGCCTCAATCTTCGAATTCGGAAAAACAGAGACATAGAAATTGACCGCCTCTTCGGCCTGGTCATCGAACCACAAGCATGGAGTGATCTTTTGCATACCGGTTCCTTTCCGCCATTTCTTGCCGTTGCTGCGCAAGTCCTATCTTGGTCGCAGGAGGCGACGATTCCCTCCCTGCCCACGACCGGAACGTCTGTCGTATCACGTCCGGCCGTGGTCCTTTCGCCCACGGCTCGTTCTTCTTCACCTCGGGCGCAGGGCGAGTTTGCCAAGGTAGTGACTGTCGAGCGCGCGATGGGCGGCGGCCGCTCGCTCCAGAGGGAACGTGCGGGCCACGTGAACCTCGAACGGGCCGGACTCGATCAGACGATTGAGCTTCTCGATGGCCTGCGCGTCGGGCCGGCCGTCATAGCTCTCGATGGTCACGCCGGAGCGGGCCTTCGGCTCAGGCTCGACCCCGTTGGGGTAGGCGACGCGACCACCTTCGCGCAGAGCCGTCAGCGCCTTGTCAGCCGCTTCGCCCCCGGCGGTGAGCAACGCGGCATCGAGACCGTCAGGCGCGAACGCACGGGCGGCGGCCGCTACGTCATCTCGGTGTCCGTCCACGGCCGCGTCGGCGCTCAGCCGCTTGACGAGCGCCACGCCGTCATCGCCCGAAGCCACCGCCAACACGCGAGCCCCCATGCGCTTGGCAAGTTGCACGGCCAAGTGCCCAATGCCGCCGCTGGCACCGAAGATCAGCAGCGACTCGCCTGGTTTCAAGTCCAGCGTGTTGTCCAGGCCGCACAGGGCGGTGACCGCGTCGAAGGGCATGGCGCCCGCCTGCTCCGTCGTGAGATTGTCGGGGATGAGCGAGACGTCGTCTGCCTTGACCGCCGTGTATTCGGCATAGAACCCACCCTTAGGATTGGCGAGACCGAAGGCGTAGACCCGATCGCCCTCTCGGAACTGGTGGACGCGCTCGCCGACGGCTACGACCGTCCCCGCGCCATCGGAGCCGGGCACATAGGGGAACTTCGGCTCCGTTCCGGACAGTTCGGCGAACCCGCCCTCCCGCTCGTAGGGATCCCACACGCCCACACCCGCCGCTTCGACCTGAATCAGGACCTCATCGGGCCCGACCTCGGGGATAGGGACCGTTTGCACCGTGAGCACCTCAGGGCCGCCGAAGCGGTCCATCGCGACGGCTCGCATGGTCTTCTGCCTGACCTGTCCCGCAGCCGCCTCCGACGGGAGACGGGTTTCCTCCGCCAGGTAATCGGCGAGTCTGTCGAAGGATTCCTCCCAACCCTGCCGACACAGATCGCGTTCCCGGCGCAGCGGGAGCGGCGAATGTTGCAGGGTGAGCCTCGTTTTGCCGGCATGCTCGGTGAAGATCACCGTGATCAGCGCTTCGACCGGCCACTCGGAGCTGATGCCGTAGTGTTCGGGCGAGACCACGTTGCCCTGCTCATCCGCGAAGCTGTCGGTGCAGACAATCCGCTCGGGCTCCACAATCTCGCGGTAAACGCCCTGCGACCAGAAGTCCTGCCCTTCCGGCGAGTGCACGCAGGTACGAAACACGCCGCCCGGACGCAGATCGATCTCGCAAACGGGCGTGGTGAAGTTCTTCGGACCCCACCAACGTTTGACCCGCTCGGGCTGCGTCCAAGCCTGGAAGACAAGGCTCCGGGGTGCATCGAAAACGTGGGTAATGGTAAGGATCATGTCGGCGGCGTGCCGAGAAGGCTTGCTTTGTATTTTGACTTTACTCATAACTTCTCCTTTCCTGGCTGTAATCTGCCGGTGCCTCCGGCGGGAGCAATACTCACAGGCCTCCGGGGGGTAACGGCCTGCTCGCGCCGAGGCCTGACAGAAGATATACTCAGCCGCCTTCCCGTCGCGTCCTGCGGCAAAAGCCTTAATGGAATGTTGCCACTTGCCTAAGGGGAGCAGGCACACTCGGTTTTTCGTTTGGACCCGATAAGCCATGGCGGCTACGATAAGGAACATGTTCAGAAGTGCCCGAATCGTGGAGGAATCATCATGATACGAGCTCTGTTCCTAGGCCTTGGACTGGGTTTCGCCTCTTTGACGGCGCAGGCCACCGAGTTCTATGTCGATCCCGTGAATGGTAGTCCCGGGGGCGATGGCAGCGCGAGCCGGCCCTGGCGGACGATCCAGGAAGTGTTGGACGCCGGGCGGGTGGAATCCCAGCAGTGGGACAAATTCCCCTACACGCCGCAAAGCAAGCTCGTGGCCAAGAACGCCGGGGCCCCGGTGCGGGCGGGCGACACGATCCGGCTGCGGTCGGGGTATCATGGCGACCTGCTGATTGACAAGTACTACAACCTGGGCACGATCACCCTGGCCGCCGACGAAGGGCATACGCCGCGACTGTCCTCCGTGCACCTCCGCTCGGGCTCCCGCTGGACCATCCGGGGACTGACTATCAGTGCCGAATTCAGCGAGACGTATCAGCGGCACACGCTGGTCCACCTCGAAAGCCACAGTTGGGGCGGTCCCGTCCATGACATCGTGGTGGAGCAATGCGCGCTGTCTTCAGTGGCGGACGCCTCCCGCTGGACGGCCCAGGACTGGGACCGCCTGTCCTGCAACGGATTCCAGGTGGATGGCACGCGGATGACGATCCGCGCCAACCGTCTGCTCAACGTCAACTTCGGCATTTCCGTGGGGGCCAGCGACTCCCTCGTCACCGGCAATCTGGTGGAGAACTTCGCGGGTGACGGCCTGCGCGGGCTCGGCAATTACACCACCTTCGAGTACAACACGGTGAAGAACCGTTACCATGTCAATGCGAATCACCCGGACGGCTTTCAGTCCTGGTCCACCGGCCCCGGCGGCGTGGGCAGCGGTGAGGTCGTGGGCGTGGTCCTGCGGGGTAATACAATCATAAACTATGTCGATCCGAATCAGCCCTATCGGGGGACCTTGCAGGGCATCGGCTGTTTTGACGGCACGTATGTGGACTGGGTCATCGAGAACAATGTGATCATCACCGACCACTGGCACGGCATTACCCTGCTGGGGGCTCGCAACTGCCTGGTGATCAATAATACGGTACTCGATCAAAACAACACGAGGCCCGGCCCGCCCTGGATTCGCGTCGCCAACCACAAAAAGGGCATGGCTCCCGTCGACTGCGTGGTGCGCAACAACTTGGCCACGGCCTTCAGCAATGCGGCGGGCGTGCGGGAAGAGAACAACCTGAAAATCACAAACCCGGCCTCCCTCTTCGTCGATCCGGCCCACTTCGACCTCCACCTGTTATCCAGCGCGGCGGCCATCGACGCCGGCAGCAGCCTCAACGCGCCCAAGCTCGACCGCGACCGCATCCCCCGGCCCCAGGGCAAGAGGATCGACATCGGCGCGTACGAGTGGCACTCAGCAGCGGTGCGGCCGGTCGAGGAAGACCCCGCCGGCCGGTAGTACGCGGGTGCCGAGCAGACGGCTGCTTGGACCTCCGTAGGGGCAGGCCCCCGTGCCTGCCCTGTGGTTCGGGCGACCACGGGGGCCTGCCCCTACGGCGGTACTCCAAACGGCGCCAGTTTAGCGCGACAGCCAGGGAATCACGATGTCGTAGTTCGGCTGCGCGTTGCGGTGCCATTTCAGGGTCCACAACTCGTATAATCCGACCTTCCGCATCGAGCCGTCCATAAAGGACATGTGGATGGCCCGAGTATGCCGGTCCATGGCGAACCGGCACATGCTGCTGCTCCAGGCGGCCGTGGGATCGACCTCCCACCAGTCACGCCGGATCGGGGGCCTGGACTCGCTCGCAAAGGCGGGGTGGGCCGCGTCCGGACCGTTCGCGGGCTGGCCGCCGTACCAGGCGCAATCGCCCAGGACGGGGACGCTGCTGGCCTCTTTCTGGACGTCGGTCTTCCAGTGCAGGTCGGGCGCGTTGAGCCAGCCGTCATCGCCCGGCTCCAGGTTGTTGATCCAGTGATTGACGCCGTAGCTGCCGTAGTCGCCGGGAACAAAGCATTTCGTAGGAATTCCCGGCCCCCACACACGTTTGTCGCCGCCGTAACGCCGCCAGTTGGCGCTCCCGCTGACCGGGTCCACCGGAAAACAGGGCTGGAAGGCCACCGGACAGACGCGGAACTTCGCCATGCTCCCGTACAGGCGTTCCAAAGCGCTCATCCAGGTGCCGGCGGGGTCCAGCCTTTGGCAGTACTCGATCCAGTACTTGTTGTTGTTATCCATCGTGTACATGGCCACGATGGTGGCCCAGTGCTTGACGTGAGCCTGGCAGGCCGCCCCCCGGGCCTGGGCCCGCGCCTTGGACAACGCCGGCAGCAGCAAGGCCATCAGCAGGGAAATGACAGAAATCACGACCAGCAACTCGATCAGGGTGAATGCCTCTCGCTTTTTCATGGTCATGTCCTTAAACAGCCCCTTCGACGGAAAGTCTGCTCTGACAAATCCCAGCCAATTGTACCGCGCCCAAACTGAAAAGCGAAGGAATGTTGGCATGATCTTCCCTCCACTTGTGCTATGATGACATCAGAGGATTGGAGTCCGCCTCAAGTTCCAGGGATGTTGCGTGGTTCGACCTTTTGGGAGGAGGACGTTTCATGAGAACCCGGATCGCCTTGTGCGCAGGTATTCTGTTGAGTCTCGCGGGCACGCTTGGGGCCCAGGGGTCCACGACGTGGATTGCACCGAACGGCGGCAAATGGAGCATGCCGTCCAATTGGGCCGGCGGGCTCCTGCCTTCGGCCCAGGTCAAAGCATTCTTCAACGGCCCCAGTGAGTGCGTGGTCGATGGGGCGGACGCCGCGGCCTGGCAGATCGACCTGGCCGGCGGCCCCTTGAAGATCGTCAAGGGAGGCACTCTCACGGTCGTCGACTGGTTCATCCTGGGATACCAGGCGGAGGATGTGGGGGACAATGCCGGCCGTCTGGAGGTATATGACGGCGGCGTGCTGGACTGCAAGGTGCGTCTGTACGTGGGCTACCGGGCCGAAGGATTCCTGACCATCTACGAGGGCGGAACGGTCAACATCCACACCCAGACGCTGGGCGTCGGCCAGCAGCCGGGAGGCAACGGTGTGGTCCAACTGGAGGGCGGCACGTTGAACTTCCTGGACGGCACCAGTGCCCAGAGTCTGAATCTCACGACGGCCGGGGCCAAGGCCAACATCGACTGCCGGGGCGGCGCCATGATCTTACGGGACACGCCGGAGAACCGCGCCTATCTCACCCGGGTCATCGGCGAGAAGAAAATCACCGCGTACGGCGGAGTCGGCGCGGTAGTCGTCGATCCCAACGAGACACGCGGCAAGCTCACGGTGCGCGGCGTCCATCCGTTTCAGCCCTCCCCCCGCGATGACGGCGCGGCGCCCGTCGGACAAGTGGAGCTCAAGTGGATCCCGCCGGACCCGTGCACGCCCGGTCAGCCGGTGCCCGTGGACGTGTATTTCACCGATGACTTGGAGGCGCTGCAACAGTTCAGCGATCCGGCGGCGATCCGAGTCGTCACCCAAAAGGCCGTCACTTCCGTGGCCGTCCAAACGCAGCCGAAGAAGCGCTACTATTGGGCCGTCGACTCGTACGTGGGCAGCGACAAAGACCCGGTCCTGGGGCCGATTTTCAGTTTCATATCCGACAATCTCCCGCCCACGGTGGACGCCGGGGCGAACATTGTGACCTGGCTGCAGAATGGTTCCCGAACCGGGATGCTCGACGCGACGATCGCCGACGATGGGGGAGCCGCCTCCTGTACCGCACAGTGGAAGGTCGTCACTGAACCCAATCAGGCAACGGCGATCATAAAGACGCCCAAGGCCGAGGATACCGGCATCACGCTGCTGGCCACGGGCCGGTATGTCCTGCAGTTGGATGTCTCGGACGGGGAATACACCGGCTCGGACACGGTCACGATCAACGTGTACGGCAACAGTTGCGAAGCCGCCAAGTCCGTGCCGGGTTATCAACCGCTGGTGGGCGATCTCAACGGGGACTGCCGCGTCGACGATCTCGACTTGGCGCTCCTGCAGGAGAACTGGCTGAAGGACAACTCCCTGACGGGCGACTGGGTGCGGCTCAATTGATAGCTCCGGCCATCGGTGCGACTCCAGGTGGGCAGCCTCAGGGCCAAAGGCCTTGGTTTGTAGTGTGCTCGTAAGAGCATAAGAAGATAACGCCTGACGGCGTCACTACAAACGAGTTATGCCTTCGCACATCCGCTTACCCGTCCGACGCGCCGCGCCGGGAACACAGTTTTGACTCCGAGGGCCGATGCCTCATACCGAGCAATCCGTCGATGGAGAGGTCTTCATCGATCAGCGGCCAGTGGATTCCATAGCCGGACGGCGATACCTCGTAGCGCATGCGTTCCTCCGCCGAGGCACGCAGCAGACTCGGGGAGATAGCCGCCAGATCGAACGTGTACTGCCTGCCATCGACCTGCAGATATAATACTCCCGGTTTTTTGGACCAGTAGATAAGGTAGTGTGGCTGTGGTATGGTGGCGTCCGACAGGAGGTTATCATGGCACAGCGGAAGCACCATGGCGGTGCGTT
>Ga0315289_10005593_pt1 | contig 18545 bp, 23 predicted proteins | sample YL17G11_40_MG_FD_203452 | JGI IMG/M metagenome (GOLD analysis project Ga0315289, IMG submission 203452) | Sediment microbial communities from Yellowstone Lake, YNP, Wyoming, USA - YL17G11_40 | ecosystem: Environmental > Aquatic > Freshwater > Lake > Sediment | place: USA: Wyoming | collected...
TGGCGCTTTGATCACCGGTGGTACGAAGATCCCCGCAAGATCCGTCGTCGTGGGTGTACCTGGAAAGATCATCAAGCAGGAGGATGTGACCATAAAGGAGAAGGCATTGAGGAACGCAGATGAATACCACAAGCTAAGGGATGCCTATCTCAGCGGGAAATATAAGCGCCACATGGTCCCTTGAGGCTCTTTTTCAAGCTCAGTTCCTTGACGAGGACGTTAATATCGATAGAGCAGGCTTGAGACAATTCCTCATGCATCGCCTTCATCCTCTCAGCCGCGACACCGAACCCTCGATCTTCCAGGTCCCTTGCGGCGATTTCCAGAGATCGTACGTCAGTGTCTCCGACGAGATTGTCCGCATGCGAGACTATCTTCTCCTCGATCGTCTCAGGCATATAATTCGCGCGCGGGAGCCCGAGTGCCTTCGCCTCCTCCCAAGTGAGTCCCGCCCCGACGTGCCTTCGAACAATCCTCATCAGTTCCTCTGGCATTCCGCGAGCCTTCAGTATGTCGGCTCCAGCGACGCCATGGTGTATACCCTGTGTCCTCGATCTGCCGACATCGTGGAGAAGAGCCCCCGCCTTCACAAGATCCAAATTGGCACGACAATGCTCTGCTATCTTCATTGAGACAAGAAGGACCGCGCAGCAGTGCTTGATTATGCTCCGACTGCAACCCTCCTCCTTCAGTATCTGGATGCACTCCTCCTCAGTCGGAATCGTTGACAACTCTCTTCCCCCTCTCGCATGGAAGGATATGTAGACGGCCCTTGAATTCCCTTGTGAGACCCTCGCCCTTTAGGAAGCGGTCCAAGAAGACAGCGAGGGCGGCGACCTCAGAATGTGGCTGGTTCCCTACAGCGATATTGTACGTCGCCATCTGATAGACCTCCGGCGGGACCTTCTCGGCTCCGACCACAAGAAGCACCTTTTCTGAGGATATCCTCTCAATGGCATCATCAATATGGATACCGTACATGGTCAGATGGACGATTTCCCCTTCGAACCGCTCGATGCACTCCCTCCACCTGACCCCGGTCTTGATGGTGAAGTCTCCGCCGAACCGCTTCACAACGCCGCGTACTACCTTCTCTAGCTCTGGGTCCTTCGTGGAAACCATGATCCCTTTCGCTCCTAAGGCCCGAGCGGCAAGAGCGACGTGGGTCGTTACCCGTTTGTCCCTAGCTGGACGATGACCCAGTCTCAAAATCCAGACATCTGCCATTCACGACATCCTCACGTAGTTCAGTTCTTCATGAGCTCGATCCGGTGGCCCCTGTAGTCGAGCTTGATGGAACGCTTCACGAGACTCCTGAGCATCGTCGAGGTTATTCCCAGGTTCTCGGCCACATCGCCGGCGAACCTGCCCTCTGGCCCCACCTGATCCAGGATCTTCTCCTCGACCTGCTTGAACTCGCTCTCTGGCAGCATCGCCGCGGCCAGCACGTCGCTTATCTCATAGACGGGCCACGACGCATTGATGTGGAAAGAGGTGTAGTAAGTGTGATAGGCTTTTTCCGGATGGGATCCGCTGGTCGATTGCCACTTCGTCTCGACGAGCTTCATCTTCTCGAAGAACTTCAGCGCCTCCTTCCCCTCGTGCCCGTACTTCTCCTCTATCTCTTTCGAAGTACGCCACTCGAGGGTGACTTCCTTAAGGACCTCCCTCTTGACTTTGGTATCAACCGCCCTCAGCATAGGTACTAGTTCAGAAGGTTCGTTGATGACCTTGATTCTGTTCATGTAGCACACCTTATTGATTTGACAGCGTATAAAAGCGTATCATCATCGAGCCAGAAAGCCAGAAAGACCCAAGGTTGTTTCCTTGATTGCAAATGGATTATAAACCCCATTTCACTTCTCCCACGTGAATGAAGACAAAATACCAATGCCTCGTCTGCAATAAGGTCCATGACACAGAGGAAGAGGCGCGTAACTGCCATAAAGGACCGATTCAGGCATTCGAACAGGGCGTGACGCGGTATCCAAAGAAATCGTTCTTCGGACGTTAGAGCTCAGGGCAGGACCGCGAAGACGCCAGCGATCACTATCAGGGGAACGACTATCATCAAGAAGTCGTCGTCGACGTATTTTGATTTCGGTCTCTCCGCCCATATTGCCGCGGGAGTTGCGAGAAGACTTGCGATCATGACTTCGATCGATGGCCCGATTATCACCGACATCGAGACGATCGCGATCAGGAAGTAAAGGACCAGGGGGACGTACGGATACAGCGAACTGTTCTTTCTTCTCAAATCCCCGATGACCGGGTCCACCCATCCCATCCCCATGAATGCTGGAGCTGCATAGCCAAAGGGAAAGAAGAGGAAAGCGATCGTCATGGCTATACCGGCCCAGGCGGCCGCGGAGACCTGATATTTCTCATACTCCCGCATTCCGATTATCTTTGGTTTGTAGGCAAGTCTCAGAACTTCAGCGATCAGAACGACCGCCATGATAGCGATAAGGGTCAAGACCCTGGTAGGTCCTCCTATCCAGAGAGGGTCCGGCAAGAAGTAGTACACTAGGAAGAGCGGCGTCGAGACATGGACGATCCTTCTCAGCACATGTCCTGCGTCCATAGAGATTCTATGTGTTCCTGCGTACAAAAAACAGTCGAATGATCAGGGAAAGCTAGTCCTTGCCCACTTCTCTTCAATGCCCCTGAAGAAGAGAAATGTGGAAATCAATAGGATTCCGAGCACAAGAGCTATCCCCAACACCGCAGCGACATTCATCGAAGATAGGCTGAAGGACAGGATCGTGAGGCCCAGGTCTGGCAATACAGAGACGACCGCGAACTTCACCAGGACCTCCGGATTGAACAGGAAGGAGTTGGGACTCAGACCGGTGAGATACGCGGTCGCGACGACCATGTAGGTCGAAGTGACGTATAGAACGGGGAGGGCGAGCCAGAGCAACTGCATCTCCCCGTTTATGATCGCGATCGCAAGGACGAATGCGGTAGAGATACCGACAGTGAGAAATGAGAATGTCAACAGCTTCGACTTGATCACCTTTGGGACGGTGACTGGCAGCGTCTCGTAATAGTCTGAGAGATCTACGTTGGTCAACCAGCTGTACAGGAGCACTCCAAAGAAGCCGACCATGGCCGCATAGAAAACGGTATTGAATCCGACAGGTATCGCCAGACCATAGTTCACGTACCAAGTGCTGAAGCTCAAGAATACCAATGGCGCGACGAAGGAGAAGACCATCTTCCCTATCGTCCCGCTCCTGATAAGATCCACGAACTCCTTGGCGATAAGGGCCTGATAGGATCTGGCGAAAGCGAACCTGTCGTAGTATCTCGGGTACACATTCTTGAACCGTGACTTTCCACCATTGATCGATTCTCTCACCGACAACGTCGCTAGGGCAGTAAAAGCTACAATGACCACGATACATATCACGAAGTAGAACGCGGCGCTGCCGTATGCGACGGTCAGCGGGGGCAAACTGAGCTGGAAGGCGAGTGCTGGAAGTAGGAATTCTATACTATAGAGGTCGAACACCCCGTAGCCGATGACCAATGCGATGAACGCGAAAGCCACGAACATGAATGCCTTTACGCTCCGCGTGTAGACGACCGACACGGCGAAGCTGAAGGAGACCCCGATCAGGAAGGATAGTAGCGTTCCAACGAACACGCCTCCGATCGAGATCACGGAGAAATGTGCTATCGGGGCCGCCAACAGCAGACCCAGGAGAGCGGGAAGAAGTACCAGAAAGATGTAGAAGATGACATCCCGAAAATACATTCCGAGGAAAGTCCTCTTGAATGAAAGGGGAAGTAGTGCTGGCATGTTGATAAGGTAGTTGGTCTTACCGTACCTGCGCTCGATATAGGTCTTGCCCAGAAAACCAAAGGCGCCGACGCTCAGACCGTAGAGGAAAATGCCGACGTGCGTGAGAGTGAGAAGCTCCTGGATGCTAATATTTCGTTCCAGCTGCGTAAGTGAGATTCCCATACCGAATGCGATGAAACAGATGAACATCGGAAGAGCAAGGAAGATCGTCCTTGAGGAGTAGTTGACGTGCATCCTGTACTCTTCCTTCAGCATCATCTCAAGGAGCAGCGGCATCGGTTCTCCCGACCAGACGCATGAAAACGACCTCCAGATCCTCTCCTCGGGCCCTCATGTCCTCGATGCGCTCCCTGGCAACGATCCTGCCCTTGTTTAGGATAAGGACCTCTTCGCACAGACGTTGCGCCATCTCGAGGATATGTGAGCACATGAAGATGGTCCTGCCTTCCTCCCTCAATTTCGTCAGATATTCCCTCAACTTTCTTTGATACAGAGGATCGAGGTTGATGAACGGCTCGTCGAGGAAGAGCAGTTTAGGTTCGTGAATGAAGGATGCGGCGAGCATGACCTTCTGACGCGTCCCTTTGGAGAGATCCTTGCACAGCTTGCCCTTGACCTCGTTCAGATCGAAGTACTCAAGCCAGTGTTCTATCTTCACATTCAGGTCGTCAACTTTCCTGACCTTGCCGACGAAATACAAGAACTCGGAGGCGGTCAGGTAGCTAGGCGGGCTCTCCACCTCGGGCATGATACCGACGAGGTTCTTGATCGCGAGACCTTCCTCCCTGCAGTCGTGTCCGAGCACCTCCGCCTTACCAGAAGTCGGCAGGATCTGGCCAGTGAGAACCCTGAGCAGCGTGGATTTTCCTGCACCATTCGGTCCAAAGCAGCCTATGAAAGTTCCTTCGTCGACTTGAAATGAGACCGAGTCTAGCGCCCTGACGCCATCATAGTCCTTGGTCAGGTTATCAACGACGATGGCCTGCATCGGTGATTCAATGAAGGGTTCTTTATTTAACTGCTACCCCTTGAATATCATACCATTTGATTCTGAGAAAACATGCATGGATATCATCATATAATTCAAGTGCTATCACGTCTCATTGGGGAGAACATGAAAGGCAGGAGCGTTCTAACAAGCAAGATCGAGAGCGAGATTGACCTTCTAGAAAGACATGTTGCTATGCTCAAAGCGATCATGGGCCACGAACCCATCGGGATAATCAGGCTTTCCGAACTTCTGAGCGTTCCCCAACACAAGGTACGATATTCACTTCGGATCCTTGAGCAGGAAGGATTGATTCAACCCTCTCCCGAGGGGGCTGTCACCACTGACAAGCTACAACCATTCCTTGACCACTTGAAGGAGACACTGGATTCCATGAGCAAGACGGTCAAGGAGCTAAGGGATTCTCTGACCTGAATGGCAAAGAATAGCACAAAGGATTAATAGAAGACGAATGTTCTACACGCTGAATCCGCTTACAGGCCGTCGTAGCTCAGTCGGTAGAGCGTGTGGCTGTTACTCCCCAGATAGGGAATTGAAACCACAAGGTCAGCGGTTCGATCCCGCTCGACGGCGCCTTTTCATGAACCTTTGATCCTTTCCACACTTCCGATGATTTCATGTTGACCTCGGAAAATGTGGTTCATTGAGGGAGAGAGACGAGGGGGCCCGAGAACGGAAGAGAGCTGGCGGCCTATTGCGGACTTTACTGTGGGAATTGCGAGACCCGTCGAGCGTGGAAAGATAGGGACGCAGATTCGCTCATGAGAGAAGCGGAGGAATCGGGGAGACCAGTAGAGGAGATACGCTGTGACGGATGCAAATCCCAGGGAATGCGTGTTTGGTACGTCCCGAAGTCGCTGAGGGCTAGATCTTGCGCACTGGCCTTATGATCTCCGTCACCCATTTCGAACTATCTTTCTCTTGCTGCGGGTCCGATTTATAAATCTCGCGAACATTCCCAGCGTACGCGTATCCATTGACCTTTATCCAATCATCGATTTGCGCATACGTGTCGACCATCGTCTCGTATGGTCCGACATGAATCACGAAGAGTGCTTTTGTTGCTGGAATGACCCTGGCCACGATCCTCCCCTCCCCCTCCGCACCCGGAGCGACTGGTACGCCACATTCCAGGTCGACCGCCATTCCACTCACCTCGAAATATTCAGTATATGGCATTCCCAGAGGCTGGATTCCCTTCGAACCCAGATAGCTGAAGAGTTCATGGTACGTCGCACCGATTTCGCTACCGAGGCAGGCAATATCTGTCCTCCATCGTATGCCCAAAACATGTTGTTCTGGTATGTCACGAATTTCGACATGGGGCTCCATGTGTCGATTTAACGTCGGGCGTGACCATAAATCTGTCTAGTCCAAAGCCCCGCCAAAACAAAGAATTGCTAATTCCGTCGTCACAGAGACCGATGACACCAATTGCCAAGCGATCAGATCAATCCACGAGCAGCAGCCCAGTGAGGACCGGTTTTCCTTTGGCTGGGAACTCGAACGACATCCCCGCCCTCTTAGCCGTCTCAACGACATCGATACCGACCGCCTCCATAGCAGGACGCGCTTCAAATGGATGTCTGCACGGCTCCCTAGAACCCTGGCCGACGCATTTATCGCACAACCTGCACGATCCCGCGGAGAATCCAACTGCGAATCGGTAACCCATGCCCTGGGCGTCGGCCTCAAGACGACATAGAAGCCCAACCAAGAGCTTGAAGTTCTTCGCGAGCGTAGCTTGATATTTCTGTTCTCGCCTCACGTCGGCGAGCGGCGCTCCTTTGCCCACCAGACGCACGAACTCCTTGTCCATCTCGAACGGCACCTGAACGAGGATGGCATTCTGGTACATCGAAAGGACCTTGGAGAACTCGTCGGGGCTCGGGACGTTCGGAGGGCACGTCAGGCTTACTCCATATCCTGCACAGACAGGTACGGTACACTTAAGTCTGACTCTGGCATCAACGATGACTTCGTTCGCCGGAATCGCGGTCGATTTCGACGCACCGTATTTCTTTGCATTGTTGCACAGCGTTTTAACGTTGTCGCTAATCTTCGGCAATCGGGACGACCTCCGATGAGATGCGGGCTTCGATAAGTGCTATCGACTATATCTCTCCTCTTTCCAAGGGTCCGCGCCGTCGCTGTATCCTCTGGCCTCCCAGTATCCAAGCTCGTGCTTGGTCATGAACGTGATCTTCCTGACCCACTTGGCGCTCTTATAGGCGTACTTCTTCGGAACGACGAGGCGTAATGGACCGCCATGATCCGTCTCGAGAGGAGCACCATTGAAGCTGAGAGCGAGGAGGACGTCGTCATCAAGCAATTCCGTCAAGGGAAGGCTCGTAGTGTAACCGCCTTCGGCATTGATGAGAACGCTAATCGCCTCCGGTCGTGGCTCACACATTTTGGCGATTTCGGAGAACCTCACGCCTTCCCATTCGTTATCGAACCTGCTCCAACCCGTCACACAATGGAAGTCGCTGACGACCTTCACGGAAGGAAGAGACCTGAACTCCTCCCATGTGAATTTGAGGCTATTCTTCACCGCTCCATCGACAACCAAGTCCCATCTCGACAAATCGATCGGGGGAACGCTGCCCTCGTGCAGAACCGGAAATCTTGTAGTGACCTTTTGTCCAGGAGGAACCCTGTCCCTGCTCATCGATTCATCGCCTCTCGCCATCGAATAGAATGTCGTGGTATAATCGCCTGTCGATGCGCAGTATACCGAGCGCCTTGTTCATCGCATCGTACGATTGAACTCACTGGATTCGATCGATTCTGGAGCATCGTTCAAGCAACACTTTTATATCGGACCCGACGATAACCTGAACCTGCGAATCATGGGTCCGTAGCTTAGTTCGGCGGAGCGTCTGGCTCATAGGATCCCTCTGAGATACCAGATGGTCGTCGGTTCAAATCCGACCGGGCCCACTTTATCCAATACTTCTGACCAGCTGACGACTAAAAGCATTTTCTATGAATAGAGTCGGCAATCGAATGGCTAGGAAATTTCGAAGAGACTTCAATTCCAGATCAATCTCGAGCTGGCATGTCGAAGTTCTTGGATATCTCTTTACGATTCGACAACTCCAGTGGACCCAAATTCACTTGAGGCCACTTCACAAGTCCCCAGACACTTCCAACGGTATTGAAGACGAACGAGAGGATCGTCCGACACGTACTCTCACCCATAACAAGATCCGTCCGTGGGACATATGGAAAGTTCAACCGACTCAGCGGGCCAATCGTCAAATCTCAGGTTCGCGCTTCCTCATCGCACCGTTGATCGCGATCTCCGCGATGTCCATAGCTAGCATTGCAGTCCTCATGATGCTGTCAAGCACCGTCGTCTTGACGACTGCCTCCATTCCTGAAGACGCTCGAATCTTGGGGCGAAGATTCTCACATTCCTGGACCAGGACATTTCCTCTGTCGATTGCCATGTTCGCCGCCTCGATGTCCCATACAAAGAATGCGTCCATTGATTCCTTAAGAACCTCTAGCGACGAGGAGCTTATGCCTGCGATCTCCTCGTTCTTGCCGGTCAGCTTCTTAGCACTAATGGCGGTCAAAGTATTCTTTGCGATTCTTTCAGCATGATCGCCGATTCTCTCAAGCACCCTTGCAAGGAGAACATAACTGATGCCTTCATACGCATCAACACCTATCCGCTCTGCCAGGTTGCGATCCTCGATCATCATGTTGTATTGCTTGGTCACCATCCAGTAGAGACGATCAACCTCGGAATCCCGATCAATCACATCTCTCGCCAATGAGGCATCTTTGCTTTCGAACGCTATGATCGCATCGGAATGCATTGAATCGACGATCAGATGCATTCGTTTCACACATTTCTGTTGCGGAAGCTCCGTTGGATCTGAGAGATCATGCAACACTATGGCGTCGCTGGTCTCTTCGATGACCTCGGGTCCGATCACCATCCTCGAAAACTCTTTCACTGTGCGCTTCAGTTCTAGGGGAATCCTCTCGGTGGACTTCACTTCTATTATGTCGTGACCGGCCAGATATGCACCTATGAGCTTTCGGATCAGATGGCCTTCTGGTTCACTCTTGTCGATGATGAACGTCTTCCTCGACTGCCTCTCTTTCTTTTCCATTGTCGGGTCTATTGAGAGAGTGCCGTCAGGAAGGGTCTTGACTAGAACAGAATCTCCAGCTTTGAGACCTCGTTCGTTGGCCCAGTCTTTGGGGAGGGATATCGTCAAAGTGGACAAGCCAGTCTTCTGTATCTTTCGAACATTCATCATAGTCACCACGTCCTACCATTATTGGGGATTCTAATACATATAGTATGTTCTATGAATACAATATATTGTTGAACATACATGAATATATTCATACATGTTCTATTTTGGAAACGTATATGAGCATATCGGAAATACATCTTCATGAGAAAGTGAACCCTGAGAAGAAATTTGAAAAAGAGAATCACATTCCAGATTGGTGTGGAATCGACTCCTATGTAAGTGATGAGATTGCGCCCCGATCTAGATTGTTCTCACTCAGAGATCGCAATCCAAAAAGGAGGATGTTCGAATGAATAGGAATACTTACATAACGATTGGCGTAGTCGCCATCGTTGTCGTTGCCGCAATAGCTGCGGTTTCCTTCTCTGGTGGTACGAAGGCCATAACAATCAACCAGAAGGGTTCCGACACGATGCTAGAGCTATGCCAGAATTGGGCGGAGGACTTCCACGATGAGAATCCTTCGAATAACGTAGTGATCTCGGGCGGCGGAAGCGGTCCAGGCATACAAGCTTTGATTACGAAAGATACCGACATCGCTGACGCTTCAAGGCAGATGACGCAGGCAGAGAAGGATCAAGCGACAGCCGCGGGTGTGAACCCGATTGAATTCAGAGTTGCCATCGATGGCATCGCGATGATCGTGCACGAGGGCAACCCGATTAAGACGCTGACTATGGACCAACTGCGCGGGATATTCAACGGGACCTACACAAACTGGAATCAGCTTGGTGGAGCGGACAAGACAGTAATCACATACGGAAGGCAGAGCACTTCTGGTACGTACGCGTACTTCCAGGAGGTTGTACTACAGAAGAAGGACTACAGGACGGACATGGTGCAACAGACTGGAAACTCAGCGATCGTCAATGCTGTAGCTGGTGACACTGGAGGGATCGGATATGTCGGCATCGGTTACGCAAAGGAGAACACTGGCATAAGCGTCGTTGAGCTGAAGAAGAATGCTACGGCGCCTGCTTACTCTCCGCTCAATGAGACCGCTGTTCTGAGCTTCAAGTACAGCTTGTCGAGGTACCTGTTCGTGTACACAAATGGGGCACCTACCGGGGCGGTGAAAACATACATCACCTGGATACTTGACAAAGGTCAAACGGTAGCTCAGCAAGTGGGCTATTATCCGTTGCCCCAGGACATACTCACTCAGGAAAGGGCAAAGCTGGTCTAGGGAGCAGACTCGAACACAAACCCATTCTCATTTCATTTGATTCTCGTCAAGGTCTGAACAAATATGTTACGGAGTCCCGGCGATGAGTAAGATTGGTGTACTGGAGAGCATGAGGAATGCGGTCCACAACCTCAAGAGAAGGGACTATTGGGTGGAGAGGTTGGGCAAGACAGTCAGATCCATGAAGGACATAGACTGGTGGATCCGAAACGGTCTGTTCATCGCCACTCTCTCAACTATCGTGATACTCGGCGCGGTCTTCTACTTCCTCTTCACTGAGGCCCTTCCCACATTCACTGAGATAAACCTCATAGACTTTCTCACAGGTCCAAACTGGAATCCGACCTCATTCCTGGCCCCTGCTTACGGCATTCTCCCTCTTATGATAGGAACGTTCCTGGTAGGCCTCGGAGCATCTGTGATCGCCATTCCCATCGGGCTCGGTTGTACGATATATCTAGCAGAAATCGCTCATCCGAAGATCAGATCTTTTCTCAAACCTGCCGTAGAGGTGCTCGCCGGCATACCTTCGGTCGTTTACGGCTTCTTTGCGCTCGTGATCCTATCTGGCTGGATTCAGGCATTATTCGGGAACACATATAGATTGAACGCACTCAACGGCGCCATCATGCTCGCGGTCATGATGATACCAATAATGGTCAGCCTTTCCGAGGACGCTATGAACATGGTCCCCAAAGAGCTCCGAGAGGCGGCCTACGCGCTGGGAGCGACCAGATGGGAGACGATAAGAAGCGTGATCATACCTTCCTCCCTCTCTGGCATAATCGCCGCTATCATCCTTTCGATAGGCAGGGCGGTCGGGGAGACGATGACGGTCCTCATGGCGACCGGTAACACTCCACTAGTGACATTCAATATGTTGTCATCAGTGGAGACGATGACCGCCACGATAGCGATCGAGATGGGGGAGGTCCCGTTCGGAAGTCTTCACTACCACGCCCTGTTTGCGATTGGAGCTGTATTGTTCATCATAACTTTCGCGATCAACTCCATCGCCGATTGGGTGTTGTCCAGATATGCGGAGGTGTACAAATGAACAGGAAGACGAAGGAGAAGGTCTACTTCCTCCTGTTCAGGGGATGCGGAGCGACAGTGGTCTTGGCCTTGCTGATCATGCTAGCATACATTGTGAGTGGGGGGATCGGAGCGATCAGCATCAGCTTCTTGACGGATGCCCCCAGAAACGGCATGCTTGAAGGAGGCATCTTCCCGGCCATTGTCGGGACATTATATCTCATGGCAATAGTGTTAGCGTTTGCTGTGCCCATCGGGGTACTATCAGCCGTCTATCTGGTGGAGTACGAAACGAACTCAATGTTCAAGAAGATCTGGCGTGTCGCTGTTCACAATCTAGCGGGCGTGCCCTCCATCGTATATGGCCTACTTGGACTGGGTCTTTTCGTCACAGTTCTGAACCTTGGATTCAGTCTCTTGTCGGCTGGCCTGACCCTGGGTCTGTTGGTGTTGCCGATGGTCATAGCCGCGTCCAGGGAAGCGATTCAGGCCGTCCCCTATTCGGTCAGAGAAGCTTCGCTCGCTCTTGGTGCCACGAAATGGCAGACCGTAAGGCATCATGTCCTTCCATATGCCATGCCCGGGGTCCTCACTGGTATAATCCTCTCGCTCTCAAGGGCCGCGGGGGAGACGGCTCCGATTCTGCTTACCGGTGTCGCTTTCTACATGCCAGGTCTACCGGACTCATTGTCCTCCCCATTCATGGCCCTTCCCAATCATTTGTTCACAATGGCTACACAATCTGCTAATCTGGAGGCAAGCCGACCCATACAATATGGGACTGCGCTCGTGCTCCTAATGTTGATCATTGGAATGAATCTCATAGCGATCGTGCTCAGGAAAAGGTATAGAGAAAAGTACAGATGGTGAACAATGTCAGCTAGAATACATGTGGAAGATCTGAATGTGTGGTTCGACGATAATCATGCCGTAAGGAATGTGAACATGGACATCATCGGGAACGAGATCACGGCGATAATCGGTCCCTCCGGTTGTGGCAAGTCCACCTTCATAAGGAGCCTAAATCGGATGAACGATATCATACTGAACTGCCAGGTCAAGGGACGGGTCATGATCGATGACTTGGACATATACGGCAAGGATGTCGACGTCGTTGACGTGCGAAAGAAGGTCGGTATGGTATTTCAGAAACCCAACCCATTTCCCAAATCGGTTTACGAGAACGTAGCTTTCGCGCCTAGGATTCATGGCGCAAGAAAGAAGGAAGAGCTCGACGCAATCATAGAGTGGAGCCTGAAACGAGCCGCGCTTTGGGACGAGGTGAAGGATCGACTGGAAGACCCTGCTTACGGTCTTTCTGGGGGCCAGCAACAGCGCCTATGCATCGCAAGAGCCCTGGCAATCAAGCCGGAGGTCATTCTATTCGACGAACCTTGTTCTGCTTTGGATCCAATTGCTACTGCGAAGATTGAAGACTTGCTGATCGATTTGAAGAAGGACTACACCGTTGTAATTGTCACTCATAACATGCAACAAGCTGCTAGAGTGGCTGACAAGACCGCTTATTTCTACATGGGGGAGCTCATAGAAATGGATGAAACGAGGAAGATGTTCGAGAAGCCGGAGAAGAGATTGACTGAACAATACATAACTGGGAGGTTTGGTTAGATGACATCAAGGACGGTTTTTGTGCAGGAGCTTGAGAGGCTCAATGAAGAAGTGACTAGAATGGGCGACCTTGCCTGCAAGTCTATTGGAAAAGCTGTCGGAGCCTTTGTCACTGGTGAGGAATCACTTAGGGCGGAAGTCAAAGCAATAGACGAAAAGATCTACGGTTGTGACACGGAAATAGAGAAACACTGTCTGGACCTGATAGCCCTGCACACGCCAGTTGCCGGTGACCTCAGGACAGTATCGACCTGCCTAAAGATAATCACTGACCTGAACAGGATTGGACGATACGCCAGAGATATCTCTGACTCCGCAGACATGCTCAAGGATCAACGGCACTTCAAGAGACTAATAAGCATTCCCCAAATGGCTGGATTGGTCGAGGGCATGGCGAAGGACGCAGTGGATAGCTTCGTCACGAGAGACGCCGAGAAGGCGAGAGGGCTTTTCGAGCGAGATGATGCGATCGACGGCCTCTATGAGAGCATCTTCAGGGAGGTCCTTACGTATATGATGGAGGATCCCAAGAAGGTCACAATGGGCATCAACTACATTCTTGTTACGAGGTACCTTGAGAGGATCGCAGACCATGCCTGCAACATCGGAGAGAGGATCGTCTACATGGTCGCGGGTGAGAGGCTCGATCCCGCCGAAATGAAAAGAAAACGCAGAGAAGCCGAGACTGGAAATCCGTGAACTCTTCACCATTCTTTGACATTTATTCTGACAGACAAAGGACATTGATGACAAAAGAGGGGAAGGAGTGGGGCCTCGACGATCTCTCATGTTCATAGTGCCATGCGATCATGCCATTGGCGGATATTATTTAAGCAACATGGTCCAATGAACACCGAACAACTGCTAGCGCATTTGTTTTAGAGGTAAAGCAAGAATGAGCGGCGTGGAAGAATGGGTGGCAGTATCAGAGGAGAAGCAGCTCAAGGAAGGTAGCGGACTTAGCGTAAACCCGAAAGGGTTGCCGATGCTCCTACTGAAGAGGTCCGGACAGGTCTTCGCCATCTCGAATCGCTGTCCGCATCTGGGATGCGCGCTCGCAGGCGGGAGTATCTCTGGCTACATTCTGACCTGCCCTTGCCACGATTGGCGCTTTGACATCCGAACGGGAGAATTCTTGAGTGCAAGGGAGATCAAGCTGCCCATATACGATCTCAAGATCGAATCAGGAACCATATCAATAAGAATGGAGAGGTGAGGAGATGAAGAAGATAAGAGTGTACACTCTGAGCTACTGCCCTTGGTGCAAGAAGACAAAGAAATTTTTCGCCGACCGCAAAGTTCCAGTCGATTGTGTTGACTACGATCTGGTCAACGAAGATGAGCAGAAGGAGATTCTGAACGAAATGAGGAGCAGATCCAAAGGAGGCGTCGCGTTTCCATTCGTGATCATAGAGGACGAAGTGGTCGTCGGATACAATCCAGAGAGATACGAGGAGTTGCTCGGTCAGAAGGAATAGTGCAGACATGAATGATCTGGAACGAAAGAAGGCGCTCAGATATCAGTTCGAAGGCATTGTCGACAAAATGGGATACAAGTTCTCTCCGGACGGAGAACTTGTGAATGACCTACTTGACGCAGAGGTCCAACTAGAGAAGCGCTTTGGCTCACCATATTGTCCTTGTCAAGGAAGGACGAGCAAGAGGAGCGATGATATGTTGATCGTTTGCCCGTGCATCCCGTTTCACAGGAAGCACTATGACGCGATGAGACGATGCTGGTGCGGACTGTACGTGCACAAAGATGTCGAAGACCCCAGCAAGCTGATCCAGGTCCCCATGAGCGAGATGAGGATGTGATGGCATGTTTGTCAAGATGGCGAAGGAAGAGGATCTCGTCAATGGAGGTCTAATGCTCATTGAAGGAAATGGGAAAGAGGCGGTCCTCTGCAACTACGAAGGGACGTTCTTCGCTATTGAGCGACGCTGCGGTCACATGAATGCCCCGCTAGAGATGGGGACTTTGACCGGCTACATCCTGACCTGCCCAATGCATAGCACTCAGTTCAGCATCATCACAGGCGAGGCACTTAGCGGCCCTGTCCCAGCAGCTCAGACCCAGGTTTCAACAGATCAAAAGACGGAAGCGGTTCCAGGATACTTGGCATCGCTGATGTCAAGAATCAGAACGGAGAACATTAAGACCTTCCCTTTAAAGGTTGAGAATGGATGGATTTTCGTCGATCTATGAGCGCATTTACTGATCAAAATATCTCCATGTTCGCTGTGGAGACTCGAGTATGATGATGTCCCCACTATTCTTTTCTAATAGAGAACAGTGGCGCTCCTGGCTAGAAAGGAATCACAGCTCCGAGAAAGAGGTCTGGCTTCTTTTTCACAAGAAGAGGACGGGCAGACCGGGGCTCAACCTGAACGAGGCCATTGAGGAGGCAATCTGCTATGGATGGATCGACAGCATCCTTAGGCGCGTGGATGATGAGAAATACATGCTGAGATTCAGTCCGAGGAAGAAGAACAGCAAATGGGCCGTGAGCAACCTTGAAAGGGCTCAAGAAATGATTGGACGAGGAAAGATGACAGAGGCAGGTCTCAGGCTCCTACCAATGACAAGACAGACCCGAGGCGCTATCCGCCCGAGGTTGAGGAAGTCACTATTCCGAAAGATCTAGATAGGGCGCTGCATGGAAATCCTCCAGCCTATGATGCTTTCAAATCTCTGGCAAGAAGCCATCGCAGGAGATACATATATTGGATTACGCAAGCAAAAAGACTCGAGACAAGAGAGAAACGAATAAGAGAGATGTTGGAATCCCTGACGGGTGAGAAAGACAGCTTGTAGAAACATGGCATTGGACAAGAAAACGACCCAACGTCTTCCGAGAGAAAAGACATCGTGAAACGATTGAGGACGTTTCTTGAAGACCGCTGAAGATAGGAGCTCACCTCTCCAGCCGTCCTTGAGTATATTCCCATTGTAGCATTCTGAAGAATTCTTGAACCGCCTGACATAGTCACAATGACCTACCAGAGGCTTTCTTCGACCCATTCGGTCAGGAGAAAGCGGACAAGCTTGAAATACGTAGTCTTTCGTGTGACTCAACAATAGTTAATAAATGGGAGGTGATTGATCTGGCAACACATCAGGGCAACAGAAACGACCGATATCTAATGATCGAGCTATCTTGTGCAGAGAGGAAATGCATTCCATGCACGTACCCCTACTGTCAGCGCTACGTCAGGGAGAACGACAAGAAGAAGAGGGTCTCTAGCCGCATTTTCGAAACTGGCAACACGGTGTAGTCCAATAACGAGATTCCTGTTTCCATTCGCTGCGCCAAGGTTTGAATGTCGAGAACTGGAAGCCTCGTCTCCCTTAGATATTCCATCTCTTGCTCATTGAAATTCGATCATTCTCTCAGAGATATCGGTCAATGCTCATTTTTGATTTCGAATTTGAAGATGTCTCGCCTTGAATAATGTCCGAGTGCGTCAAAATACGCCTTCGTGTGTCTCCTGTCGTCGGAGTCCAGCAATGCATAGATTATGGCTTCCTTATTGAACACCGGTCCTGCAAGAATCACGCCAGCTGGGTTGACGATGAAACTCCCGCCCGCAGCCGTGTTGAAGTCCGTGCATTCCTTCGGAAGATCCTTATCCGGGATGTACTGGCTGACGCTGATCACGAACGCTTGATTCTCGAACGCGTATTCTCGTACGGCGTGCTCAATGTCGCAGAGGTGGGGCGAATCCTTGCCTTCCTTGTACCGTTTCTTGTCTCCTGGATGACGGTCCATTACCCACCATCCAGGCCATACGGCGCAATGTATCTCCTCGCCTAGGCTTCCCATCGCCGCCTTCAGAAGCGTCATATGATGCTCGTAGCAGACAAGGCCTCCAATCGTACCAATATCGGTGTCGAAGACCCTTACATCGCTGGCGTCACCCATTCCCCAGACCATTCTCTCGCCGTGGGTCGGCATCAATTTCCTATGGCGTCCAAGGACCTTTCCATTGTTACCTACGAAAAGGATAGTATTGTAGAGTGTCTCACTTCCCTTCCGATCGCTAAGCTCTGTGCATCCGATCACTGAAATCATATCCGCGTTCTTGGAAGCGTCGCATAGGACATCGGTGTCCGAGCTTGGAATCCTTACCGAGTTCTTCTGATACTGGACCATGAGATCGGACCATCTCGATATGGGCTGCAGTCCCCTCCAATATGGATATCCAGGGATGAATGTCTCGGAGAAAACGATCAACTTCGCTCCCGCGCGACCAGCCTCTTCAATCGTCTTACATGCCTTATCGATCGTCGCCTCCTTGTTCATGAAGATAGGAGAAACCTGGGCCGCCGCAACCTTGACCTTGTCTATCATGATTCAGCACCACGAGATAATCTCTGAAGAAGCTAACGAACATAAATACTGTGCGTGGCCACTCATTTCAAGAACAGGGATCCGAAACTGCGGATGCGGCCGTCACAGTATCGGAAGCGGGTGGCGGCAGTGCCATCCAGGACATTATCGATTCTTGTTCTCCAAAGGCATGTCGAACTCAAGACATATATAGTTTAGAGCTCTTCCAGCCGAATTTGGTGGAGCTCAGGACCGGAACTTTGGGAGGCAGTTTGAGTTGATCGCGATAGTGGTCAAGAACCTAGTCAAAAGCTATGGGAGCTTCAACGCCGTCAACGACATATCTTTTGCGGTCAACCGAGGTGAGATTTTCGGTCTCATAGGCCCAAATGGGGCTGGCAAGACAACTACCCTCAGAATCCTGGCGACGTTGCTCCAGATATCCTCCGGTGAAGTGAAGATCTTCGACCGCGATCTTAAGCACGAAGCGGACGAGATCAGGAAGATCATCAGCTATCTCCCCGAAGATGCTGGTGCGTACAAGAATCTCACAGGAAGGGCCTACCTCGAGTTCATAGCACCGTTCTTCGGAGATGGTGACAAGTCTTCGGAGATCGTCAGAAAGGGAGTCGAGATAGCGAATCTTGGTGAGAGGATCAACGATAAGGTCGAGACTTACAGCAAGGGCATGACCAGAAGACTGCTAGTCGCCCGCGCGCTGATGATCGAGCCCAAGGTGGCAATACTTGACGAACTCACTTCTGGCCTAGACGTCTTGAACTCCCAGGAAATCAGGAAGCTTGCCAAGAAGACCGCTTCCGAGGGCACGACGATACTCCTCTCATCTCACAACATGCTTGAGGTCGAGCTGCTCTGCGATCGAATAGCTTTGATCAACAACGGCAAGATCGTCGAGATAGGAACTCCAGATGAGCTCAAGAAGAGGCACAACTGCAACAACATAGAGGACGTCTTCGTGAAGGTGGTCGCATGAACAGCGTCACGAACATCATCAAAAAGGAAGTAAAGGAGCTGTTGACGCCGTCCACACTTATACCAATCGTCATCATGGCCGCGATTTTCGGATCGCTTGGTAACATCATCGGAGGGGCTGGCCAAGAAGCAACGAAGGCTCCGGTAATTGGAATAGTGGATCAAGATCATAGTGTCCTTTCAGAAGTAGCTAGCAAGACGCTCGACAAGAGTGCGAAAGTCGTGTTCACCGGCTCAAGCGTGTCGGAAGGACTGACGGCGCTGGAAA
>Ga0315289_10005594_pt1 | contig 18538 bp, 18 predicted proteins | sample YL17G11_40_MG_FD_203452 | JGI IMG/M metagenome (GOLD analysis project Ga0315289, IMG submission 203452) | Sediment microbial communities from Yellowstone Lake, YNP, Wyoming, USA - YL17G11_40 | ecosystem: Environmental > Aquatic > Freshwater > Lake > Sediment | place: USA: Wyoming | collected...
AGCCAGAGAAATAGAGATAGTACCAATCATTAGCCGCAGGGTTGCCAGTGGAACCAGCTATGGTCTGGCCTACCGTGTTATCATTTTTGGAAGTGAAGTAAACAAACCCCAAAGAGCCATCAACCGAAAGCGTGCCATTCGCTAGCATCTGGGTGTTAGTATTGAACTTCACCTTCACCCCTTTGGGAATAATCAGAGTTTGTCCGTTTGGAACTGTGACATTAGCTGATACATAATAAGTGGAGTCAGCCATCCAGGTGCCGGACTGATTACCGCTTACGGTAATATAAGCCTGAGCCACCCCAGAGAGTAAAAACAACAAAACTAAAACCCCTCCTGTTCTCAAAAACCAAGAACAATTTTTCATAACACAACCTCCTTCTTAAAAAAAGTGTATGTTCACATTATCAATTTTTCTGCTCTCCGTTGGTCTCCTGACCAACGGAGTGTCTTCGTTGGTGAGGACACCAACAAAGAGCTTTAAAAAATGTATGCAGTTCATAAATTAGAAAACAAAACTCAATTTGTCAAGATTTTATTTTTAAAAACTTGTAGGGGCAATTCATAAATTACCCCTACCATTTCTGTCATTGCGAGCCCCCGTGGGGGGCGAAGCAATCTGTCTACTCTGCCAGAGGCGGATTGTTTCGTCGTCCCGCCAAAGGCGAGGACTCCTCGCAATGACATCGAAAATACCTGGCACTTCCAATGCCGAAGGGGGGATTTGAACCCCCATGTCTTTTGGACACTGCGCCCTGAACACAGCGTGTCTGCCAATTCCACCACTTCGGCTCAAGAGTAATATAATCTTCCCTGAAAATCAGGGCAAGTGAAATTTAAGGATTTGTAGCGTCCTCACTCTCGTGAGGACGTGTTTCGTTGCCACGAGAGTGGCAACGCTACGAGTTCTATGCAAACCTTCCAGTGTTGTCAGGAATTACCTCCTGACAATAACTGGCTCATGCTGCCAGACGTTACCACCCGACAGCACATAAAATTAATAGATTCTTCGTCCCCTACGGGGACTCAGAATGACATTCAGTCACCCTTAATCTCACTGAACACTAATAAACTATGTTTTATACCTTTCAGTAACTTCTGCCTCTTCATCTATAGAAAAAACCTTGAATTCATCTATGGGTAGGGATTCATCTTTTTCCCCGGTGATTTCCAATCTCAACATCTTGTTGAGTTTTTTTATCCTGCTCTCTTTGCCTTCAGTTAAAATCCTGTAGACCTCTGAACTGACCAGAAGTTTATAACTTTTTTCGACTGACCTGACCTTTGCTCTTCTGAACCATCTTTCGATTTTGGCGGCTAAAGTCTCCTTGGATAAAACCCTGCCGATACCATCGCAGGTGGGACAGGGCTGGCTGAAAGTGTAAAGCAGGCTGGGCCTGATCCTCTCTCTGGTCATCTCGATCAATCCAAAATCTGATATGGGCAGAATGCTGTGTTTGGAGCGGTCGTTCTTAAATGAGTTTTTGAATTCCTCGAAGACCTTTCTCCGGTCCTCAGCCGAGTACATATCGATGAAATCCACGATGATAAGCCCGCCTATATCCCTGAGCCTGATCTGGCGGGCTGTCTCCCTGGCAGCTTCCATATTCGTCCTCAAAATGGTCGACTGCTGGTCCGACCTTCCCACAAACCTTCCGGTATTGACATCTATGGTCACCATAGCTTCGGTCTGGTCGATGACTATATAGGCGCCCTTTTTTATCCAGACCTTCCGGTCTAACATCTTCTCTATTTGGCTCTCGACGTTGTAAAAATCGAAGATCGGGATATCTTTATTATACAGCATTACCTTATTTCTCAGGTTAGGCGCTATCACCCGCAGGTAGGAGCGGATTTTCTTGTACTCTCTTCTGGAATCTATAATCACCTGATTGACATCCGGGGTGAGTTGGTCCCGGATCACGCTGGCGACCATTCCCATATCCTTATGCACTAAATAGGGAGCCTTTTTTTTCTCAGCTTCCTTTCTTATCTTTTTCCATAATCTCAAGAGCAGCCGGATATCGTTTTTAAAATCCTTCTGCTCCTTCCCTTCTGCTACGGTTCGGATGATCGCTCCGAACCCTTCAGGCTTTAGTCCCGAGACCACCCTTTTTAGCCTTTTTCTCTCCTCCCGCTCAGTTATCTTTTTGGATACTGCTATATTTTCTTCTCCAGGAACTAATACTAAGTATCTTCCAGCTAAAGAGAGCTGAGAAGTCACCTTGGTTCCTTTGGTGCCCATAGGTTCTTTCATTATCTGAACCAGAATCTCCTGGTCTTTTTTAAGCAGCTCCTCGATTTTATGATAGTGCTTTTTTTTCTTCCTCTGAGCTAACTCCTCTTCTTCCAAAAAATCTGCCTCATATAAGTCGGTTATATCTGAGACATGCAAGAAGGCGCTCTTTTCTAAACCAAGGTCTAAGAAAGCAGCCTGCATTCCTGGGAGAACAGCTTTGACTATCCCCTTGTATATATCCCCGACCATCCTTTCCCTTTCCGGCCTTTCTACCCATAACTCCATCAATTTGGAATCCTCCAAGATGGCAATCCGGGTCTCATATTCCGAAAGGTTAATTATGATATCTTTCTGCACTTTATTCTCTCCCCAATTTTCTAACTTGTTTAAGACCATTGTCGGGTAGCTTTCGCAACCCGACCTACACTGCTTGCAAGGTCTCCAGACCTAACAAGTTCCTCTCATTCGTCGGGTCAGGGGACCCGACGGCCACATAAATGAAATTATAGCTTGTAGCTGGTAGCTTTTAGCTACTTGCTTTTTTTTCCTTGAACCCTCGACTCCTTGAATCCTTTTTATTTTTCCGACTCACTGCCTCCCATTCAGAATTAATCCTATAGCTTTTTCTATCTCCTTTAAATCCACTTTTGTATTTATACACGGCCCAAAAGGACGTTGATTTAAAATCCCGTAAACCGGAATAGGATAAACGTCCTGGATTCCCGCGGTCAGGTCTCTTTCGCAGGCAACTGCCACGATCACCGTGGGTTTTCTCTCCACCACGACCTTGCGGGCAAGGGTTCCACCGGTAGCTATGGAAAGAGGCGTGGAATAGTTATCCCCCAGCTCGATTATCTGGCAGATCTGACACTTTCCGCACATCCGGCAGTTCCGGTAATCAGCAGTTACCTTCTGGGGACAGTCATAGTCCTGCAAACAATGAGAAAGCAGGATTAAAATCCTTTCAGGACTAATCCTTTTTCTTGTGGCTTTGAATAGCGAATTATTTACCGCCACAAACGATTGCCTGATCTGGTCTTTGGGCAGACCGAAAAACCTTCCTAAGATGAGATTTATTGGAAAAAGGACTGTCAGGGTGATCTGCTTTTCACCGTGCGGAAAAAGAAAATCTCTTTCAGTAAGAGCAGAAAGAACTATCAGGAAAAGGCCGCCACTAATTGTAATCAGACATAACCCCAGGAAAACCTTTACTGCCAAGGAAAAATAAGGATGAAAACTGCCCAGGCGTGGCGCGATCAAATACCAAAGTCCGAACATTAAAAAGACCAGCAGCAGCAAGCTCAAAATTGAAAGCAACAGAAAAATCCCTTTTCCTTTGTTTTCGCCGTTGGCGATTGGCGGTTTGTTATTTATCTTTTGCATTTTTCTTACGGCTATAGCCTTTACGCTCCTATCCTATAGTTTCGTCGGGTAGCTTTCGCAACCCGACCTACCTTCTACATGCTACTTGCTTGTATACCATTGAATCCTTCTTTGACAATTTCAGACTATAGCCTTTGGAATTTAGCCTTCTTACCCTAACTTTTCCCCGGCTTCTATTCTGTATCCTCTTAAGAATTCGTCAGCAGTAATTTTTTTCTTTCCCTCGAGCTGTAGTTCTTTTAATTTCAGAATTCCTCTGCCTGCCTGAACCAGAATCCCTGTTGATTTGTCTGCACTAATGATCCTTCCAGGTTCAGTTGAGCCCTCTTGCCCCGTTACTATCTCTGCTTTATAGATTTTCAAAAGCTTTCCTCTGAAAAAAGTAAATGCCCCCGGAATGGGGGAGAGTCCTCTTATCAGGTTATTGACCTCCTCAACCGGTCTTGACCAGTCTATCTTGCAAAGCTCATCAGTTATCTTCGGCGCAGGAGTTGCCTCCAGCTCATTTTGAGAATGAGTCTTTGCCTCCTTTGTTTCGACCAGATTTATGGTCTCAAGTAAAACTTCTGCTCCAATTTGGGAAAGTTTTAAAGAAAGCTCTCCACAGGTTTCTTCTGGCGATATCTCGACCTCTTTCTGCAAAACGATATTTCCAGTATCAACTTTTCTCTGAATGAAAAAGGTGGTGACTCCGGTTTTCTTCTCGCCTTTGATTATTGCCCAGTTTATCGGAGCCGCGCCCCGGTATTTAGGCAAAAGAGAGGCGTGCAGATTAATCGTACCATAAGGTGGCAAACCAAATACTCTTTCCGGCAGAATTCTAAAAGCTACAACCGCGGTTAAATCAGGTTTTAGCTCAGATAAAGTTTGATAGAACTCTTCTGATTTCAAATCCACAGGAGTAAGAACTTTAAGATTCTGTTTTCCCGCAAATTCCTTCACCGGTGAAGCTGAAAGCTTCAACCCTCTGCCTTTGGGCTTATCTGGTTGCGTAACCACACCAACAACCTGATGCTCGCTTTTCAGGAGCAGTTCCAAGCTTGGCAATGCAAACTCCGGAGTTCCCATAAACACGATTCGCATAATTTTCGCTGCTCCTGTCGGCTTTTTTTCCTGTGCTTGCCAGGTCCCCCGACCTGGCAAGTTCAATTTATCTCGTCGGGTCAGGGGACCCGACGACCGCATTAAATTCTTGTTTTGTTCTGTCAGGTCCTAGACCTGACAGAACCTAGTCCGTATCTTACGAAAAATCACGGCATCAGGAGTAGCTCCTGACGCAACTCTTATAAATAAAGCTAAAGCTTTATACTCCAGAATCTTCCTTCTCTTTTTATCTCCCTGTCGATATTTTTCTCAACTTTTTCTCTAACAATTTCCTCTTAATCGTGCCAAGATGATCGATGAACAAAACCCCGTTCAGGTGGTCGATTTCGTGTAACAGGGCACGACTCAACAACCTTTCGCCTTCGATTTCTACCTTTTTTCCTTCTAAATTCAAGGCTCGCACTCTGACCTTCTGAGCCCTCGTTACATCCTCATAAATCCCTGGAGCGGAAAGACAGCCTTCCTCGATTACCTGATTCCCTGAGAACTCGACTAATTCCGGATTAATCAAAATTATCGGCTCCTCTTCCCCGTCTATATGAGTGCGGTCTATCACGAAAATCCTTTTGGCAACTCCGACTTGATTACCAGCCAGCCCGATTCCTCCGATCGATTTCACAGTTGCAAGCATGTCTGAGGCTAAATTTTTTATCTCCTCATCAATTACTTTAATCTCCTCAGCTTTCTTCCTTAAGATCGGATCCCCGTATTTTCGTAGTTTTAAGATAGACATAATTTAGGTGATAGGTCTTTGCTACCTGCTACCCGCTATTTGCTTTTGACTATAGACTTTAGCCTGTTTTTACTCCGCTTTCTCCACCCGTCCGGCAATAGAGCTTTTAAGAAATTCGACCTTCACTTCATCCGCTACTTTGAGAACCACGACATTCTCTTTTTCATTGAATCCCACGATCGTGCCGAACATCCCGGAATTGGTCACTACCTTGTCCCCTTTCCTGAGATTTTCCAGCATAGTTCTGTGTTCTTTCTGTTTTTTCTGCTGGGGACGGATCAAAAGTAAATAGAAAACGACGATAATCAAAAGCCAGGGTAGAAGCGTCAGCAAGCCTGCGCCCCCCTGTTGCCCACCCTGGGTCCCCATTGCATAAGCGCTTTCAAATCCTACGGATCCAAATATGGACATCCTTACTCCTTTCTATATAGTTTAACGTTTTACGCATTCGAATCTTTTATCTTTGTTTTCACCTGTCATTATCCACAATCCCACATCTGTAGTTGCCCAATTTATTGGGCATTTTGGCTTGATGAATCAAGCGACTACTATATCGTCGAGCTTGATAAGCCAAGCAACTACAGCTTGAAGTCGCGGGGCTTGGAGCCCCGCCTACGAGAAAATCAATGATTGATTCATCGTAGGTCGGGCACCCTTGCCCGACTTGTTGAAACTTCGCTCGATGAATCGAGCAACTACACGTGAGCGAATTGGTAAACCTGAAGGTTTACACTCCAAAAAGACCTATTTATCTATTCCTCCTCTTTTAACTCTGACGAATTATACTGCTCCAAAAACCTTTTCCTCCAATCTACAAAAGTCCCCTGCAAAATCGCTTCTTTGATCTCCTTCATCAGTGAAAGATAGAAATAAAGCGAGTGAATCGTCGCCAATCTCAATCCTGCTATCTCTCCGCTTTGAAAAAGATGCCGGATATAAGCCCGGGAATAATTCTGACAGGCCAGGCACCCGCATTTCTCATCAATGGGCGTAAAATCCTCAGCATACCGGGCTGCCTTGATGACCATCTTTCCTTTGCGGGTAAAAACGGTTCCGTTGCGGGCGTTTCGGGTCGGCAGAACGCAGTCAAACATATCCACCCCTTTTGCCACCGCTTCCACGATATCCTCTGGAGTCCCCACACCCATCAGATATCTGGGTTTTTCCACCGGGAGATAACCTAAAGTCGACTCAACCAACTCCCACCTCATCTCATTCGGCTCGCCCACTGAAAGCCCGCCTAAGGCAAAGCCCGGAAAATCTAAATCGATCATAAATTCAGAGCAGAGTTCCCTCAAGTTCGGATAAATTCCCCCTTGAATGATTCCAAAAAGGGTCTGCTTTTCTTTTTTCTCGTTTTTCTCGTGCTCGAATTTAGATCTTTTTGCCCAGTCCATTGTATACTCTGTTGCCCTTTTGGTAAAAGGGTAGGAGGAAGGATAAGGGACGCATTCATCCAGGGGCATTATTATATCTGCATCCAGAGAATGCTGTATTTCTATCACCTCTTCCGGAGTGAACTGGTGTGAAGAACCATCCAAATAGGATTTAAAACTAACCCCTTCTTGGCTGACTTTAGCTAAGGGGTTCAAGCTGAAAACCTGATAACCTCCGCTATCCGTGAGAATTGGCTTCTGCCAGCTTATGAATTTATGCAAGCCTCCTGCTTTCTCAACTAATTTATGACCAGGTCTCAGATAAAGATGATAGGTATTGCCCAGAATCAACTCAGCTCCTAAATCTTCCATCTCTTTTGTGCACAGGGTCTTGATGGAAGCCTGAGTCCCTACCGGCATAAAGACCGGGGTGTTGACCTGTCCGTGAGGCGTATTTAATAACCCGACTCTGGCAGATGATTTTTCATCTTTTTTTATAATTTTAAAATCGAAGCTATTCAAACTTTTCCTTTTTCTTTTTTGATAAAGCCGTACCCTCCAAGTCTCTTGGAAAGCCCTCCCCAGTATTCCTGAGCTTTGGTGCAGTAGACCAGGGGTTTGAACTTATTTATATCCGGACGGTCATGTTTATCTAAATATTCCTCATCCGCATGCGTGGCTACGATATCTGCTATAAAAAGGTCATGCGAGCCTAATTCAAGAATGTGCCTGACCTGACATTCTAAATTTATCGGACATTCTTTAATCAAAGGAGCTTTGACAACGGTTCCACCCACAGGGGTGAGATGAGTCTTCTCGAATTTGTCTACGTCTTTACCTGAATAAGTCCCGCAGAAATCAGTCTCCTTCAAAAGCCCCTCGGTGGTTAAATTAACCACAAATTCTCCGGATTTAGAGATGATGCCGTGAGAGAACCTGGATTTGCGAATGGCTAAACTCAGCATCGGCGGCTCTGAGCAAGCAACCCCTACCCAGGATGCGGTGATGATATTCGGCTTATTATTTCCCCATTGGCAGCTTACCATAACTGCCGGAAGAGGAATAAGCAGGGTTTGTGGTTTTAATTGCTTTTTAGCCATAAATTCTCCTTTGAATTGTGCGATTGGCGATTAGCTATTCGCTCTTTGTTTTCAAGTTGACTTTCGTCGGGCGTAAAGCCCACAGCTACCTCGTAGCGCGAGGCTTTTAGCCTCGCAATGCGACCCTGAAAGGGTCGCGCTACGAAATCTTTCTCCTCAAAACCAGCCCGATAAATCGGGCAACTACTTCGAAAGAGCTGGGAGCTTGTAGCATGTAGCACAAGCTTTTCTACTACTTGCTTTTTGTTTTCTTGCCTTGAACCATTGAACCTTTAAACCTTTGAACGGTCATTTATGTTTTTAGCTACTTGCTTTTTTCAATAGAGTTGACAAAGCTTCTTTCAGATTCCTGACTCCTGAAACCTCAATCTTAAAATTCTCTTTCAAATTCCTGAAATTACTCTCTGGTATCACACATCTTTTAAAGCCTAATTTCTCTCCTTCTTTGATTCTCCTTTCCACCTGGCTTATCCCCCTGACCTCTCCACCCAAACCCACCTCACCCATAATCAGGGTGTCCTTTTTCACCGGGATGTTCTTGAAATTTGAGACCACTGCCGTGACAATTCCCAGGTCTATTGCCGGCTCATCAATCCAGACCCCTCCAGCCACATTAATAAATACGTCTGTGGAAGAAACTCTGAGGTTCTCTCTTTTCTCTAAAATGGCTAAGAGCAGGGAAAGCCTTTTATAATCGATGCCTGAACAGACCCTCTGGGGCATACCGTAGACCGTGGGTGTAACCAGAGCCTGAAGCTCAACTAAAAGCGGCCTGGTTCCTTCCAAAGAACACACTACAACTGAGCCGGATACATTCTCTCCCATTTCTGAAAGAAAAAGCTCTGAGGGATTACTGACTTCTACCAGCCCTTTTTCCTCCATTTGAAAAACCCCGATTTCATTGGAGGAGCCGAACCGGTTTTTAACCGACCTCAAAATCCGGTAAGCATAGTTTTTCTCACCTTCAAAATAGAGCACTGTATCAACCATATGCTCCAAAACCCTGGGACCTGCCAAGGAGCCGTCTTTGGTAACGTGGCCGACTAAGAAAACTGCCACTCCTTTTCCTTTGGCGAAATTTATTAACTTAGAAGCGCATTCCCTTATCTGAGAAATGGACCCGGGAGCACTTTCCAGATTAAGAGAATAAGTAGTTTGAATCGAATCCACAACTGCCATAACAGGAGGATTCTGCCCCAGAGTCTCCAGGATCGAATCTAAATTCGTCTCGGTTAAAATATCAATTCTATCTGAATCTATTCCCATCCTCTGTGCTCGCAGTTTGACCTGCTTTAGAGATTCCTCGCCTGTTATATAAAGAACCCTACCAGAACTTTCAGCCACCTTTTGAGTTGTCTGGAGTAGTAAGGTAGATTTCCCGATCCCTGGATCTCCACCTACTAAGACAACCGAATCCCTGACGATCCCACCGCCCAGGACCCTGTCTAACTCGCCGATTCCGGTTTTTATCCTGTCCTCTTCCCCGGATCTCACCTGATTTAAAGGGACTGGAGCAGCAATTTCCCCTCTTTCATACGATTTTTCCCTTTTCTTCGACACCTTCTCCTCGACCAGACTATTCCAGGAACCACAATCCGGACATTTACCCATCCATTTGGGAAAACTGCTCCCGCAGTTCTGGCAGATGAAAATCGTTTTTAGCTTATCAGAACTAACCATAAAAGTATACCCTCAATACAAGTAAATCTTTGAGTAATTTTTTATCAAATCGGCTCAATTTCCAAATTCCAAATACATCCGTACAGTTTTCCTTTGTCATCTTTAATTTCAGAAATCCAATCAAATCCGCCCTTCTCGGTATGTCTCAGCTCAATATATTCTTTTAGTTCTTTTCTTGTATGGAAATTCTGAATACAATCATTAATGTCACGTAAGAAAAACATAAATTAACCTCTTTTTAAAAATTTAATAATGACACTTATTGTTGGTAGACACGCATAGTAGTCATTAGATATCTTAGAAGCTATGAAAGTATCCGAAAAGTTTGGTATTCGCATAAGAGAACTCCGTGCTGCCAAAGGAATGACCCAAGAAGATTTGGCAGAACTAAGTGGACTCAGCCGCCAGTATATTGGTGATGTAGAAAGGGGTGTAAGAAACATTTCTTTAGTAAATATTGAAAAGCTTGCCAGGGCGTTCAAAACATCACTTTCAGAACTTTTTAACTTCTAATGACCTAACCAACTATAGGACTTGAATCCTCCAGCATCATGCCGTTAGTGGCAATTACTCCACTTACGCAAGATTGCTATGAAACCATTTGGGGCAGATTCCTTAACAGTACACTATTAGCTCATGACGACTCCATTAGTGAATTAAAGAATATTTTTACCTTCAAAGCAAATACTTTTTACTCAAATCCAATAAAAAGGCTCGAAAAGATTAAAGACCTTCCACTATCCGACAAAATGTCACTAAAGGGAGTAGCTTTAAAATTGCTTCTTGACGGACAAATGGGTGGCTGGGTCGGCAACAAAAATAGTCGTGTCCAAGCCTTTTTCTTTTCTGATGTTATAGATAGTTTGGACAATAAAATCAAAGACCCACGAGAATTTACATTAAGGTTAATAGAAGGTATGAAGATGAAAATCCAAACCTTTAAAGATTTCTTAACTCCCATTAATGGTGTAATCATAATAGACATAAGGCAAATCCTTCCATATTGGGGATTACATAATGTCGCTCAATTATTATTCTCTGAAAATAGAAAGGTCCAAATAAAGATACTCCCTAATTGTGAATCTTTTAATATGTTTGAATCTCTACCATCTGGAACCCGCCGAGACTCATATCATTACCATATGCTGAAAAAAGAAAAAGTTTCACTAATCCTTGTTGGAGATGCAAATTATAAAAAGAACATTTGTTCTTGCCCTGATTGCCTTTCTTATCATTGCGAAGTTCAAGTTTTAACAGACAAAAAACGAAAAATGCTCCTTGATTTATAGTCTATCCCGTCGGGTCGGGGGACCCGACGGGCACTTGAATCTCGCAAGGCTGAAGCCTTGCCCTACGATTTTTAGCTCCTTGCTAATAGCTCCATGCTACCTGCTTTTTTATCTTCTACGAAACCCCTCGTCGGGCGTAAAGCCCGACGCTACGTTCTCTGCCCCCGGTTCCTCGCTACTCTCTACTCGCTACCTACTTTTTTATCCGTCATCCATCATCCGTCATTCGTCATTTTTTTATATGAGCGTCGGTATCGGTCCCACAGACGACCCGTGGATGAACTGCTTGACCACCGGGTCGGTACTATTCTTAGTTTCCTCAGGTGTTCCCACCCAGATGATCTTCCCCTCGTACAGCATCGCTATCCGGTCTGCGATTTTGTAAGCTGAAACGATATCGTGAGTAACCGCAATCGAGGTTATCTTAAGTGTATTACGCAGGCTGATTACCAGCTCGTTAATCACGTCTGCCATAATCGGGTCCAGACCGGTAGTAGGCTCATCATAAAGGACAAACTCCGGGTCCATAGCAATTGCTCTTGCCAGTCCCACCCTTTTTTTCATTCCGCCGGAAAGCTCAGCCGGTTTCAGATTCTCAACTCCAGCCATACCGACCAGTCTCAGTTTTTCCTTTACGATCTCCTTGATCTTCTCCCTGCTCAGAGCTGTATGTTCTGTCAGACCCAGGCCGACATTTTCCTCCACGGTCATCGAATCAAAAAGAGCGGCACCCTGAAAGAGCATCCCGAACCTTCTGCGCAAGTTAGACAGCTTCTCATAGCTGTAAGCAGTTATCTCCTTACCATCTATGAAAATCTGACCCTCGTCAGGCTTCATCAATCCGATGATATGTTTTAGAAGGACGCTTTTTCCGCATCCGCTTCTGCCCAGAATAACTATGGTTTCCCCTTGATTGATATTCAGGTCAACCCCGTTCAAGACCTGATTATTGCCGAAGCTTTTGTAAACCTCTTTTATCTCGATCATTTTAGGTTGTAGGTTGAAGGTGATAGGTGGTAGGGAGAAAACCTGTGACCTACCACCTAAAACCCATCACCTTTTTTTGCTCTTACGCTCCATGCTACCTGCTACCTGCTCCTTGCTTTTTTTTTACGTTCCAAACAAAAACGAAGCCAGTATATAGTCCGTGACCAAAATCAACACGCTCGCCAGAACCACTGCCCGGGTAGTTGACCTTCCAACTCCTTCCGCACCACCTATGGTCTTGAACCCCTGGTAGCAGCCGATAAGGGCGATTATTCCTCCAAAAGTCATCGCCTTAAATAACCCTCCCCAGACATCCCGCAGGCGGAAGAAAAGCTTGAGTCCGTTCAGAAAAGTAGAGGCGGAAATATGCAGAAAGGAAACCGAAACCACGAGTCCGCCCAGTATGGCGATGAAATCTGCAAAGACCGTTAGGATCGGAAGCATTATTATGCCGGCGACAAACCTCGGCACAACCAGATATTTAACCGGATCCACTGCCAAAGTCTCCAGAGCGTCTATCTGTTCTGTAACTTTCATTGTGCCAAGCTCTGCGGCAATGGCTGCCCCTACCCTGCCTGCAACCACCAGAGCGGTTAAGACCGGTCCCAATTCCATTATCACCGTTTTTCCTACTGCCGTGCCAAGATATCGCATAGGCACATAATCGGAGAACATATAGGCACCCTGGACACTTGCCACTCCTCCGGTGAAGATAGAGGTCACCAGAATTAAAGGCAGGGAATTGACCCCCATGAAAAGCATCTGCTCCGTAGTCAGGTGAAACCTTTTAAAGGAGCCAGGCAAACCCAAAAGCAGGTTCTTGATTAAGAGCGCAATCCCGCCCAGGTCTTCAAAAAACAGGGTGGTTTTTCTCCCAACCACCCTGAAGGGATTTTTCATTTTGAACAATTCTGCTTTCTCCTATCCATTCATACCCAGGTCGTATTTTCCTTAAAATGGAGTTTCCCGGTGAAACTCCGGGTCTGCAAACCGGGCATAGTCTTTGATGAAGCTTAAAAACACGCTCCCGGTTGGACCGTTTCGGTGCTTGCTTACGATTATCTCCGCTAAATTTTCGCTGCTCTTTTTTTCACCATAGACTTCAATGGTTTCTATTCCATACATCTCCGGACGATAGACGAACATCACTAAATCCGCATCCTGTTCTATGGCTCCGGATTCTCTTAAATCTGCCAGGTTGGGTCTTCTATCCCCCCCTCTTCTCTCCACTTCTCTGGAAAGCTGGGACAATGCCAGGACCGGCACGTTTAAATCCTTAGCCAGCCCTTTTAAGGCTCTGGAGATGGTGGAGATTTCCTGCTGGCGATTCTCCGAACCTTTCGGACCTTGCATCAGTTGAAGATAATCCAGAATTATTAGCCCTACATTCTCTTTGGCTTTCAGCCTTCGAGCTTTAGCCCTCGTCTCCAGGATGCCGATGCTGGGAGTGTCATCTAAGAAAATCCTCGATTCGGAGAGCGGACCTGCCGCAATCGAGAGCTTTTCCCACTCGTGATCCGAGAGCCTGCCAGTCCTCATCCGGTGGGAGGAAATCCTGGCGCGGGAACATAGCATCCGGTTAGCTAATTGGTTTTTTGACATCTCCAGGCTGAAAATTGCCACCGGAACTTTTTGTTCAATTGCTACATACTCAGCAATCGATAAGCTGAGCGAGGTCTTCCCCATAGAAGGTCTTCCAGCCACTACTATTAAATCTGCAGGCTGCAACCCGGCAGTCAGGCTATCCAGGTCCTTAAATCCTGTAGGAATCCCGGTGATCTGCCCCTCCTTCATCTTATCTATTTCCTCAAAGGTATGAGGCAGAATTTCCCCTAAGTGCAAAAACCCAGTTTTTATTCTTTTCTCCGAGATATCGAAGATTTTCTGCTCAGCGCTATCCAGAAGATCATCCACTTCTTCGGTCAAATCATAGCATCTGGTAATTATCTCGGTTGTAGACTGGATCAGCTTTCTTAAAGTCGCCTTTTCTAAAATTATTCTGGAGTGGTATTCGATATTAGCTGAAGTGCCTACGATATCAGTCAAGTCTAAAAGAGCGGCTCTGCCACCGATCTCTTCTAACTGGTTCCTTTTGGATAGTTCTTCAGCTAAGGTAAGCAGGTCAACCGGCTGGTTCCGGTCGTATAAAGATACCATCGCGGAGAATATTTTGGCGTGAGCAGACTTATAAAAACAGCTATCATCGATGACCTCGATTGCCCTGCCAATTGCCTCCCGATCCAAAAGCATCGCGCCTAAGACCGATTGCTCCACCTCTAAAGCCTGAGGAGGCAACTTCTCTGTTCCAATCATTTTCTCGTTCATAATTTTCTTTTGTAGTTGCTCGATTCATCGAGCCTTGACTTAAATTGCTCAATAAATTGAGCAACTACATTCGATTGAGGTCATAGGTGATGGGTGGTAGGGACCCACCACCTACCACCTATTACCTATCACCTGTCATTTTATCATATTCCGCTCTCAGCAGCTTCACATCCTCCCAGGTATCCTTCTTAAACTGGGGGTATCTCAAAAGAGCGGCTGGATGATACGTAACTAAGAATTTTATACCCTGGTAATCGTGGAATCTTCCTCTGAGCCGGTTCAGGGGTAAATTAGTTTTCAAAAGGGCTTGAGCTGAAATCCTGCCCAGAGCACAGATGAGTTTGGGTTGAATCAGCTTTATCTGCTCGATGAGATAAGGCTCGCACTTTTCGATCTCTTCCGGCAACGGATCTCTGTTCTCAGGTGGCCGGCATTTTAAGATATTGGCGATGTAAACTTCTTCTCTCTGAAAATTAATTGCAGCCAGAATTTTATTTAAAAGCTGACCTGCCCTTCCCACAAATGGTTCCCCTTGCAGATCTTCGTCCCTGCCTGGAGCTTCGCCAATGAACATAACCCCAGCTTTACTATCTCCCACACCGAAAACGAAATTAGTTCTGCTCTTATGCAGATGACATTTCTGGCAATCTTTAATCTTGTGATAAAATTCCTTCAGTGGATTTTTACCCGAATCCTTTTTCAATTCTATTTTGAAGTTCGAAGGGAGTTTAACTTCCTCCAAACCCAATTCCCTCTGCTGTTTTAGGTATTTTTTGGCTAAGGCAAAAGCCTCGAGCATCTGGTTATATCTATCTTCCATTGTCTTTGAAGAAAGGTAATAGGTCGTAGGTGATGGGTGGTAGGGACCCACCACCTACGACCTATCACCTATCACCTATCACCTATTTAAGAGTTTGACCATTCGATCAATTATCTTTTCTGCCAGTTCTTTTTTTGACATCAAAGGCAATCTTTCTGCTTTTCCTTTTCTATCTATCAAAGTAGCTATATTGGTATCAAATTCAAAGCCTGCACCTTTGAGATTGGGGTTATTTACGATGATGATATCCAGATTTTTTTCTTTAAGCTTCGATTTCGCATTTTCGATCTCGTGTTCAGTTTCAACTGCAAATCCAACCAGAACTTTCTTCCCTTTTTGCTTTCCCATTTCCTTGAGAATGTCTGGAGTCTGTTTGAGGTTTAAACTCAGCTCAGTTTCTTGCTTTTTTATCTTTCCTGAAGAAACCTTTTCCGGAGCAAAATCAGAAACTGCGGATGTCATAACCAGGGCATCAGATTTGGCAAAGTGCTTTTTAACTGCTTTATACATCTCCTGAGCAGTTCTGACTTTGAACAGGTTTATACCTGGAGAGCAGTCTAAGTCAGAAGGTCCGCTGATTAAGGTCACCTTTGCTCCTCTGGAAAAAGCTTCCTCTGCTACCGCAAAACCCATCCTACCGGTGGAACGGTTAGAGAGGAATCTGACCGAATCGATCGGCTCCTCAGTTCGGGATGCAGTCACTAAAATCGACTTTCCAGTTAGGTCTTTTTTTTCATTTAATAATTTTATGACTTCATTCAGAATCTCCTCTGGCTCAGCCATTCTCCCTTTGCCCACATCACCGCAGGCTAAGTCGCCTACTCCCGGCTCTATGAATCTATACCCCAGTTTCCTGAGTTTTTCTATGTTTTGCTGACAGATCGGATTCTCATACATATTCACATTCATAGTGGGAGCGAAAACGACTGGTGCTTTAGTGGAGCTTATGACCGTTGTCAGGATGTCATCCGCGAGCCCGGCGGAGATCTTTCCGATCAAGTTATAAGTGGCAGGAGCCACCAGGACCAAATCTGCCCATTGGGCTAAACTGATGTGCCTGGTTCCCACCATTCGGCGCTCCGGAAACATCTCGGTAATGACTTCTTTTTCAGACAGACATTCCATAGTCAGAGGGGTGATGAATTTCATTCCCGACTGGGTCATAATCACCTGAACTTCTGCGCCAGATTTTTTCAAGCGCCTGCAAAGCTCAGCCGATTTGTAAGCCGCAATCCCGCCCGTTATGCCCAGAATTATTTTTTTACCTTTTAGCATTTTTGAGATTTTTGTCGGGTAGCTTTCGCAACCCGACCTACTCTATCTTAATGGAGGTCTGAAGACCTCCGCTACCTTTATCTCTGTTTGTTTTTCCCCTTAAACCCTTTATCCCTTAAACCTTTGAACTTTTTTAATCCTTGACTCCTTTTTATATTCTTTCCTGGTCCGTCCACAAAAAATCGGCAGATTGCTCTCTGATATTGTTGTCAGAAAACAAAAGGACATTAGCCAGATTCTTGAGTGTCTGAACTTCTATCTTTTGCTTTCCCAGAGCCAGGGATTTCTGGATCAGGACCTCTATCTCCTCTCCGTCTAAAACCCCCAATTCCTCCATTTGATATAAAAATCCATAGCTTTCCGGAGTGAAATTTTCATCCTTAAAACCTTTAAGCCAGGCGCAGAGATTGCATTTTTCCTTATGAGGTCTGAGGAATTTTGGCAGCCGGATTAAAAACCAGAGGTAAGCCCTCTTTATCTCATTTTCTGAAAAGCCTAATTCCCTTAAATCTTTCAGGGCTTCTATCAGATTCCCTACCTTGCTCTGGTCATCCTTGATGTATTGTGCCAGGTAGATGATTATGTCAATTGCTTTGTTCTCAGGATTTTCCATTGAATTCACCTCAGAACACAATTTATGAAATAAAAAAAGAAAATCAAGAGTTTTTAGAGTTAAACTTGCCAGGTCAGGGGACCTGGAAAGCACGGATCAAGAAGAAAAAACGTCCGACGCCCGCCTGCGGCGGGTCGGACGCTACGAACCTGTTTCAGCGGAAGCAACGGGAGCAATTTCCATCTAACCATTTGAATAAATCACCCTTGAACGAGACGGGGACATCCCCTACTGCACCATTTCTGCCCCACCTGTCAAAGTAAATCGCACCAGCGCGGCTATCATTCATGTCATAAAAAATTATTCCCCAGCGAATATCCGCCATCTCAGACCGTGGTTGAACCACCAGGGTTTTGAGTAGTTCAGCCAATTTGTCGCCGTAGACTCCTCCTCGTGCATCACTGATAGTAAGCTTGTAATCGAACGACTTCTCAAGCATCTCTGGAGTGATACGAGTTCGAGTTTCAATCCGAGGCGGTATCTGCAATATTTCAATTTTCCCGATCTCATACTTAGAAAGTTTTATGGCTATGGAATCTATTTGAGACTGAACCTGGCTATTGCCTTTCATTATTTCATTCCCCGCGAATAAGGTAATCGACAACAGGAGTGATATAACAATAACATAGACCAATACTTGAGATTTCATATTTCACCTCGATGTTGGAGTGGGAACCCAATAAGGAGTCCCACTATGGTTTTTTCGTGTTCCCTCGCCCAATGTTTTCGCTGCAGAGGTTTCGGGACCCGTTATAACGTATCTTTCTTCCAGATTGCCGTAAGCAGGTCACGGTATTCGACCGAACAAACTCCAGCAGGTAGACCCACATTGCCCTCAACGTGTGTGTTTTTCATACAAGCGACCCTGAAAGGGTCGCGCTACGAAAAAGGAAAATTATTAATGCCTAAAATGCCTGATACCGGTGAACACCATCGCAATCTTGTGCTCATCTGCTGCTTTTATGACCTCAGGATCGCCTTTGGAGCCGCCAGGCTGAATGATCGCTTTAACTCCGGCTTTGGCTGCCTCATCTATTCCATCCCTCATCGGGAAAAAGGCATCCGAAGCTAAGACTGAGCCTTTGGCTCTTTCCTTTGCTTTCATAGCTGAGATTATAACCGAATCCACCCGGCTCATCTGACCCGCACCCACTCCGACAGTTTTCTCTCCCTGAACCAGGACGATTGCATTCGACTTTACATGCTTAGCCACTTTCCAGGCGAAAAGTAGAGATTTGACCTGTTCCGGCGTAGGCTGGACCTGGGTGACGACTTTTAATTCACTTTCCCTGGTCTCGTATTCATCTGCATCCTGCAAAAGCGCTCCGCCCTTTATTATCTTATAGACTTTCTGTCCGGCAATTTTCCCTTTTAATAATTCAGGACAGGCTAAAAACCTCCTGTTTTTCTTCTTGACCAGAAGCTCCAAGGTATCTTTTTCATATCCCGGAGCCAGCACGCATTCCACAAAAAAAGTCTCATCGATTTTTTTGGCAGTCTCCATATCCACTACCTGATTCAGACCGATGATAGAACCGAAAGCTGAGACCGGGTCTGAGGCTAAGGCATCCTCACAGGCTTGAGCAAGAGTATCTGCACACGCAGCTCCGCAAG
>Ga0315289_10005596_pt1 | contig 18536 bp, 16 predicted proteins | sample YL17G11_40_MG_FD_203452 | JGI IMG/M metagenome (GOLD analysis project Ga0315289, IMG submission 203452) | Sediment microbial communities from Yellowstone Lake, YNP, Wyoming, USA - YL17G11_40 | ecosystem: Environmental > Aquatic > Freshwater > Lake > Sediment | place: USA: Wyoming | collected...
CGGAAACATCTTTGTTATTCTTACAAATATAAAGCTGTATACAAGCCCTCCTTGCTCAGGGTCGCAGACAGTCTCTGGATGGTCTAATATTTCCTGCCTTAACTCAGGCCTTTTTTTTAAGTTATCCAAAACACCATTTTCCCATACCATAAGATTTTCTCCTGGCGGAGCTTTTTCTATTGTCTGGCTGTATACAAGAACCATAAATCCCATAACAAGAGTGATGGCAATGCTTGCCTCAAATATCTTCATCCACCCCTTTCTGTTCTTTTTTTGCTTTTGCATTGCTATCAGCCAAAAGAAAAGCATCAGCTCAATCATTTCTTGCCTCTTTTCATCTTCAACTGAATGATATGTCCTATAAAAATATTGTCATTAATAAAACAATGTCAAAAATCAAAAATCTTTGAAGCTTTAAAGTGTGATAACACACAAGGACTTCTTGATACTAATGCTATTATATTTTATAGTTATGTCAAAAAGCCAAATCTATTTATCAAAAGTCTTGTTATCAAGGAGAAACTTGGTAAAGTGCGTCAAATAACATATCGCTTTCTGCTACCTTTGTTTTCATAGAATCTGTCATTCTTCCAAAGTAGCCTCTTACGTCTCCATAACTTCCAAGCTTGTTTTCAAATGTTTCTTTTCTTTCTTTTACAACTACACTTGCTACGCCCTCTGCAACAGCAGAATTTCTTCCTGCAATTCTCGCAAAAGCCATAAGATAAGCTTTTGCATTTTCATTGCTCTCGCTTTCTACGTCTTTCATAACCGCAGCTTCGGCTTCTGCCCTAACCGCAAGAGTAGACTCTAATTTGTCTTTTCTTGTTTCGGCATTTTGATATTGCGATAAAAGAGCAGCTGATCTAAGATAAGAGCCATGCAAACCCGCAAGCTCTTCGTGTCCTTGAGCATTTTGAGGAGGCAAATATTGAGGCACTACCTTTCTTATTTTGTCCTCTGGCGCCTGTGCAAGAATAGCTTCAAGATTTCCGCTTGACAAACAGAAGCCTGCCAAAAGATTTCTAGAGCCAGAATACCAAGCATCTGCAATAGCCTTCAAATGATCTTTTGGAAGAGAATCGTTTCCTCCTTCAGAAACCCCGTGCAGCCTGTCAGCTACAGAAGCATATTTTGTTCCTGCAAGATATCCTGCTTCTTTTGCTACAAGAGCATCATAAACATTAGGCTCGTCAAATATCTGGCTTCCTCTTTCCTGAACGCCTCTTTGTATGTTTCTTGAATTGCCATAGTCTTTGTATAATCCTTTAAAATCATTGAGAATATCTTGTGGAGATCTTTGAGGTGGTTGTGGTTGAGGAGCTTCTCCGCGAGTTTCACTAGGAGCACTTCTTTCGCCTTTGCCATTTCCTTTTTTTGATTTTTTGTCTTTTGCCATTTTATCTTTTTCTTCTTTCGGTTTTTCTTGCTTTTTTGGAGTATTTTTGTTACTACTTCTAAGTGACTTGCCTTTATAAACCTTTCGGTTTGCCGAGTCTGAAGGCCTTTCAGGTTTTGTATAGCCAGACTCTGCCTCGGGCTTGTTTTCTCTATCGGCTCTTCTTTGGGCAGGCCTATAATCCTCTTCCTTTTCCCGAGCCCCTGCTCTTTCTTGCGGGCTATATTCACGGGTCTGTGCCTGCCTTGGCTTACAGGCAGGCTCATAACTTCTAGAATCCTCGTTTGGTGTCTGCCTGTATCTTGGCTTAGATTTGGGTTTTGAAGGCACTTTTTTTATTGTTCTTTTGCGAGTAGCAAGTTCCTCACTTTCTGGTTTTTTCCGGGGTGTTTTTTTCCTGGGCTTGGGCTTGCTTTGCCCTTTTGCCCTGGCTCTGGCCTTTCTGGTTTTTTCTTTTTCCCTTTCTTTTTCTATTGCAAGCTGTTCCTCTGCCTCTTTCGCATTAACCTGGTATATCTGAGGGCAATACACTTCAAACCCGCCCTCTATATGGACTTCTTCGTAACAACGATTCAGTCTTCTTTTCTCCTTCGAGGCTCCCCATACACTTTCATTGTCAATTAGAACAAACTTTCCGTCGAGGCCTTTCTCAACAAGCGAAGGATGTATGCTGTCAAAATACTTTGTGTTGGCTCTCGCTAGTCTCCTTCTTTTTTTATCCCTTAGCCTTCTTTCCAAATCATTATCTTCCATCCGAAAAACCAAAGAATAAGCTTATATAAATATTTCTACACAAAAGTAGTTACACAAAATCAGTTAGACTTCGTTATCTGCACAGCCTTAAGCCCTCTTTCAGTTTCTTCTGCCTTGAAACTGACTTTTTCGCCTTGGACCAAGTCCGCATTATCTTGCACTTCGCTTCTATGCATAAAATAATCTTTGCCGTCATTTCCTGTTATAAACCCATAATTCCCTTTAACCTTAAAGAATTTGACAATCCCCTCAAGTTTCTCTTCCCCCAGCTTTTCCTCGTCAAGCTTGATTTCTTCTGTTTTAACTTCTGAGGTTTTCGCTTCCTCAACTTTTGCTTCTTCAACCTTTATTTCAGCAGGCTTTTCCTCGGCTTTTTCTTCCGTTATTTGTTGTTCTGCTTTCTGTTCTTCCTCCTCGGCTTTTTGTTCTTCCACTTTAACTGGCTTGATTTCAGGCAATTTTATTTCTTCTATAATTTCCTTCACTTTTTCTTCTGTAATTTTGGGCATTTCTAATTCGCCAGTTTTTATGAGTTGTTCAGTAATCTGCTGCGCTTGTTCTTCTGGTCTTTTTAATTCTTGTTTTTTTTCTATCTGCCCCTCTGCTTCCGGAATACTGCCGTGCTCTTCAAAAACATTTATTCCCAAGTCAACATTATACTCTTTCTCCCCGCCCGGCTGGCTTTCAATTGTTTCTTTCATTTCCGCTTTGCCGTCTTTTAAGCTAACTTCGGGTTCTTTAATGCAGACTTTCTCTTTCCCATTTTCCCCGACTTCTTTTGCTCTGCCTGCCTCGCTTCCTCTCAACCCCTTGTCTTCAAGTTCTTTCACAAACTCTGAAATCTCGCAAGCTTTGTCAGCATTAACGCTTATGCTATTTATTCCATGCTTTACAAGGAATTCTACCATTTCTTTCTTCGAGCCAGCCTGTCCGCATATACTGCTCTCTACCCCATACTTCTTACAAACTGCGATTACAGAAGCGAGCTGTCTCAAAACGCCCGGATGCATTTCATTGTAAAGATACTGGACAGTTTCATTTCCTCTGTCTATCGCAAGAGTATATTGAGTCAAGTCATTAGTCCCAAAGCTTATGAATTTAATGCCTTCTTTGCAAAGCTCTTCTATAATCATGCTTGCTGCAGGGGTTTCGACCATAACTCCCAGGATAAGATTATTTATCTTCAGTTCTTTCAACAGCTCCTTTACCCCTCTCACCTCTTCAACTGATATAATCTGAGGCATCATTATGCCTACTGTCTTTTCTCTCGCAAGCTTATTAGCAGCCCTTAACTCTGCCTTCAAGATATCAGGATACTTCAGCCCTGCTCTAATGCCGTGCATCCCGAGCATTGGATTCAATTCAACTTCTTCAGGAGCCCCTCTTAAATGCCTGTACTCGTCACTTCTGACATCGCTTGTTCTTACCCACAACTCGTCAAAATACTCTCCGATTTTACTAATTCCTTCGAAGATTATATTTTCATACTCCTTAATCCTATTTTCTTTTACAAATCCGTAAGGATGCATTCCACTTTCAGCGATTATTCCCTCTATTCTTAACAAGCCTATGGCCTTACATTGTGTTCTTGCAGACCTTTCAGCAAAACTTGGCAAATCTACAGTTACCTTAATTTTTGTTTTAGTGGAAACAACAGGCTTAATCTCAACCTCTACTTTTCCAGCCCTGCCTTCATAAACCTTGCCTTTAAATCCGTCTACAGTAACAATCGTCTTGTCTTTTAAGACGCTCATTGCATTGCCTGTTCCGACAACAGCAGGGATTCCCATCTCTCGGGATATGATCGCGGCATGACACGTCGAGCCTCCCTCTTCTGTGACAATTCCATTGCATTTCTGCATCGTAACAACCATATCGGGGTTTGTCATCCTAGTAACAAGAATATCGCCCTTGATTATCTTGTTCAAGTCTTTCAAATCAGCTATAAGCTTAACTTCCCCGCTTCCAATTCCCGGAGAAGCAGGCTGTCCAGCAAGAATTTCCCGGCCATGAACTTCTTCTTTCTCTGCCTTCCTTTTTAAAGTTGTTACTGGCCTTGTTTGGACAATATAAATTTTACCGGTATCCATAGCAAACTCTATATCCTGAGGCATGCCATAATGGCTTTCTAATTGCAAAGCATAATCTGCAAGTTTTTTTACCTCGCCCGTAGTTAATACCTGACTCTTGCCTTTCTCCGGAGTAAGTTTAACTATAATAGTTTTACCGCTTGAATCTCTAACAATCGCAACCTTTTTTTCAGAAGTTTCCTTCTTCAAAATCTCCAAGTCCCTTGAAACAACATAATGGTCTGGCTTTATCCTTCCTGAAACAATCCCTTCACCAAGCCCGTAAACTGCTTCTATAACAACATTGTCTGTGAACTCCACGGGGTCTCTGCTGAAAATAACTCCCGACTTGTCAGAGTTCACCATAACTTGCACAACAACCGCGATTAAAACTTCCTCGTGCTTAAAGCCTTTTCTCACACGATAATAAATGCTCCTTGGAGAAAACAAAGAAGCAAAGCATTTTTTGATTGAAATAATTAACTCAGTATTCCCTTTGACATTCAGATAAGTTTCCTGCTGTCCTGCAAAACTTGCTTTCTCGCTGTCTTCTGCTGTCGCACTGCTCCTGACAGCAACAAAAACAGGCTCTTGCCCTCTTTTTAATATCTCTTTTGCCTCTTTGCCCGCTCTTTCAAGATCTTTTTCATTGAAGCTCAATGCCTCATAAGCGTCTATAATTTCTTCTTTCATATCAGAAGGCATTTCTGCATCAACAACAAGTTTTTGTATAATCTTTGCAGCCTCTTCAAGCTCGACAGTCTTTTCAATATCAATCTTAGAAAGAATTTCATAAATTTTTTTGCCGATTCCTGTCTTTTCCAAAAAATATTTGTAAGAATCAGCAGTTGTCACAAATCCCGGGGGAACAGGCATGCCTGCATTATACATTTCTCCCAAATTAGCCCCCTTCCCGCCGACATCTTTAACATTGCCCCGGCCTAACTCAGAAAACCATCTTATGTATTTATCTTTAAAGCTACTCCCCGCCTCTTTTTTATACATAAGTATTCAAGAAAAACAGTATTAATAAATCTTTTTCTGCTTTATTTTTGACTGCTTTCTGGTAAACTCTTGAAAATTAATCTCTTCCAGGCAATTCGGGAGGTTCTATATTTGTTCTTGACGCATGAAGCGATTTATACTCTTTGTTCACAACTACTGTTTCTGTGTCAGAAAATGCCTCTTTTCTTAAATTTCCCGGTTCCCAAAGAGGCACACGAACCACTGTAGTCTTTTTAGTATGAGAATCGAATACCCTTTTTTCATAATATCTTTTTTCTCTTTCAAATCTTTTGACTGTTTCACCATAAATTTTTGGCCTTTTACCTTCTAAAACTTCTCTTGTGGATTCTATTGCCTGCTCATAATCAATCCTATTTCCAGGATCTTCTTGCAGTACCAAAGTCAAAAGGGTTTCTAAATGTTCAACCAGTTGTACTCTGGCTCGCTTTGCAAAAAAGCCCAATTTGTCTAAGCCCATATAAAAATCAGGACATTTTGTAGGAGCAAGAGGTTTTGTACCACCGTCTCTCGCATCAAGAATCTCGTCTTTTGTTCTTCCGGTGAATGTTTGCTCCCCCCTAACAATATCATATAAAGTTAAGCCCAAAGAATAAATATCCGACTTGCCTGTAGCAGACTTGCCCCATCTTTGCTCAGGCGACATATAGGGCGCACTCCCCACACCAAGACCCCTTGTCTTTGTTGCTTCTCGAGCATCAGTTTTGGCAACACCAAAATCGCCTATCTTAGCTTGCCCTTTACCATTAATCATCAGATTTGCCGGTTTTAAGTCTCTATGCACTATTCCCAAATTTTTATTTAGATAAAAAAGTTCTTCTAACGGTTCAAGAAAAGCAATCTTTAACAAATCTTCTAAACCAAACATATGGCACAACTTCGCCCATTGAACATGTTCCCAATACTCCATTATATCAACTTGCCTGGGCCCTACTCTGTCGCCAGTAGTTTCTCCGCAGTATACAGTCCTGATAAGCCTCGGCCTGTGCAGTTTTCTAATAGCTAAGTCCCTTAATCTCAAGACTCTTAGTTCTTTATCATAAACAGATTCAAGAAGTACTCTTAAAACACACTGATCATTGGGAAAAAGTTTTTCCCCGCGTCTTAAAAGATGCGCATCTTTTACAAATTTTTGAAGCTCTGCCTGCAGGGCGTCTTCTCTTATACCCACTGTCCTTACCAATTCTTCAAGCTCCTGCTTTGCTCTTTCTTTGTAATCTGCAAAATCTTTAAATCCCTTTTCTGCTGCAAGCTCTTTAAATGAACGTCCAGCCTCTGTAAATAACTCAAGCGCCCTTTCTTCAATCCACAAAGGAACATAATCCAAATCATCGTCACTCACTTTTCCTAAGAATAAAGTAGCTTCACCCGAAGTAGTTATATGCTGATAAGGCACGCCTGCTCTATCCATGAACGCAATTCTTCCGCTGTTTCCTTTAGGAACTTTTATTCTTGTTAATTTGCCCTCTCCGTTTCTGACAAAAGAAGAAAATCCAGTATAATCTGCTCCTATAAGAGGCTCGTTACGCAATATCAAGCAGCCGGCTTTATCTGTAATGCTTTGCGGGTGTCGGTCATTTATCATACATCTGACCTTTTCATCAACATGGTCATTTCCACTTCCCTTAATAACCCCTTGAAGAAGAATATCTCTTTCGTCTCTTTTTAAGTCCCACACCCCAGAATCTCCTCTCGGCAATGCTCTTCCGTCTGCAGTATACCTCATATTTCCTTTTTGAGCTTCTTCTAAATATGCCTCATCTATTTGTTGACTTCCGTCTATTTTACTTAACTCTTTTGCCCTTGCTTCGACATCTGCTAATCTTCTCGCCAAGTCTTCCACTCTTGCTCTTTCTTCTTCTCGTTTTCTTCTTTCTTCCTTTTCCTTCTGGTTTAAACCCTCCCCTTCTTGCGGCGAAATAATGATAGTCCTGCCGGCTTGTTCTAGCACGATACCAGTTACTGCCCCCGCATTTTCGGTGTCCTGACTATTTCCGTTCTTTCCTGCGCCTTCACTTCTTTCGGGCATTTGTTCAGATGTATTTTGTTCTCTGGGTGTCATTTTTTGTTGTTACAAAATAATAGTTACATTTAGGTTTATAAAGCTTTTGCTAGTGAGTAGTAACTTTTACCGTGCCAACTTTGGGGGTATAACTAACCTCCCTACTGTGTTTTATAAAAATAAAGCTCTATATAGAATTTTCTTGAAACTAAAAAAAGACTTGATGAAACCAACTGAAACTAACACTATGTTTATTTCTTTATTTCAACCGAGATCGAACAGCCGCAAGGCAGTTTCGATTTGACTTGCTTCAAAAAGCCAACAGCAGCCTGCATTGCTTTTTGCGTCGGAACAGCCGCAAGGAATATTTCCCCGCCTTTCTTAATAACAGCAGTTCTTCCTATTGGAACGCCAAAAGAATGTGCCATTCCAATAGCCATTCTGTCTGCTCCTGCTCCTGTCAATACTTTATGCTCCCTTATTATTTGATGCGGATACACTCTTAACTCTAAAAAATACTGGCCCGGAAGTTCTGTGTCAAGCTGTTTATTTATATACTGTCTTGAGGCTTCTAAAGCAATATCTCTTATTTGAATATCTTCCGCCGACAAAAGCCTGACAATGTACTTAAATTCATTGTTTTCATAAGCCTTCTGGTTTCCCATTCTCCATTTAACTATTTTCTGAGGCGGGATTGTTTTGATATAGCTCTGGCTTTTCACAGCGCTCCTTCTTGTGTACGGTCTTCCAATTTTTTTAGAATATGCAGTCGCTTTTCTTACTGGCATTTTTTAGCTTTATTTAACCTCCAATTCTGTTCCAATTGATTGCCCCGGCAGGCCTCTCTCGAATATTGCCCTGACAAGCCCTTTGTTTCCATGGGGACTTGAAACTTTTCCTTTAATAATTTTTCCGGACGAAGATTTCCAGCTTACTTCCTTGCCGACAAGCTTTTCAGCATCTTTCCTGTTCTTTGCTCCCAAGTCTAATATAAAATGCTTTTCTTCCTGGGTATGCCTTCCTCTCCTGAACTGTATAACTATTCCTTTCATAATACCCTTATCTAAAGAAGGTTTTTAAAGATTTTTGTTAACAAAAATTTTAGTTCTAAAGAATTAATTCAAACTCACCAAACTCTTTCTTCAGAATTTCAAAGAGTTTTCCCGAAACCGCAATTTCCTGCTTCAAGACTTTTGCGGTGGCTTCTGCCATTTCTTTTGCATCAGAATCAACAATCTTCCCTTCTTTAATCATAACTTTCTTTATTTCTTTTTCTCCAAGGATAAACGCCTCATCAGGTGTTACGATCAAAGTATAAACCTTATCCTTTGTCTTTAGCTTGAACTTATTCTGGTCAAGATAAACCAGCTCGCATCTCTGGTTATACTCAATAAGCTGGTTGATCAAAAGATTCGCGTTTTTTCTTGCATCTTCTATTTCGTGCTTCATTATCTTGCCTTTCTTAAACTTCTCTCTTGCGTCAAAGACCCCGTTCAGAATCCTTAAGTAAAACTCGGGAAGTTTGCCTTTTTTTATCATCTCATTCTCAAAATCTTTGATAAGCTCTTCTTCTGATTTCTTGCCAAAAGCGCCCTGCAAAAGGTTTTTGATATCATTGTAAAACTGTTCTACTGTTCTCTGATTGCTTCTTTTTTCAATCTGCTCTTTCAGTTCCTTAAGCCTTTTTGTGTAATCCTGAAACTCTTTTGTCAATTCATCTATTTCTTTGCCCGAAATTTCATTAAATTTTTCATGCTCATAATCTCTCCATAGCTTAACAATTTTCTCGAGAATTTTTATATACCTAGGCTCTAGCATTTTCTCTTTCTTGACAAAGATTTCTTCCATGACTTCAATAATTTCTGCTTTGCCTGTTGGCGGTGGAAGGCCATAAAGCATAAGCAATGCCTGGCTTGGAGTTACAGCGCCCCAATAAATGTCTATCATAGCGTCTATAAGCCTCCTGTTTACAGTCTCTGTTGTCTTGTCGCCCATTGACATAAACATTTCTATTGCTTCGGGGCTTGGCTTTAACTTGCCCATTTTCAAAAGCGATTTCCAAGGCATAAAAGTTCCCTGGTCAAACATGGGGACGCCGTCTCTGATAAAAGTGAATATTACAGGATTTGCATCTTTTACGCTTTCCCAGAATTCTGTCAGAATATAAATCTGCGGGCTTAGCTTATTCTTGACGCCCGCAAGTTCTCCTGCATCGAGGACATAATTATAAACTATATTTCTTAATTTTTCTTTAAGCTCGAGCCTGTGCATTCTCTTTACGTCTGTATCATTGATGATTATGAAAACATCTATATCGCTTGTCTTTGTCGCCTCTCCTCTTACAACACTTCCTCCAACCACATAACTCACAACATACTTCTCAAATTTTTGCAAGACAAGATTTTTGTGTATCTCTGCAACTCTCAAAGAGCCAAGAAATCCCTTGTCAAAAACTGGAAACGACATTGCCACAGCAGACAAGCAATCATACTTGCTGTCTAATCCATAGTTCCAAACATCTACAGGAGTCTTGAGGTGAATCCAAATATTGGAATCAGCTTCCTTGCCAAGCTTAACCATTTCAGGCTTTATCTTTGCAAAATTCTTGAACTGCTCTTCAGGTGTTATAACCAGTACGTGTATAAGCTTCTTTCTCTCTTTTTCATCAGGCACTACTTCAAAAACATTGTCTTCTTCTTCAAACTTAGGGATAGCCTGCGGAGGCAAAATTCCTATTGAAAGGATAAAACTATATTTTTCAAGTAACTTTGTCTTAAATTTATCAAGCTTTTCCTTTGTCTTTTCAACTTCTTTCTTTAATTCTTCCTCAGAAAACTTCTTTGGCATAGCCTCATATTTTATTTCATGCCCTTCCTTAATCTCCCGTTCAATGCCTTCAATTTCCTTTTCTGGTTCTTTACTATCCTTCGCCAATGACTTTCCCGCCATATTCATATTATAAAGAAAAGCATATTTAAACCTTTGGAAAACTTAACGTTTTTGAGAATTAAACCACTTTACAGCTTTTTCTATAATTGCCTTGCCTGTATTTCCCCATTTGCAATATTCAAGAAAATTTGATGGTGAAATAAATTTTCTCTTTGGAATTACCCGTGTTGCAACATCAATTTTTGGCTTATTCACTTTAGAGATTAATGCGGCATATCTTAATTGATAAATTATTGAGTTATCTTTCATGTTTAAAACTTTCTGATATCCTAAAGGAAACACTCTCTTAATGTCAACACTTGCCTCTTCATCAACTTCCCTTATTAAAGTTTCTTCAAAACTCTCTTCTTTTTCAGGCGTTCCGCCCGGCAAGCACCATTTTCCATTGGTATTTATTAGAACTATTTTGCCGTTTGAATTAAAGCATATCCCATAAACCTGCAGGATAGGCTTAATTTTTGAGAAGTCTGTTGAATCATGCCATGTCAGTTCAAATGTTCCTTCTTTTAGGCTGGCAATGTCTTTAATCATCAACATATAAAGATTATGCATTAAAAAAGATTTGCCAAGACTTCAAAAATGCTCTTATTTATTGGCATTTTTGATAGCTTCAGGAATTTTTAATTCCTGATAGTGCTCAAAATCTTACGATTTTGACATGCCCAAGAACTCCCAAGTACGCCCTAAGTTTTAGCACAAGGTTCTTGATAATACTAAAAGCTTAAAAATATAATTAAACTGAAAACAACAAGGACCCATAGTCCAGTGAACTCCATAAAAAAGTTCGGACAACGGTTAAGACGTCTCCCTTACACGGAGAAGATCGGAGGTTCGATCCCTCCTGGGTCCATTTATTATTTTTACAATGAAAGAAAGGCTTCAAAAACTAATTTCTTCTGCAGGCCTCTGTTCTCGGAGGAAAACAGAACAGCTTATCAAAGAAGGCAAAGTTATTGTAAACAAAAAGCCTTCAAGACTTGGCGACAAAGCAGACCCGGAAAAAGACCTGATTGTAGTGGAGGGCAAGCCCCTGATTATTGAAAGAAAAAGATATTTTATATTCTATAAGCCAAAGGGCTACACCACTACTTTAGAAGACCCTTATGAAAGAAAAATAATAACTAACTTAATAAGAACAAAAGAAAGAGTTTATCCAGTAGGAAGGCTTGACAAGGATTCAGAAGGGCTTTTGCTTTTGACAAACGATGGAAATTTCGCGAACAGGATTATGCACCCAAAATATGAGATTGAAAAGACATATTATGTAAAAGTAAACAAGCCAATAAAAAAAGAGCATATCAAAGAAATTGAAAGAGGACTGATTATAGAATGCATAAAAACAAAACAGGCAATGATTCATAAGATTTCATTGAAAGAATTTGAACTAACAATTCATGAAGGAAGAAACAGAATAATAAGGAAAATGCTTGAAAAGCTCGGCTACGCAGTAGAAAGGCTTGTAAGAATCGCAATAGGTAAGCTTTCTCTTGGCAGCCTGCAGCCAAAACAATACAGAGAACTCACAAAAAAACAAATCTCTTTAATATTCAAAAAATAAAGAACTACTTAATCATTCCAAGTCTTTTTTTGTTATAAGCAGTCAGGCCGCCGGCTTCAATTATTTCTGCAACAGGGCCAAACTGCATTAAAGGATAAGCCCTTCCGCCTCTTTCATTATGGGACTCATTAGAAATTACTGGCGAGCCTGAAAGTTCTATTTTTGCTTCATCGCCTGTTCTAAAACTTTCTGATAAATCAAGTGTAGACTCTAAAGGCAAAACTATTCCCCCATTAACAGCATTTCTATAAAAGATTCTTGCAAATGACCCTGCTATTACAGCATCTATTCCTGCAGCGTGTAAAGCAATGGGAGCATGCTCTCTGCTCGAGCCACACCCAAAATTCTTTCCAGCAATAACAACCCCATAACTGCAAGTTCCATCTTTACTTAAGAATGGAATAGGGTATTTTCTTGGATCAAGGTCTTCCATTGCATGTTTTCCAAGAACAGCAGGATCCATTGTATTAAGATACCTTGCTGGAATAATTGCATCTGTATCTATATTATTCCCAATAACATAAACTTTTCCTCTTAATTCAGTTCTCATTTTATGGAAACTTGCCTCTTAAGTTTACATGATTGAAAATTCTTTGAATTTTCATTTTTCAGCTCCTACAATATGTCCTGCGATTGCACTCGCAGCAACTGTTTTGGGACTAGCCAAGTATACCCGCGATTCTGGATCTCCCATTCTTCCTCTGAAATTCCTGTTTGTCGAGCTAATTGCAACTTCGCCAGGAGCAAGTATCCCCATATATCCTCCTAAACATGCGCCACATGTTGGAGCAGAAAATACTGCGCCGGCATCCATAAATGTATCATAAAGCCCTTCTTTTACAAGTCTTCTTTGAATATCTGCTGTGGAAGGCACAATTAATAACCTAACTCCTTTTGCGACTCTTTTTCCTTCTAAAACTTTGGCAGCTGCAACAAAATCTTCCCACTTTCCTCCTGTGCATCCTCCAATATATGCTTGGTCAATTCTAACATCCTGCAATTCTCGTGCAGGCCTGACATTTGAAGGCAAATCAGGACAAGCTACAAGAGGTTCAAGACTCGAAGCATCAATTTTCATTGTCCTTGCATATTGTGCGTCTGGGTCGCTTTGAATTTCTGCTTCCATTCCCCCTCCGCATGATTCAGTTATATAACTATCTAATTTTTTAGGGGGGACTTTCTCGACTAGATAATCTATTGTAGTATCGTCAGGAACAATTATTCCGCTTTTAGCGCCTGCCTCAATTGCCATATTTGTAAGAGTCATCCTTTCATCCATTGACATTTTTGAAATTACAGGGCCTTGCCATTCCATTGCCTGATACAAAGCGCCATCAACCCCAATCTCGCCAACTACTCTTAAAAAGAGGTCTTTTGCCATTACATTCTTAGGCATTTCTCCATCAACTTCAAATAAGAATGATTCTGGAACTCTGAACCATAATCTCCCTGTTGCAAGGACATTGCCTGCTTCTGTTGTCCCAATGCCGGTTGAAAACGCCCCTAATGCTCCGTATGTACAAGTATGTGAGTCTCCGCCCACAATAACTTGCCCAGGAAGAACATGACCTTTTTCAGGAACCATAACATGGCAAACTCCGTAATCTCCCCCTTCAACCATATAATCATGTATATCTGCCCCCTTTGCTTTTTGTTCTTCAACAAACCTCGCTAGCTCTTGATAAAGTATTGCAGAAGCAATATCTTTGTTAGGAACATAATGGTCAGGAGTTACAACAATCTCAAGCCCTTCAGCTACCTTGTTTCCAAATTCTTTTTTTAAAAGTTTTATCGCACCAGAAGAAGTAACGTCATGCATCATTAAAGTGTCTATTCTTGCATCAATTGTCTCGCCAGGAACTGCTCTTTCTTTTCCTGCTGCTCTTGCCAATATTTTTTCAGTTATTGTCTGTCCTGTCATTTTAATATCACTTCAACAACTTTATCTCCAAATTGTGAGGTTGAAAGTATCATATCCTGAGGAGTGCTTGGTCCCGCCAGTTCCCCTGTCCTGTATCCTTGCCCAAAAACTTCTGTTAAAGCATTCCAAACAGCTTTTGCTTCTTCTTCGAGGCCAAATGCTTTTTCTAGCATAAAGGCAACACTTCCAATCATTGAGTAAGGATTTGCCTTGTTTTGCCCCGCAATATCGGGAGCCGAGCCATGTGCAGGCTCAAAATACCCTCTGCCAGTCTCTGGATTTAAGCAAGCCGAAGGCATTAGTCCAAGCGAGCCAAGAATTCCTCCGCCAAGGTCTGTAATAATATCCCCCTGCATATTTTCAAACGCCATTACTCCGTTGAATTGTGCAGGATTTTTTACTAGTTGGCAAGCAACATCATCAACAAGCATCTCTTCCAGTTTTACATCTGGGTATTGCTTTGAAATTTCTCTAAATCTGGCATTCCAAAATCTTGAAGTAGCAAGAACATTTTTCTTATGAACATTTGTTAACTTGCTTTGTCTTTTTCTGGCTTCTTTAAAGCACACATGCGCAAATCTGTCCACTTGTTCTCTCGTATACGTGCAATCGTCAGAAGCATATTGCATTCCAGTATCTTTTCCTTCTACTTTTTTGCCGAAATAAATTCCGCCGACAAGCTCTCTCATCATTAAGATATCAAGCCCATTACCTAATCTTTCTGGTCTCAAAGGAGAGAAATCAAAACAACTTTTTGGCAAAACAACCGGCCTGTAATTTGCATAAGTATCATATCTTTTTCTTAACAGAAGCAACGCCGCGACTTCTGGCCTCATTTCCTGGGGGATTTTTTCCATTTCGCTTACAGCGAGCCCAATCGGGCCTTTTAATATAGTATCTGCTTCATCGCAAGCCTTTTTTGTTAGTTCAGGAAAAGGATGCCCGTGTTCAAAATAAGCTCTGGCGCCAAAAGGAGCATGAACAAGTTCAAATCTGTGTCCATATTTTTGCTCAATTGCATGAAGAACATTTAAGCCCTCTCTCATAATTTCGGGCCCAATTCCATCGCCTTCAAGAACAGCAATTGTTTTCTCCATACTTCTTTTTAGAAAAAGGCATTTTATAAACTTTTATGTGTTATCATTCAAAAATTAAAGCAGTATAATATAACACATCAGCAAATAAATCTTTTTATACCCCCAAATAGATTTTAACATATGGCTTTGGCAATAAAATACAAAAAAGATACTGATGCAAAAGACCCCTGTTATGCTTACGAAGGCGATGCAGGCCTTGATATTTTCTCAAACGAGGAAAAGGTCATTGAGCCGCATCATAGAGCGACGATAAAAACCGGATTATATTTTGAAATCCCAAATAATCATGTAGGGCTGGTGTGGGACAAAAGCGGGCTTGCATTAAAACAAGGGTTTCATACAATGTCAGGGGTTTTGGATTGCAATTATCGTGGTGAGCTTAAGGTCATTCTTGTAAATTTAAGCAGCCAGGCAAGAAAAATAGAAAAGGGTGTAAAAGTTGCCCAGCTTTTAATCCAAAAAGTTGAAACAGCCTCTTTAAAAGAAGTTTCTGGGCTCAGTGAAACAACAAGGGGGGAAAAAGGGTTTGGCTCGTCAGGCTTAACAGGCAAGAAAGAGCAAAAAGAAATCAAGGATGATTTTATTTCTGAAATCAAGGAGGAAATAGAAAAGCCGAAATCAAAGTCTAAAAGGAAAAAAATAGCAATGAAGCGCGGACTGAAAGAAATCAGGGCAAAAATTAAAAGATAACAATAGCTTGGCTTTCTGAAACCTGCAAAGAATTAATAACAAAACTTTTTAGGCTAATAATGTTTATTTGCTAAATTAACAATTGCCTGCAGGGGGTTTACGGATTGTTTGATTAATTCTCGCTTTATCCGACATCTTTGGGTTAATGCCTTTACCTGAAGAAGCTTTGGTTTTGATACTGCATAATTTTAAATATATGAATCTACTATTAATATAAACTAAAATGAGAACTCAAACATATCCTGTTAGAAGGGACTCCCCTATGTCCCAAAATCCTAAATTTGAATTTTCTAGATTGGACTATGAGCAAATTCATTCAAGGATTGGTCCATATTTAACAAAACTAAGATCTGCAGATGCTATCTTAGAGTCCAAAGATTTGGGTTATGTAATAGGATTAGAAAAGAAATTGCCTGAAAAATATACCCTTGACAGTCTTAAAAGATATAGAATTATGGGAGAAATAGGGGCAGTTATTGATACACATAACCGAAATGAAGACCATTTAACTCAAGCTAAAATTGAAGAAAGAACAAGAGAACTCTGTGGATTAAGAAGACAGAGCCCGTTAACTCCCGAACAAGAAGCTGAATTAGATAATAATTTAGCTCATCTTCATGCTATTGAATGGCATTAACTGAACTCTTAATAAAATCTGGCTCTTTTAAGGAAAATAGAATTCTTTAAAAACACAAATTGTTATCTCTGCTTATGTTCGCGAGCCCACTCGTAATTGGCTGGGAAAGATTGCCTCGTGAACTAATTCAGCGCTGGTAGTCCAGTGGTTAAGATATCTCGTTGCCAACGAGGTGACCCGGGTCCGAATCCCGGCCAGCGCATCTGATTTACTAGTTTTAAATACAAATAAGAATCAGATGTGCTGGAAGCGCATTTTGCCATTTTTCTTTGGAAAAATCTGTTTTTCCATACATTGTTAAGTTAATTGGTCTTTAGCTTAAAGCTTAAAGGAAAAATTTATAAGCAAGACTTTTAAATGAGGATATGGCATTCTTATTAGAATGGAACTGGATAGGATTTATAATAGGATTCTTTGGAGCATTTATTATGGAATTTTCAAGATTTTTAAGAAAAAACAAAACTCTTACTCAAACTTACATGATAGGTGAGAGCTATATTAGCACCGAAAAGATTAATAAGTTTGCAATATTTATCTCTTTTGTATATATCGCAATAGGCGGTATTTTATCGGCAATATTTGCTAATACTAAACAAGAAGCCTTTTTATATGGCTTATTTTGGCAAGCCATCTTTACATTCGTTATAAGTCAAAAGGAGGACAACTAAAAATGGACATAAGACAATTTTTTGGAGAAATATCTGGAAAAGAAGTTATACGTAAAGGAGAAAAAGTAATTGTAAAGTATTATGAGAATAAAAAAGAAACTGAAATTACTGGAATTTTAATAGAAGTTTCTCCAAGTAAGATAAAAATCAATGGAACAACTCCTCTTAGAGAAATAAATGTAGATAATATAATTAGTATAAAGAAATGTGATTGCTCATCTTAATCAACTCTAACCACTTATTATTTTCTTTAAGTTTTATATCTGTTGCTAACTCGCTTGGAGTTTTCCCTTTCAAAGCAAGATGTTGCCTTATGAAATTATAATAGATTTCAAAACCTTTCATTATTGCCTTAGCTGATTTGATAGAACCATGAAAACCTCTAAAAGTTTTTGTCCTGTGCCTTATTGTATTGTGAAGTCTTTCTATCTTGATATTAAATCCCTCGCCTTTACTTGCATTGACAACATTATGAAGAACATTATACCTTTGTTTTACTTTATCATAACCAAAGATTTTCTTTACAACATTTTGATAAATATGGTGTCCATCAGTAGTTAATATCTCAACATCTTTTACCTTTTTCTTGATGTCTTTAAGAATTGCCCTGACTTCCTTTTTTTCCCTTGCCTTAACGAATTCGGAAGAAACCATATATCTTGTCTTAGTATCTATGCTGTCTATGAACCAATTTCTATCCACTCCTTTTCTATTGCTTTGCTTTCTTCTATGAAACTCTACCTCATCAACTTGTATTTCATTCCCTACATTAAGTTTAAGCTTGTCTGTAAATTGGCTTATCTTTTCAGAGAACTTAACAATCCAGCGATAGATAGACACCCAGCTTGAATTATGAGGATAAAAAGCTTGTAAGTGTTCTTGTATCTTTCTTGTGCTTATTCCTTTATAAAACAGGTCAAGGCATAAAGTAATCTTTTGAGGGGTATTTCTCATTCTGTAAAATGGGCTTTGAGAAATAAACTTTTTAGAGCAAGACTTACAAAAGTATCTTTGTTGCTTTCCCTGTGCCTCGCTGTCAAAGAAGCCTCGTTTGACTACTTCTAAGCTCTTACAATAAGGGCAGTTTATTTCTGTGTTTTCCATGTTATTATTAGGCACCCGAACTATATAAACCTTTCGGAACCCGAATTAAACTATTAATATTTTAAACATACTATGAATATTACTATTAAAATCTTTCTTATAAATAGAAAGATTTATAAATACATTATAGTTTAATCCTATTAATATGGAAAGAGAAATAAAAATATTAATAGGTATGATTTTGGGTAGAAAGGATAGCTATGCTCCTTTTGAACTTTCTGCTATCCTTAACTTAAAATATATTGAAGGAATATATCCTTATTTAAGAGAATTACAAACAAAAAATTTTATAACAAAAACGAGTAGAGGGGAATATTCGTTAAATCAAGAAAATCCCAAGATACAAGATATTCTTTTAATAACAAATATTGTAGGCAAAACCGCAGAAATACTTTTTACTAAACATACAAAATCTGTGCTTGAGAAATTCAGTAATAACCCTATAATTAAGAAGAGTAAATTACCCCAAAATTCTCTTAAATTAATAAAGGATATAGCAAGTAATACAAAAATACTTCATCATATAGACCACAGTTATTTTATTGCCTGTTGGGAAGAAACTACTAAAAGGATTTTAGATTTCTTTGATATTCCTATAAAATTTGATGAGGAAGAATTTAAACATAGAGTAACTAAATATTATTCTTCTCTTCCTAATGTGAATAT
>Ga0315289_10005599_pt1 | contig 18529 bp, 12 predicted proteins | sample YL17G11_40_MG_FD_203452 | JGI IMG/M metagenome (GOLD analysis project Ga0315289, IMG submission 203452) | Sediment microbial communities from Yellowstone Lake, YNP, Wyoming, USA - YL17G11_40 | ecosystem: Environmental > Aquatic > Freshwater > Lake > Sediment | place: USA: Wyoming | collected...
ATGATGCCGCCCATCCGGGTCATGGATACGCTCGTGCCGTTCAAAATGACCCAGCCCCGGCCGGGCGTTTATGTTTTCGACATGGGGCAAAACGCGAGCGGTTGGGCGCGCCTTCGCGTATCCGGTTCGCGCGGAGCCGAAGTGAAAATGCGTTTCGCCGAACTTCTCTACGATAATGGAACGGTCAATCAGGAGAATTTGCGCTCGGCGCGCGCCCAGGACATTTATATTCTTAAAGGGGACGGCGTGGAAGTCTATGAGCCGCGTTTCACGTATCACGGTTTCCGCTACGTTGAAGTGACCGGATTTCCCGGAGTGCCCACCGCCGAGACGATCCGCGGCCGGGTCGTATATTCGGGCGTGGCGCAAACGGGCTCGTTTTCGGCCTCGAAACCTATTCTGAACGCGCTCCAGCGCATCATCACGTGGGGACAAAAGACCAATCTCCACAGCGTCCCGACCGACTGCGACCAGCGCGACGAGCGGATGGGCTGGATGGGCGACGCCCAGGGAACGGCGGAGGAGGCGATCATGAACTTCGACATGGCCGCCTTCTACACGAATTTTATCCGGGATATCCGAGACGTTCAGGACGACGCCGGAACGATCACGGATACGGTTCCGCATATCTGGGGAAGCCGGCCCGCCGACCCGGCCTGGGGAACCGCCTACCCGCTTCTCTGCTGGTATATGTACCAGTACTACGGCGACACGCGGGTTCTCGAGGAGCAGTATGACGGTTTAAGGAAATACGTCGAGTTTCTTCGTTCCAAGGCCGAAGGCGGACTCCTGAAATACAGCTACTACGGGGACTGGGTGGCCGTGGATAAGACGCCGGGGAGCATCGTCTCGTCCTTTTACTACTATTATGATGTCAAGGTCCTGGCGGATATCGCCAAAATCCTGGGAAACGATAAAGACGCCAAATCCTACGGCCAACTGGCCGACGAGGTCAAAACGGCCTTCCACAAGGAATATTTCGACCCCAAGACCGGGAACTACGCGAACGGGACCCAGACGGCTAATACATTGGCGCTTTTCTTGGAGATCCCCCCGCGCGAAGCCCGGGGCGGGGTCTGGGGGAATTTGTTCGATAATATCGCGTATAAGAACAACTCCCACCTGACGACGGGCATCATCGGGACGAAATATATCATGGAGGTCTTGACGCGCTCCGGAAATTCCGACTTGGCTTACGATATTGCCTGTCAGACGACCTATCCGAGCTGGGGTTCGATGATCGAAAACGGCGCCACGACGCTTTGGGAATTGTGGCAAAAGCGCGAGGGGCCGTCCATGAATTCTCACAACCATCCCATGTTCGGGAGCGTCGGTTCGTGGCTGTACAAAGCGCTTGCCGGGATCAACGTGGATCCGCAAGGCGTCGGGTTCAAAAAGGTCAAAATCGAGCCTCAGATGGTTCGCGACCTGATGTTCGCCTCGGGCTCGGTCGAGACCGTCCGCGGCCGAGTGCTGTCGTCGTGGAGGAGGACGGAGACGAGCGTCCATGTGGACGTCGTCGTTCCGTTCGGCAGCGAGGCCGACGTCGTCATTCCGAAATTCAACCTGCACGACGTCGTCGTAAAGGAATCCGGCCAAATCGTCTGGTCGGGGAAAAAAAACACGGCCGGAATCCCTGGACTCCGCGACGCCGGAGAAACGGGGAACGCCGTGACTTTGAAGACCGGGTCAGGCCGCTATTCCTTCGAGCTGACGGGGAAATAAAAAAGCGGACGTCCTCGCCGGGACATCTCCCGCGCTCATTCGATGACGATCTCGTCGGTGAAGATCCAGGCTTTGCCGCCGGCGCCCTTGTGCCAGGGCGGGCAGGCGAGAAGGCTTTTTGTCTTGACCTTCACGTAGCGCGCGGGGCGGGGCGGAAACGACGCTCCGAAATTCTCGAGGACCGTGCCGCCGGTCTTCTCGTCGTTTCGTCGCATGACGGTTACGACCTTTTCGAATTGAACGCCGTCGAGCGAGGTCCAAACCTCCACGAACTCGGGCGTCCAGATCCAGGATTCGATATTCTGGAGGAAGTCCAGGCTGAGGTGTTTGACCTCGGTCGGCTTTTCCAGGTCGACGACGGCCTCGAGCTCGGTCCCTTCAAACCCCAGCCAGTTGCAGTGGTAGTCGTCCGTTCCCTTGAGCCCGTCCGTGAGGGCGGCCGGCCCGCCGGCCGGATACTTTTCGCTCCAGGCGGTGAGAACGCGGACGGGCTTGTTCCTGCCGAGATGGGTCTTCAGTCCGTCCGCGAAGAACCATTCCATGTCCAGCTTATAAGCGTCGGGAGAGGTCCCGCGCTCGTGGAGGGCCGCGTAGCCCGCGGCCTTGGCGGTCTCGACAAATCGGGCGAGCCGCCGGGGCATCGCCGGATTGAGGCTCATATCGCCGTCCTTTTTGAGGAAAACCGAATACGCCGGGGTCACGTTCCTTTTGCTGATTTCGAGAATGGCGAATTCGACCGGGAGCCGCGCCGCGCGGACGCGCTGGAGGCGGGCCGGGTCGGTCGCGACCGCCGCTTCGGCGCGGTCGAACAGCGTCGTGTAGGTCTCCAGCAATGCCGGTGTTAAATACGTTCGCACGCCGTCCCACGGAAAACCGTAGATTCCCAGGTCTCCGCCCGCCGCGCCGAGGGCGTCATGCAGGGTCGACACATATTTCAGGAGGAAGGGCGCCGCTTTCCCGTAGAATCCGTTCATGAAATCCTTGAGGAGGGTGTCCGCGTTCTCGTTCGGGTTCCACAGCAGTTTGGCGAGAAGATAGCCGCGGAGCTCGTGGAACTCGCTGCGCGACATTCCGCTGCCCTGTTCGAAAATCATCGGGATCCGGTTTTGAAGGAAAAACCGCACGTTCGGCTGCAGGACGCGAAGGTTGGGGAACGGGTCGCAATAATTGCGGAACTGAACGACGTAGTCCCAGAGAAGAATATTGTTCGTCAGCCGGGTCCAGTCGCGAATGTCCTTGACGAAGGACGCGTTCGCGGGGTCGGTCGCGATCGGCCGGCTGCGGTTGCATTCGATCGTGCAGAGCATGACGTTGACGTTTTTTTCGGGGCGAATGTTCGACGGCGCGGCGCGTGAATATTGATAAGCCAGCGTCGAGATGACCTTGTCCGGAAATTCCTTCGCGACCCGGTTGACGAACCACAGGATCGTCCCGGATGGTCCGCCATACTTTTTATCGAGGGCGAGGCAGGCGTTGCACTGGCAGGGGAGAAACGTATCGTTTTGCGAGACCGACCAATAGGTCGCATCGGGCTTCTCCTTCATCCGTTCGCGCAGGTTTTCGACGACGAGCCGGAAAACCGCAGGGTTCGACAGGCAGAGCTGCCCGTCAGAAACCCGAATCCCGTTCGTTTCCGAAAAATATTCCGGATGGGTCTTGAAGTATATGCCAGGCGGGACGAACGTGGCGAACGTGTGGACCCAGAGCCCCCATTCTTTGTCCCGGACCCGACGGTTGTCGAGTTTGTGCCATGCGGCATAATCGTCGTCGAACGCGTCGGGCATATAGACGTCGCGGTATTTGAAGAAGGGAACGTCTTTCCAATTGAGCTCTCCGACCCGGATGGTCGGCAGCCGAGGAATGACGGTGACGTCTTTGCTGTATTTCCGGACCCCCAGGGCTTCTTCGAGGAACGTGGTGACGCCGTAAAGCGTTCCCTGGTCACTCCCTCCCGCAATAATGAGACGTTCGCCGGAGGTGATGACAACATAGCCGTCGGGCCCGAGCTCGGCATAAGGGACGGCCAGAGGGAGCGCCTGGAGGCGCCGGTTTTTTCCGACCAGGATTTCGCGCGGCGCGGCGATCGCGTCGTCCGTCATCACGAACAAACTCACCCCGGAGATCTCTTCCACGTATTTTTGGAGTTCCGCGGCCGCTTTGATTTCGAGTTCGGTCGCGTCGCGGCCGACGATGATCCGATAATCCGACCGGCCGTCCCGGACCAGCGTCAATGCCGCTCCGCCCGCGGTCAAGGCCAAAACGGCGGCAAACCCGGTCGCGAGACAACCGACGGCTAACGGGAATATCCGTTTTAACATGGCCTTATCTCGAACCCGCTTTCCGCCCCAGCGAGACGCGGACGGACGAGAAAATGAACCAGGCGACCGAAGCGGCGAAAAATCCGAATCGGGAGGCATCCTCGGCGATCCGGCCTTGGAACGTCAATACGGGAAAAACGAGACAGAGGGCAAGGCTGAGGACAGCGAGCATCCCGGCGAGTGTGCGCATCATGTCATGCTCCTTGGGTTTTCCGCTGAGTCACCGCAGACAGGAGAACGTAGGATAAGAGGGCGATCCCATAGCCCGGAAGCCAGCGATAGAAAAGATGGACCGGAAGGAAGGCGCAGACGGCCAGCGTTCCGGTCCAAACGGCCAGGGCTCGGGCATTGACCGCCTGGCCTTTTCGTTCGGCGCGGAAGGGTTCGAGCCCGAACTTAGGAAGGATCCAATGCTCGGCAAAGACGACCGCTCCGACCGGCATCAGGACAAGGCCGTAGATGGCCACATAGTCCAGGAGTCTCACGAAAACGACGGGAAAACAGGAAACGACCGTCGTCACCGTCCCGGCCGCGACCGTGACCTTCCAACGCGGCCATCCGGGCGTGATGGACTGGAGGGCCAACCCGGCCCTGTAAAGCGTCGGGTTGGCGGTCGTCCAACCCGCCAGCATCAGCCCCGCGACGCCGGCCAGCCCCAGGGCTTCGTAGGCCATGCGGCCCGGATTCATGTCGCGGCCGACCGCCGCGACCATGATCCCCGACGCGATCCAAGCTAGCATATGGCCCGGATATACACCGAAGGCGGTCGCCAGCCCGGCCGTCCATTTTTTCGCGAACCGGAAAACGGCCATGTCGGAGAGTCCGATGTGCATCGCCAGGTTGCAGAACCAGGCAAAGAAGAGGATATGCATAAACCCGAACTTGTCCTGTCCCGGAGTCGGGAGGCCGTTCCAAATTCTGGCCGTGGCGATCTCCCAGAAATTCTTGAAGTCGGGCCGCACGCCCAGCTTGGGGAGGACGGCGAGCGCGCCGGCGACGAATACGACGAAGATCCAGGGCGCGCAGACCTCGGCGAAGGTGCTCAGCTTTTCGAACCCGAGGACGGCGAGCGCCGTGAACGCCGCGCCGAGCGCGGCCGTGATCAAGACCCAGCCCAAGCTGGCGGGCAAAACATCGGACAAAGCCGGGCTCTTGATCCCGAAGGCCAGACCGATGGCCGTGGCCGAGACCGCGATCATCGCCCCGGCGAGGATGCAATACAAGATCGCGTTGGCTATGTTATAGACGACCATCAGGCCCGGCCCGACGATCCGGCGGAGGTCCCAATAGAGCGTCAGCCGCGTCCGGACGGCGATCGGAGCGCAGATGAACGTCCAGCTCAGGACGGCGAGCAGATTCCCAAGAAGAAGGCCGAGAAAAAGGTCGCGGGCCGTGACTCCGTGAAGGACGAAAAAAGCGCCGATCACGAACTCCGTCGCCGCGACGTGCTCTCCGGCGAACATCCCGGCGAATTTCGCGAAAGACTGGAGCTTTTCGGCCCGGACGGGTTCGCGGTCGAACTCATAAAGTTTGTCGAGGTTCGACGCGAGCGCGGCAATTTTTCCGGCCATACCCTCCACCGCCTATCCCGGGAGTAATATACATGGAGACCTGATGCGCGGCAAGGCGTTTATATGTTGACGGGAATTGCTCTTCGGGCCTATAATCTTTCTCTATGATAACAAAAGAGATCGACGGGCTCATCGCCCGGGCGCTCAAAGAGGATATGCCGCGCGGAGATATCACGTCCGAAAGCCTATTCCCGCCGTCGTTGCTTGCCCGGGCCGTTCTGACCGCTAAAGGCCACGGCGTTCTCGCCGGGTTGGACGTCTTTACCCGCGTCTTCAGGCTCCTCAACCCCGGGACGTCGGTCAACCGCCTGCTCGGCGACGGCCAGGTGTTCGAACCGGGCGATATTCTGGCCGAAGTTGAAGGAAAAGCGGTCGTATTGCTCGAAGGGGAGCGGACGGCCCTCAATTTCCTCCAGCGCCTGTCCGGGATCGCGACGACGACCCGGCGCTTTGTCGACGCGGTTGCCGGAACGAAGGCCGTGATCCTGGACACGCGTAAAACGACGCCGGGGCTCAGGGCGCTCGAAAAATACGCGGTCCGGATGGGCGGGGGCCAAAACCATCGTCCGGACTTGTCGTCTATGGCGCTTATCAAAGACAATCATCTCGCGGTCGCCCGGGACCTCGCGGCCGCCGTGCGGCGCGTCCGAAAGAACATCAAAAAAGCCGTCCTCGTCGAGGTCGAAGTGACAAACCTGACCCAGGCGAAGACCGCGCTCGCGGCCGGCGCCGACTTGATCATGCTCGACAACATGGCTCCGGCGGATATGAGGCGAGCGGTCGCCTTGATCGGGGACCGGGCCAAGGTCGAAGCCTCCGGAAACGTGAGCCTGGATAATGTCCGGGCCATCGCCCGGACGGGCGTCGATTATATTTCGGTCGGGACGCTCACCCATTCCTTCACGTCCGCTGACCTGAGCCTGGAGTTCATCGGCCGCCTCGGACGTTCGCGCAACCGCCTATCGATCCCGGCGCAGCGGCGCGGGATGGAACGCTCGTGAAAAAGAACGACGACCTGCGGACCGATATTCTGGTGATTGGGTGCGGCATCGCCGGAGCGAGCGCCGCCCTCGAGGCCGCTCGAAACGGTCTCGCCGTCATTCTCCTTTCGAAAAATCCGGTCCTCGAAGAGACAAACACGTATTATGCCCAGGGGGGCATCGTCTCGCTCGGCCCGGACGACAATCTCGACCTCCTGCGGGAGGATATCATCCAAACGGGCGACGGCATCAGCAATCCGGAGGCGGTGGATATCCTTGTCCAGGAAAGCAAGCCGCTCGTGGACCGCATCCTCATCCGCGAGCTCAAGATCCCGTTCACGAGAAGCTCTCCCGACAAACTCGACTATGCCCGGGAGGCGGGCCATTCCCGGCGCCGCATTCTTCACGTCAAGGACACGACGGGAAAAACCATAGAGGAGCGGTTCATCGCCGCCCTGAAATCATATCCGGACGTCACGTTCTTGGCCGGGCATACCGCGGTGGACCTGTTGACCGTTCCCCATCATTCCAAGAATCCAATCGCTTATTACCGGCGGCCTCGCTGCATCGGCGCCTACGTCCTGGACAATCAGGCCCAGTCCGTCAAGACCATCTTCGCCAACAAGACCATTCTTGCGACCGGCGGCTGCGGCGCGGTCTTCCTGAACACCTCGAATCCGCCGGACGCCATCGGAGCGGGCTATGCCATGGCCCATCGCGCCGGCGCCCGGATCGTCAACATGGAATATATCCAGTTCCATCCGACCGTGCTCTATCATCGAGATGCGGAAAGCTTTCTCATCTCGGAGACTGTGCGCGGAGAGGGGGCGCGTCTCAAAACGGATGACGGTCGGACGTTCATGGAACGCTATAGCCCGGCCCGGGACTTGGCGCCCCGGGACGAAGTTGCGCGGGCGATCTATGAAGAGATGATCCAGACAAATACGAGCCACGTCCTGCTCGACCTGGCGTCTTATGTCCGCGTGGACATCCGGAAAAGATTTCCCAACATCTTCCGCACCTGCCTGAGGGTGGGCATCGACATCGCCCGGGAGCCGATCCCGGTCGTGCCCGCGGCCCATTACTGTTGCGGCGGCGTTCTTTCGGACGCCTGGGGCCAAACGACGCTCGAGGGCCTCTTTGCCGTCGGCGAGGTCGCCTGCACGGGCTTGCACGGCGCGAACAGGCTGGCCTCCACGTCGCTCCTGGAAGGCTTGGTGTGGGGAACGCGGGCGGGGCGTCATATCGTCGAACATTTCGACCGGGCCGTTCCCGACAAGGAATCCGAGATCCACCGCTGGTATTATCCCAAAACGCAGGAAGCGATCGACCCCGCGCTCGTCAACCAGGACTGGCTCCTGATCCGGTCGACGATGTGGAACTACGCGGGCATCATCCGGACCCGAAAACGCCTGGAGCGGGCGAAAGCCGACCTCGAATATCTCCGCCATCGGATCGAAAAGTTCTACACGGAAGCGAAGATGGAGGCGAAGGTCGTCGGCCTCAAGCACGGGATCGAGGTCGCGCTGATGATCACTCATGCCGCTCTGGCCAATCCCGTCAGCCTGGGCGCGCACTATATCAAAGACTGATCTTGGGCTCGCGCCCCGGCCGCTTTCCCGAGATTCGTGCTTCATAGGAAGGGAGTTTTGTTCTATAATGGGCGGTCCTTGAGGACGCACCGGCCCGCGGTTCCCTTGGGAGTATGACATGAGCAAGGCCCTCGATATGAAAGACACCTTGAACCTGCCCCAAACGTCTTTTTCGATGAAGGCGAAACTCGCCCAGAAAGAGCCCGAGATCCTCGCCAAGTGGAAGGCCGCCGACCTCTATACCAAGGTCCAGGACAAGCGCCGCGGCTGTCCCGCGTTCGTCCTACACGACGGCCCGCCCTACGCGAACGGCCATATCCATCTCGGCACGGCCATGAACAAGATCCTCAAGGATTTCATCGTCAAGTCCCGGACGATGCAGGGCTATCTCGCGCCGTATCTCCCCGGCTGGGACTGCCACGGCCTGCCTATCGAGATCCACGTCGACAAGCTCCTGGGCGACGCGAAAAAGGACATGTCCGTCATCCAGATCCGAGACGAATGTCGCCGGTACGCCCTGAAATTCATCGATGTCCAGAGGGACGAATTCATCCGGCTCGGCGTTTTCGGCGAATGGGAGACGCCCTATCTGACTATGGACCGGGCTTATGAGGCCGATGTCCTGCGCTTCCTCTCCGCGTTTTTCGCCGCCGGAAACGTTTTCAAAGGCAAGCGGCCGGTCCACTGGTGCGCGCACTGCAAGACCGCTCTCGCCGAGGCGGAGATCGTCTATAAGGAAAAAAAATCGCCGTCGGTCTATGTCAAATTTCCGATGGCCTCGGAGCTTGCCGCGTCCTATCCCGCGCTCGAGGGGAAAGCCGTATCCGTCGTCATCTGGACGACGACCCCCTGGACGCTTCCGGCCAACCTGGCGATCGCCTTCCATCCCGACTACGAATATGCCGCGTTCGAAGCCGGCGGGAACGAGGTCTATCTCGTGGCCAAACGCCTCGTGCCCGTCCTCGCCGAGCTGTTCGGGATCGCTCATCCGAAGATCCTGGCGACGATCCCGGGACGGCAGCTCGAAAAATTGAAAGCCCGCCACCCCTGGATCGACCGCGATTCGCTCTTCGTCCTGGCCGACTACGTGACGTTGGACGACGGAACGGGATGTGTCCACACCGCGCCCGGCCATGGCTATGACGATTACCTGACGGGAACAGCGTATGGCCTCGACATTTACACTCCCGTGGACGACGAAGGGAAGTTTACGCCGGACGTCGAACGCTACGCCGGCCTGAACGTCTTCAAGGCCAACCCGCGGATCAACGCCGATATGCGCGACGACGGGACCTTGGTCCTGGAGACCGAGATTTCGCACTCCTATCCCCATTGCTGGCGATGCAAGAACCCGGTCCTTTTCCGGGCCACGTCGCAGTGGTTCATCTCTCTGGATGCGAACGAACTCCGCGCCCGAACGCTCGAGGAAATCAAACGGGTCCGATGGGTCCCGTCCTGGGGGGAAGCGCGCATCGCGAAAATGATGGCTTGCCGTCCCGATTGGTGTATCTCGCGCCAAAGGACATGGGGCGTCCCGATCCCGGCATTCCAGTGCCAAGATTGCGGCGAGATCCTGGCCAATGCCGAGACGACGCTCCATGTGGCCGGAATTTTCGAAGGCGAGGGGTCCAACGCCTGGTTTGTGCGAAGTGCCGAGGAACTCCTGCCGGCGGGGACGTTCTGTCCGAAATGCGGGGCGGCCCGCTTCCAGAAAGAAAGCGACATCCTCGATGTCTGGTTCGAGTCAGGCGCGAGCCATGGGGTCCTGGGCAAACGGCCCGACCTGCCCTGGCCGTCGGACGTCTATATCGAGGGGCACGACCAGCATCGCGGCTGGTTCAACAGCTCGATCGTCATCGGCGTCGGGGCCAGAGGCGGCTCGCCCTACAAGATGTGCATCACCCACGGTTTCGTCCTGGACGAGCAGGGCAAGGCGATGTCCAAATCGGCCGGAAACGTAATCGACCCGAAGGACATCATCCAGCAGGACGGCGCCGAGATCCTCCGGATCTGGGTCGCCATGCTCAACTACAAGGAGGATGCGCCTTTCGGAAAAGAGCTCCGGCAACGGCTGGCCGAAGCCTATCGCAAAATCCGGAACACGTGGCGCTTCCTTCTCGGCAACCTTTATGATTTCCAGCCGGAACGGGACATGGTCCCGCCCGATAAGTTGGTCGAGCTCGACGCCTGGGCCTTGGAAAAGGCCTCGCTAGTCGGGCGGAAGGTCCTCGAGGCTTATGACGCTTATGAGTATCACACCGTTTTTCACGCGATCTACGATTTCTTCACCGTGGAGTTGAGCGCGTTCTACCTCGATGTCCTCAAGGACCGCCTCTATTGCTCGGGAACGGCGTCCCCGTTGCGCCGCTCGGCGCAGACGGCGCTCTTCCTCATCCTCCGGGATACGCTGACCCTGATGGCGCCTATCCTGCCGTTTACGGCGGACGAAGCGTGGGACGTTCTGCCCGCGTTCGCGGGCAAGGAGGAATCCGTCCACCTCGGCCTGTTCCCGAGTTATGACGAAACCTGGTTGTCCGCCGACGCGCTCAAGGACTGGGATGCGCTCATCGGGATCCGCGAAAAAGTCCTGAAGGAGCTCGAGACCGCCCGCGAACAGAAACGGATCGGCAACTCTCTCGAAGCCCAGGTCCGGCTCGGCGTTCCGGCATCCCTAGCCGCGCTGGCCGAGAAATATAAGGCCGCGCTAAGCTCGTTGTTGATCGTCTCTTCGGTGGTCGTCGAAGCGTCGGCCGGGGACGACCTTGTGGTCATCGTCGAGAATGCGCCCGGCGGCAAATGCCGGCGGTGCTGGAACTATTCCACGTATGTCGGAGCGAACGCCGCCCAGCCCGAGCTCTGCCGTCGCTGCGAAGACGTCATCACGGCGAGGCCGGAATGAGGCGCAACGCTATCTACCTGACCCTCATCGCGGTCCTCGTCGCCCTGGACCAGGTCACAAAAGCCATCGTCCTCAGGACCGTCCCTTTGTCCGGCTCGGTGCCGGTCATCCCGAATTTTTTCGCGATTTCGCACGTCCATAACAAGGGCGCGATTTTCGGGATGTTTTCCCAGACCCGGGGAACGCTGGTTTCGACCCTTCTCATGGCTGCGTCGGCCGTGGCCCTCATCCTGGTCGTTTATTATTTCATCAAGACACCGGCCGGCCACCGGCCGATGAAGCTTGCTCTGTCGGTCCTCCTCGCGGGCGCCGTCGGGAATCAGATCGACCGCTTCGCCCGGGGATTCGTCGTCGATTTTCTCGAACTTCACGTCCGGGGGTTCTACTGGCCGACGTTCAACGTGGCCGATTCCTGTATTTCGGTCGGCGCGATTCTGCTGGTCGCGCTGTTTCTGTTCAGGAGATCATAATGCATCCCATCCTGCTTAAGCTTGGCCCGGTGACGATCCACTCCTACGGGTTCTTCATGGCGCTCGGCGTGGCCTTGGCCCTCTGGTTTCTCTACCGCCAAAGCAAAACCCGCGGCCTCGACGCGCCGCGGCTTCTGGACGCCGCGTTCTACATCATCATTGTTTCGCTCATCGGCGCCAAGCTCATCCTTCTCGCGGGCGATTTTTCCTATTATCTTCACAATCCGCGCCAGCTCTTTTGGATCGCCCGTTCGGGCGGCGTGTTCCAGGGCGGACTGGCGTTCGGAGTCGTGTTCGCTCTCTGGTATTTTCGCCGGAAACGGATCCCGACGTGGAACGTCGCGGACATCGCCGCCCCGGCTCTCGCCCTGGGCCATGGCTTCGGCCGGATCGGGTGTTTCCTGGCCGGATGCTGTTACGGTAAAGACTGTTCGCTTCCTTGGGCGGCGACGTTCCGCGACCCGTACGCCAATCAATTGACGGGCATCCCGCTCGGCGAAGCCCTCCATCCCGTCCAGCTCTATGAATCGGCCCTCAATTTCGCGAATTTTCTCGTCCTCTTCGTCCTCCTGCGGAAAAAAAAATTCGACGGCCAGGTCTTTCCGGTGTACATCATCAATTACTCGGTCATCCGCTATTTCACGGAATTCTTCCGGGGCGACCATCCCGATAAGGCTTTTCTGTTCAAAGGTCCGACGGCCCTGACGACGGTCTCGTATCCCCAGTTCTTCTGTCTTCTTGGCCTCGCGGCTGGCGTGATTCTCTACGCCGTTTTCAAAAAACGGAATCGTGTCTAAGAAGATCGTTCACGTCTCTCAGGACGCCGGGGCCGGCGCGCGCCTGGACGTCTTCCTCTCCCGGCGGTTTCGGGATTTCACGCGGTCCCAATTTCAACGTTTTATCGACAAGAACCAGGTCGTTGTCAATGGTGAACATAAAAAATCGAGCTACATCCTCCGCGCCGGCGACACGGTCGAGGCCGACATCGAGATCCCAACGGCCGCGGACCTCGTTCCCGAGAACATTCCGCTTCGCATCCTGTTCGCGGACGAGGATATCGTCGTGATCGACAAGCCCGCAGGCATGGCCGTCCACCCCGGCGCGGGCATGCGGACGGGCACGCTCGTCCACGCCCTTCTGTATCATTTTCCCGAGATGACAGGCCTGGGCGACGAAGACCGGCCGGGCATCGTCCACCGGCTGGACAAAGACACCTCCGGGGTCATGGTCGTCGCCCGGAATCCCGAATCGTATCTTGAAATGAAGCGAAAGTTCAAAGCCCGCGAGGTCAAAAAGATCTACCGGGCGCTGGCTTGGGGCCATCTCGCCCGCCCAGAGGGAAGTTTCGACTGGCCGATCGGCCGCCACGCCGTCCACGGCGACCGGATGTCGATCCGAACGAACAAACCGCGGACGGCCAGCACGGAATATCGCGTCCTCAAAGAGTTCGCGGACCACAGCCTGCTCGAGGTCCGGCCGATCACGGGACGGACGCACCAGATCCGCGTCCACCTGAGCGCCGCGGGCCACCCCGTCGCGGGGGACCGGCGCTACGGTTCACCGCGGAAGCCGGGGTCCGGGTTTGACCGGCTCTTCCTCCACGCTTATCTCCTGTCGTTCCGGCACCCGCGCTCCGGGGCGATGATGCAGTTCACGAGTCCCTTACCCCAAGCCCTCGGCGACATTCTGAAGACGCTCGAAACCCATCCGGGCCCGGGCTAAAGGCTCATTTTTCTTGAGTTTCGGGCGATGATTGATGTATGATATTCTCTATTTTTTTTAAGTCGACCGATCATCGTTGACCCCGGCATTGGAGGATTGTGATGAAAGACTACACGGCCGATAAAATCCGGAATATCGCCCTCGTCGGTCACGGCTCGTCCGGCAAGACTTCGCTCACGGCGGCGTTTCTCTTCGACGCGGGCGCGACCAGCCGTTTGACGAAAGTGGACAAAGGCAACACGGTGACGGACTTCGAAGCCGAAGAGATCGAACGCCAGATCTCGATTTCGACCGCGATCTGCTACGTCGAGTACAAGGACCACAAACTCAACATCGTCGATACGCCCGGCTACAGCAATTTTCTCTGGGACACCAGGGCCGGCCTCCGCGCCGTGGACGCGGCGGCGGTCCTGGTCGACGGCGTCGCCGGGATCGAGGTCGGCACCGAAAAGGTCTGGGAGATGCTCGAGGAGTTCAGCCTGCCGCGGATCATCGTCGTCAACAAACTCGACCGCGAGAATGCGAACTTCAATCAGACGGTCGAGTCCGTCCAGCAGTTCTTCGGACGCCAGGCCGTCCCGGTCCAGATCCCGATCGGCGAGGAGAAGAATTTCCGGGGCGTCGTGGACCTCATCCGGCAGAAAGCGGTTCTCTTCGAAACGGACGAGAGCGGCAAATTCCGGGAGGAACCCGTCCCGGCCGAGCTGAAAGCGGACGCCGAGAAACGCTTCCGCGAGCTGGTCGAAATGGTCGCTGAAAACGACGAGAAGCTGATGGAAAAATACATCGAAAAAGGGGAGCTCTCGCCGGACGAAATCCGGGACGGATTCAAAAAGAGCGTCCTCGGCCTTCAGCTCTATCCCGTCTTCGCGGTCTCGGCGCTCCTGAATATCGGCGCCCAGCCGATTCTCGACGGGATCATTGCTTACGCGCCCTCGCCGGCGGACAAGCCCGAGGCGAGGGCGACTGTCAACGGTAAGGAGGAAATCCTCAAACTCGGCCCGGACGCGCCCTTCGCCGCGTTCGTCTTTAAGACGATCTCCGACCCCTATACCGGCCGGATCTCGATGATGCGGATCCTGAGCGGGAGGGCCAATCCCGAAGCCACGGTCACGAACACGAACAAGGACACGGAAGAAAAGCTGGGCGGGATATTTTTTCTCCAGGGCAAGGAGCAGACGCCCGCAGGGCAGGCGAAGGCGGGCGACCTCGTCGCGACGGCCAAGCTCAAGGTCACGGCGACCGGCGACACGCTCGCGGCCAAAGGGTCCGGGATCGTGATCCCGCCGATCAAGTTCCCCGAGCCTTCGATTTCCTTCGCCATCGAACCCAAGACGCGGGCCGACGAGGACAAGATCAGCCAGGCCTCACACCGGATCACCGAAGAGGACCCCACCGTCCGTTTCGAGCGCGACCCGGATACGAACCAGCTGCTCATCTCGGGCGGCGGCGAGCTCCACGTCCGGATCATCACGGACAAGCTCAAGAAGAGGTACAACGTCGACGTCGACCTCAAGCCGCCCAAGGTCTCCTACAAGGAAACGATCAAAGGCCGGGCCGATGTCCACGGGCGCCATAAGAAGCAGACCGGCGGCCGCGGCCAGTTCGGCGACATCTGGATCAAGGTCGAGCCGCTGCCGCGCGGCAAGGACTTCGAATTCGAGGACAAGATTTTCGGCGGCGCGATCCCGAGGAATTTCATCCCCTCCGTCCAGAAAGGACTTGAGGAGGCGAAGAAAAAGGGCGTTCTCGCCGGCTATCCGACCGTGGACTTCAAGGTCATTCTCTACGACGGCTCCTACCACGAGGTCGACTCGTCCGATATCGCGTTTAAGATCGCCGCGCAGAAGGCGTTCAAGCTGGCCATCAAACAGGCCAAACCCACGCTCCTCGAGCCGGTCATGACGGTCGAAGTCTATACGCCCGAGGCCTATATGGGCGATATCATGGGCAACCTGAACGGGCGCCGGGGCAAGGTCCAGGGCATGGAGCAGAAAGGCCATATGCGCATTCTCAAAGCGGTCGTTCCGATGTCCGAAATGCTCGACTTCGAACCGACCCTGACGTCGATCACGGGCGGCCGCGGGTCGTTCCTGATGGAATTCTCGCATTACGAGGAAGTCCCCTCGCACCTGCAGCAGAAGATCATCGCCGAGGCGGTGAAGGACGGCCGGGTCAAGGCCGAAGAGGAAGACTGATTCAGACGCAGGGCTTCCAGTCGATGGGGCCGAAATAAGGCTCGATTTCCTTGATCAAATTCTTGATCTGACCCTTCATGATGAGCAGGTCCTGCATCTGCCCGGACTGGTCCTTGACGTAGTCCGGCAGGACGGCCACGTCGCGGAACCCCATTTTGCGGCCGAGGTTTTGGGCCCCGACCTGCGGCCGCATCAGCCAGATGACGACCGTGTCGACGTTCTTTCGCAAGGCGAGACAATACAGCTCTTTCATGAGCACCATGCCCAGTCCCCGCCGCTGGAACGGGCCGGCGACGATGACCCGGATCTCGCCTTGGTTGCGGCGCCATTCCTCGAACGGCAGCTCGAGCGACGCGTCGCCGACGATCTCCCCGCGATGAACGGCGATAAAACGGAAATGGTAACCGAAATCCAAGAGCTTGATCCGCTGTTCCATCGTTTTCCGGTTGGTGACGTCGACGCGGAGATAGCGGCGGTCTTCGGGCGAAAGGTCGCCGTAGAATTTAAACAGCGCGTCGAAATCGGAATGGGCGTATTCGCGGATGACGATTTCCGTCCCGTCGTGCAGGATTTCAGTTTTCGACATGGCTCCCTCCATTTCCTTTCCACTGAAACTATAGAGGCGGGAGAGCTCCTTGTCAAGCGGCGCGTCGTTCCCGGACGATATTCAACAGGATTCAGGAGCGAGGACCGGCTTGCGCCCGGCCCCGTCCGAAAGCCGTCCGATTGGCTTCTTTTTCGAAAGAGAGCGCTCGGTTGACTCGCTTTTGGAGCGAAGCTATGATACGGGAGCGCCGAATCAAAATCGTAGAGGAGGACGTATGAAAATGAGGTTCGTGGCCGTATCGGCCGCCGCCTTGGTTGTCTTGACGCTCGCCGCGGCGGGGCAGGACGCGGCCGGGGATAAATCGCTCAGTCTTAAAATCGGAGCTCCGCGGTTCAAAGACAAGACGGTCGATATCGTCCCCGGTCAGATCGTGTCCGCCGAATCGGGGACCGCTCTGCCGTTCGCCAAAATGATTCAGGAGATGAAGGCCAGCCGGCTGGTTTATGTCGGCGAAACGCACAATTCGCTGGCGATGCACAACATGCAGGCGCGGATTATCGAGGCCCTCTGGGAACAAGACCGGAACCTCGCCCTCGGCCTCGAAATGTTCCCCGCGGGTGCCCAGGACGTCCTCAACAAATGGAGCCTCGGGATCCTTTCCGAGGAGGAGTTCATCCGCGAATCGCAGTGGTACTTGACGTGGAATTTCAACTTCGGTTTCTACCGGGCGATCTTCGCCTTCGCAAAGGACCACAAGATCCCTATTTATGGACTAAACGCCCCGAAGGACGTCATCACGAAGATCCGGATGATAGGCTGGGACGCTTTGTCCGACGCCGAGAAATTGCTCGTTCCGAAGCCCGACCTGAACCATCAGGAGCACCGCCAGCTCATCCGGACCATTTTCGAAAGCGCGGATATCCCTCCGGCTATGAAAGGCGCCGGACTGGACATGATGTTCGAGGGGCTGTACCGGTCCCAATCGGCTTGGGACGAGGTCATGGCGGCCAATGCGCTCGAGGCGTTACGTCGGGAACAGAAGCGCGTCGTCGTCCTGGCCGGCTCGGGGCATTTGATCTACAACCTGGGCATCAATCGCCGGGCGTTCGAAAAAAGCCGAATTCCGTATAAGACCGTCATCGGAGTTTTTGTCGGGAAAGAGCGACCGGCCGCGACCGTCGCCCGGAGCCTCGGCGATTACGTCTGGGGCACGGCGGAGGAAACCGAGCCCGGCTTCCCTTCGGTCGGGTTGGGTTTCAAGAAAGTCAATGGGCTGGCCAACCTTATTGTTGAGGCTAAGCCCATGGACGGCGCGGCGAAAGGCGCGGATTTTGAAAAAGGCGACGTCGTCCTGTCCGTCGACGGGCAGGCTTTCTCGGACGCCAACGAAATCCGGATGTATCTGGCGCGGTTCGGCTGGGGCGGGGAAACGAAGTTTCGGGTCCTGAGGAACGGAACCGAGAAGGACGTCGTCCTGATGTTTAAGCCGCCGGCGCCGTCGCCGGAGACGAAAAAATAGGCGGCGGGAACGGTTGACCGCCGAAAATAAAGGGAGGGTCATTCCGATGGACGCAAACAAGAAAATACTCGCGGCCGCAGTGGGCGCTCTTTTCGTCGCCGCCGGCTTCGCGGTGTCATTTCCTCAGGAGACACCGTCCTCGCCTGCGCGCCTCGACCGTTTGAAGGCCCAGATCGAACGCGTCATCCGCGGCTTGGACGGCAAGGTCGGCATAGCGGTCAAACACATCGAGTCCGGCCAAGCCCTGACCGTGAACGGGGACACGATGTTCCCCCTCGCGAGCTCGTTTAAAGTGCCCGTCCTCGTTGAGCTCTTATACCAAGCCAAGGAAGGCCGGTTCAGCCTGGACGACGAGATCAGCGTTCAAAAATCCGACCAACACCTTGGAAGCGGCCTGATCTCAAGCTTGGCCGCGCCCGGGATCAAGCTTTCGGTCCGGAATATGGCCCACTTCATGATGATGATCAGCGACAATTCGGCGACCGATATTTTGCTCGAGAAAGTCGGCCCGGCGAATGTCAATGCGCGCTTGCGGAGCCTGGGGATCGAGGGACTGTCGGTCAACCGGTCCTGTCAGAAACTGATCCAGGATTTCCTCGCGCTCCGGTCGGGAGCCCGGACGCGTGACGAGGTTAAGGCCGCGGTCGTCAAATTCGGGGAAAATCCGGAGGATTCGGCAACGCCGCCGGCCATGAACGCGCTGCTCGAAAAAATCTATAAAAAAGAGATCCTCGACCCGGAGCTCTGCGACCTTGCCCTTCAGATCATGCTGAAATGCGAGACAGGAGAAAAACGGATCAAAGGGGACCTTCCCCCGAACACAGTCGTCGCCCACAAGACCGGGACGATCGCCGGGACCGTGAACGACTGCGGTATTGTTTACCTACCTGACGGAGCGGGCCATGTCGTCCTGACGATTTTTTCGAAGGATTTCACGGCCGAGACGGCCGACGTCGAGGCGTTCATCGCCAAGATCGCGCGGTTCGTG
>Ga0315289_10005600_pt1 | contig 18525 bp, 34 predicted proteins | sample YL17G11_40_MG_FD_203452 | JGI IMG/M metagenome (GOLD analysis project Ga0315289, IMG submission 203452) | Sediment microbial communities from Yellowstone Lake, YNP, Wyoming, USA - YL17G11_40 | ecosystem: Environmental > Aquatic > Freshwater > Lake > Sediment | place: USA: Wyoming | collected...
ATATGTCTGCTTCTGGAGATTACAATATGTCTGTTTTTGAATTTACAGAAGAACAGGTAGAAGATTTACTAGTTAAGAAACTAAAGGGTTATTGACCGTTATTGTTCCTGGCTGCGTCCATAGTTTGCGATGCAATCATTCTGGATGCGTTTGGTTCGTAGCGTTGAACTTTGTGATTATAAGGTAATCCCGCAGCAGCTAGAGCATACTGAAGCCCTCTGTAACCGGGTGACTGAAGTTTTCCATCTTTAGGTAGATGATTATATTCTGGCTGTGGCTTATCTACCGGTTTTGTGAAAACAGGTACAACCTCTTCATTGAACCACTGCTTAAAATGGTCGTCATAGTATTTGGCATTTTTTTCCTTATACTTGGCATCTTCAGGATTGTAAAATTTGTCATATGATTGGCTGGCTTCTTTATAAAAGCGAGCCACAACATCAGTAGAACTTTCATTTAAAATATCTTTCATCTTCATAAACATATTTATCTGATTAGACAGATAGTAAATACATGTTTCAGGGGAAAATTAAATGCCGCATATAGTAAATATAAACGGATCGATCAATGGCAATCACATACATATTATACGTGATGCTATAGTAGTCATGAATCAAGATCCCGAAATAAATCTCGAAATACATATTGATTCTGATGGCGGAGATCCTGACCCTGCCAAACATATTTTTGATTTATTAGAAAATTACAGAGATAGAACCACCGCAGTGACCAATGGAAAATGCATGAGTTCGGCTGTTATTATATTTCTTGCCGCAAATACACGTATAGCCGGGCCAGAAGCTGATTTTATGATACACCCCACCTCGTGGACTTTATGGGGTATGTATAGTTTTCTTAAAACATATAAATCTCTGCACGGTTCTGGTGATTTGACATTAACCTTATCAGAAGTTTATACTGTTCAAGCACAATTAAATACTGCGGTTCGCAGACTTACTGAGATTGAGGATTATACTGATGAGATACTTGCAACTAGGGCAAGACTTACTAAGAAACAATTTAGTCTTAGAAGATCAGTAAATACCGATCAGCATTTTACAGCAGAAGAATCTTTACAGCTCGGAATATCAACTAAACTTATCTAAAGGAAACAAATGAGAAACGCTTTAATTCCTATGGTCGTAGAACAAACCGCACGCGGGGAACGATCATACGATCTATATTCACGTTTAATGAAGGAACGTGTAGTTTTCTTCAGCGGCGAAGTTGAAGAACACATGACCAATATCATTGTTGCACAGTTACTCTTTCTTGAGGCCGAAAATCCCGAACAACCTATAAATATGTATATTAAGTCACCCGGCGGTTCCGTTTATGATGGACTGGCTGTTTATGATGTGATGCAATATATTAAGTGCCCTGTCTACACATATGTTACTGGATGGGCTGCAAGTATGGGGTCTTTTATCGCACAAGCTGGAGAACCCGGACACAGATATATTCTCCCGCATGCAATGACAATGATTCATCAACCATCGAGTGGAACACGTGGAAAAGTATCGGATATGGAAATTGATTTAATTGAAAGTATTCGTCTTAAGAAGGAAATGACAGAACTGTATGTTAAACACAATTCAAGGGGAGTCACATACGATAGATTCAAGGAATTACTAGATAGAGATAAGTGGTTGACCGCACCAGAAGCAGTCGAGTTGGGCCTTGCAGATCAAATCGTAGACAAAAGGGTATGATAAAAATTACAGAAAATGCGAAAGAAAAAATGTCTTCTATTCTATTGGAAGAACAAGCCACATTTTTGAGATTTGGATTGCAGGGTGGCGGCTGCAATGGATTCACGTATTTCTTCTCAGTAGAACAAGAAATGTCTGAGGATGACTTTGAGATTGAAATTGATGCTTCTCATACCTTACTGGTAGATGCTGCAAGTAACATGTATTTAGAAGAGGCAGAGATTGATTACAAGAAAGATCTCATGGGAGAAAGTTTTGTATTTAACAATCCCAATCAGAAAACAAGTTGCGGTTGCGGTAGTTCAGTAGGATTCTAATGGAACAATTTGAAGAACCTTCCAAGCTGCTATTAACCGTCGAGGGTATTCGTAGTATTTACGAATATGGATTAGCATGGGCCTTAAATATACCTTTAAGGTTTATATCTCCAAAGGGAGATGGCCACCCGGTCTTAACTATTCCGGGACTTGGAGCAGCAGATGGTTCAACACACTATCTTCGTGGATTCTTGGATGATATGGGATACGAAGCCTTCCCCTGGGGACAAGGTCGCAATTTAGGCCCAAGACGTGGCATGGATGACATGTCAAAACGGCTAGTTGACCTAGTGCAAAGCATCTCCAGGGATACAGGCGGACAACAGGTCAGTCTAATAGGCTGGAGTTTAGGCGGTATTTACGCAAGGGAAATAGCCAAGATGTGCCCCGACGTAGTGCGACAGGTAATTACGCTCGGCACGCCATTTAAGATGAATAATGGTGGAACAAATGCTGATAGATTTTATGAATTCTTAAGTAAGGATAAAAGCCATAAGAATCCGACAATACTTAAACAACTTGAGTTGCCGCCACCTGTTCCATTTACATCTATCTATAGTAAAACGGATGGGGTGGTACATTGGAAGTGTTCATTAGAGGACGCGGGAGAATATATTGAAAATGTAGAGATTCCTGGTGCAAGTCACCTCGGCCTCGGACATAATCCAATGGCTATGTTTGTTGTAGCAAATAGATTATCACAGACTAAAGATAGCTGGCGACCATTTACTGTATTAAGTTCATAAAAAGCCGGCATTGCCGGCTTTTTACATTGTGTCAAAAAGTTGACATATTATTACCCTGATGCTACAATGTTTATTAAGGAGAATTTTATGGATAAAAATATGTATGTTCCGATGAACGAATTAATTCGTGATAAGGATACATCGTGGACCTTCACGAGCATAAATCTTCCATATTATGAAATCGCCAAACGGGGTATTGTTATTTGGTGTGTCAATAATCTTGAAGGTCGTTGGACAATGTTAGGTGGCAATAAATTTGGCTTTGAAGATGGCACAGATGCCACTATGTTTAGGATGCAATTTGGTCTAGGTATTTGAACGTGAAATAAATAGTTGGTAGAACTTACAGAGGAGAACACTATGTACGATAATATTGAACTAAAGCAACGCCTTGTAATCATCAAGAACTCGAATCTTGACGATGCAACAATCCTCGATGAAAATTATATGCAACTAATAAGGGAAACTCCTAATCCCGACGAGCAACAACAATTTTTAATTCTACATACAAATGTGCAGCGTAGAATTAAACAACTTACTGGCGCAAATGGAAACAATAGACTATAGTAGGTTATACGAATTTTTTAATCGATACGGGTCTTACCCTACATTTGACATTGAGACTGAAACCCAGAATATGAATTTTGCTGGCACTGCTATGCAGCATCAGATGTATGGGCCAACGACTATAAAAGTGAATGTCACATTTCAATCTCCTGGTGGATTTAATCAATTTGTTAAAGATATAACCTACTTCGAAGATATGGCAGAGGAATCATATCTTCGACGCCATAATCCCGCCCTTCAGCGTGCTTGGGAAGAATACCAAATAATACTAAAACTAACAAGGTAGAGATGCTCAATATTGCAAGAAATATATATTTTGGATACGATTCAGCTAAGGGTAAATATGAACTTTCAGAAGCAGAGGTAATACCTTATGGGGAATCGGCAAACGAAAAACGTAAGCTTGAAAATATAACTAAGAAATACCCTGTTTTAATGGATCACGAAAATATTCCATTACCAGGGTTCACCCTTCATAAAACGGACAGAAAAAATTGGGGATCTATTGACCAAACCTGGTTAGTTATTGATCCTAGAGGATTCTTAGTTCGCATCAGTTCTCAAAATCTCGAAAGTATTTTACACGTTACGGGAATCACAGAAGGACTAATTCAAGAAAAGTGTGTTTGGGCTAGAGAAAATACTGAAACAAAAATGACACTTGTTCCAGTCAGTTCCAAACGCTATATTGAGGCTGTTAGAAATACCGAACTTATTGAAGGTAAGGTAGACATGAAGGAGGTACAGATTGGAGATACTGTGCTACTTCAAAATAAGTTGCAAGGTGTATATATGGGAGTAATTTCACTCTATGGGCCATTGGCAGACTTCGTAAGGGATGAATATAAACCACAGGTATTTTTAAGACGTCAGGTAGTCGAAATAACTCCGGGAAAATATCATTATCAATCTGATGTGAAAATACTCAAGGTGCTCGAGAAAATTGATACACCCCTGACACGTGAAGAGTCTGCCAGTAGAATAAATCAAGCTATTATGACTGGTAATTCTTTCTTCAGCAGCACTCCAATTATATCGGGTAGGTATTTTGGGGTACGTGGCAAGATTTCTCATGTATCTATAAATGCTGTACCTAAGGTACAAATGACATTTGAAGAAATTTCAAAAGATGAAGCTTGGCATCTCTTCTATTCGGGCGCAGTATCTACCAATGGTGATATTGGTATGCTTATGCTAGAGACTGCAAGGGGTGATAGGGATTTAGTAGATTATCCCTATTCATATATTACGGGTATACCCGCAATAACTACCAATTCCTTCGGAGTATGTGCATTAAAACCTGTCAACATGAGTGGCGACTTAAAATTAACATTGAAAGAACACAGGCGGTCTTCAATGTACGGAAGCAGCGCCGATACAAGTAACCACGTTTCGCTTGACAAATTTGCGAAATTCTATAAAATAGTCAAACACGTAAAGAATGATACTTACGTTTGATTAAGGAATAGAAATGGACGCAAATAAATATTTAGAATTATCAGATCGTACCTGTAAACATATTGCAGCGGAAGGTATTGTAATTTTACCAGAAATGTATGACCTGCTACATGCAACTTTAGGAATTTCGGGCGAAGCCGGAGAACTTCTAGATGCAGTTAAGAAATCTTTCATTTACAACAAGCCGCTCGATTTTATAAATGCGAAAGAAGAGCTCGGTGATATTATGTGGTACATGGCACTTGCCTGTCGTACATTAAATGTATCATTTGAGGAACTTATGCAAATGAACATTGATAAGTTGACAAAACGTTATCCAGAAAAGTACACTGACGAGCATGCTTCGGCAAGATTAGACAAGGCAGAGTAAATTGTCCATAACGTGGAATTTATCTAAACCGACTGCGCCAATTGTGGGCGATTGTTATGTAGATAATGGTACAAGTGTTTGTTATGTTTTCGATGGCACGGCATGGATGCAATTGGCGGCGCCATCGGAATCTCGCGAAGTATTTGTTCCACCAACGGCGGAACAGCTTAATAAACATCCTACACTGAAACAAGCCTGGGAAGAATTTATAGTTATTAAGAAATTATTAGGCATATGAGACCATTTGTTAATCACTGGCGATATGATGATGGATGGCAGGATATTCCTGTCATCCTGCGTAAAGAAAATGGTAAGGTTAGAGAATTTAGAGAAGAACTCAGGGGTTGGCATTGTTGGGTATATCCTTCTAATGATTCCGATTTTGAGGGCTGGATGAAACAAAATATGAAGGGCAAGTATGATTGTACCTTTAGATTTAATTCCGGCAATCCCATGTTTACTGTTCTTATTACCGATGATGAAGACGCAACACTTTTTAAACTGACTTGGATATGAGAAAATTGAAACAACAAGTATGGCCTTTTCAGATTAAAATAATGAATAATGGGCCTATTAAGCCTATCGACGATTGGTGTGCTGAAAATCTCGGTAGACGTTTTAATGAATGGTTTAGCTACGACTGGGAAGATAAAAGAGTTTATGCATTTAAGGATGAGGCAACACTGATAGTATTCAAATTAAGATGGAGTTATAATGGTTAAAGAATATTTACGTAGATTGATAAAATGGGCAATAAGTAGCGATCGTGACTGCCCGCAGCCCGAGGAAGTCACATCATATCACGGCAGTGCTCTGAAGTCCAGGGGTACCAACAGTATAGGTGATGGAAACAACGGTATGAATTTTACAGTTTATAGTGCGATAGGTGGAAAAGTAATCCAATTTGCCACCTATGATCCCGTTCGTGATCGGGGGTTTTCTAATCTTTATATAGTCACGGATAAGGAAGATCTTGGAGAAGAGCTTGGACAAATTATTACAAAAGAAAGTTTATCAAGATAATGGATATAACAAATAAAAAGTGGGCTGGCCGTCTTTTAAAGATGGCCAAGGATGTAGCATCCTGGTCCAAAGATGAATCAACCAAAGTTGGCGCAGTCATTACCAATGCCGACGGATCTCCGGTATCGTGGGGATTCAATGGCATGCCTATGGGAATTGACGACACAGTTCCGGAACGTCATGAACGACCATATAAGTATAAATGGATGGCACACGCAGAGCGTAATGCAATGGATTTGGCTCCAAAGGGCGATTTAAGTGGATGCGTTATGTTTGTTACATTTTCTCCATGTACCAACTGCGCCCAATCTATCATTCAGCGTAAAATTAGGACCCTGGTTGTAGACGAGAATTACATAGCAGAAAAAATGCCAGAAAGATGGCAAGAGGATATGCTAGTGGCACAGGAAATGTTGTTAGAAGCAGGAGTAAAGATACTCGCTGCTCGCCCTGACTAAAATAGGAAACTACCATAGAATTAGATGATGATAAGATGGACAGGATCCTAACGCCTTCGGGAGAGGAACAGACCATTCTAATATTGGCTGGGAAATGTCCGCACAATAAAGGGTGGCGTCATACAGGACATGGCCATAACGATGATGCATATGAATGTAAGCTTTGCAAAGAGATTAAATGGTGGTAAATCCAGTTGACAGAATCTTTGTGTCGTAGTAAAATATAGACTCAACAACCCAACTTTACAGAAAGTGTAATATGACCAAGCAAACTACCCCCAAGGCCACTCCCGTGAACCTGAAGGAGCAAAATGCGGCTCATACCTTCCGTGTTACGATTCGCGATCGTGAACATTTCTACAAGCTTGTCAACTGGCTGAATGCCAACGTCGGCAAGGGCGAAGACAAGTGGACCATGGAAGGCCGTGTGCTGAAGACGCTCAAGCAGGGCAAGTCCGTGAGTCCGAAGATTTACGTTTTCCGTCAGGACTTTGATCCGGCAAGCTCGCTGTACCTGAGCCTCCTTTAATGGTATACGAGCTGATCGTTCTAAAGTTTGACAATATCGCAATTTCATTGCGATATATTGAAAGCATGGAATATCCTGCTGGTGAAGATCAGGAAATTGTAGATGTCTTGAGAGATGACATAGAGCTGAAAATTGTAATGATCAGGTAAGGAATACCTGATATCATTATCGGCAATTCAGGAAGCAAATCACTATTTTAAAAATAAAGATAAAAAAGAGGTAAGAGATGCTATTTACGATAGATGGTTACACTTATTGGGGAAATAAATGAAACAGCAAGGTCATTGCATTACAGGTGATCCGATTCGCGTCGGTAGTTACACAGCAAACTGGATGTCTGTGCGTATGCACCCAACAAGTTATTATCGCCGTCAAGAAGAAATCTTGGAGAGCCTTAAGAAGCTAAAAGGTTTCTATGCTGAAATTGATATGGGGCAATTTGTTGTGATCCGCTTTTCCGATAAGGACGATGTTACTGCCTTCCACAAGTGCCATCACGAATATCTATGACAAGATTACTCCATTCTCATACTAAGATATTCTTCACGAATCCTTATGTGGTGAGAATGGAGTATTCTCGAGATGTTTCTATGGAGCAAGCGGAAGCTGACTATAGAAAAGTTACACGAAATGCCTACAAATTAATTCACGGAACCTGGGGATATTCTAAACTGGAATACGAGCAGGTGAAGGTGAAGGATGAACACAACCATCAGGCTCCTCCCGGGCCAGGCCACTTTAACGGCATGAATCATGGGCAGCTTATAGCGACGCTATTCGATCCTGATTGGGCGCATGTAATGAGAGGTTATTTGTGTTTCAAAGATGAATTAGATGCCTTGCAATTCAGACTATCAATCGAAACAAGGGCTATTCAGGTAAAGATATGGCCTGCCCGATGGTTCACTATACATGAGGTAGTAGAAACGGATGAATCTTGATCTCTATAAATCTGAATTTCGAAACTTCAAATACCTAAAAAGTTCAGCAGAGGATATTGCCTACTATAAACGCAAAGCATCAGAAGTAAATAGAATACAACTCGGGTCTGGGGCAAATGATCCTACATTTGTCTGGCCCTGTCGTCTTGAGTTCATAGAACAACTACTTGATTTAAGAGATAATTCTATCTATATTGTTCAGCCCTGCGCATACTTTGATACTGATGTAACTACTAAATTATATGGATATGATGAAGTAAGAGTTTATACTATACATAATCCACTTATAGTACACGGTAACCCATTATTGCATCCGGAAAAATTAAGAAATATTTTAACAGAAAATGATATTCAAGATATTCTGTCTTTTGAAAAGAATTATAATTTCTTCGTTTGTCCACTCGATAAAGATATAGAACAAGTGGTAATAAGAATACGAGATATAGGATTACTTCCTTCTACTTTATCACATGTCTCAGTTTTTTATAACAAGGAATGGGCTGACAAATATCAAAAGGCAGTTACAGATTATTTGAGAAAAGGTAAAGATGCCGTATCAGCAATTACTAGGCTGTTTTAGTCCCAGCATAAATACAAGAATCCCCGGGAGTATCTATGCATCCTTTTCTTGACGTAAGTAAGCTATCTGATGAAGAAATAATTGAAAAATTGGGGAGAGCCTACATCCATATGAATGCTCAAGTTTCTCTAGGACACAATCCTACAGTTTTCAGTATTAAGGAAATAATTCAGTCTTTAGAAGATGAACGGCGTCTGCGCATGCAGAATAGAATGGACGATGAATTTAAGAAAAAATATCCCGACGACTTAAAACCTATAGAGCTTGGAAAAATTGATGATTAAACGGGGCAGACACATCATAAAGAGTCATATGACCCTTTCGTATGATTTTACAGGAATTAGAATTCAAGAGGGTTGCCTAACACCCGTGGATTGGACATTGACTGCAGATCTCGTTGCTACCGGAAAGAATGGTAAGACAAGAGAAGAAATAGAAGACGAAGCTGGTTTTACATATCAGAAAATATACTTTTGGCTTGATACAAATTTACCTAACGTTCTTATGGTTAATGTAGGGGCAGAAGATGATTTGTATATTGCAAACCTGTCATCAAATGTCATGATGTATTGCCCGGGCAACCCCGGTGATGATACAATTATTCAATTGTTACATTCAAAGATAACCACACTTGCAGGACCTGGATTAACTGTAGGTGAAATGAAACTAAAAGGTAGTGATACTTCTCTCGAATATACATTCGATTGCAACGATTATAAGTATGACTTACCGGCAGCCACTGTCGAATATTATACTGAAGGAACGACAAGAGATAAAACGCCTTGGTGGGCTCGAGATGACGGATTTTGCTTTGAATTTGTTAGACCACCCGAAGTCGAAGGTACACCAAAAGTTTCAGACGAAGAATTGTTTAAAGATATCACAGATCCTATGGATGATTTCCGTAAGGTCATGACTGAATTAACGGACATACACATTGGCATAGCAAAAGAACCAGCACGAATTGTTCAGGTAGAAAGATGGAAGCCAAAGAAAGTTTAAAAGTAAATATGTATGGACAGGCTATACTGTCCAGTGACAATCTTAGAGAATTGTTACTCCAGGGGAAAAACATAAGTCATTTGAATGTCATTTTTGATGAGGAGATTAAACTTTTCCAGAAGTATCAATCTGCACTTTTATCAGAAACAGTAACATTTCTAGATGCACCCGAGGAAGTTTTAACGTTTGATGAATTTCATCAAAAATGTGCAAATGAATGGATATTTCCAATAGTTTATCAGCAAATTGATGTTCGTTCTTGGCTGCTTGATAAATGTAAGACACAACAAGAAATTGATCGTGTGAATGATGAATATGGTCTTTATGAAGAGCGTGATCTAGTTATGCTTCTACGATTGTTTATATTTCTTGTTGACTATATGAGAAAGAACAAATTCGTGTGGGGCGTAGGTCGCGGCTCCAGCGTCTCTTCGTATATACTCTACCTTATAGGCGTACACAGAGTAGACTCGTTGAAATATGGTTTTGATATCAAAGATTATTTAAAATAGGAAATAAGAATATGAGTAGGCATGTGAGCTATCGAGGCGTAACAATAGATATGGATTCTTTGCGTCGTGAAAATGAAAAAGTTCCGGCAATAGGAAATATGAAGGTTAACGCTAAAGGTGATCAAATCAACCGCGGTGTTATTACAAAGACGGCAGATCAGATTGCCAGAGAAAATCATCGGGTTCAGTCAGTAGTGGTAAATACGGGTCTAAAAGGTGACCAACCGGATACAACAGGAATTTCCGTTGATCCCGGTAAAGCCGAAGGTAAGCCAATTACTAAGGTAAAGTCTACTGTCGAGAAGAAGGTTGTTGAACGTGAGTTGCCGTCGGGTGACATTATTATTGAAAGTAATGAAGATGAAAGCTAAAGCACTAAAAGGTAAGGTCCTTGTTACTGATTTGGAGCGTGGTTCGCGAGTTGTTCGTGGAATTATTATTCCGGATGATAATGGAAAGAGCGAGGGAATCCGACCCCGTTGGGGAAAGGTCTATTCTGTCGGCGAAGACATTACCGATATTGTACCCGGGCAGTGGATTCTGATAGAAAATGGACGTTGGACAAGAATGCTTAAGGTTAGAGGCGACGATGGTATTGATGTTCAACTCTGGGGTGTAGAGTGGCCACAATCTGTCATGCTTGTCTCTGACGAAGATCCTGAAGTCGAAATTTTCTCCATTTGGAGTCAAGCTAATGAAAGGGCCCCTGTGTGAAAGAATTATGGACAGAAAAATATAGACCAAAAAGCATTAACGATTACGTCTTCAAAGACGAAAAGCAAAAAAAGCAAATCGCTAAATGGATAGCAGGCGGCGCGCTTCCACACATGCTGTTATCTGGCTCGCCCGGCACAGGTAAATCCACTCTCATTAAGGTTCTATTAAACGAACTTGGCATTGATCCGTTTGATGTATTAGAAGTTAATGCATCTAAGGATAACGGAGTAGATTTCATCAGAGACAAAATTTCTAAATTCTCTGAAACCATGGGCGTAGGGGAAATGAAGTATATTTTTCTAGACGAGGCCGACGGCCTATCTCCTCCAGCACAAGGTGTATTAAGAGGAACTTTAGAAAAGTATGCAAGCTCAGTACGATTTTTGCTAACCTGTAATTACCCACACAAAATTATTGATGCTATTAAGTCCCGTTGCGAAACAGGACGCATGCATATTGAGAAGTTGGATACAAGTGAATTCTACATGCGCCTTGTCAATGTTCTCGATTTGGAAAAGGTGGAAATTGATCCTGATGCATTAGAAGCAATAGTACAGAAGACATACCCCGATCTACGCCGCGGTATTAGTATGATTCAGGCGAATTCGTTCGGCGGCAAGCTAGTATCCCCGGATGCTGACAGTGAGGTCGTAGCTGATTACAAGCTAGACATGATTGCTTTATTTAGGGCAAAGAAGTACAAAGAGGCAAGATTAACTATCTGTGCAAAAGTAGCCAGAGAAGAATATGAAGATATCTATTCCTTTATGTATCAGAATCTAGAAGTGTGGGGAGAAGAGGACGATAAACAAAACAAGGCCATTCTTGTTATTCGAGATGGTTTAGTTAAGCATACAATGTGCGCTGATGTAGAGATAAATCTGTCCGCTACATTGGTTGAGCTAGAAATGATTGCAAAAGGCGTAATATGAGACAAGAAAAAATATTCATTATAATTTCACATAAGAACAGTTTAAAACCCGGCCATCACCATACTGGCACATCCGATGATTGGGAAATTACAGAGACTGTTGAATTTGTGAATCAGATTAGGAATAAACATACAAGCATGTCGAGTGCCATCGGAGATTATGTCAATAGAAAAATGATCACTGGCGCTAGATTCGATATTACAGATTATAATAAGTTCGAAGATTATGTTAGATCGAAGTATCCTAAGCAAATGAATGAATTAGATGCTGCATACAATTCTACTCGGCCTGCGGAACCAGTTGTAGAAAGCCCGGCCGTATTTGTTGATAATTTTGGCAACGTAAGAGCAAAAACTGTTTTTGATCCAATATGAAAAGAGAAAAAATTATTCTAACAGATGCTGATGGCGTCTTGGTAGACTGGAATATTGCATTTGATAAATTTATGTCAAGGCACGGTCATCCACGAGTTCCTGAAACCGATAATCAATATAACATTAGCCTTAGGCATAATGTTACAACTCAGCAGGCAATGGCATATGTTAAGGAATTTAATGAAAGTTCTGACATAGCCCATCTTTCACCTTTCGCTGATGCTGTGCCGCATGTAAGACTATTATCGGAATTAGGATTTAGGTTCATTGTTGTTACCAGCATCAGTAGTCATCCTGATGCTAAAATTCATAGGACCAACAATCTGACAGATTTGTTTGGCGAAGTGTTTGACGATATTCATTGTATTGAGCAGGGCGCAAGTAAGGCCAGTATATTATTGAATTGGGCCGATACAGGATATTTTTGGATCGAGGATCACATGCGTCAGGCTGAGGCGGGCTACGAAGCCGGCCTCAGAACAGTCCTGATTAATCATCCTTACAATCATCACTATAAGACAGATCTGTTCCCGACAGTGAGTTACGATACTCCGTGGAATGAAATCTATAACATAGTACGTTTAGAATATCAAATCTGAAATAAATAGTGTACTTAATTGGAGTACATTATGTCAGTAAGAGAAATCATCAGAGCAAATCCATGGAAAGCCCTTATCGGGTCAGTTTCCGTTAGCACAATAATATTTACACTTGTAGGAACTGTATTTTCTGAAATGAGATACGCAACAGTTTCAGATTTTGAAAAACAAAAAGTAGAGATTAGAGAGCTACAAAAACAGCTAACTGAATTATCTAAGAAGCAAGATAAATAATGTATAGGTGTAAGGATACATTATGACAGTAGCAGATTCATTCAAAAATAATCCAGGAAAATATATATTTGGTTCAGCCGGCTCAATTATTGCTATAGTGACCGCGTTATTTACTGTAGATGCACGATATGCTCACGCAGCGGATGTTGAGAAGGATAAGGTACAAACTCAAAGAGTTATTAAAGATACGGCAGTAATACTTAGAAAGCAATCTCTCGAAGATAAATTATTTGAATACGATGTAAAGAGAGCACAAACTCAAGATAGAAAACTTACACCGATGGACACAGCAATGGAAGCACGGTATAAACGACAACTAGATGATCTCAAAGCAGGTAAAGCATTAGATTAAAAAAGGGCCCCAGGGGCCCTTTTTGCTTACTCCTTAAAAGTTAATCTTCCTCTCCATAAATTTCTAATACTTCCGCAACTAACGGGTCACGTTCAATGTGGCATCTTTGGAATGTACATACTGCCATTGAGTCCATATTGCTTTGTGCAAGACGTTCTAGAAAATCCTTTAATCCATTCTTTTCAAACCCACGATCATGCTGCTTTAGGTCACCGGTAACAATCATGCTGCTACCTTCGCCAATGCGTGTTAATAACATTTTAGTTTGGTCTGGTGTAGCGTTTTGCATTTCATCTGCGATGACATATGCATTTTTAAATGTTCTTCCTCGCATAAAGCCGAGGGGTGCAATTTCAATTGTTCCCTCATCCAACATTCGTTTTGTTTCTTGCAATCCGTAATATTCTTCGAATACATCAAATATTGGCCTAGTCCAAGGTTCCATTTTTGCATTTAGATCTCCAGGTAAAAATCCGTGCTTCTCATCTACACTAACGGCCGGTCTTGTTAAGATGATCTTCGTAACTTCCTGTTCACGAAGTGCCTTAATTGCTCTCAACACTGCGAGCAACGTTTTTCCTGTACCTGCTGGTCCTACTGCAAATACCATTCTTTTTTCTAATAGTGCTTCTACGTAATTCTCCTGTGCTGTATTACGAGGTAGCATCTCGACTCTCCTGTAATGTCTGTTGCCTAATTTGACAACATTTGATGCTGGTTGTACGTCTTGTTGACGCGCTGTGCTGCGAGATTGTGGAACTGGCTTAGCCATTTTACGGTTCTTGCTCAAGGTTATGCTCCTAAGTGTTGGTTTTTTTGGAGTTAAGGGATTACTGGGCAGGAATTGCCCTCCCGATGGAACGTCGATAGAATTATCGAGTGTATTTTGCATACCAAGTTATTTATGTCTATATGAAAATAGTATACCCTATAGTACCTATTTTCAAAACTTTAGAAATCTTCTATAATACTGATAAATAATCAAAATGAGGTGACAATGACTACAGATCTTGACAGTATAAAAAGTACGCTAGTTAATATTTCAAAGGGCAATAGCATCCTTGATACTCTGCTTGAGTTTGAGCGTACACTTGATAATGCAGAAGTATTTGCATATAAAAACTGGATTCTAGGTGAACTTGTCGAAGGTCCGGATATTGGACGTTATTGGTTTAAAACTGTTTGGATGTATCCTTATGCTATGATGCCAGATCCAAACGGCGGCCTGCGCCTAACCAAGCTAGGGGCAAAAGTAAATTTCAGGAAGGGCATATTTAAAAAGCCCGTAAAAGTAGAAGGTCCTCAGGATTGGGTAGATCCCCAATCAAAGAGAGCTAAAATGGTCGAGCACGAAATTTGGCTAGTTACCATTGAGCTACCATTAAAATACATTAATCGTGGTCTAGAAGATACAGACGAGATTATTCAAAGGGATATTCAAGATACCAACGCTGAACTTGCTGATGCATTCGAAGATGAAATGCCACAAGAGGAAGAAGCACCACAGGACGAAATGGGAATGGAGCCAACTAGTGAAATGACTCCTCCAGAGGAAGAAGTATGAGCTTAAAGAATGGCGATCTAGCAGGTACCATACTGCCTGAAGTTTCTATCGATGAGTTTGAGCCGAAAGCCGGGGGCGATCTTGAAGTTATAGTGGTAGCCTTTTATCTCAGCGACGAAGCACCAGCAGAGGACCTTAACACATTCATCCAACGTGGGTTTATCGACACCCTGGATGTTGAAGTAAGTCCCAATACAGATGAAGAAGGGCGCTATCTCGTCTTTGTCGAAATGTCGAGAGATGATACTTTTCCTAATAAATTCCAGGCGTTGCTTAAAGATATCGGAAATCTCACAGGAGATATGGATTGGAAAATTAAGACTTACTTTTCTGATGATAGAACATTTGCGTTCGATGACCCGGAATTGTATAACTACATAATTATTGATCCAGAACAATACGTGCCAAAGGACAAATTCAAAATGAAAGAAATAGCAGAAGACATTGAACAATTTTTTGTTGGTTCCTTGGCAGCAGGCTTGACTATTGAGGGTAATGTTGTTACACTTACAGGTAACAACAGAAAGATCGTCGCAGAAGTTGTGGATGTCGGCGACTATGATGTTGTGATTGGTAGAAACTTCTTAAGCGAATCGGCTTTTGGAGTAGGGCAGAATCCGTTTGAAGCTAAGGTATTAATGAGCATTCTCGGTAACTGTCAAGTTCTCCCTCTCGGAAAATACCTTTGCGTCAATAGGGACGACAGGGTAGTGTTACTTAAAAATACACAAATTAATTACAGGAACTAATAACTTGGCAAAGATTAAAGACGACATGATTGTTACAAAGGGCCGCATTACTGATGCATCGCCCGGGGCTCGATTTAAAGTTAAACTGGAAAACGGGCATGTCTTAAATGCAGTTGTTAGTGGAAAAATTCGAAAGAACAATATCCAGATTATTATAGATGATCTGGTTGAAATTGAAATGAGTCCGTATGATCTGACTCTAGGTCGAATTACCTATCGATTCTAAAATGCCATTTAGTCAGGCAGTCCTTAGATATACACCCGTGCCAGTATTATTGGCATGTATCTGGATTATTGCTATGATTAGAATGCATATTTTACGAAAATAAGAAAGAACTGAATGAGCAAACAGGACTATTACGAGGTCCTTGGCCTTGCAAAAAATGCATCTGACGACGATATAAAAACAGCATATCGTAAGCTCGCTAGTAAATATCATCCTGACAAAGTGCAAGGTGATGCTGAAAAGGCAGCAGTTGAGATAAAATTCAAAGAAGCCAAGGAGGCATACGAAACACTAAGCGACGCTGAGAAGCGTGCTCAGTACGATGCCTACGGCCACAACGGACCTGCTTTTTCGCATACTCAAGGCAGGCAATGGACGCATGCTGGAGATCCAAATGACATCAACGAGATGCTCAAGACGTTCTTCAGCAAAACACATACATTCAATGATGGTATGTTTGGACAACAGCCTCGTCAAACAATACATATTGTTAACATATCATTGGCTGATGCATATACCGGTAAGTCAATTAGGCTAGATTCGAAGTCTACCATAAATATACCGAAGGGTGTAAGGCCTGGCACTAAATTCTATGCTGACAGCAAATTCTATCGCGTAGACGTACAGCCACATTATAAATTCAAGCGTGCTAACGACGACTTGTTGGTTGATGTTGAAGTAAATGCTATCGAAGCCATGCTTGGTGTAGATGCAGAGCTTGAACACTTAGACGGTGTTAAGTTACAATTTACTATACCGGCAGGTATTCAGCCGGGTCAAATCGTCAAACTATCCAACAAAGGGATGAGGAATCCTGAGACTGATAAAATTGGCGATATGATGGTGCGTATATCAGTTACTGTACCGAGGGATCTCACAGAATCCGAAAAGACCGCATTAAAAACTTTGCAACGTAGAGAATCTATTACAATTTAAGGAATACAATGGCAAATAAAGTTGAAAAGATGATTGAGAGAGCAGTAGCTATTGCTAATGATAACAATCACGAATACGTAACACTAGAACACATTCTGCTTTCGTTATTGCACGAAAAAGAAGTTAACGAACTTATTCTTGCCATTGGTGGCCAACCAGCAAAGATTAAGACAGATACAATTCAATTCTTAGGAGATCCTGCACTGAAAAAGCCGGACGCACTAAAGGAAGTACCTGCTAAACGTACAGCGGTCCTAAACAGGACATTCCAAAGGGCATTAACTCAGCTTGTATTCAGCGGCAGAAATGAGCTGAGTAACATCGGCGTATTATTAAGTATTCTTAGTGAAGAAACAAGCCACGCATACTATTTCTTGGGAAAGAATGGAGTTTCGAGAGAAAAGATTATTGCCCATCTTCGTAAGTCAGAGGAAAAGCAAGGGCAGGCTGATGAAACTCCGCTGGATCTATTCACCCGCAACCTTAATAAGGAAGCCGCAGACGGAACTATTGATCCTGTCATCGGACGAGAGAAAGAAGTTACTGATACCATTGAGATACTAGCACGTCGTAAGAAAAACAACGTAGTATATGTGGGCGAACCCGGTGTTGGTAAGACTGCACTCGCTGAAGGCCTTGCATTGAAGATTATTAGGAAAGAAGTTCCTAAGGCGTTGCAGGACAAGGTTGTATATAGTCTTGACATCGGTGCATTGCTTGCCGGTACCAAATTCCGTGGTGACTTTGAGGAACGGTTAAAGGGTGTGCTTGATCAGATCAAGAAGCTCAAGAACTGTATTATGTTCATTGATGAAATACATATGATTCTTGGTGCAGGTTCAACGACAGGTAGCACAATGGATGCTGGTAATTTGCTCAAGCCTATGTTGGCTAAAGGTGAATTAATGTGCGTCGGTGCTACCACATACGATGAGTTCCATGAACACTTTGAGAAGGACAAGGCACTGTTACGTCGCTTCCAGAAGTATGATATCAACCAACCTAGTGCAGAAGAAACAAAGCAGATTCTTAAGGGAATTGCGTATCAATACGAAAAGTTCCACGGTGTTACCTTTGAAGATGGAACTACGGACCTTTGCGTTACGCTGGCAGATCGTTATCTGAAATCTAAATTCTTCCCAGACAAGGCCATTGACATTATGGACTCGGCCGGGGCGATTGCTAAGTTGAGAGAAGAGAAATTTGTTAATGAGGGTATGGTTCTATTACAAGCTTCTAAGATTGCACGTATTCCTGTTGAAATGATTGACATGAAGGAAAATACTGCCCTTGAGAATCTTGCTCCTAGGATGAAGAACAAGGTCTACGGTCAAGATACCGCAATTGATAATCTAGTCGAAGCAATTTATTTGTCTAAGGCAGGGCTGCGTAATCCGTCTAAGCCTATCGGGAGTTTCTTGTTTACGGGGCCAACCGGAACAGGTAAAACCTACACTGCAAAACAACTTGCTATTCAGCTTGGTGTTCATTTTGCACGCTTTGATATGTCCGAGTACATGGAAAAGCATACAGTATCCAAATTCATTGGTGCGCCTCCGGGATATGTAGGCCACGGTGAAGGTAAGATGGGAGAAGGACAATTGATTCAAACAATTGATACACATCC
>Ga0315289_10005602_pt1 | contig 18518 bp, 25 predicted proteins | sample YL17G11_40_MG_FD_203452 | JGI IMG/M metagenome (GOLD analysis project Ga0315289, IMG submission 203452) | Sediment microbial communities from Yellowstone Lake, YNP, Wyoming, USA - YL17G11_40 | ecosystem: Environmental > Aquatic > Freshwater > Lake > Sediment | place: USA: Wyoming | collected...
ACTGGTGATAGGTTGCGGCTATGGTCATTCCGCAACCCACGAGTGGAGCGCTCTACTGGGGCGTAGACCAGCTCAAGCAGACGAACGGCAGCGCGCAGTGGTGCCCCGTCCGCTACCGACCCCCGGGTAACGAGCACGGAGCCGCCACGCGCTGGTTCCCGCTCGAGCACTATTCGGCCGAGACCATCATGGGCCTTTGCGGCGAGGGTACGTTCCGAGTCACCTTCACGGGACGGCAGAAACGCACGATCCGGCCGCCATCGCAGCCATTCGAGCTACGGGCCGTTCCAGCGCCGACCGAGACGGGCGCCCCAGCAGAGCAGAGCTCGCCGACGGTGCCGAGCTCGGCGCCGAGCTCGCTAGCCGTCGCCACCCCGCCCATGCTCGCCATGCCTCCCGGCCAGGCTCCACCCCGCCCCCTGTTCCGCGGGGAGCTTGCGCCAGAGCCACTGGCGGGGCCCCTCGAGCGATGCCACTACATGGCCATCCAGGACACCGATCGAGTTGTGCAGGCCATCTGCACGATGTCAGCAACGCAGACCCAGGCCGTAACCGCGATGGCCTCCGCCATGATCGCAACAGCGGCGGGCGACCGGGACCAGTGGAAGGGGCTCGCGATGCAAGCGCTGCAAGCTCTGAGCGCCCCGAGGCCGGAGATCGCGCTGCTCGGCCAGAAGCTCGAGCAGCAGAGCGCGGCGCTGGCGCAAGTTGCCGGAGCCGTCGGAGCCGTCAAGGAGCAGCTCGACGAGGAGGACGACGAGCCGCCCCCTCCGCCGCCCGATCCGACCCAGAGCGTCGGGGCGCAGATCGCCAAGGAGCTCGTGCCGCTCGCCGCGCAGGCCGTACCGAGGATCATCGACGCTTTCACGACCAGGATGAACCGGCCTGTCGCGGGTGCGGCCCCGCTCCGTGACGTGAAGGTCTCCGGGTGATAGGCTCGGATCCGTGCGCCGCTACACGTTCGCCGAGCTCGCCCCGATAGTCGAGCGCTCCCGCTGCCGGATCGTACGCGGCACGCGGTTACCCTCGGGGGATACGGCGTGGCACGTCGAGTGCCCGAGTCACGAAGCGAAGGTGCTGCTGCTCTCGAATCTCGCCGAGCTTGACAGCCGGCAGCCCGAGGTGATCGAGCTCGCCCGCTCGATCGCAGCCTCGACCGACCACAGCGCCGCAGGGATCGCCAGGGCCCTGCTCGGATACGTAGGCGAGCTCGTGGACTTTCTGCCCGAGTCCGTCGAGCTCTTCAGGCCGACTCAGAACACCATCGAGGACGGCATCGGGGACTGCGACTGCTCCGCCCGCGCCTACCTCGCCCTTGCTCGAGCGGCAGGACTCAAGGCCGGGCTAGCGACGCTCGGCCAACCCCCGACGCATGTGGCCCCGGTGGTCAACCTCGGCCGCGGCCGTTGGGTCTGGGCCGAGACATCGGTGCGCGGCGCCGAGCTCGGCGAGCACCCGATCGAGGCAGCTCGGCGGCTCGGCGTGGCCCTGCGACCGGAGCTCGAGCGGCCCGAGCTCGGCGCGCTGGATGTCCTAGAGGACAGGACCGAGATCTCCATTCAGATGGCAAGCCTCGTGGCGCTCGGCCTGCTCGGCGAGCTAGGAGCGAAGCTCTGGCTGCGGCACCAGCCGAGCGCGGCCGAGCTTGTTGCCGTCGCCGTCGTTGGAGCATGGACCCCGATCGTGCTGCACGGAATCACGGCGGCCGTGCGCAGGCGGTCGGCATGACAGGGCGCGCGATCGTCGCCGTTCCTGGCCTCGAGCTCACGAGCGAGACCTTCCGAGCGCAGCTGCTCGACATGGCGGAGCGGCTCGGACTCGACGCGGGATGGATCGCCGCCGTGATTTCTGTCGAGACGGCGCGTACATTCCGGGCATCGATCCGCAACCCCTACTCGGGCTTTGTTGGGTTGATCCAGTTCGGGCCGAAGGCTGCGGCGATGGTCGGCACGACGCTCGCAGCGCTCGAGCACATGACCGCGGTCGAGCAACTCAGCTACGTCGAAACCTACTTCCGCCCCGTCGCGAAGCGCATCCACTCGGTGGCCCAGTGCTACCTGGCAGTCTTCGCGCCGGCATTTCTCGACTCTCCGCCGGGCGCAGTCTGCTACGCGAAGCCAAGCAAGGCATACGAGCAGAACAAGGCACTGGACAAGTCGGGCGACGGAACGATCACCGTGGCCGAGGCGTCCGCTCCGGCCGTGGCTGCACTGGCAGAGGGGATGAAGAGAGGCACGCTTCGGGCAAGTCCATGGCCATGGCAACCGTTGGTCGGTGGGCTCGTGTTAGCCGGGACGATCGCGGGGCTGATCTGGAGGTTCGTACGATGAGCATCAACAGCGAGAAACACGGCCACGCCGCAGCCGTGGGGCGCTCCACGCTCGAGATCATGCAACTGCTGCAGGTCTACTGGGAGCACGCGCGGTCCGGTGTCGATGGTAGCTGGGGCGACGATTTTTTTCGCGTCGCGGGATTCGTCCACCAGCTAGTTGGAATATCGCTCTTTCCCGAGCTCTGGGACGCATGGGCCTATGCGGGGATGAGACAGGCCCTCGACGACCAGGACCCCAACTCAGATCTGAGCGCCGAGGGCCACCCGCACGCGATGCTCTGGCCAGACCAACGCCCGGTAGGGTGGGACGAAGACCCGTCGATCTACGCCGCGCAGATCGCCGATGTGGCAGAGCGTCTCCGCACGGTCATCGTGAGCAACACGGCCGTGGCTGGCCTCGTGCTCCCTGGCGACCCTGGGCCGTGGAATCCGGCGACTGCGGAACCTCCACCTCTCACCATGGAACAAGAAGACGTGGTGGGCGAGGTGATGGACACCGCCGGCCAAATCGCTGGCGGCATCCGAGCCGTGTACGATATGCCCATCATCGACTGGTGTTTAGCCGTTCTGGAGGTCATCACCGAAATACTCGTCGCGATCTTCGGCGAGGCCGGAGGCGTCCAGAACATCTACCCCGGTCCGCTCGCGCCTGGCGAGGGAGAACAATGGCTCGTCTACGCGACCACGGTCTCGCTGCTACTCGATCGGCTCCTCGATGAGTGCAGGGCACGCTCCGGGGTTCTCCTCGGGGCCGGCCGAGCGATGACGAGCGCGACCCTGGCGAAGTCGAAGACCGCGCCGGGCAAGACCACGCGCACGGCCCTCGTGGTGGCTGTTGGCGCTGGCGCGGCCGCGCTCGTCATCTGGGCAGCCCTGGCCTAGATGGACAAGCTAGTCCGACCGGGCTAGCCTGGCAGCATGTACTCCCGAGCGAGCTACGTGGTCGACGCCCACCTCGACAGGTACCGGTCGGCGGTGGTTGCTCGTGACACGGCGCGAGCAGACGACGTGGCCGAGGCCGACGTCGACACCAGACCGCCACAGATTCTCGCGCGTGACACCGCCGGACAGCCTGCGGACATCGTTCCGCCGGTCTACACCTACACACCGCGCTCCGCGCGATTCGGTGGGGAAAAGCCGGGCCCGGCCGAAGAATCGTCCACCTGGATCTACGTGGGGATCGGGCTCGGGGTGCTCGCCGCGGGCGGGCTCGTCATCTACTTCGCCACGCACAAAACGCACAAGAAGGGTCGTCGAAGATGAACACCGTCTCGAATCGCCAAGAATTGCTCGAGCAAGGGATCGATCTGGGATCCATTCGAGCCGACCTGGGCTCAGACGCCGTTGCCACCCTCGGTGACGCTGGCACGACCGGTGCGGGCACCTTCCGGCCGGAGCGCTGGCACGTGTACACAGCGGACGGAGGGGGCTACGAGTACCAGATCGCATCGGGCGATACGCTCTCAGCCCTAGCCGCCCTTTACCTCAACCACTCTGCGCGCTGGCCGGAAATCTGGAACATCCAGCACGCTTCAAGGCGCGACGGCGGTAGCCCCGACGAGATCTATGCTGACGAGTGGTTCTACATGCCCGAGGAGGCTGGACTCAACGCCAGGGCGATGAACGGAGGGACGCTACCCGGAACGCCGGGCGGCTCCACCCCCGGCCCCGGCCCCGGCCCCGGCCCCGGCCCCGAACCAGCCACGACCACGAAGAGTATCCCGACGGGCGTCTATGTCGCAGGCGGAGCGCTGCTGCTCGGCGTCCTCGTCTGGCTCGCCGTGAAATGAGCACATGAAGGCGTCGGAGTTCTGGCCCACCCTCCCGACCGGCCCAGGGCCGGAACGGGACGCACGGATCCTGGAGGCTGTCCGCCAGGGCCTCTACGTGCCGATCACCTGGGCCGTCGTCGCCATCGACCTTGGCAAGTACCACGCCGAGATCGGCCTGAGCTCTGACGCGTTCCGGCTTGGTGAGTTTGGGGACGCCTGGCGCATTCCCGTTACGCCCATCAGCGCCCAGCAGATCGCAGACGAGCTCTCCACGAACCAGGGGATCCCATGCGTGCTACCCACGGCGTTCTTGGACGACGTGGCCTGGAACAACGCGGCAAGCCGGATCGCTCCGCACCCGATGGTCTTCAACGACGCCGATCGACGGCTCATGGCCACGACCGCCTACAGCGTGCAGCACAGCCACTGGATCGACGAGCAGGCGGACGCGAAGGGTCACCAAGAAGGCTTCCTGATTCGCAACGTAGGAAAAATCTGGGCCAACACCGCGCAGCTCTGGTTTCGCGACGACGGCGCACAGCGGGGCGCGAACTACGGATGGCACTACGCGGAGCAGAGGCCCGAGACCAACCGAGCCGTAACGACATTCGGGGGATGGACGATCCAACCCCTGGCCTTCAAGCACGACACGGGACACACCGACTACAGCCAGACGCTCACGCTCGTGGCCGACGCGGTCGTGCTCACCGATCGGGAGTCTGGCGAAACCGGGCTGGTGTCCCTGTCGTCTGCCGCGCTGGAGAAGGATCTCTGCGGGCTCTTCTCACATGAAGGGCCGCTCGTCATGCGGCACCCGGCCGTCGGGTGCATCGAAAACCAGGAGACTGGAGAGCACCCGCCAGGCTGCCCCGTCCCGTGGAAGATCCCAGGCGGAGCCCCAGCGGTCGCCGCCATTCCAACCTGGAAGCGAGTCCTGCCCGTTGCCGTTGCGGCGGTGGGGATCGGAGTCGCCGCCTATCTACTGCGGAAGGGCTGACCGATGGCTGAAGCAAAATACACGGGCATCAACTGGACAGACGCGGCAGAGGCAACGGGGGCCGCGTGCCTCAACAACTTTGATCCCAACTTCTACGCAAACCAGAAGGTCAAGCCGAAGTGGCTCGCGGACACCAACGAGGTGCTGTTCCAGGGCATGATCCGCGCCCTGCTCGACGCGCACCGGATGGTGTGGATGTGCCAGCTCCGCTACGATCTTCGGACGGGGCATATCACGCCGGAGGGAGCGCCCACCTTTGCCGAGCTCGTGAGCGGCGTTCCAAACCCAGTCGGATCGCAGGACACGCGCACGGTCCTGCGACAGTTCGCGGAGGGCGACGCGACGATCGCAGCGGTGCCCGACCTCTACGACGTGCTTTCGTTCGAGGTTGTGCAGGCGATGCGCTCGAGCCGCCCGATCAAGCCGCCGCAGCCGCAATCGGACCTCCTGGGGCTCCGGGCCGAGCTCAGCTTTCCGCCCGTGGCGCTAGTGCTGCTCGGCATCGCAGCGATCGCGGGCGTGACCTACTTCGGCACCGAGGTGTCGGTCGAGATGGCCAAGTCTTGGAGCGCCATCGAGATCGAGAAGGCCTGGGCCGTGCAGCGAGCCTGGGCGGAGATCGAGATCGCCAAGCAGAAGATCGCCGCCGGGCAGACCGTCGAGATCTCGGACTGGTCGAAGGTGCGCGCCACCGTCGCGCGGGCGGAAATGAGCAAGTGGGGCCCGACGATTGCCGTGGCTGCACTCGCACTCGCTCTCGGCGGGGCCGCGTACGTGTTCCGACCGAAGCACGCAGCACGCTCGAGCTCGGCCACTACCGAGAACCCTGCTCGCCGTCGACGTCGCCGATCGCGGCGCCGCAACCCGAGCTCGAGCTTGAGCAAGCCTAGGCGCGCCGCCCCGAAGCGGAAGCGCAACGCCGCCCCGAAGCGAAAGCGCAACGCCGCGCCGAAGAGGACCAGAACACGGAGCATGCGACACGCGATCGATACGTGGAGCGAGGACGAGGCAGCCGTCGAGGTGCGTAGCACGGGGGACGCGCTCGACGCTGCGGTCGATGATGGTCGCGGGACCAAGCGGCTTGAGCGGCGGTACCTCGAGGCGCTCGAGATAGAGCGCTCGGTGCGGATGGCCGGCGCGCGGAAGCGCAACGCCGCGCCGAAGCGGAAGCGCAACGCCGCGCCGAAGCGGAAGCGCAACGCCGCGCCGAAGCGGAAGCGCAACGCCGCGCCGAAGCGCAAGCGCAACCCCGTCAAGGTGAGCCACGGGCCGCACCCGAGCGGGAAGTTCATTCGGAGCCAACACGCCAAGGGCCGGAGCACCGCCCAAGCTCGATCGGCCTGGAAGCTCAGCCACAAGAAGCGGCACGGGAAGCGCGCGGGAAAAAGATAGCCCCCGGCCGGGCCCGGGGGCTTGGCGCCCGAAATCCGCTCTGGACCGACGATGCCGTCGATCTGGTGCGCTACGTCACGGTCAAGGGTGGAAGCTCGGCCGCTCATGCGCGAGCGTTTGTTGCTGCGAGCGGGGCAACGCCGCTCGAGCTCGACGACGCGATCGAGGAAACCTCCGGCCGGGGGCTCGTGCGCGAGCACGGGCAGAAGCTCGACCCCACGCCACGCGGTCAAGCGTGGCTGCTCGCGATCCGAGACCAGGCGCACGAGCGGGCCACACGGCTATGGCTCGGCGAGGCCCGTGCGAACCCGGGCCGGAAGCAAGGATCCTTCGATTGGGCCGACGATCCAAAGCAGCTCCGGCTCCCCGACCTGCCGCGTACGCGTGAGCCCGAGATCTCGACGCCGAGTGATCCACCCGAGCCGAAGCCCGCCGGGTTCAGACGCCCGGGGGCGAGGTTCCGCAAGGGCCGGGCGGTGATCGTGTTCGACCCAGGAGGCCAGCTAGGCCCGAACGCTCTTCGAGCATGGGCCGAGCGTTTCGCGAGAAGCGCGCTCGGAGGCGTCGAGCCTCCCTTCGACTACTCCGGCTCGGGGATCCCAGAGTCCCGAGAGCTCTTCATGCCGGTGCCGCGTTGGTGTCGTGCACCTGGAACCAACGACTCGGGGATCCCAGAGTCCCGAGAGCTCTTCATCGTGGAAGCCTCCGCCCCGACGAGCGAAGAGTACGCCGCCGCGGAGGCCGCGCACTACGCCGCTCAAGGTGTCGCGTGAGACGCCAGCTCCGGCGCCTGCTCGACCAGATCGAGGGCAACAGGGAGGCGGAGATCGCCGCCGAGCTCGCGCTCGAGGGCATAGCGCGGGGCCTCGAACGCGCCGCGGCGCGCTACCGGGAATTTCACTGGGGCGACTCGGCGACCGAGACGATCGACGCCAAGATCCCCGACATCAGGGCCGGGGATAGCCTTTTCGTGCTCGGCGAGCTCGTGCGCCTCGACTACACCACCCACAAGGACGGCGAGGAGGCAACATGGTGGCACGCTTTCCAAGCCCCAAGACCTCTGCTAGCCTCGACCTGTACCAGCCAACCCCGGCTATGCATCGTCGGAGGCGGCTACAAGATCCGAGAACAGGGGATCGTTGGCTGACCCATGAACCCGTTGATCCCAGTCCTCCTGATGAACCCAGAGGAAACCATGGCACGACGACGCACGACCCACCACCGCCGACCGACCCACCACCGCCGCACGGTCCACCACCGCCGCCGCCACAACCCGGGCAACCCACGGCGCAGAGGACGGCGTAACCCGAGCCACAAGCTGCCGGTCAAGGATCTCTTGCTCGGAGGAATCGGCGGTCTCGCCGTCGCGGGAACCGAGTTCGCGCTGGACGGTGTTGCGTCGATTTCCAACGGCTGGCAGGCTGTGATCCTCGCCGGTCTCGGAGTTGTCGGCGGAGGGCTGCTCGCTCTCGTCTCCCCGCCGATCGGGGCAGGAGTCTTCGCCACGGGCGTCGCGATCGGAGCCTACAAAGGCGGCACGATCTTGCTCTCCGCGCCGAGCTCGGCCGCAAAGACGACCTCGGAAACGGAGGGGCAGGCCCTTGAGGGAATGCGTGCGCAGTTCGGGGCAGTCCGTGCAGAGCTCGGGGCCATTCGCGCCGAGCTCGGTCTGCCCGTCGCCGACGGACGGGCCAGCGATTTCTCGCGGGCAGGCCGCTCCCAGCCGGCCTTCGCCTCGAAGAGGTACTGAGCCGACGAGAAGTAACCCGGCCCTGGCAGGGCCACCACCAGATAACCGCTAGAGACCGTGGGCGATGGTACAAAGCCCACGAGAAGAGAGAACCATGAACCCGCTATCAGTGACCAAGGACAACACCCCGCCCCTGACCGCCATGCAGCGCGCTCGACTCGATGCGGTCGCCACTCAACAGAGGGTGACCGACTACCCCTACTATTCGAGCGTGTGCTTCCGCGCGGCGGGAGAAGAGGTGCTCGACGACAAGGGCGCTCCCATCGCCCAGGCCTACCGGTTCACTCGCGGTCAGATCCGCCGGGCGTTCGCGTATGCGCGGGGGCAGGATGGATTGATAGCAGGCTTCACCACGGGAGTTGTGCCGCTGATCACGGATGGCCTGATGACCCTCGCCGAAACCAACCTTGTCAAGCCGCACGAGACCATCGGGGGCCAGCAGGTCCAGATCGACGGGATCGCGATCTTCGTCAAGCCGGCCATGACAGACGGCAAGCGCTTCATGCAGCCCCGGCTTCTGGCCCAGATCGCAACCAATGTATCCGTTCAACTCAGTCTCAACGGAGACGAGAACCTCTTTCCGCTCGGCACGACCCAGCAGATCCCGGGCGCTGGGGGTCTCGTCGGTGCGACGGGCGATGAGCTCGCGTTCAAGGAGCTGCTGACTGGCGAGGTGGGCGGGATCTGCGACTCAGGACCAGGCGTCTACGGCTTCGCGGCGAACGGCTGGCAGACTCGCGGCAACTACTACCGCCTACCTGCGGGCGTGATCTGGCAGCCTGGCTCGAGCGCTGACTCGATGCTCAACGTGATCTTCACCAATGAGCGCGACTTCTCCGTCGTGACGGGCGGCACGCCAGACGCGCAGCAGCTCTGGTGCGCCATGGAAGGCAAGGCCTGCTGCAACCCGGAGAGCGTCGGCGTCGTGCTCACCGTGCAGCTAATCGCCCAGATCGTGGGCCAGCGCACCCGTACGGCGTAGCACTGCGCGCAGCAGCTCCGCCCAGGGCTCGGACCGCTTGACCGCACCCGAGCCCACCAGCTACCGACCGAGACAATCTAAGGAGGCCACGCCGTGCCCCAAAGCCCGAACATCCAGAACCTACTCGACGCAGCCGTCGCGAACCCCGATCGAGCGGTCGAGTATGCGCGGCAGATCCTGGCGATTTCGCAGCGTGAGAAGCCGATCGCGGACCGCTCGCAAATGCGCGACAAGCGCGCGGACATCGATCATCCTCCGGGGCTCGTGCCAGTCGTCCAGCCCGAGCTCGCGCCATCGAGGTGGATCGTACTCACCGGGATCCCGGCTCTCGCACCGTCGGGCCCACCCTGGACCGCGGGCCGGATCCAGTTCCAGTTTTCGCCTGGCTTCTTGATCGGCATGCGCGGCTCGGTCGTCCGTGACGTCACCGACAACAACGGCGCCGTCATCGACTGGGCGCAGATCGGCGCGGACGCGTTCGCGTGCGAGATGCAACTTGCGTTCAACGGCGGAGAGCCGATCATCACGAGCGGCGACGCCGCCGCGTGGCTGAAGTTCTGCGACGTCTTCGGCGTCGATCATGGCGTGGCGCCCATCCTGAGGCGCATGGAGCAGAGCGATACGCTTAACGTCAGCATGCGCAACGTCTACCCCGCGGCGTTCGCAACGCTCATCCCGTCGATCCATCCGACCCTGACCTTCCTCTATCTCGCTGATCGCGACCTGCCCGAGCTCCTCGCCGCCACTGCCGCACGGTAAGCCGATGCGCGTCGAAGGTCGCGACGTCGCCCCCTGGTCCGAGCCGGCTTCATACGAGGCGCAGCTTGGACCGACCAACTCCCTCGGAGGCTGGACGCCAGTCGCCGAGATGGTTGGGCACTGGGCCCACCTGAATCTCTGGTTCGAGGGAACACCGGCCTACGCCGGTCGGCCGATCCGCGTGCTAGGACGCATAGGCGGGATCTGGGCGATCCTCTTCGCCAGCTCGATCGGAGCCCCGCCGTTTCCGCTCTGGGCACAGCCCGGATCGCTCACGGGGATCGTGGCTACTGTCCGCGGTCGGCCCTGCGCCGCGTTTCTCGTCGAAGTCGCTAACGCCGTGGGAGCTGTATTGCCACCGGCGCGTTGGCGGCTGTTCGTGTGGGGGCGCGAGAGCGACGAGGCAACCCCCCAGGCGGCAGGCGGTGGCCCGCAGCCGCCGATTTGGACCCACAGGCACGACGGCCCGCAGCCGACCGGCGCGTACCTCGCGAGCGCGGTTCCCTGTCTCCTCAACTGCGCGTTCGCGCGCAACGATGGTGTGGCCACGCGTTGGTTTCAGGTGCACGACACCAACGCAGCACCCGCCCCCGGTGCGCTCCCCATCGCACCGGGAGAGCGCCTGCTCACAGGATGCTCGTGCTCGCAGAGCTACGACGCCGCCCGGATGCTCGTGGGCGTCTGTCTGGTCTCGAGCCTGACTCCAACACCGTACACGGTCGACGCTGGCGGGGGCCTCGACATGGGAGCGCTAATCCAATGAGCGGCTCATTCATCGAGTCGGCTGCGGGCGCGTCCTGTGACTGCGCATGCTGCCTCTGCCTATCGCCACTCGGTGGCGGCGCCGACGATGTCACGCAGATCGTGGACGCGCTCGGGACCGGGCGGACCGTCTGTCTAGGTCCAGGGGACTTCCTCTGGCTGTCGCAGCGGCTGCTTCCGAGCCGATGCAAGCTCGTCACGAGCGGGCCGCGGACGCGGATCTTCTATGACGTGGGTCCCTATGGCCTCGTCTTCGCCGCGAGCCCCGTTCCGTCGCTCAGCGTCACCACGACGCTAGCCCAGTACACTGCGATCGGCGACACCCACATCCATCTGGTGAGCGCGGCCGCGCTCGCCGTCGGCTCGAGGGTCGTGGTCTGCCCGACCCCATACCTCAACTGGATCCGGCCGGAGGCATTTGAAGTCGTCGCCATCGCCGGAAACGACATCACACTGGACGTGCCGTGCAACTACGCCTGGGCGATTGGCGCGGAGCTGCTCCTGGTGCCTGACGCAGTGGGGGTGCGTGACATCGAGCTAGACGGGTGCGGCGCGTCGATCCTGCCGCTCGTGCCCGGGCACATCGCCAATCGGATTGTTGAGCTGGTCTATGCCTGGGACTGCAGCGTGCAGAACTGGAAGATCGACGCGAGCGGTGCGGGGCTATGGGGCGTCGGATGTGACTCTGCAGGCCGGCGCAATCTCGTCGAACATTGCGAAGTGCGCGGCAACGGCGTCAGGCCGTCCATCGGTATCGCCCTAGAATTCAACCGAGGCAGCAAGATCCGCGAGTGCCAGGTGGACCACCCGGCGGCGTGGGGCATCGCGGACCTATCGGGGACTGACAACCTGCTACAAGGTAACCAAGTCGCTCGCGCCATTCTCGGGATCGCCATCGGTTCCTCCATGCTCGACCCCACGGCGAGCGCGAACAGTCGCAGTATCGCCGATACGTGCCGCGGCTGTACGATCGGATGGGCCATCGGCGATGGCTCGCGCGGGACGCGGATTGTGGCTCCGGCCGGGCTCAACGCCAGTCAAGAGCACATTGCCGTGGGAACTACCATCAGAAACAACGGCACGTGCTCCGACACGGACATCACCGGTGGCAGGCTCGAGGTGGGAGGCCAGGGGATCTACGTGACGGCTGGGGCCATGGTCACCCAGATGCGCGGGAGCTGGATCAAGGGCATGTCCGCCTCCTACGCCACCGCGGACGATTCCCTGCTCGTGATGACCGATTGCACCTACGAAGACAACGGGGAGCTCATCGGCTCGGGTACGCCGATGGTGATCGCCACGAATGGCGGGAAGATCGTCGGCGAAACGTGTCGTGTGGTGGCTCCAGGCCCGCACGTGCTCTTCGGGTTCATGGCCAACCTCGGCAGCCATCTGGAGCTGCACGACTGCGAAGGATTCGGAGGCGCAAATTTCTGGGGCGTTGTTGCCGGGTCAAGCTCGCGGGTGCGAATCACCGGTAACTTCGAGATGCCGGGCGGTGCGGCCGCGTACGCAACAGGCGCCGCGGATTGCGAGTTGTGGTCGGAGCGAGAGCCGCAGCTCGGCGGCGGTGTCGCGCTCATTACGCACTTCGCCGGCACGGTCGCGAACTGCAACTGGGGGATTTTTGTATCCAACGGGGGGGGGGCGGTCGTCGTCCCCAACCTGCTCGTCACGGTCCAATCGGGGCTGCACTGGGGCCAGATCGGATTTGCTGGGGCGCCGTCCGGAGCACCGTACGAGGCGGCAGCTCGAGTGCCGAACGTGAGCCTCACGTTCAAAGCCGGGGCGGGCGACCTGTCCTCGTACAAGTTCCGGCTGACGGAGTAGCGCCATGGATGAGCAGAGCAGAATTCAGGACGCCGTCGAAGAAAGATCGGCGGCATTCGTCGCACTTCTGGCGGGCGAGGCAGGAGCCGCAGATCGGTGGGTCCGAGCCTGCGACGAATGCAGTCGGCTTCAAGCGGAGCTCCGCCCGGCCGGTTTACCCCCCATAGCGCTCCACGGATAGCTCCCGAGTGTGATGCGGGACAGGTAGCCGATGGCCACCACGGCGACAGATAACGCTGGCTCCGTGGTGACGACGCCAGCGCCAGAGCCAACGCCTACCCCCCGGATCGTCACACTGGCCGAGGCCCAGGCGTGGGCCGTCGTAGGCCTGGTGTCGGCGCGGGCGTGCATGTCCCCGGCCAGGGCGGCGGCTCTCGTGCGTCTGAGCCTGGCGCAGCATTGGCCGAAGGGCCAATAGCCCCGTGGATGCCGCGCCGCCGACCGCCGACGCGCGCTCTCGCATGGTCGCGCTTGCTCTCTCCTACGTGGGCTGCGGCGTGGCGCTCGACCGTGCGCGCTATCTGGCGCTAGTAGCCGGCCCCGCCGACACCGACGAACAGATCCGCGGGATGCTCGGCGCGGTTCCGGGCTGCGCGCTTGTCGTCCGCGGACTGCTGCGCGCGATCGGATGCAAGCACGAGCGGCTGTTGGCCAGATGCGACATCGCACGCGCCTCGCTCGACATCATCGAGATCGCCAGAGACGCCGGAGCCTGGTGCGACGCTCAAGAGCGAGGCGAGCTCCTACCGTGCCCTGGTGACGTAGTCGTGTCGGTTCCCACGAACCAGATCAGGCACAACTATGTGGTCATCGAGCGCGGAGGTACGGACCTGCCGTGCTCGTTCCTGGCGGTGGAGGGCGGCCAGCTGGATCGGAGGAGACGCCAGCAGATTGTCGGCACCTCGGCGCGGCGCTGGGAGGCCCGGGGACAAAACATGATCGACGTGAGTCGCGTCGTGCGCCATGTCGAGGGTTGGTGTAACCTGGGGCTGTTGGCCGAGCGCTGGCCGAGGAGCTGAACCGATGCACAAGAGAGAACTGGTCGCCCCGATCCTCGTTGGCGCTGCCACCGCCGGCGCCGTCGCCTACCGAGTGATCCGATCGCTCAGGGGACCTCGCGGAAAACTGGTCCTCATGGGTGACAGCTACGCCCAGGGGATCGCCGCATCCGTCAACCTGCCGCCGGCGCTTCCGGCCGGTCCCGATCTGGACTTCCGCGGCGGGGGCGTGCCAGGCGCAGGGATCGAGGCCGTGGACGCGATCGTAACCACCTGGCCACGGGTGCGGTGGGTCGTGCTCAGCTGCGGCACGAACGACGCGCGGGCCGACTGGCCCAAGACCGCGGAGCGCATGGAGAGCTTCGTGACCAGGCTGCGTGGATGTGGTCCGGGGTTCGCGTGGCTCGAGCCGCCGCCGTCGGTTATCGCGAGCCACGACGGACTCCGGCGGATCGCGCGCCTCTATCGCGCGCTGGCCGGGGAGGGCAGATGCTTTCGGGCGAGCGATGCGACGATCGGACCGCTCCTGCCCGACAACCTCCACCCCCGGGACTTCCGCCGATGGGCGGAAGCGTGTTGGAGGTGGCTGGCGTTGCTGACTGCTTGACAGCCACGAACCGAAGCGCCATGATGGTCGGGACCTAACCCTTCCCGGGCCCGGTCGCCAACGTCCCCAGTCCGTCCCTTGGCACCGGGGACGTTGCCTTTTGTGCCCGTCCGGTGTACCGATGGGGGGTGCCAAGGGACGCACGGACCCACAGCCAGGTCTTGCCCTCTGAGGAGGACGAACGCCGGGCCATCCAGCAGATCGAGGCCAGCACCAGCGTCGATCTGCCGGATGAGTGGTATCAGGGCGTAGAGGCCCTGCGCGCAGGCGTCCCATGGGGACGCGGCAACGCCGGCAGTTACGCCAGGGCCATGGGTCGGGTTCGTCCGAAAGGGCCCCGGGATCTCGAGCGCGCGTCGATCGTCGTCGAAGGGTCGGCGGTGCTCCGACCGCGGCCGAAGACTCTCCGCGCCCGGCCGGCGCAGCCGCCGGACGGGGCGCCCTCTAGGAAAGATCGCAAGTTTTGTAACCCCCCCCCCCGCACCAATGATCCCGCTGATGTGGCTGGCGTTTGTCCGGCTCAGATCGACGTGCCTTCGGGCCCTTGGGCCGCGCGTCCGAGCCCGGGGGCATGGGTCGACCCGCGTCGAGCTTCCTGGGCGCTGACGGAGGCCGTGCGCCCCCTAGGCCAGGCTCGCCAGTTCTGGTGCCGTCGGGCACTGGTGGCCGGAGCGGCCGGACTCCAAGGCCACAAGCACGGTCGCCTGGCCTGGGCCGGGGCCGAGACGTGCGGGAGCTTGTGGGCCTGCCCATCGTGTTCCTGGCGGATCCGGGCTCACCGTGGAGTTGAGCTCTCAGAACTGGTGCGAGTCATCCAGGAAACGACACCTCAGACCGAGGACGGGCTCGAAAGCCACGCCGGGACCGGCGGACTCATGCTCACGTTGACGCTTCGCCATACCTGGTCCGACGATCTGACCGAGCTACGCCGCCTCCTCACGCGAGCATGGTCGCGTTTCATCCGAGGGCAGCCCTGGGAGCGCTTCCGCCGGTCTACCGGGATCGTGGGATTCGTGCGGGCGATCGAGGTGACGCACGGCCGGCGCGGTTGGCACCCGCATTTGCACGCCATGATCTCAGGGTCGCCCGGTTGGAACCTGCGCCGCTACGCTGGCATGTTGGCCGAAGTCTGGCTCCGGCGCCGCTGGCTAGCATGCGTGCGGAAGGAAGGCCATCGAGACGGCTCGGAAGCGTCGCACGTCCCGAGCTGGGCCCACGCTCTGAAGCTCTCCCCGATCCGGCCGGGCTACCTGGAAAAGATGGGACTCGAGCTCGTGCTCGACCGGAGCAAGCGTGGGGCGCACGGCAACCGCACGCCATGGCAGATCGCGGACGACTGGCGCCGCTGCCGTCGCAAGCGCGAAGCCCGGCTCTGGCAGTGCTACGCGGCGAGCATGAAGGGAGCGAAGTTTCTAACATGGTCGCGAGCGCTCCGCGCCTGGGTGGGGCTTGGCGCCTCGGTGCGCGATCGGGACGTCGCAGCGGACCACGGGCAACCGCTAGGTAGCCTGCCGGCGCCAGCCTGGCGATCGATCCGAGACGCGATCGACTTCACCACGGGACGAGCCGTGACGCTTCGAGCGTTGGAGATAGGAGAGCGGCTCGGCGTGCGCCGAGCTCTTCAATACTGCTGGCGGGAAGCCGCGCCGAGGATGAAAGGAGAGGGAAGGGAACATGGGAAAACAGAAGTGCGCGGACTGCGGGAAGCGGTACAGCGTGGCAAAGACTCGGCCGGATTGCGGCCTCTGCCCATGCTGCCGCAACATCGAGACGAGCCCAGAGAGCTCGGAGCCGAGCTCACCGAGAACCACCTCGAGCGCGACCGATACCGCCACGGGCTGGACGGACGACCCGAACGCGGCGCAGAGGGCGGCCGACGGACTGACGTTGATCCAACCGCCGACGAGCTCCGCGAGCTCGAGCTCCGCGAGCTCGGAGCCGAGCTCACCGAGAAATACCTCGAACACGCTCGCGCCTACGGGGAGCGAGCTGGAATCGCTCGAGACCTTCGCGAACGAATCAACAGAGGAATCATATCGGACCGCGCTGATAGGCCCGGCGATGATCGCGCCACCGGCCTCGCAGCCCTTGCGATCGCCATCACAGCGGAAGCGTTCCGCCAAGCCGAGTGGCCCGCCGTGCCCGATCTGCGACACTCCCATGACCATGATGTGCATCGCGTGCGGCTGTCGTGAAGGTGAGCTCGGGTGTGAGGGCTGCAAGTACAAGGACGGGAGCACGAGGGGTTGCAATCTCGAGGACGACGATCCGGCCCACTGCGCCGTGCTGCGCCGAGAGATGCGGCCCGAACCCGCGCAGCCGATCGAGCAGCACTTCTCTGCGCTCGAACCAGCGCACGCCGAGCTCCTACGCTGCGTAGGCCTCGGCCTTGCGGCGTGCCTCTGGGAATGTCCTTGCGGTGGTTGGTGGGTGGTGCCCACGCCGCCACCGAGAGACGAGCAACGCTGTCCGCGCGGAGCGCGGCCAGCATGGGAAGGAGACGATCGATGATGATACGAAGACGCCACGGAAACCGACATTTGCAGCCATTCTCAGCGCCCCCCAGCGCGCTCAGTGGATTCCTATGGCATCCGTTACTCACAGAACAGCAGATAGTCCCATACGTCATGCCGCCCGGCTGCACAGGAGAGTCACACGTGGAGGGCATCTACGAGCGACCGACCGACGAACAGCCGATGCGGCTTCTCGTCGTCATCTCGACCAATTTCTACGAGAGCGACGAGCACTATTGCGAAAGGCTCGCAGACGCCCGAGACACCGCCGCCCGGCACCGGGCCGCCAAGAAAGCGACCGTCAAACGGAGGGCCTCGAAATGACCCAGCTGCGACCCATCAAGGCATGCCACTCGTGCAGCAGAAGCTACACCGTGGAGGAGTGGCAAGGGCTGACATCGGCCCGATTCCTCTGGCCGATCGACACGCGCGTGTGTGTCTGCGGGGTCGAGCTCAAGGTCGACCTTCAAGGGCTCGAGACGATCGACCAGGCGCTACCCGTCGACCGGGAGAGTTTCAGAGCGTTTGTCCGGAGCATCCACGAAAAGAACACGCCGCCCAATCCGCAGCCATCACTCGAACAGCCACCGCCCGAACAGCCACCGCCCGAACAGCGACCGCCCGAACAGCGACCGCCCGAACAGCCGAGCGATGCGCGCGTGTACTTCAGGCCCGAGGGGGTGACGCTGCTGTATCTCCACGTCCCGCTACTCCCCACCGCTCACGTCGTCCCACCGCGGGAGAATGCGCAGCACCGTGCCGAACGATTCCGGGGGATCTTGGCTGGCGCGCAAGGGCTCCTGAACACACTAGTGGAAGCGCTCGAAACCGCCGAGGGGGGGGGGCGGCCGCGGCCATGAAACCGATCGACCTGACCCCGGACGAACAGGCCGATCCCTACCTTGCAACGGCGATCGTGGACCACGATCTCGCCTGGGCTGCAGTCATCGACCATCAAGAGGAGGCGCGCGACAAGTGGCAGACCATGACCAAGCGAGAGGTGGACTCACTCTTGAGCCGTCAGCAGGCAAGTCTCGACCGCTACAAGGAAGCTCGGTCGATCCTGCAAAAGAGGCGGGTGCTAGCTCCCGTCCGACGTCGGAAGGTTGCGATCGCTGCCGAGTCCGGTGCGATCGAGGGCTCGTCTTGCGCGAGCGCCCATCCCGCCACTGGATCTGGTGTCCGCACGCCCCCGACGAACGACGGGCCGCAGACCGAGCCGCCACCCTCGCCGGATGCGCCAGCGTCCTAGCGGCGATCGCTGCCGCCGGGTAAGATCGTGATCGACGCCCTGGGCTGCCGTCCCCCGCGGCCTGGGGCGTCGTTTTGTGATAGCATCGGCACCATGGCTCTCGAGCTCGAATCTCCAAAGCCCCGCGCCGATCCCATCGCGCCGGCAGACCTCGCAGCCGGGATGCTTCTGCTCTCGGCCACCGCCAAGCGTCTTGAAAGGACCGTGGGCGCCGAAGCCCACGATGGCAAGCCAGCGCTCGGGCTCTGCGGCAAAGTGGCCGACTTGGCCGAGACGATTGGACGGGCCCCGAACGACGCGACCGGCGATCCGGGCTGCGGCCTATGCGCCGTCGTCGCCGGCTTGGCCAAGGCTCACACCGCGCACAGCCGTAAAGTGGTGGCCGGCGCGACGTTGGCCACAGGCGGTGTTGTGGCCGTCATCGAGATCGTCCTACAACTGCTCAAAGCGCTTTCCTGACCGCCCCACGAGCGCCCCAGTAGCAAGCGCCGCTCACTGGTGATAGGTTGCGGCTATGGTCATTCCGCAACCCACGAGTGGAGCGCTCTACTGGGGCGTAGACCAGCTCAAGC
>Ga0315289_10005603_pt1 | contig 18517 bp, 14 predicted proteins | sample YL17G11_40_MG_FD_203452 | JGI IMG/M metagenome (GOLD analysis project Ga0315289, IMG submission 203452) | Sediment microbial communities from Yellowstone Lake, YNP, Wyoming, USA - YL17G11_40 | ecosystem: Environmental > Aquatic > Freshwater > Lake > Sediment | place: USA: Wyoming | collected...
CGATGATCTTCTTCAAACCGAGATGCGAACGCCTGCTGCGCGAGGCGAAGGACTGGGAAGTCGCTGTCGTTTTGCTCGACGTCGTCCTCGGCTACGGCGCAAACCTCGACCCCGCTGGAGAACTCGTTGGTGCGATCGCCGAGGCGAAGAAAATTGTGAAGAAGAGCAACGGTTATTTGTCGGTCGTCACCTCTGTTTGTGGCACGACCGGCGACCCGCAAAACCTAGAAGCTCAGCGGAAGAAGCTCGAAGACGCGGGCGTCGTGGTGATGCCCAGCAACGCGGAGGCCGCGAGGATTGCCGCGCTGATAGCCACGAAGGGCAAGGTGTGGGGGAAGTTGAGATGAGGCTGGATCGACCAAAGTTGATAAACGTCGGACTGCGTTCATTCTATGACAGCGTGCACGCCCAAGGAGCCAATGTCGCTCACGTCGACTGGCGCCCACCCGCTGGAGGAGACCCCGAACTCGCGCGGTTGCTGGCGAAGCTCGACCGTCCAGAGATAGACGAAGCAAACAAAAAGGCCATCACAAAAATTCTCGCCGCGAGACCGATGCTGGTTGGTATCGCAGATGCGAAAGATGTGATCCTCGGTATGACCGAACGCACAATCTTGCACTCTGGACCGCCGATCGAGTGGGAGCGGATGTCCGGCCCAACCAAGGGGGCGGTTTGGGGCGCGCTGATTTACGAGGGCCTGGCGAAAGACCAGACAGCGGCGGACAAACTGGTCACGAGCGGGAAAATAAAGTTTGGAGCTTGTCACGACCACGACTCCGTGGGCCCAATGGCAGGCATAATCTCGCCCTCGATGCCAGTCTTCATCGTCGAGAACCAAGAGAACGGAAACCGCTCGTACTCAAACTTCAACGAAGGCCTTGGAAAGGTGCTGCGATATGGGGCTTACGAGGATAGCGTGATCAAGCGGCTGAAGTGGATAGAAAAAAAGCTCGCGCCGATGCTCGTCGATGCACTGAAGCGCTCCGGACCAATCGACCTCAAAAACATCATGGCGCAGGCGCTGCAGATGGGCGACGAACTCCACTGCCGGAACGTCGCGAGCAGCTTGATCCTCATGAAGATGATTGCACCGCACATGGCCGAGACCGGCTTCGACAAGCGCGACGTGGACGATTGCCTAAAATTTATGGGCGATAACTTCCTCTTCTTCCTGAACCCCGCGATGGCCGCGTGCAAGGCGACTCTCGACGCTGCACATGGCATCAAGCATAGCACCGTCGTCACCACCCTCGCGCGGAACGGCACGGACTTCGGCATCAGGTTGAGCGGGCTCGGCAAGCGGTGGTTCACGGCGCCTGCTGAAATTCCAAAGACGCTCTTCTTCCCAGGCTTCACGGTGGAGGACGCCAACCCAGACATCGGCGATAGCGCGATAATGGAGACCGCCGGCTTCGGGGGCTTTGCTTCTGCGGCGGCTCCAGCCGTGGTCCAAGTAGTCGGGGGATCGCCGAGCGTCGCGGCCGATTACACCCGCGAGATGGGCGAGATATGCTTGGCAAAGGACGGCAGCCTATCGATCCCATTCATGAACTTCGAGGGCATACCGCGCGGCATCGACCTGCGGAAAGTTATGGACACCGGCATCCTGCCATTCATCAACACCGGCGTGGCCCACAAGAGGCCAGGCTTCGGCACGGTTGGCTTCGGCGTGCTGCGAGCCCCCATGCTGTGCTTCAAGAAAGCACTAAAAGCATTTGCGGAAGAATATTGAGAAGCATGTTTCTTTATTTGTGGCGTTTGAAAGTACTGGCGAGGAGCATCGCCGAGGCTATGAAAATTCCTAATGCAATAATAAAAATTACTTGCGTTTGTTGACCGTTGACTGGTGTTTGCGACGATGATGGTTGGTTCTCGGTTGGAGCGACAACATTTTTTTGACCGCTCACACCGAACAGTGAAAATCCGCTCGTGGTGGCCTCCAAGTAATAATAGAGAGCGTCTTCATCGACTAGTCTGGAGGGCAGGATCTGCCAGGTCCCGTTGCTGTTCTTCCACGCGACGAGGGTCGACGGTATTATGTCGTTTGCACGCACCCAGCTCTTGGGGATGTTGAATGTCAAAGTCACGTCCGCTATCGCGTCTGGATTCGTCGTGCTTATGTCCCAGTAAAATGGGGCTACACCCTCGGCAGGTATCTGCGGGGTGCCCTCTATACGAGCGTAATAGATGAGCAGGTTCTCGCTCCTAGTTTTTATCGTCAGCATTATGGTGAAATCAGAGGTCGGTATAACCAGTGTATCCCCCGCTTCCACGAAATTCAGTTCAATCGTGCTATCACCCACCGTCACCGTTGACGCTGGGCTCAACTTGAGGTTCTCGTTGTCGCTCCAATCGCTCCAAGCATTCTCGTTGTCCTGCACTCTCACGCGCCAGAAATATTGAACGCCCCGCTGGAGTGCCGTGCCAGCATATGTTATCGAGATTGTGGCGCCGTTCTCAACATTCTCCACTCGTTGATTGTCCCACATCGAGTTATCGCCCGCGCTCGTTCCAACTTGGATTTGAACCATACTGCCGTTGGCATTATCGTTGTCGGTGTAGCGGAAGGAAAATTCCGGCGTGAAAGTCTTTAATAGCTGCGGAGAAACTTGGCCCCCAACTCGTAAAGTGTCGGGTGGGTTAGGAGTGTTTTCTTCTGCTTCAAAGGTTTTAGTTGAATAGCCTCTGTTATAGGTGAAGGTTATCTGGCCGGATGAGTCGGATTGGTATGTGTCAAACCATGTTCCGTCTACTTTTACCATGTAAGAGGTGTTTGCTTTGAGGTTGCCTATTGTGTGGCTTGCGGTAATGCCCGACGAACTGCCGGTTTCGGTCCATTTCTTGTAATAGGTTCCCGAGGTGTTCCAGTTGTCAATGCTCACATCTATGTAACCTGAGGAAGGAGTAATGTCCATTGCGACTGAATTAATAGTTGTTGTGCCCGTTAAACCGTTGGCTGCTATGGTCGCTGTGTTGTCTGAATTGATCGTTGTCGTATAATAAATAAATGGCCTGTGGTAGTTATCCAAGACTATGTTGGTCGAACCTGTTCCGTCAAGGACAATTGTGGCGTTGTCGTTGTCGTCTGGAGGTGCTGTGGCTGATAATACTACTATATCTGAATTGGAGATGGATTTGATGGCCGGAGTGGTGGTGTAGGAATAGGTGAAGTTGGCGTAGGCGGGTTGATTTTCATAACCCGAAGGAAAAGTAGTCCAGTAAGGGTAAATTCCAAATAATTTTAGCGACAGCCAATACCAGCTTTGATGATAATCCATAGCCCAGCTTAAATTTGTGAAACTTATGTTGTCAGTCCATGTATAATCTGTGACAGCGGGGACAAAACTAATGGAATCAACACCTGCACCGTAAATATCATATCTTTGGGCCCCGATATACGCTTCGCTAACTCGTGTTTTATACCAAGTGTAAGTGTCAATAGCCGACAAATTGGCTAAAGGATAGTTCGGTATTTCATCAGGAGAATTTTGAACCCACTGAGAACAGGTCCATATTTCTGTACTTGTTGGAGCGGTCAAAAGTAGGGATTTGCCATCATCTCCACATGGCTGTCCGTGAGTCGGGCGTATTCCTCTAAAATAGTATGTAGTTGTTGTAGAGGCGGTGTTTCCGACAAAGAAAAGCATTCTTCTTGTTGTGGTGTTGGAATTTTCACCGGTGACGGTGAAATTTAAAGAGTAGATTCCTGATTTTGTTGGAATAAAACTGCCTGTAACAGTACTACTTCCGCTGTAGCTTAATGATGATTCTGTAGGAGAAGTAGTAACGATGCAACCACTTAAATTAGTGCCATTCGGATTAAATGCTGAAACACTAAAACTAACGTTATCGCCAACATTCTCGGTTCTGGTGGTTTCGGTAAAAGTTAGCATCGTGCTGGTCATATTGTTATTGAACTGGTTTGAGGAATAAGTGTTGGTTGTCTCAGTGTCGTAAATATCATATATGTTGTTTGAGATAACATTTCCAGTCAGGTTGTCGTAGGACGAGTCGGTCAGGTTGATGCCAGCGTAGTTGTTCGAGCAGGTGTTGCCAGTCAGGTTATCGTAGGACGAGGACTGCAGGTAGATGCCTTGGAAATTGTTCGAGCAGGTGTTGCCAGTCAGGTTATCGTAGTTGCACGAGGACTGCAGGTAGATGCCGTAGTAGTCGGTCTCACAGGTGTTGCCAGTCAGGTTATTGTAGTTACACGAGGAGTTCAAGAAGATGCCACGCCAGTCATTGTTCTCGCAGGTGTTGCCAGTCAGGTTATTGTAGTTGCACGAGGAGTTCAGGTAGATGCCGAACTGGGAGTTGTTCGAGGAGGTGTTGTTGGTCAGGTTATTGTAGTTGCACGAGGAGTTCAGGTAGATGCCGTAGTCGTCGTTGTTCAAGCAGGTGTTGCCGGTCAGGTTGATGTAGGACGAGGAGTACAGGTAGATGCCGTAGTAGAAGTTGTTCTCACAGGTGTTGCCAGTCAGATTGTCGTAGTTACACGAGGAGCCCAAGTAGATGCCGTACTGGGAGTTGTTCGAGGAGGTGTTGTTGGTCAGGTTGTCGTAGTTACACGAGGAGCCCAAGTAGATGCCGTAAGCGTTGTTCGAGCAGGTGTTGTTGGTCAGGTTGTCGTAGTTACACGAGGAGCCCAAGTAGATGCCGTAGTCGCCGTTGTTCGAGGAGGTGTTGTTGGTCAGGTTGTCGTAGTTGCACGAGGAGCCCAGGTAGATGCCGTAAGTGTTGTTCGAGCAGGTGTTGTTGGTCAGGTTGTCGTAGTTGCACGAGGAGCCCAGGTAGATGCCGTAAGTGTTGTTCGAGCAGGTGTTGTTGGTCAGGTTATTGTAGTTGTCCGAGGAGTACAGGTAGATGCCGTAGTCGCCGTTGTTCTCGCAGGTGTTGTTGGTCAGGTTGTCGTAGTTGCACGAGGAGCCCAGGTAGATGCCGTACTGGGAGTTGTTCGATAAAACGCAGTTCTCTATACGGCTGTTTTCGGTGGAGACAAGGAGGATTCCCTGCCCGTTGTTTTCGAGCACCAGATTTTCCACTCTGATGTTGTCACACCTCACGAGCCCCACGTATCCTATATTCAAAGAGGAGCCTATCACGAGGTCGGAGCTGTCTTTGAGATAATAGATTGACCTACTGTTGACAAGGTTCGAATTGTCGATGTTGTGATCGAAATGCGCGATACTGGTACCCGTCACGTTGAAATTGTAGCGATTGTTCTCGCAGGTGTTGCCAGTCAGGTTGTCGTAGGACGAGGAGTACAGGTAGATGCCGTAGTCGCCGTTGTTCTCGCAGGTGTTGTTGGTCAGGTTGTCGTAGTTGCACGAGGAGTTCAGGTAGATACCGTACTGGGAGTTGTTCGATAAAACGCAGTTCTCTATACGGCTGTTTTCGGTGGAGACAAGGAGGATTCCCTGCCCGTTGTTTTCGAGCACCAGATTTTCCACTCTGATGTTGTCACACCTCACGAGCCCCACGTATCCTATATTCAAAGAGGAGCCTATCACGAGGTCGGAGCTGTCTTTGAGATAATAGATTGACCTACTGTTGACAAGGTTCGAATTGTCGATGTTGTGATCGAAATGCGCGATACTGGTACCCGTCACGTTGAAATTGTAGCGATTGTTCTCGCAGGTGTTGCCAGTCAGGTTATCGTAGGACGAGGATCTCAGGTAGATGCCGTAGGAGGAGTTGTTCGAGCAGGTGTTGCCAGTCAGGTTATCGTAGTTGCACGAGGAGTACAGGTAGATGCCGTAGTCGTTGCTCTCGCAGGTGTTGTTGGTCAGGTTGTCGTAGGACGAGGAGTACGGGTAGATGCCGTACTGAGAGTTGTTCGAGCAGGTGTTGGCGGTCAGGTTGATGTAGGACGAGGAGTATAGGTAGATGCCGTGCTGGGAGTTATTCTCGCAGGTGTTGTTGGTCAGGTTGTTGTTGGACGAGGAGGACAGGCGGATGCCGTAGTCGCCGTTGTTCGAGCAGGTGTTGCCAGTCAGGTTGTCGTAGTTGCACGAGGAGTATAGGTAGATGCCGTAAGAGTTGTTCGAGCAGGTGTTGCCAGTCAGGTTGTCGTAGGACGAGGATCTCAGGTAGATGCCGTAGTAGAAGTTGTTCTCACAGGTGTTGCCAGTCAGATTGTCGTAGTTGCACGAGGAGTACAGGTAGATGCCGTACTGGGAGTTGTTCGAGCAGGTGTTGCCAGTCAGATTGTCGTAGTTGCACGAGGAGTATAGGTAGATGCCGTACTGGGAGTTGTTCGAGCAGGTGTTGGCGGTCAGGTTGATGTAGGACGAGGAGTATAGGTAGATGCCGTAAGAGTTGTTCCCGCAGGTGTTGCCAGTCAGGTTGTCGTAGGACGAGGAGTATAGGTAGATGCCGTAAGAGTTGTTCGATAAAACGCAGTTCTCTATACGGCTGTTTTCGGTAGAGACAAGGAGAATTCCATACCTGTTGTTCTCGAGCACCAGATTTTCCACTCTGATGTTGTCACACCTCACGAGCCCCAAGTATCCTATATTCAAAGAGGAGCCTATCACGAGGTTGGAGTTGTCTTTGAGATAATAGATTGACCTACCGTTGACAAGGTTCGAATTGTCGATGTTGTGGTCGAAATGCGAGACACTAGTGCCCGTCACGTCGAAATTGTAGCTATTGTTCTCGCAGGTGTTGGCGGTCAGGTTGTCGTAGGACGAGGAGGACAGGCGGATGCCGTACTGGGAGTTGTTCTCGCAGGTGTTGGCGGTCAGGTTGTCGTAGGACGAGGAGGACAGATAGATGCCATAGTAGTTGTTATCAAGCACAGAGTTCTCGATTCTCCCGTTAACCACGCCGGTAAGATAAATCCCGTAATAGCCTTCTTCGCTCCCGTTCTCGACCAGACAGTTTCGGACGATGAAATAGGCAGTCGTGTTCTGTATGTCAATACCATTCGCACCCGAAGCGTCGATTACCCAGTTCTCGATGATGTATGGACTGCCTGCAGTTCCATCGCCACCACCATTCACTCCGTAGTCAGAAGTAAATTCACCGTCGCTACTAATTAAAATCGGGTAGTGTCGGCAGGGATAGAGCACAAGCGGATAAGTATCTTGATTGCCCCCGCCGTCTATTGGCCGTGGCTCATCCACTATCCCGTTTCCATCGGTATCGAGATGGTCGAAAGGCTGCCAGTCGCTCCACCAATTTCCCTCGCTGCCGTCATCCCAGTAGTTTGTGCCATCATCATATGCGTTGCTACTCGTGTTGTTGAGCAGGTGGTTGTAAAAGATGTTACTATCGGACGAGGATTCCAGATAGATGCCGTATTCGTTGCTATCACAGGTGTTGTTGGTCAGGTTGTTGTAGGATGAGGAGGACAAGTAGATGCCCTCGTAATTGTTCGAGCATGTGTTGTTCTCAATTATCCCGTTAATCACGTTATTCAAGTAGATTCCGTTGTAAGTACTTCCGCCGTTCTCGACCAGACAGTTTCGGACGATGAAATAGGCAGTCGTGTTCTGTATGGTTATACCAGTCGCACCCGAAGCGTCGATTACCCAGTTCTCGATAATCCAAGGACTGCCTGCCGAACCATCGCCGCCACCGTTCACTCCGTGCGCAACATCGAATTGGCTATCGCCATCAATGCTGATTGGACTACGAGGAGTATCCCCAAATCCCGGTGAACCAGAGGTTTGCGACATCGAACAGAGAAAAATAAGCGAGAGTCCACATATCACGCAAAGCCCCAGTAGCAACGCCCTCTTCATTTCAAACACCTACTGTGATCACTGGTATATGCAGTAGTATTATCGTTCCACCAAGTTGCTTGCGCAGGGACCGCAGACAGAAGCATCGGGAACGCCAAAAATACGCCGACCACCAACCAAGCGAGCAAGTTTTTCCCATCCGAACTTCCACAATATAATTTATTCTCAAACTTAAAATAAGCGTCACCTCACCAGCCATAACATCCGATCCTGTTATGACTAGCCTTACTTTATTTGGGCATGAAACAAAAATAATAGGTTAGGAAAACTTTGTACTTCTGAAGTTATTGAGCCCTACTTTTTCTTCTTGACTTTGGCGATTTTTTCTATTCGCTTCAGTCGTTTGCTCCGATCGCCCAACTTCCCGCGCACACGGTACATCTGCGCAGTTTTCCGCTCTGCCTCCTTTCTGCTAATCCTCAGCTGACCCTTCGTGAGCCGCAAAGCAGCCTCTTTTCGCTCCACCTCGACCTCTTTCTCCTTGAGCGCGATGGTTTTCTGCCTCAGCCTCTGCGCTTGCTCAGCCTTTACCTGTTCGAGCCTCTCGACCTTATCCACGTACGCCCCAAGCACTTTGCGCGTGTAGATCCCATACCCCAGCAACAGCAGACCCACGACCACGCCTATGGAGCCGATGACGTAGTTGTTGATCCACGAGATAACTCAAGACTGATTTGGCGTAATTTTCAGAAGAGTAAGCACAAGAAAAAGCACTGCCAACGCCAAAATGAAGGCCCCGACGCCTATACTGGCCGATCCAACGGACTGTTTCTTTACCATCTATCTCAAAGCAATATAGGTGTATTAATATTAAGCTGTGCAGCTTGACCACCTTTTTATACAATCACAAAAATTTGATAATGTAGAGGTGAAGTGGTGGCATCTAAGATTGAAGACAAAATTATGAGCTTGCGCGAAGCTGCAAAACTGGTGCCGAACGGCGCTCATATCTCGCTCGGTGGCTTCACCACCCAGCGCCACCCGATGGCCTTCGTCCACGAACTCATCAGGCAAAAAAAGCGAAATCTCCACTTCTATGGACACTCCCCTGGCGGCGACCTCGACATGCTGATTGGTGCCGGCTGCGTCAAGAGAGTTGAACTCGCGTACGAAGCCGATGAGGCCTTCTCCCGCATCGGTCCCCGCTTCAGGCGCGCGGTCGAGAGGGGCCTGATCGAATGGGAGGACTACAGCAACTTCGGGATGGTGCAAAGGTTCGCAGCCGGAGCGATGGGGATACCATTCATCCCGACGAGAACGATGCTCGGCTCCGACATAGTAAAAAAAGAGGGCTTCAGCAAGAAGACGAGAAGTAATCCGAAGATTGCCCCGAAAAAGCTCGCCGTCATAAACTGCCCGTTCACGGGGGATAAAATCGTCCTCCTGCCAGCAATCCAAACCGATGTCACGATAATCCACGCCCAAGTGGTCGACGCTCAGGGAACGGTCCGAATCTATGGGCAAAATTTCGGCGACGAACAGCAGGCGAAGTGTGCAAAGAAGTTGATTGTGACTTGTGAGGATATCGTGGAGCCAGAGGAGCTGCGCGAGTATCCAGAGCACAACATCATCCCGTTTTTTAGGGTGAACGCAATCGTGAAAGTTCCATACGGCGCGCACCCATACGCGTGCTACCGCTACTACGACTATGACCCGGAGTTCCTGCGCATGTACCATAATAAGGCGAAAAACGATGGGACTTTCCGAGAATTTTTGAACGATTACATCCTCGGCGTGAGCGATTGGGAGGAGTACCTGGCGAAGATCGGCGGCGATAGAAAACTTCGGACGCTCAAGGCCGATCGAAAACTAGGGTATGCGCCGAGGCTGAAGCGGAGGTGAGTCGATGGTGAAAAAATACGCGAAGGATTACAAGCTCATGGAACTCATGGCGGTCGCCGCGGCGAGGGAGATAAGAGACGGGGAAATCGTTTTCGCGGGAACAGGTCTGCCGATGCTCGGGGCCATGCTCGCCCAGCACACCAACGCTCCAAACTGCATCATCGTCTTCGAGGCTGGTGCGGTCGACTGCAAGCTCGCCCACCTGCCGATGTCCGTGGGGGACCCGCGCACGATGAGGTTGGCCTCCACAGCGACCGGCCTCTTCGACGTCTTCTCCACCGTCCTACAGCGTGGATTCATAGATGTCGGGTTCCTAAGCGGGGCACAGATCGACGCGTACGGGAACATAAACGCGACTTGCATAGGCAACTACCATCATCCAAAAGTCCGCTTTCCCGGCAGCGGGGGTTCCGGGGACATCGCCTGTCTATCGAAGCGGACGATAATAATCGCCGTCCACGAGAAGCGGAGGTTCCCAGAGCGCGTCGACTACATCACGAGCCCCGGATGGATCGATGGACCACAGGGAAGGAAAAGAGCTGGGCTCCCTTGGGGCGGCCCCTCTGCGGTCATCACCACCCTTGGAGTGCTCCGATTCGACGAGCGGACGAAGCGGGCTTACCTCGCATCCTATCACCCGAGGGTGACGCCCAAGCAGGTCCAAGAGAACACTGGCTTCAAGCTCGATGTTTCACGCGCTAAGGAAACAGAGCCGCCGACCGAGGCCGAGATAAAAATTCTCCGCGAGAAAGTCGACCCCGAATGTATCTTCCTGAAGAAGGCGGAAGAATAACTTCAAAGAACGTTGGGGGCAAAAGCTATGAGCGATCGATTGACCACGCAGCTGAAATCACTTGCCAAGTCTGAAGGCGCAGATTTGGTCGGGGTAGCGCCTGTACAAAGATTTGAAAAAGTTCTGAAGGGACACGCACCAAAAGATATCTTGCCATCAGCAAAATTTACGATAACACTGGAGATACATCTCCTCGACAACATCGTCGAAACGCTCCCAAGTCGAGAATATACTGCCCACACTCGTTTCATAAATTCGGAATTAAATCGAATCGCTCGTCGTATAGCCGAATTTTTGGAGGGAAAAGGATACGCCGCAATACCCATTCCTGCATCTCGTCGATCGGACAAGTCCAAGTTCATGGGAGATCTATCCCACAGACATGCGGCAGTTTTCGCTGGATTGGGAGAGATAGGACGGAATAATTTGTTGATAACGCCACAATACGGCCCAAGAGTGCGTTTAGTTACATTGGTCACGAATGCTCCACTAAAATCAGACCAATTATTGAAAATCAATTTGTGCAAAGGTTGCGATATCTGTATAAAAGCATGCCCAGCTGGGGCTCTTAAAAACGGGAAAACCGACAAAGAAAAATGTGATGAATATTCAAAAAAAATTTACATAATTGATCCAGAATCAAGATACTGCGGCATGTGTATCAAAATGTGCCCAATTGGCAAAAAATATTGAGCACTCTTTCACAATAATGTAAATCCAGCTCGCAGCCCCAATAGGATACCCACCGTCATATCCGCGCCTGATGTTTCACCGATCTTCAAAACTCTTTGCGCGCTAACTCGAACATCTTCGGGCTCGCCCACGAATATTCCATCGAGCAAAATTTCGACGACCTCATTTGTCTCGCCTCTGGCTGCGTGCCTCAGTAGTTGTTGGCTGAGCAACGTAGTCTTGTCCGCGCAGCTGACGATGGCCTCGTTGATTTTTTTCACTCGCTCGATGTCTCCACCCAACGAGTTCGCAGACCACCAAAGTGCAACCATCAAACCCACCAGCGCATCATCTCCGGATGGTGATAGTCCTGGACCAAGTCCGACGAGATTTCTTGAGATTTTTTTAATTTCGTCGACGCCCCCCGACCTGACCGCCTCGAACAAGCTGGCGAGGTGCGGCAACGTTGCTTCAGCAACTTCGCTAAAATCAGATGCGGACGGTCTTTTTCCTGCAGCTATTTCATCGATGTGTGACAACAGTTGCCCCAATCCTTCACGTCGACCGTTGTTCGCGACAAATTTTTCCAAAATTTTCAAATTTTTCTTAACATGTTCAAAATTCGGATGACCATCTACGCAATTTCTTGGTCGCCAGATCGTCGCATCTTTTAACGAAATTTCAAGCACTTCATCTATCAACAAACGATCGTCAACTTTGACCTGCATGCCTTTGTCGATACCAAGCGAAGACATGCTCTCGTTTGGTGGAATATCGGTGACCAGATTGATCGGACTTCGCGTGACGTCGCTTCGAGCTACGCCAACGAGCTCGCCGCCGAACAAAACATTGAAGGTTCGCTTGAAGACGCTATGAACCTCGCCATCGCCATTTTTCAACGCATCAAACGCCGCATTGCCGATGGATGTGGCTTTCGCAGATCTTCTCAAGGGGTTCCCATACACCTAATTCGACGAAAGTTAAATTCTTTCGCCCACTAGTTTGCCGGCTTTTATCCGGTCCCACTGTTGCTTCGTCATCACTTGCAACTGCGCACCGAAGTGGCTGCGCTGCTGCGGGAACGGTTGAACCGAAAACCCGTACGTGACGAAGAGTTTTCGTGACCCGATTGCACTCTCGGCACTCGCTTCGACCCTGTCGACGCCCAGCACGTCAAAGTAGTGCTCAAGCTTGCAGGGCCAGAGGTAAGCGCCTATCTGCAGCCCGCGCTTCAGCGTGGTGGTATGAAGGCTGCAGCCGATTTTCGGATCTCGGAGCACGCCATTTGTGACGCCGACTATCTCGTCGCCCACCTTGCCAACCAAGTTGAAGTGGCTCTCGGGTGGACAGGCCCATATAGGTCTGTTCTCACGCCAGAGGTAGAGCTCCGTGATGATTTCCGAGTTCACCAAGTCGAAGAGGTCTTGGTGGTATTTCACGTTGGGTAACAAAGCATCGGCAACTTTCTCGATTTCATCCTTTTCCTGGGAATAGACGATCATCTCCTCGCCGTTCGGCAGGGTGATGCTCCTCTCCGGATACGGTTTCATTATTTTGCTCCAATCGACCTCCATCATGACCCCTCCTTTTTTTCTCCTGTTGAAAGCATTTAACCCTTTTCGATTGGCTCGAACTTGAATCCGAAGACTTCTTTCCCGCCTATTTTTCTGAGCTTCCCCCATACCGGACGCAACTTCATGCCCAACTTTGGCTCGTCGGTCATTATTTGACCCAGTGCACGCACGTTGTTGCCAAAGTCCACTATGCCTAGCGTCAAAGGCGGCATCTCGATTCCTTGGGGGGTGGCGTAGAGTTTTGTGTAAGTAATCAACTTGGCTTCTTCACCCAACTCCACCTCTTCAAACTCAGTGCCCTTGCAGCTCAAGCAACGATCGTGTTTTGGGTACATCACTCGGCCGCACGACTTGCACTTGAACCCGATAAATTTGTGCTCCATCTCACCACGCCCGCTCTAAGATATGGATGACGGTGTTGTTACCAAAACCGCCGAAGTTACATGCCAAGGCCCGCTTGGCGTCCTTGACCTGCCGCTCCCCGCATTCCCCCCGCAGTTGCCACACGAGTTCGACTATTTGTGCCATCCCAGTTGCACCTACGGCGTGGCCTCTCGCTTTTAGGCCCCCCGATGGGTTTATGGGAAGTTTGCCATCGAGCGCTGTGATGCCTTTCTCGACTGCTAGATGCCCCTTCCCCTTTTCGAAAAATCCTATGTCTTCACTTTCCACTATCTCCAAGATTTCGAACGCGTCGTGAAGCTCGGCCACATCGATGTCGGCAGGCGTAGTACCTGCCATCCTGAATGCCTGCTTGGAAGCCAGCTGAACTGACTTCAGTACCGCTGGATCCTCCCTCTCTTGAACGGCTTGCACATCTGTGGCGTGACCGAAGCCGGCGATCCTCACTGGCTTATCGGTGAATTCTTTTGCCATTTCAAGTGGGCACAGAACTGCCGCCGCTGAGCCATCGCTGATCGGACAAACATAGTAGAGGCGAAGCGGGTCTGAAACAACCCCTGAGCTCATCGCGCCTTCTACCGTACACGGCCGCTGGATGTGTGCATATGGGTTCTTGAGTGCGTTCGCATGATTTTTCACCGCGACCATTGCTAGGTGGCGTTCCGTCAACCCGTAACGCTCCATGTAAAGGCGCGTGAGCATCGCCCCCATGGCGGGAAGGGTGACCCCGTGTATGTACTCGGCGGTCGGGTGCGTCATTGTTGCCACAAGGTCCGTAACTACATCGGTATCCGCGGTGGACATCTTCTCACCGCCCGCAACAAGAACCATATCGTGGAAACCGGAAGCAACGGCGATAAATGCGTTTTTCAAAGCTGAGCCTGAAGAGGCCGGACCGTTCTCAAGACGTTCTGCCGCCGCCGGTATTAGGTTGATACGATCCACCAGAGAACTCGCGATGGCGGTTTGATGGACCGTCTCTCCGGCCATCATGTTCGCAACATAAACCGCGTCGAAATCCTCTTTATCGGCTTTTGCATCTTTGATTGCACGCATCGAGGCTTCTGCCAGTATATCCATTAGGCCTCCAGGACTGCGTCCGAACTTTGTCATACCACAGCCGATAATCGCGACATCCCGCATCTGTTCACCGATCACAAGTTAGGAATCCAATAACGTTTCTTGGCCTTTTTCTTTTCCTTGTCCATCTTTGCCAAAATTTTTACTGCCTCGGTCGCGATTTCAGCGCTCACCATTTCTCCCTCACCAACTCCAAAATCACCGGTGATGCGGTTCGCAAAAATTGCACAAACGCTTCCCGCGCGGAGGTCATAGACGCTCGATATTGTGAAGAGCGACGCAGTCTCCATCTCGAAGTTCATGACCCGTGCCGCCTGAAGATCCTGCATGATGTCCTTCGCAAACGACTGAGTATACTCGCCCAAACCGGGCCTGCCCTGACCTAAGTAAAAGGAGTCCGTCGAAGCAGTTACCCCGACATGGTAGCGGTGCCCAAGCTTCTCAGCCGCTTGAATCAACGCCAACAATACCTCATAGTTCGCCGCTGCTGGGTATTCCACGCGCACATACTGCTTGCTCGTCCCCTCCAGCCTGACCGCGGCGCTCGAGATCACCACATCTCCGACCTTAACATCCCGTTGTATGCTGCCCGAACTACCAACGCGGATGAAAGTGTTCGCTCCCACCGCGGCCAACTCCTCGACGGCTATCGCCAAGCTCGGACAGCCTATGCCCGTGGAAGTCGACGAGATCGGCACGCCGCCGGCCTTGCCAGTGTAAGTTTGATATTCTCGATGGCAGGCGACCTTCTTCGCCTTGTCCCACAAGCTCGCTATCTTCGGAACGCGCTCCGGGTCGCCAGGCAAAAGCACGTAGGGTGCGACCTCTCCTGGGGCACAAGCTATGTGATATTGACGCTTCTCCTTCGTGGCGGGACGCTCTGTGGAAACAATCTTCATCTGACCACCTCAACAGCGATTGGTAGTATGGATTAATAAAAGTGTATGCGAATTAACATCGTGATGCAATGCGATTAGGGCGCGATTACACAAATTGCCTCGTCTTTGACTACCTCAGCGAGGCCGAAAAGAAGGCATTCAAAGAGGGCACGCTGGATATCGGCTCAATGAACTCCATCGCGCTTTATAAAGCAAAGCTCGACGTGAATCGGCAGATCGAGGTAACGCGAGAGATAGGTTTCGGCCATGTAGAGCTCGACGCCGACCTGCCTAATCCATACGTCAATCTCTCCAAAGAGGAACGGGCAAAAATAAAGCGCGTCGCTGAATACAACGACGTCACACTTTCCTTGCATCTACCGTACAGCTACGTTGGTTGTGCTGTTTGTTGCATGCAAGAAATCGATCGCACCACAGCGGTAGAGTTGCACAAAAAATGTATAGAGTTCGCCTCGGACGTTGGGGCAAAATACGTGAACATGCATCCAGGTAGCGTACCTTTCTACCACGCGGTCGGCAAGTACAAGGAGCGCACCCACCGAGCCCTTGTCAAGAGTCTGGTCGAGCTTGCCGAGTTCGCCTCCAAGCACGACGTCGCGCTTCATCTAGAGAACAACGTCGCCTCCGACAATGCGTACAGCGAGATAGGTGACTGCGTGCTCGCGATAGAGGATGCACGACAGCAGGGCGTCGACATTTACTTCAACTTGGACATCGGACACTGGTTCACCCGCGCAGATGTTGGCAAAGAAATCCTATCGCCACCAGAGAAGGTGATGGAGATTCTGCCACGAGAGTGGCTCAAAGAGATCCACCTCAACGACTACGTGCCTGGCAAGAAGATATTCCATCCACCCCTGCACCTTGAGTGGGGGCTTCTAAAGCGCGAAAATTTGAGGCGCTATGCCGAGACTATGAAACGGAAGGGCGTCGAAGTAATTGTGCTGGAGACTTCCTTGAAAAACAACGAGCAAGTGCTCGACCGCAAAAACCTATTGAAGGCTGAAAGCCAATACGTCCGAGAAATATTCGGTGCCTAGATGTTTTCGTTCATTTTTTTGCTCGGTCGCCCTGGCTGCGGCAAATCCGTCATATACAATATGCTGGGCGAGCGGCTACGCAAAGAGAAGCTCGCGAGCGATGTGATGCGCATCGATGACTTTCCAGTGCTCAAGGATATCGTGGATGAGGACAAGGAGTTCAAGCGCCACCTCCGCAAGGAAGGGGGTTTTGAAGTGACGGATCTCTCGATGCTCGACGATGTGCTCAAACGTATAAATGACCAACTCAAAAAACTTGAGAAACATGGTAGGGTAATCTTCGTCGAATTCTCGCGCGACAGTTACGCCCACGCCATGAAAAACTTCGATCGAGATGTGCTCAATCGCTCTTTGATACTTTACATTTACACTCCATTCAACATTTGTTTACAGAGAAACATCCGCAGGTTCAAGGAAGGTCCAAAAGGTTTGGACGACCACATAGTGCCGAGCGATATGATGCACAAGTACTACAAATACGACGACTACGAGGAACTTTTCTTGAAATCTGAGAACGAACTTAAAAAGCAGGCCCCGGCAAGACTCGTGGCGATAAGAAATGATGCTGATAAATTGGATAAATTGAAGAACGAGTTAGAGATGTTTCTCCCCGTAATATTTGGATTTTGAGGGTTACCTAAAAGGCCTAAACCATTGGGTATATTTGAAACACTGCGCTCACTAAATCTGTGGTGAGATATTGGATCTTGTCGTGAAAAACGCAAAAATCGTTGGCAAAGATAAGCTGACTGACATCGGTATCAAAGGCGACAAAATCGCGGAAATTGGGAAGATAAAAGCGAAGGCACGCAAGGAAATCGACGCGAAGGGTATGCTCGTCTCGCCAGCTTTCATCGACCCACACATCCACTTGGACAAATGCATGATTGGAGACGACATCAGGCCGAACGTCTCCGGCACCTTACAGGAGGCCATCGAAATAATCTGGGAAAAGAAGCGCAAGTACACCGTGGCTGACGTCGTGAAGCGCGCTGGCGAGGTGATCGAGCTTGCAGCACTCAACGGCACAACGAGGATGCGAACACATGCAGATGTCGACACAATAGGTGGACTAACTCCTATCAAGGGTCTATTGGCCGTTCGAGAGAAGTTCAAAAATATTATGGATATCCAAATAGTCGCTTTCCCACAGGAAGGAATCCTGCGAGACCCGGGCACGGAGGAACTCATGCGGAAGGCAATGGAACTGGGGGCCGACCTTGTCGGTGGAATGCCGCACCACGAACGCCCGTACTCGGAAGCTAGGCCGCACATCGACATATGCTTTGAAATAGCGAAAGAGTTTGACGCCGATATCGACATGCATGTAGATGAAACTGACGATCCAAACTCGCGCTCGCTTGAGTACCTCGCCGAAAAAACTGTAGAAGCGGGTTATCAAGGACGAGTGACTGCATGCCACACTTGTGCTCTTGCAGCTTACCCAGACGACTATGCAAAAAAAGTCATTCAAAAAGTAAAACTAGCAGATACTAACATGATCACAAACCCTGTGACCAACTTGGTTATCCAAGGGCGCGGTGACAAACAGCCGATAAGACGGGGCATCACCCGCGTGAAAGAACTGCTCGCAGCTGGAGTCAACGTGACATTCGGGCAGGACTGCGTGAACGATGCTTTCTACCCATTCGGAAAGGCGGACATGCTTGAGGTCGCCAACATAAGCGCCCACGCCGCGCAGCTCACGATGCCCGACGAGATCGAAACTGTATTCCAGATGATGACGACGAACGCGGCTAGAACGCTCGGTGTGCTCGATGACTACGGTATAGCAGTCGGCAAGCGCGCCGACCTAGTGGTAATCGATGCGTCCTCGCCCAAAGACGCCATACGAAGGCAACCCGACAGGCGCTGGGTGATCAAAGGTGGAAAAATAATCGCGGAAAATACGTCAAACAGGAAATTGAAAAGATGACCCCCAAATTCGCCGATCTGCACGTTCACACGAGCGCATCCGATGGAGACTTTAGCCCAGAAGAAGTCATCGGACAAGCAAAAGAAATAGGGCTAGCTGCGATTGGCATAGCTGACCACGATACTATCGGAGGCATCGAGGAGGCACTCGCGGCTAGCAAAAAATATGGAGTTGAAACTGTTCCTGGAGTCGAGTTGAGTTCGGAATTTGAACAATCGGAGGTTCATATCCTCGGCTATTTCATCGATTTGCACGATAGAGGATTCAATGATGAATTGCACAAGTTTCAAGAGGCTCGAAAAGTTCGAGCTGAGAAGATACTGGAGAAGCTGCACAAACTCGGCATCAACATATCACACGAAGAAGTAGCGGCCGTAGCAGGTGACAGTGTCATCGGCCGCCCACATATAGCAGAGGCCCTAGCACAACGCGGATACGTCAAAAATAAAGATGCAGCCTTTGCAAGATACCTCGCCTACAATAGACCAGCCTACGTGCCAAAATACAGGCTCCTGCCGAAGATTGCTATAC
>Ga0315289_10005604_pt1 | contig 18516 bp, 15 predicted proteins | sample YL17G11_40_MG_FD_203452 | JGI IMG/M metagenome (GOLD analysis project Ga0315289, IMG submission 203452) | Sediment microbial communities from Yellowstone Lake, YNP, Wyoming, USA - YL17G11_40 | ecosystem: Environmental > Aquatic > Freshwater > Lake > Sediment | place: USA: Wyoming | collected...
ATTTGTATTTTCCATCCCTTTTCCAGTATCCAGGCGTACACACCTTCTTAATGTTCGGTGGAAGTTTGCCTTCTCGCTCCATCTTCTTGAGGGCAAAGAAGCTCTTCCATGACTCGTTGCTCTTCCGGAGTATTTGTTGTGTTGTCGCTGAATCAATCAATGGTGAATATTTCTGGTAGAGGTCTTTGCATCCCCAGTCTATGGGTTGATAGTTCATGTATGCCTGTCTTTTGCGGTAGGTTGCCTCATTCCAAAGTCTAGCACAGTTGGTAGCTTTATCCCTCAGAATCCTCTCTTGCTCCACCGTTGGAGCAAGACTGAAGGTGTTGGTTCTACGCATGAAACTACCAGTATTATTATTGAAACGCCAGACATTTAAGCCCCCGATGTCCCTCTCTGGATCGCAATTCATCCCACCCCTGAAGGGGTGGGCTTTCTTGCTAGTTCAATGTAAGCCGCCTGCGACCAGGCCTATGAATATTGCGCTAATAGCGTAAGGTGTTTCAAGTTGAAGATTGAAGGCTATGCCCACCGCTGCCCACCACCCCCACAAGAAATGTGCTCAGGGCAAGGACGCCGTAGGTTCCAAACCGGCCAGCACCACTTGTAAGCACCCGATACACTAACGTCTTCTTGAGCTTCTTCATGTAACTCCTGACTATGAGTTTGCGTGCGAAGAAGAAGAGTAGGCAAAGAGCACCATACGATCAGAAAGTTAGTATTACAAGTGACAGAATGACGGCCTCGTGAGGTGCCAGTCCTAATCTGGATCCATACACTAATGGAAGCGCGAACCCACTGACGATGGCCAGAACAGACAAAACCGCAAATCCCATCTTAAGGACCTGGCCAAAAGCCAAAGCAACCAGAAAAATGATCAGCGCGATAAGGACAGGGCACTCTCGGCCAAATTCCTTGACGCGTGATCTCATTTTGGCTCTGGTGTCCGTCAAGACATGGCCCACAAAAATGTGGGCTATTATATGATGCTTAAATTCGTTATCGGAGGGTAACTGTTACTGAAGCGATCGTCACTCCCTATCTTGAACATAAATCGAGGCGATTAGTCTCTTGACCATGCTGTTTCTCGGATTTCGGAGGAGCTCCGAAGGGGTAGCGAGCTGGATTATCTGGCCCTGATTCATGACTGCAATCCTGTCTCCTAATGCAAACGCATCTTCAGGGGTATGAATAACACATACTGTTGTAGCTTTTGCTTCTCTAAGGATCGACTTCAACCGTTCTCTGACATCAGACTTCGTAGCTTCATCAATGCTGCTCAGAGGTTCATCCAATAGCAATATCGAGGGATTTGTGGCCAAGGCCCTTGCTAGGGCTACTCTCTGTCTCTCTCCTCCACTGAGCTCGTTTGGCCTCCGATCAGCGAACTCGTCAAGTTCAACGAAGGAAAGCATCCTCTCCACTGTCTGACTCATGATGTCTCGGGGGGTATTCTTTACCTCCAGTCCAAAGCTCACGTTTTGGCGGACAGTCAGATGAGGAAAGAGGCCAAAGTCCTGAGGTACGTAGCCGATGCCTCTTGCCTCTACGGGGAGGTTGTCAATGTTCTCTCCATTCATGAAGATGTGGCCTTCATCAGGCTTGAGGGCTCCCAGAATAGTCAGAAGGAGAGTTGTCTTTCCGCAGCCGCTGGGACCCATTACAACCATGAACTCTTTCGGTTCTATGGCTAGACTCACATGGTCAAGGGCCATTGCGTTACCATAGTTCTTGCAGATATTCTCCAGCGTAAGACTCTTCATCTTCTCTCCTTCACACCGCGCCTCAATGAGATCAGCGCAACTATTGAGAGTGTTTCGGCAAGCACGGCAGCAGCTATGGCAGTGTTCGGTTCAGTCTGGGCAACGTTGAACACGAGTGTCGGTATGACCTCTGTTTTCCAAGGTATTATCCCCGCAAAGATCATGGTGGCACCTAGCTCGCCCATCGCTCTTGCCCAGGTAAGGGAGAATCCTGCGAGAAGATCTCTCTTAGACATTGGAAGCACAATACGAAAGAGCAGGTGTCTGGTGTCTGCCCCGAGAGATCTGGCTATGAGGTCGAAGCCCCTTGCTTTGACCTCACGAAACCTTCTTGCGGCAAAACCGACCATGAATGGAGAAGAAACATAGAACTTCGCAATCACGACGGCAACATATGTGAAGGCCAAATTCACCGGAGATCCTGGACCTAACATAAGTAGATAGACAAGACCGACTGTCACAGGAGGAAAGGTCTGTGGAAGGTCTACCATCAGAGTCTCCAGTGTTGACTTGAATCTGAACTCTCTGTGTGTCAGGAAGTAAGCAAAAGGCACCCCGACCAACACGGCCAAGACTGCCACAATGAATGACGATGATACGCTAATCAGAAGCGCGGCCAACACCCTGCTGCTGAGCAATTGTGGAATTACTTTTTCCCACGAAAACAACGTGATCAGATAGATGAAGAAACTAGCAGTGAACATGTATCCGGCAAAGCCTACCGAACTGATTGTGAGAATCAGACTCAATTTGTCCCTCAATTAGACACCCCATTTACAGTCCAACAACACCGCGGACTCTTAGTCTTATCTGAAAGCGCGCGCGCTCTCGTGGGGCTACCTCTAGTCTCTGCGCATGTGCGTGCTAAAAATGCAGCCATCTACGTATTGTGCTGATGCCATAGTGGCCCGCGTATGCAAAAGCAACTAGCATGACGGTCTTTCCAGTTATCGAGGCGATGAGAGCTTTCTTTTTGGGGTACTTCATTGCGCCCAAAGGGATCCAGATAACGTCGTCTGGAGTGAGGGGGGTCGCTGCAAATAGAAATATGAGCATGAAGCCGTATTTTTCCACTTTTGGTCTCCATCGGTCGATCATCGCTCTGTATTTCTCTGGGAGAGCGTACCTTCCACCCTCGCCGATGTAGTAGTGTGCAAACTGGCCAATTCCAGCGCCAACTCCGGCAAGTGATCCGAGAAGTAACGGGTTGAAGCCCATAGATGGGTCACTAAGAATGAAAACCACTACTTGTGGGGGAAATATTGAGATCATAAGTGAACTAGTCCCGACTAATCCTGACAAAAAAGCCCCAGCATAACCTAGACCCATCAGGTAAGTGTACAAGCCCTGAACACCTACGACCGCAAATATTGCGGAAGTGACAACCAGTATCGCTATGACTGCCGTAACTGCTAGTTTATTCAAGTGGATCTCATCTGGAAGCGTTTAAGCCATTAACTCATAGGTCAACAGCATATTAGCCTGTTCTTTGCAATACAATCTGTAGCGAGCGTGGGACACTAAGCGCGTGCGATGCAAAGATTCAAATGCGGTATCTCTGTAAATGATAATTAATCGATCGGAATATTTGGAGGCTGCCACGGAAGGAAATATTGAATGAACACATTGACTAGGAAGCAGATAATCGCGGACGCAACCCTTGCAGCTTTGGTAGGAGTAGGGGAAGGTACTCTTGTGAGTTACGCTGAACTTACCAAGGCTATGCATGAATACATCAAAAAGAACAAACTGAGAAAGGCAGATGAAGTCTTGGCTTTGGAGGTTCCCAAATATCATGTCTCCTCAGTTAGGTATTGTTCTTCTTGCGGGAGTTTGATTCCAGGCTCTGCAGCCTATTGTGACGGATGTGGCGAAAAACAATAGCGCGCGGTATGGCAACTGTAAAAGCTATTGTCGGATGCCAAATTCAAGTCACGGTTGCTTTTTCTTTGCGTCAAGTTTCGTCTCTAGTTCTGCTATGCGTTGTTCCAACAGCCTGATCATGTCCATGAGTGGATCTGGCAGCTCGCCGTGTGCTAGGTCTATCTTGGGCAGTCTCCGGCCTTCTCTGGCTATTACTATTCCCGGCACTCCCACAACGGTGCTGTCTGGCGGCACGTCCTTTGTCACAACTGAGTTTGCACCTACCTTCACTCTGTCCCCTACGCTAATGGGTCCTAGGACTTTTGCTCCTGCGCCGATGACGACATCATTTCCTACAGTAGGATGGCGCTTCTCCCCGCGGGAGCCGCCTGTACCGCCGAGAGTGGCATTTTGATACATAGTCACATTATCCCCAACTTTTGCTGTTTCGCCTATGACAACTCCTGCGCCGTGGTCGATGAAAAACTCCTTTCCAATTTCTGCTCCAGGATGAATATCGATCCCGGTGAGTTGTCGACTCATGAGGTTTAGGTAGCGAGGGATATAGGGGAACTTGAGGTTCCAGAAGAAGTGCGCTATTCTATGGAGAAGCATCGCTTGAATTCCAGGATAGTCAAGCACTTCCATAAGTGAACCTGCGGCAGGATCCTTTTTGAAAGCAGCTTCAATATCCGACCCAAGATAACCCATTATTCTATTCAATTCCTCTTTGAGCCGCTTGGGATCTATGGTTCGATCAAGAACTCGGAGTCCTCCTAGGCACTGTATGCATATTCTTCCGTTCTCAGCAGATCCTCCGCATTTGAGGCATATCAACTGGCTAGGGTGCTTTTGTGACGACATCTACTAACATCAACCTACACGTGCGCTTCGTCTTTGTGCAACATCAAGGTTTTCCTATAACGGCGTTATGGGCAAGATCTTCTTAAATTCGCATACTTAAACTATTTGCCCTGGTTGTTCACAGTATTTTTCCTTTGGGGTGGGGGACAAATAGTTCCTATATGTGAAGCGCGCGCTGCGTCATCACCTGATGACAGTTTCGGCGCCTTCAAGGATTTCCAGCATTCTGGTGCCATCCCTTATTGAGGGGCTTGGTTGCCTCCCTTCTCTCACACACTCGACAAAGTGCATGAGTTCACGTTGAAGGGGCATATGCCAATCAACATCTACCTCTTTATTGTTCATGTAGAGTCTCCATCGGTTACTCTCAAAATACGCGAATATGTTATCGTTCACATAAGTGAGAACCCATCTGCGAATCTTCGGACCCAGACAATCAGAAATCACTATGGTCTCAATTTCCCCGAACTTCGCCTCCACCTGACTGAGGTAGAACCCCTCCTTCGATCTTACTATCACACTGTCCGGTTCGCCGAGATTCCACCTTAAGAGGTCCAGGTCATGTATCGCAAGATCCTTCAGCACCCCTGTCTGTCTCGCGACTAACGTCGGCGATCCAGATCTCTGGCAGAAGATTCTTCCAGGGCCCTCAAGTTCACCAATAATAGAGTGAAGTCTGAGGAAGACGGGGTTGAACCTCTCGATGAATCCCACCATCGCGACTTGACCCTTATGTGACTCTGCAGATGTCATCAATCTTCTGGCTTCTTTCACACTTGTTGACATAGGCTTCTCAACCATAACATGTCTGCCAGATTCGAGAGCCTTGATAGCAACTTCCGCGAGGCTCTGTGCCGGCACAACTACGTCCATGGCATCAGAGATGTCCAGAAGCGCATTGAGCGACTCTTGGAAAATCCTTCCTTTGTGGGCCGGGTCATATATCCCAACGACTTCAACTCCAGGGATTTCCTTCCAAGTCTCATAGTGTCTCTTGCCCCAGCTTCCGAACCCCACTAATCCTATCTTGATCTTGCTCACGATACTTCACCCATCATTCTGCTGGAAATGATGAAACGTATTTGATGACGCGGTTGGAAAGTAGCTCATCGTCAGATCCGAATCTGAGCACTCCATCTCCTATAGGCTCGAGGCTACATAGCGAAATGACTGGCCCCCTGACATCTTTAAGATAGGCCTCTTTCTCAGGCAATCTCCTGATGCAAATGACTTTCCCGATGTCCTCTTCTTTGAGCACCAGCGAGGAAAACCCTTCGAAAATCAGGACGTTGACTCTGTCAGCCCAAGAATTGAATTCCTCGAGAACGATCGTTTTCTCGTCTTTTATCATGATTGCTTTTTCCGAATCGGAGACGGTTGAGACTATTCTTGCGCCGGCCTTCCAGTGTCTCCAGGTATCTGTTCCTTCTCTGTCTAGGCTGAATTTCTCTTGGCTAACATGTTTGACTGTCATGACGGACAGACCTTTGCTGGTCAAGGCTTTCACTATTATCTCAACCGCCGTGGTCTTTCCTGAGGCTTTACCTCCGATAACACCAAGAGTAGGTACGATCGGTTTGAACATCTTCAGTCCACCTTCGCCAGTTACGCATTATTTATTGAATTGTCTGAGTGTGATCTTAATGTCGATCTAAGGTCTTTGTGTAGTGGAGTTGGCTTTGGTGGGGCCGAAGGGACTATCATGGCACTGACGGCCATTTTGAACCCTCGACTTCCGCCATGTTTTTTGTCTACGGGTTTCTTCCCGTGCTCCTGAACCTCGTCATTCCTATACAGGTCAGCAAACCCTTACTCAGGTCTCTTCTGGAGCCCTTGGCGGTCGACTCCAACAACTCTTGTTGGTTCGACTGTCGTCATCCCTGACTAGAGTCCGCGAGAATATACTTCATATTCTGCCTACGGCCCCATCTTGGGATAATCGACCCCAACAAGAAGACCGTGACAAGTTTAATTAAACTTTGCCGGAGTCGATCAGGGCTCGATGCAGGTGTATTAGGAAAGACTTATTGCAACGACACAGTCAATAGTGGCGAAAAAGGGTCCGACAAATGATCAGGCTTGGGTGCACTGCGCAAGACAAAGATTCTATCTCTAGGATGGACCTTTTCTTCAATCCGAGGTCCGTCGCAATAGTGGGTGCCTCCAAGCATCTTAACAAAGCCGGCAATGTGATTTTCACAAACTTCGCAGAGAACAAACGCCGAGGCATATTCAAGGGGGAACTATACCCGATAAACCCGAGTGAAGACAGCGTCTTAGGGTACAAGTGCTATCCGAACTTGAAGAAAGTTCCGAGTGATGTGGAGTCGGTGGTCATAGTTGTCCCAAGCAAATTTGTTCCAGAAGTAATGCGCGACGCAGGAGAGAAAGGCGTGTGCGTGGCAGTCATCATTTCAGCCGGTTTCGGAGAAATAGGAAATCATCAACTTGAAGATGCAGTCAAACAGATAGCCAGCAAGAAAGGAATACGGCTGCTGGGACCTAACTGCTTGGGGGTCTTCGATTCATACACTGGCGTCGACATGCTGTTTCTACCGGAGACCAAAGTCCTAAGCACAGGAGACGTGATGGTTGCAACTCCACGACCTATGCAGGGGTCGATAGCTATGGTTAGTCAGAGTGGGGCCTTCGGGGCAGCTGCGCTAGACTATCTGACGGGAAGACAGCTGGGGATAAGCAAGTTCGTCAGCTTCGGAAACAAGGCTGACGTTTGCGAGTCAGAAATGCTCCATTACCTCGGGCAGGATCCGAAGACAAGAGTAGTTTTGCTCTATGTAGAGAGTATCGACAAAGGCAGAAGATTCATGGATGTCGCCAAGGAAGTGACCAAGAATAAACCCATAGTAGCCCTCAAGTCAGGCAGAACCCAAGCTGGAGCTAGGGCAGCAGCATCACACACTGGTGCCTTGAGCGGAACAAGCGCAATATACGACGCGGCCTTTTCCCAGGTTGGAGTTGTACGATCCTCAAACATGCAGGAGTTTTTCAACATAGGCAAAGCCCTTTCGTTCCAGCCGCCAGCCAAGGGCAAGAACATAGCAATCATTACTGATGCAGGAGGTCCCGGAGTCATGGCTGCAGATGAGTGCGAGTCTCGAGGGATAAATGTCAAAATATTATCAGACAAAACCGCCAGCAGGCTCGAAGAGCTGAGGGATAAAGGCTTGATCATGCAGTTTGCACAAGTGAAGAATCCAATTGACCTTACAGGCTCAGCTACATCTGAGATGTTTGAGAGTGTGATGAAGATAATCGTTGAAGATGAGGAGATACATGGGGTAATAGTCATCGGAATACATCACCTCCCAGCTATCCAGGAGGATTTTGTGGACAGGACCTGTAAAATAGCTAGTGAAACTACAAAACCTGTTGTTGCATGTGACATAGGTGAGACTGAAATGGCCCTACACATACGATCTCGTTTTGAGAAACTTGGGGTTCCAGCATACTCCGCGCCTGAGGACACTGCTCAAGCAATGACCGCACTGGTCTCATACGGTGAATATCTTCAAAGAAACAACTGCTTCGACGATTATCTGGAGAAGTTCCTAGCTGGACTGGGAAAAGGACCGGTATTGCCTAGCTAGCAGGAAATTTCTAGGTTTTCCTGTATACTGTATCGTTTTCCCTGACTTTACCCCTGACCTTCAGGGCGAATGATTGTCCTGGTTTTGCCTCGTCGACAGGTGAATGTTCCATCTCCATCGACTCGACCTTCTGTTCAAGAGTTGTTGTTGAACCCTTAATCACTATTGTATCTCCGACTTTGAGTGGGGCTTTCAACTGAATGACCGCAACCTCTATCTTTGAAAAGTAGTGGGTGATCCTTCCCACTTCGAGCAGACTTTCCAAAATTCATTACCTAATACTATCTCATCACAGTCAAATCTAACGCTTTCGCTCGCGTGCGAAGTCTACGCTTATTGTTCAAATCAGGTCAGGGAAAGATCATGCGCCACTCTTTTATGGCACCTATCGCGAATCTGGAAGTGCTCTCAATAACATCACTTCATAATTTGGATCAGGTCGTGAATCATGTCTGCATTACGTCAGAACGAGACGCTGGTCTTGTCAGCACTTAAGAAGCTTGGCAGGAGGGCCACAATTCTCGAGATAGCCGAGAGGACCGGTCTCCAAGATACTGCCATTATGCGCGCTACTCTTGCTCTTTCAGAAAGCGGCTTGGCCAGAGTCCACGAGAAACAAATCCTTCTGGCCAGACTTAACCAAGAGGGTACTTCTTACGCTCAGCTAGGTCTCCCCGAATCCAGATTGGCCAGGGCGGTGCTCTCAACGGGTGGCGAAGTCAGCGTTGATGAGGCCATGGCAAAAGCCCACCTTGGAAAGGACGCCATACCTATGGTTCTGGGCTGGATCAGAAGGAAGAATCTGGCTACAATTCAGAAACGAGAAGGCATCATCTATATTCAAACCAGTAGTTCCGTCCAGCCTGATCCTGATGAAGAGGTGCTCCGGCTCATCTATGAGAAAGGTGAGGCGAAGGTCCAAGATCTCGATCCTCAGCAGAGGGAGACTATCTCAAGGCTCAAGAGTAGGAACCTTCTGGATACTGTTCAGAAAGTGGATCGAGAGGTAGAACTGACATCGGGAGGTCTTTCGCTAGACGGACTCGAGGCTAGGACTGGCCTTGTTACCGCCTTAACGTCAGAAATGATAACAAGTGGAGAATGGAAGAATCTCGAACTAAGAGAGTATGACGTTACAGCCTCTCCGCCAGCGGTCTACCCTGGTAAGAAGAACGCCTACATGGAATTCATGGAGGAGGCAAGGCGGATCCTTCTCTCTATGGGATTCACCGAACATGAGGGTCCTCTTGTTGAGATGGAGTTCTGGAACTTCGATGTCCTTTTCCAGGCTCAAGACCATCCAGCCAGAGAAATACACGACAGCTACATCCTGAAGGAGCCCAAAGTAGGAGATCTAGACTCAACGGACCTCGTGGAGAGAGTGAGGAAAACTCACGAGAATGGTTGGAGGACCGGTTCTACTGGATGGGGGTATAGTTGGAACAGAAAGATTGCTGAGAGACTGATGCTGAGAACTCAGACCACGGCTGTCTCAATGAGGTACCTAGCTTCACACAAAGACCCGCCAGTAAAGATGTTCTGTCTCTCAAAGGTGTTCAGGCCCGACGTTCTCGATGCAAAACACTCGATGGAATTTGTACAGCTTGAAGGCATAGTCGGTGACAAAGGGATAAACCTACGCCACCTGCTAGGTTTTCTAGAGAATTTCGCTTCTACTATGAAGCTTGGCGAAGTAAGATTCAAGCCAGGATATTTCCCGTTCACTGAGCCAAGCGTTGAGTCATTCATTAAACACCCGACTCTCGGATGGATTGAGTTCGTTGGTGCCGGGATGTTCCGGCCAGAAGTACTCAAACCTCTCGACATCGATTTTCCAGTAATAGCTTGGGGTATGGGTTTTGATAGACTCGCCATGATTGCCCTCGGCATCGATGACATAAGAGAGCTTCACTCGAAAAGATTGGACTGGCTCAGAGAGAAACCGATTAGGTGGTGAGAATACGCCAACTGTTAGAGTAGGGTATAATGATCTTTGCAGACTTGTAAGAAGGGAAATTCCACTAGAACAGCTACAAGACGAGCTCTTCCTAATGAAATGCGAGGTGGAGAGTGTTGCTGGAGACGAACTCTTCATTGAGGTCACTTCCGACAGGCCGGATATGTTGTGTGCGGAGGGAATCGCTCGAGAGCTAAGGGGCATAATCGGTTTAGAGACGGGTCTCGTAAGTTACAAGGTGCGTAGGGGGGATCTTGCCGTCAAGGTTGAGAAGTCCGTAAGTGATGTCAGACCATACATTGCAGGGGCTCTCGTGAGGAACCTGAGGTTCACCGATGACTTCGTCAAGCAGATAATGCAGCTCCAGGAGAAGCTTCACCTCACATATTGCAGAAATAGAACGAAAGTCTCAGTCGGCATTCACGATGCAGAGAAGGTAACCCACGAACTCACCTACGCTGGTGTTGAGCCGAACGATATTCGTTTCACCCCACTAGGTGAAGAGAGAGAGATGAATGGCAATGAAGTACTGGAGTGCACTGCCAAAGGTAGAGAGTATGGTTGGATAATCAAGGATTGTCCGAGATATCCAATGCTCTATGACTCTGAAAAGAAAGTCCTCTCTATGCCGCCTATCTTGAACGGTATAGTTACTCAGGTGACTCCGGAGACCTCGGATCTAGTCTTGGACGTGACGGGGACGGACATGAAGCTGGTCAACTTCGTCAATAACATACTAGTTTCGAGTTTGGCTGAACGAGGTGGAACGGTAGAGGCGGCAAGAATAATCTATAGTGATAAAACAATACACACCCCTGATCTCAGACCGTTCTCAAAGCAGTTGAGCCTCCAATTCGTCAATGATACTTTGGGTCTAGATCTTCAGGTTCGTGAAGTTGCAGCGCTCTTGAAACGAATGAGATATGGTGTGAAATCAGTCACAAAGAATCGTTTGACAGCTATTGTCCCAGCATATAGAGTTGACATAATGCATACGATCGATCTAGTTGAGGATCTCGCAATCGCCTACGGTTACAACAAGCTACTACCTACGATGCCCTTGACAGCAACGGTAGGGTCTGAAAGGGAAATCACGAAGCTGACCAGAAAGATACGTGATTTGATGGTCGGTCTTGGTTTCATTGAAGTCTTGAACTATACCATGACTGGCAGGCAGGTGGTCTTTGAGAAGATGAATATGCCAGTCGGGGGAGAGGTGGAAGTGGCCAATCCGCTTAGTTCGGAATTCGCTGTTCTAAGAAGTTGGTTAATGCCAGGCTTGCTCAATTTCCTAAGCTCAAACAAGCACGTTTCTTACCCCCAAAGGATCTTCGAATGTGGCGATGTTGTCGTAATAGATGAAACCATGCAGACAAAGACCCTGGCCAAGAGAAGGGTCGGAGCAGTAGCCTGCGATCATACAGTAAGCTATGAAGACATCCAAGCCACCATGTACAGTCTACTCAGAAATGCTGGGAGCAACTTCTGGCAGCTTCAGAAGACTGAACATCCATCTTTTATCAAAGGGCGTGTTGCTGCAATTGCGGTGATGAACAAGGAAGTTGGGATTATTGGTGAGATACATCCGCAGATACTGGAGAACTACAACATTGAGAATCCAGTCGCCGCTTTCGAGCTAGATCTGGAATCAACTTTCGGAAAGTAACCTGCATGTATATCTAATGCCTTCGCCAATATGGAAACCTACTCCTAACATTTGAGAACTTTCTGCCCTAAAGAAAAACGTAATATTGGTGTCTCTGTTGCAACGCATATTCGTAAAGACAATAGGGTTCGTAAGAAACGAACTCACCGAAGACGAAGTGAGAGACCGGAATTGTGATTCCGATGTAGTGATCTACAAGGAGTACGAAGCTGGTCTTGAGGGAATTGAAGATTTCTCGCATCTAAACATCATCTTTTGGATGGACAGAATCAGAAGAAGTGAGAGGAAGCTTCTGAAGGCGCGACCTAGAGGCCATCAAGACATGCCGATGCTAGGTATCTTCGCAACAAGATCTCCACACCGGCCCAACCCGATTGGGCTAACTCTTGTGAAGCTAGTTGAAAGAAAAGGCAACATCCTCAGAGTTAACGGATTGGATGCCCTTAATGACACCCCCATCTTAGACCTGAAGCCCTACGATAAATGGGATAGCGAGGAGCACATGAAGGTTCCGCGATGGTGGATGATGCTTGAGAGAGAAAGGACCTCCAGATAATATAAATAACAGTTGCAATAATCTGATGCCCCACTTTCACAGTATCACTCGGAATACCGTACGAGTCTAGGTGACTAAGGCTGGATAAGACTGAGAAAATCTGGATGGACGGAAGCTTCGTTGATTGGGACGATGCCAAAATACACGTCTTGACACATGCATTCCATTACGCAACCGCAGTCTTCGAGGGAATAAGATGCTACAATACGGACAGAGGGCCTGCAGTCTTCAGACTTAAGGATCATATTAGAAGGTTATCCGACAGCGCAAAGATCCACACAATGAAGATGCCCTACACAAATGATGAACTGATCAAAGCAGTCAAAGACACGGTCAAGATCAACAAGATAAGAGAATGCTACATAAGGCCAATTGTCTACTACGGGTACGGCGAGATGGGTCTGAACCCGGGCAAGAATCCCGTGAGAGCTGCAATAGCCGTCTGGCCTTGGGGAACTTACCTAGGGGAAGAAGGTCTAAAGAGGGGAGTTAGATGCAAGATCTCCTCATGGATACGCATCGACACAAGGATACTTCCATCACTAGCGAAGTCTACTGCAAACTATCTTAACTCTGTCTTTGCAAAGCTGGAAGCACTCAACTGCGGATATGATGAAGCGATTCTGTTGAATATTAACGGCCATATTGCGGAAGGCCCAGGTGAAAACATCCTAACAGTCAGAGATGGCACCCTGATCACGCCTCCTAGGAGCGCCAGCGCACTACACGGATTCACGATGGATTCTGTCATGGAATTTGCCAGAGACCTATCTATCCCCGCTGTGGAGCGAGAGATAATCCGCGATGAACTCTTCTTGGCCGATGAAGCGTTCTTCACAGGAACCGCTGCAGAGCTCACTCCGATCAGAGAAGTTGACGGACGCGCAATAGGCTCTGGCTCTATAGGCCCAATAACTAAGAAGTTGCAGGACAAGTTCTTCCAAGTCGTAAGGGGAAAGGATCCAAAGTACGAGAAGTGGCTCGATTTCGTCGAGTGAGTGCGAGCTACTCTACGTAGATGGCGGGCCTAATAGGCTTGGCTAGACCAGCCCGGCCCGCAGGGTCAAATCTCAATTCATCATCTTCGCCGTAGACTTTGATCTCCGCTTTTAGCTCCTTTGAAAGGAATTCTCGTGAACTCTGCAGGGCTTCCAATTCTTCTATGACCCCTGCTTCAAGGAGTCTTCCACGTGTCTCGGTCGACATCTCCGAAACCTCTTTCGATACCTTCTCAATATACTTGGCAACATTCTTGAGATTGTTCTTCATCTTTGGATCTGAAGCGAACCCTTTCATCAAAGTCCTGGTCTGTTCAGATCCTGTCTCTCTTTCCTTTACGAGTCTCAGAAATACTTGCCATTTCCAGTCTGACGCAGTGTACAGTATTATCTGTTTTGGGATTTTCTCGGTAACTTGAATGATATCATTTACGTCCTCAATGGTTTTCCTGATCTCTTCTTCAACAATCTCGGCCTTTGCGAACTTCTTGAATTCCTCCGGTTTTGGCCATTGTGCCTTGGATACAAACCCGCCCTTTCCAAGGCTTTCCCATATTTCTTCGGAAAGATGAGGTGCGAAAGGCGCCATGAGTCTAACCCAGGCGTCGAGAAGCGAAAGTGCAACCTTTCTGTTGGCAGTGCGTCTTCTCCTGACGTACCATCTGAAGTCATTCGAGATCTGATAGATCGTATTTTCGGCAGCAGCACGAGTCCTAAGCCTTCTCATATTCTCAGTGATGTCTAGGATTCTCTGGTGCATCCTACTGGTCAGCCAATCTTCAAGGTGGCCTAGGCCATCGCCATTAGTGGCAGTTATCTCCTTGGCTAGATTCATGAATGATTCGAGTCTGATACTAACGTCTCTAAGATTCTCTACCCTCCAGTCAGGATCGTCCATATCGTCGGCGCCTAGGAGCAGGGCACACCTGGTTACATCGGCACCGTGTTCTTCTATTGCCCGTCTGAGGGTTACTATGTTCCCTTTAGACTTAGACATCTTCTGCCCTTCCATCATGAGCATCCCATTCACTCCGATGCCTCTCGGCCAATGTTCCTCCTTGAACAATGCTGCATGTTGGAACAGAAAGAATGTCAGATGATTTGGGAGCAGTTCTTTGGCAGATACTCTAAGGTCAACTGGGTACCAGTAGAGGAATTCCTCACGCATTGTTCCCAGTATTTCTGGTTTGATACCTGACTTCTTTGAAGCAGTCTTTTCAGTTCCAATTCCAAGGAATACATAATCAAAGACTTCGTCAGTCAGTTGCTCTGGTAAGAGGCCACGCTCTCGAATAACCGCATTTATAGTGTAGAAGGCCATGTAAACAGTGGAATCGCTGAGGGTCTCCACGATCCATTCTGGGCTCCAGGGAAGAGGCGTGCCCAAACCTGTCTTTCTGGCACATGGCCAATCCCTGTACCAGTCTATGACGTCCAAGAACCATTGTCTTGCTGTTTCCGGATAGACGTTCGCTCTAGAAAGCAGCAACTTGGTTCTCTGTTTCCAAGAATCGTCTGAGTACCGTAGAAACCATTGGCCCTCAAGGGTTTTGACCCTACACAGGGTTGTGCATCGACATACTACTGGCTGAGGCAGATCCAACATTGAATCAACGATCTTGGACAGTTTGAAATCTCGGATTATTGTGTCTTTGGCATCACGGACTTTCATCCCAGCATACTCGCCGCAGTTTGCTTTGAGAATCCCTGTATGGAACTCTTTTTTGTAGACTATTTTGGTCGCTTCTTCACATTTGGGATCGTTTTGATCTTTGACTCCGATTTGGTCGACAATCTCTATAGCAGGGAACTCGCCGTGACCTTCTAGGGAGATGATTCCGACGGGTTTTATTTCTTCTAGTTGTTGGATTGAGACTCCAAATCTCTCAGCCAATTCTGGTTTTGCTTTTAGGTCTCTCAGAGCTATCCAGTCAAATGGCGCGTGCGCCGGAACACTATAAACGACTCCGCTGGCACTGTTTGGGTCCACGAACCAGCCGGGGAGTATGGGCAGAGCTCTATTAGCTACTAAGTCTTTGCAGCTTCTGCCTATTAGTTCGCTTCCTTTCAGGCTTCGCAGAATCTCAACGCTTCTGAGCTGCTCCCTGAGCTTATCAGAAGCCTGCCGACTGATTATCCATACTTCTTCATCGACCTTTGCATGGACATAATCTGCTTCTGGGCTGATCCACAGGTTTGTCACTCCGAAGATCGTCTCAGGCCTGAGTGTGGCTGCCACAAGGAAAGCATCGTCGAAGCGAAATTTCATCAACACATATTCTTCAGGTGAGACGCCTTCACCTTCGAGTCTGTCATGGTCACCTGTAGGGCTCTCACAGTGTGGGCACCATACAACGGGGTGGGTGCCCATGATGACATAGTTTCTCTCGCGGAGCTTGTTGTATTGCCACTCCACGTATCTGCTGAAGTTCGGCTCAAGTGAGGTTGTGTGGAATTCCCTCCTCCAATCTATCGAGAACCCTGTCCTTTTCACAGTTTCCATGTTCTGCTCAGTATAGTACTTGGCTATGTACGTCGGATCGACAAACTTCCTAAGGTCATCTTCAGAGACGCCGTCTATTTCTCTGAACTCCCTTATCATCGCGGGGTCTCCATTCTTGACTCTCTCAGAGGCTCCAGCTATGGTCTCTCCGGTCCAGTGCCAAGCCCATGGAAACAGCACATTGTATTGCTGCATTCTCATGAATCTGGCGTATGCATCAACCTTCGTCGCAGTAAATCCGTGTCCAACGTGGAGTGGGCCGTTCATATATGCGAAGGGAAAAGTCACGAAAGCCTTCCGTGTTTTCGGATCCGGGTTAGCATCGAAGACCTTGGCTTCACTCCATCTCTTCTGCCATTTCTTCTCAATCTGGCCCCAGTCTATGCGTTGATGGATCATTTCTTCTTCAACTGCGTGGAAACAAATTTCGGAGCCAGACGAGTCAGCTTCTGGAGCTTCTCTTTCTCTCTGCCCCCGCCCTGACCGAAATAGTCTTTTCCGCCTCCCCCGCCCCCAACAATGCTCGCAAGTTCTGTTGCTAGCTTTCCGGCATTAATGCCGGCCTTTATGGCATCCTTGCCGGCGAATACGAAGATCCTGATGGTTTCTTTGAGAAGCAGCAGAATTGCGACTGACAAGGGTTTTGCGTCTACGATTTTGCTTCCGAGCATTATCATCTCCTCTTCATCCACGTCTTCCTTCTGGTACAGGACGAGCTTGGTTTTGCCAATTCTCTTGGCATTAGCAATGGCAGCTTCAGCTTCTCTGGTCGTGACTTCTTCTCTGAGACGGGTTAGCTTCTTGCTCAGAGTTCCCAAGTCGTTTGTGAGCGTCGAAGCGGTGCGTGATATGTTTTCAATTGATGTGTTCAAGATCTTAGCGGTCTCCGAAAGCTGGTTCTCCCTTTCTTGTATCTTCTTAAGGGCAGCTGGGCCGGAGGCGAAGATCAATCTCTCAACTCCATCTTGTATTCTCTCTGTTCTTAAGATCTTGATTATGCCTATCTCCCCAGTTGATTTTACATGTGTGCCACCACACGCCTCGACATCCCAGTCGACTATCCTAACAAGGCGTATTTCTGTTCCTGGGACCGCTCCGCCTTGGTATAGTCTGTATCCATACTTTCTTTCCGCTTCACCGCGGGGCATCCAGATTGTCTCAACAGGTAGATTTCTTGTGACTGTCTCACACGCCAGTTGCTCGATTGATGTGATCTCTGCTGGCTCAAGATGCTTGTAATGCGAAATGTCTAGACGACTTGTCTCAACGTCCTTAGCTGCCCCCGCCTGCCAGGCGTGTTCGCCAAGAATCCTCCTTGCCGATCCGATCAGTATGTGTGTTGAGGTATGATGCCTCATTAGGCTAGAACGTCTGTTCCAATCTACAATTCCGTGAATCACTGAGCCAACCGCAGGTGCTTTACCATCGATGGTGTGTGTAACGATCTCGCCGACAGATTGTACATCAACTACCCTTGTGTGATCTCCGTCAAAAACGATGGTTCCTGAATCGGCAAGTTGGCCTCCGCCTTCAGAGAAGAAGCATGTTTGATCAAGTACTACGTGCTTTCCGTCAATAACCGCAAGGACTTTGGCGTCGAATTCTTTGAGGTATGGGTCTTGGTAGTAGAGCTTCTTGGTTTCTGGATATGTCGACACATTCTCCTTAAGCGATTGTGTTTCAGAAGCTCCTTCAGGTTGTTTGGCGGTCAGATGTCGTTGGGCAACTTTTCCGAAGAAATCGTCTGGCAATGGTACTGATATTGACTCGGCCTCTGCGAACTCCTTCACCATCTCGGGAACGAGGCCGTGTGAATCATATAGCTCGATAAGAGTTTCTTGAGGAATCTCTTTGAGCCCGGTTTTCTTGATGCCTTGCGATATTCTTCTTACGAGTTCGCCTCCTTTTGCTAGCGTCTTGACATATTTGTCCTGTTCTACTGTGAGTTCCTCGATTATTTCGTCCCTCATGAGCTTCAGGTTTGGGAAGCTGTTAGACCAGTAGGCTATCTGTCTGTCAAGTATGTTGAGGAAGGACTCTTCTATTCCTAGTGCTCTCAAGATCCGGTAGCTTCGACGTGCGAGTAGTCTGGCGAGATAGCCTTCCTGCATGTTTGAGGGTACGATGCCTTCAGAAAGGAGGAAACACAAGGCCTTTGTATGATCCAGTACTGCGCAGACATCTTGGAAGTAGGATATCGGTCTTTTGACCTCATCTGCAGTGACGCCGAATCTCCTCATTGTTTCGGTCATGATTTCGTCACTGGATTCTTGGCTGGATCTTGACAGGATGGCTGCAATGATGTCCGTGAGCATTCTGTTGTCCGTCTTGAGTCCTGCAAGGTTCGAAACTTCGTCGAGTAGAGTGCCATACGTTGCGTGAAAGCCCGTGGGTGAACCTTGTGAGAGCCAGGTCCATCTCTCTATTCCGTAACCTGTATCGACTGTCCTATTTGGCATCGCGACAAGTTGCTCGCCAACGTACTTGTACGTCATGAAAACAAGAGTCGAAATTTCAAGTCCGGCAACGCATGCTTCAACATCCGGGCCAGCGTTGCCTCCTCCTGACCAGAAGTCCTCCTTGTAGCTCACCTCCTCTGATTTCACACCTAGCTCTCTGGTTAGCAGTTCGTGGTGAAATCTCACTGTTTCGTCTTTCCAATAGATCTCTTTGCCTGGTTGGTTGAATGCATGTGCTCCGCCCATTTCGAAGATTGTCATGTGTCTTCCGAATGTCCG
>Ga0315289_10005605_pt1 | contig 18516 bp, 26 predicted proteins | sample YL17G11_40_MG_FD_203452 | JGI IMG/M metagenome (GOLD analysis project Ga0315289, IMG submission 203452) | Sediment microbial communities from Yellowstone Lake, YNP, Wyoming, USA - YL17G11_40 | ecosystem: Environmental > Aquatic > Freshwater > Lake > Sediment | place: USA: Wyoming | collected...
TACCACCTGACCCCCCTCCCCACGCACCCTATGGGGGTCACCCTTTGATCCACACAAAACCACGCCTGCCTGCTCGAAATTGATCGCATAATCCATGAACCCATCGGTTTTGGTCTTAATGCATGGGGTTTTTGACCCCCCATCGAATAACTGGGGTAAAAGCCCAGTGAATTACTGGTCCCTTGCAGGTCTCAATTGTAAGTCACGTTCTGCACATGACTTAAGTGCATCTCATTGAGGTGTCCATTTTCATCTAGAAGCACCCTTGTATTAACGCCTTACAGTGTCGCAATTTCGGCTAAACGGGTGCGTTGTAAGTCCTGCAATTAACGAAGATTAAAATTGTTTTGTGCAAGCCGGATTTTTTGAGAAAAATTGGACCCGCGCCGCCGATAATACGTTAGGGGACCTTGAGGTCCCGGACGCAAACCAAATTCAGATGGAGACCTGGTAATGATGAGTCAAGGTTGCTCGATCTCGAAATGCGGAGTCCCAATTTGGGGACCCGTTCGTGAGAATCTCGAGATGGCCCAAATTCACACGCTAGCAGCACTAGAAGCACATATCAAGTACTGCTTGCGTTGCCAGGCAATGGGCGAAGTTTTAAGTTACCCAGAAGTCGCAGTGCATCACGAAGAGAATGACAATTAGGAGACCCCATGGACATCAGAGAACAAGTTATTGAACGTATCCGCAAGATCATGGCACGGACTGAAACGAAGTCCGGTTCGACAGAGGCTGAGATCGAGCAGGCATTCGCTTTCGCTCGCAAGTTGATGGACGACCACAACATCAACGAGTACGAAGTTCACAATGGAAACGATCCGATGTCGGATTTTCAACGCACCATTGTGAACGAAGAAGTTTATGCACGCTCCGGCAAGATGGACCCCAGCAGCCGATTACTGCTGTTGGCTGTATCGATGGTGTGCGATGTTAAGAACTACCGGTCATTAGAGTACCGAAAGAACAAGCGTGGCAACGACAGCATGATGAGTATCTCGCATTATGTGGGTGCCACTCACGATGTGCAACTTGCAATCGCTCTGTTTCGGCAGCTTGTCGTGACTATGTGGTCAATGTCACAGATCCGTATGAACCAGAAGCATTGGACACCGGAGCGATTGTCATATTGCTACGGATTCGCCCAGCGACTGGTCCAGCGCGCGAAAGAGTTCAGGGATGCCCCTTCCGTAACCGGTGGAACGGCCATCGTGATCCGGAAGTCGGAGAAAATTGAAGCTTGGCTGGATGAGAACGTCGGTCGCTTCAAGTCGAGCAAGATCACGAAACGCTCCGTTGATTCTGCAGCCTATGGCAGGGGATCCGAGGATGCCGACAGTGTCTCGTTGCATGAGCGACCGCAAATTGCGAGCAACCAGAGGCTTCTGAAGTAATGTACCTCACTCCAGAAAGCAAGTGGTGGGTCCTAACGTTCAGAGCCAACGAGCGTGCCTGGACTTACGGACGCTACCACAAGGTCTTGACCGACGATCAGATCGTCGGTCGCTTTCTGGATGTATTCCCAGAAAAGTTGTATCTGGAACAGACTTATGAAGTGTACCGCTATCGTAAGTGGTACAATAAAGGAATGTTAGATGGGAGTGGCCATCCACCGGAAAGTGCGTCGTATCGTTACGACCGACGGCAGGTGGGCATTTACCGTCTAATTTGTCGGTGCACCCCACGTGGAAAACCTCTACTGTGGGAACCGAGATGGGAGATAGTCATGAACGTACGTAAGGTATCCGCAAAGACAGACAAGGGTGAGACCAAGGCCGTGGACGCCAAGAAGGCGACCCGCAAGGAGACTCAGAAGGCTGAGAAGGCGACGATGCGTCTGCAGGATTTCTGCATCGAGCTGATGAAGCGGAATGCGAAGCAACATCTCACCGACACGCAACTCGCGTCTGAGGTGAGAGCTCAGTATCCTGGGAAGCGACGTTGGGAGGACAAGGAGGTCGCTCCCCTGACCTTCCATGCCTACCGCGTGGCCTACAACAAGGGTGCGCTCACGGGTGGTGAGGTCCCTGCGACCCTGTCGCATCGCTACGGAGAGGATGGGCAGGTCGACGACCCTACAAGGGGTCCAAAGCTCGGGACCAAGCGCGGGTCGAACGACGAAGGCGAGACCAAGAAGTCCAGAGGCGCATCGACCAGGCGGAGCAAAGAGGACTAGGACCCTGTTGGTTGTGTAGGGGTGAGGGATCCTGGACATTCGGGGTCCGGGATCCCGATACCCTTCTATTCAGAGATGTGGTCCTATGCGCGAAGTGTGCCGCTAAGTGCGAGAAGACTGGCTGTCCAGGTTGTGGGGACATGGTCGGATATACACCCATGGATTGGTATTTGTCCCAGAAATGCGGCGCGTGCCGTAGGAGTAAGTAATGGAATTTCTTACTGAGACTGAAGACCTCGAAATGGAATTTCTAGCGAGTCTCCCTGTCAGTACAGATTTTCTTGCACCTGCCTACTTGCTTGCACGAGACTTTCACCTTCTTGATCACGGTGGTATGCCATGCCTCAGGAAGGTGGAAGCTCTCGTGCAGCGTTTACGAAAGAAAGGCTACGCTGTCTGGAGTGCACCAGATCCGAATCACGGTCGAGTGGTGTACATTACACATGCAGGCTGGAAGTATGCCCAATACTCGGCTCAGGCTTACTGGGATAAAACGTATGGAGACCGCAAGATATGAGACACATTATTAGTGCAATGCTAGGTTTCGCAGCTGGTCTAACTGCATCTCTTCTCATTTGGGGTTCTTGGCGACATGCAATAGCTGGACTGATCGCAGTCGGTCTATTGTGCGCAGCTGAGAAGATCAGTGCCCATGAATAGCGTCAGTCAATCGCTGATGGCGGGGCGGCGGGGCGCGGGGGGCGGCGGGGCGGCGGGGGCGGGGCGGCGGGGGGCGGCGGGGGCGGGGCGGCGGGGGGCGGCGGGGGCGGGGCGGCGGGGGGCGGCGGAGTTCGAGTGTAAGGCGTTAAGTCCCGTCGGCAACGAGGCTTAGCGAAAAAACGTTTTTTTACGCGCCTGACGGGTCGGCTCAGCCGACAATACCTCGGCCTGGTTTGCGGCTGGGGGCGGCGGAGTAAAAGGGTCTCCGATCCGCCGCCCCCAAAGCAAACCGCCCACCTGCGAATGGTGGTGTACAAATGAGAGTGAATGAGCCGCAAATTTAGACGACTGTTCGCTTATCAACGCTCAGTACTCCGCTGGGCCGCACCTCTCGAGAGTATAGCACTTTTCCTTCAAATGCGATTAGGCAAGACATTAATCGCAATTCGCTGGGCAAATTCAAAGTCGGATACCGGCAAACTAGTAGTGGCACCTGCAAGTGTACTGCCGGTATGGAAACGAGAGTTAGAAGAAGAAGGATATCCGAGTACTCTATTACTCGGAACTCAGAAACAAAGACTTGAATTACTCAAGGCTGGTCAGGCAGCTGGACATGTCTGGTTCCTGATAAATTGGGAGGGACTGCTACTTCGGGGTGTCGGTGGACGACATTGGGTCGCTGGCAATGTCTGTCAGGTGTCTTGGCAAACGGTCATCCTTGACGAGAGCACTCGTATCAAGAATCCGAGAGCACGCATCAGCAAATTCTCCACCGAACTGCTTTCTCTCGCTTCCTACAAAGCGATTCTCAGTGGTCTGCCGAATCCTGAAAGTGACCTGGAATTCTACCAGCAGATGTCATTCCTACACTCCCACTGGATGGGCTGCAAGAATTTCTGGGTATGGAGAGATCGACATTTCGTCCTTGACTACTACACCTGGACCATGCGACCGGCATCTCGTCTCCTAATGCATGACTTGTTCAAAAAGCAGGCCTACCGTTTGACACGACGGCAGGCTGGACTCGTAAATAAGAAAGTCTGGCAAGAACGCTACGTAGAGTTACCACCAGCCGTTCGAGCTAGCTACCGAAAGGCAGAACGCGATTGGATACTCGGTGAGGATCCGACGAAGTTCGCAATCGTGAGACATACGTGGCTGTCCCGAATTGCGGGAGGTGCCTTGCCGAATTTCGAGCACAATGCCAAGTCGGCTGAATTGATGAACCTGCTCCTGACAGATCTACGGGACCAACAAACGGTCGTCTGGTTCCGATATCTGAAGGAAATGGATCAGGTAGCTAAATTGCTCAAGAGCCATGGCATTAGTTTTAGGAAGATGAATGGTGCTACACCTTTGCATGTACGTGAGTCGTACGGTGAGGACTTCGAGATAGGTGAGTTTCATGTCTTCCTGGTCCAAGCAAAGGTCGGTGCCTTCGGCTTGGATATGTCGGCTGCTAGTACTTCCGTGTACTACAGTTTCGAATGGTCCGGTCAAGTTTGGGGTCAAAGTCAAGACCGCATCATACATCCCCAGAAAAAGGAGCCACTTCACTACATTGCATTGCTCGCTAAGGACACTATCGATGAAGACACATACGACATCCTCAAGGGAAAGGGTGTCAGAAGTCTCTCATTTCTCGAGAATGTGGTCGCGAGATTGCAAGCGAGGTACAAACGAAAATGAAGATAAGAAAGCGAATTGAATCCTCAGACCACCAAGTCAGTGCCAGTTCAGCACCCGTTCAAGAACTGTACTTGGTCGGTGAAGTGTACATGCAGAAATTGCAAAGTGGTGAAGTTTGGAATTGTAAAATCCACGGTGATATCTGTGGTCACTATGTATGGCCAATGGATGTAGGATCCGCGATAGGACGTTTACAGTCCATTAAGAAGGACTCTCCTCGTAGCATCATGTTTAAGTTAGTCCCCATCTTCAACCCAAAGGAATGCAAACCATGTCAAAAGAAGAACAAGTCCTAGAGTTGGCGAGCAATGGTGGTTTCGCACTGAAGACCATCGCACATTTCACTCACCTACCATACAAGGAGGTCTGCCGAATCATTTACCAATCGGATGTACGCTTGTCCGATTGGAGGATGGCACGCAGCCCATGGGCACGTGCGCAGGTGCAGTCGATCATCGGAAGATTGAAAGCTGCGTATGGTTGAGAAAAAGGAGCACTCGGATGACCTGCGTATCAATCGATCCTGGAATTGAAACTGGATGGGCTGCGTGGGACACCCACAAACCTACATGGAAATTGGTCAATGTAGGAATACTGTCTCCTGCAGGAACCGCCTGGGATACGCGATTGAGAAATCTTTGCATGCTATTCAAGGCCTATGTGATTGAACCCTATGCACCTACGAAGGCAATAATCGAGATGGGTCAATTCTTCGAAAGTGAGGGAGGTCAATTGTGTGCTCGTCGAGGTGACTTGGCGAAGTTGCTTCTCGCGACGGGTGCTCTCTACGGCATGCTGCGTACGCATTGCAACACCGGAATTGTATTGGTCAAACCCAGTCAGTGGAAAGGACAATTGCCGAAGAAGATAGTTGAGCAAAGAATTCGTAGGATCCTAGGCTCAAAACTTTGTGAGCAATTAGATATTCAATCCCATGCTTGGGATGCTGTGGGAGTAGGACTATGGGCGCAAAACCGTTTATGACCATCAATAGCATGCATGGGGATCGAACAAGTTTGATCGAGATGCATAAGTTGTGGTCGGATTGCCACGAATGCAAACTCGGTACGACAGCCACATGCCACGTGCTGGGAAGAGGAGAGTTTCCTTGCGAGGTCATCTTCATCGGCGAGGGTCCAGGTCAAAGTGAAGATGCAACCGGTTACCCTTTCGTCGGTAAGGCTGGAAAGTTGCTCGATCACTGGATAGGCAATGCTAGGTACACAAATCCGTTCTCCTACGCGGTCACCAACTTGGTCGCTTGTCGACCCACTGATGAGGAAGGTCGCAATAGACCACCTAGTGCAGATGAGATATATCACTGCCAACCGCGCTTGTCTCACTTCATCGAGATGTGCTGCGCAGACGGAGTTGTGCTGCTCGGACGTGTAGCTCAAGTGCAAGTTCCTTGGCTCCAGAAGAATTTCAGCGAGCTAAGATTGTTATATCTACCGCATCCAGCCTATGTGCTACGCCTAGGTGGCAAGAAGAGTGATGCAAGTGGAAAGGCAATCAGAGATCTGAGGTCTTTCATAGAATTGATAGGGAAACCTGATGAGCGATAAACCTTGCGGTGAGACACCGACTTTCGATGGACTAGTTTTAGGACTACGCAACCTCTATAATCGAGAGGGTGATGAAGGGTTCTACCTTCTGGCTGCTGTGAGTTCAATATCATATAGAAAAATCAAAGCCATCATGGACGAAAGTTACCTTCCCGATTCGGTTGAACGTGCACAGTTGGAAATGCTAATGTAAAGAAAGGAGACCAGATGAAACCTAAGAGTAAGAGTGACGCTTCAAAATGGAGACCAGACAAGGAGGGGATAAATGCCTCCGGCATATTGTGCTGGTTGGAATGCCGCGAACAATTCAGACTACAAGTCGTGGAAGGTTGGAGGAACCGTTCTGAACCAGAACCCATGATGTTCGGGACTTTAATCCACTGGTTCATGCATCGATATTATGCTAAAGGTCATGCACCCAGTGAGCAAGAAATTCATACTGACCTCGAGACCTACAGCAGACAATGGCATCTAGATACTAAGATGCCTTCTACCAAGCTGTCAGACACCTTGATCGTCTGCTTGACGAAAGCTGAACCGATTCTTCAGATGTACTTCAAACGGTGGGCTGGTGACTTTTCTGGAAAGAAATATCCAGTCATGACACGCACAGTCCAACCGGTGAAGTGGATCAGTCTGGAGAAACGAAGAGAAGTCAAATTCGAAGTTGACGGTCAGGCGTTCAATATCTTCGGTACTCTGGATGGTGTGTTCGAGACTAAGAGCCACAACGAATGGATCATTGATACCAAGTGCTTGAGCATGATAAATGCACCTGATATCATCGATACTTTGCAGTGGCAGGTCCAGTTCATGCTCTATGCTTGGATGTGGAGCAAGATTGGTCGGAAGCCGAAGGGAATTGTAATGAATGTGATCCGTCGTCCTGGGTTGGTATGGTCAGATGGCATGACAAGTATTGACTACATCCATAAGGTCCTCACTCACATCCAGGAGAAAGGTTTCGATCACTATTTCTCACGCTTTCAATTGGAGTTGACCAAGAAGGATCTGCTGAACTTCGAGGTTGAGTTCTTGACTCCTGTCCTGACCGAGATGCTGATGTGGTGGAGGGGTGATCTTCCTCATTACGTGAATTGGCCGCATTTGATCAACAAGTACGGTCGATGTCAGATGTTCGTACCCATCACTCAAGGTGACACAAGCAATTGCTATAGAAAGGCGGACGTTGATTGAATGTGCAAACAGTCCATTAGGTCACCACCTATGGCAACGCGACATGCCACTTTGTCGTTTCTGCGATACTGTGGATCCTTACTGGTGGCCGACAGTCGGTGATATTCGTAAGGTATTGGGAAAACGTGAAAGAAAGGAACAATATGTAATGGCACGTGTCGTCACTAACAAGAAGGCTCATGAATCCAGGTTCAAGACGCGAACATCGAGATCCGTTGAGACACCCGATGTGGAATTGCCGACAGAGCGTCGTACCGTGAGCAAAGCCTTCGAAGATTTCCACACTCTGATACACGGTGAGAAGAAGACCGGTAAAACTCTTCTAGCAGATGCTAGTGAGTCCGGTGTCGAAACCTTCTTCGCACAATTTGATCCTCCCCAGAAAGCGTACAACCTGTACGAGCACTACTGCCCTGACTATGCAACCTTTCTGGCAGTTCTGGAGAAGTTGGAAGAAGCGAGCAAGGGATCGAAGAAGTTTCCTTTTCACCGATGTGCTGTCGATGGCATCGACCTCATGTATCATGAATGCATGAAGTGGGTGTGCAAGAGACATGGAGTCGTACATCCTAGCGAAGGTGATTACGGTGATGTCTGGTCGGCTTTGCGTCATGAATTCACTGGTTCGATCAGACGACTGATGGCACTCCCTTGCGGTGTCTGGTTCATTTGTCACTCGGTCTGGAAGGAGACTAAAGATCGGCACACTGGCGTTCGTGATGAACGCTTAGTTCCAGCAATGACCAGTACTGCTGAAGAGATTGTGAATGGCTTGGTGGATGCAACTTTCGCAATCGACTGGCATGGCAAGCAGCGCATCCTCATACTCCAAGGTGATCAGCAGGTTGCTGCCGGACATCGAATGGATCGTCCGAACAATAAGCACTTCAGAGACAGGGTTACTGGAGAACCTTTGGAGGAAATCACACTTGGTAAGACAGTCAAGCAGGGTTATCAGAACCTTCTTGATGCCTACAACAATCAGTACCACCTGAAAGAGAAGAAAGAGTCCGACAAACCGAAGGTTGAGTTCAAGTTCAAGAAGAAAGGAAAATGAAGATGGCGGTGAAACATGGAAGGTCTGCAGTTGGTGTCAAAGGAAAGCTGGATGCGCTCAAGAAAGCTTGGAAAGGAGCTCAGGAGCGTGTCAAGAAGAATCCTGCCGGCTACGGAGATGACTTCCCGTTCGAAGACGGGATTTACATCTTCCGTTTGGTCGAGATGGAGATCCGTGAAAGCCAAGCTGGAAACTTGGGGTGCCAGAGCAAGTACGTCTGTATGACTGAAGGTGATGCGCACGGTCAAGTCAAGACATCATGGCACAAACTCGAAGATGAGGATTCACTGGAACGCTTTGTCCGAGACTTGAGGCGATTGGAGATTGAAGGCATTGAAGATGCGGGTGTGGAGGAACTGGAGGATGCTGCTGTCGCTGTGACGAAAGAGAAGCCGGTGGTCCGAGCTCGCCTTGTCACACCGTCGGGCAGTGATCGACAGTTCATCAACGTCCAGAAAGTCTTGGATCCGAACGATCTCCCTCCTGATGCCTCAGACCCTGAGGAGAAAGAAGAGGAGAAGGAGAAGCCGACCAAGAAAGGTAAGAAGAAGGACGATGAGGAGACTCTCGAACTCTGTTTCGATCCTGATGACCTGAGCAAGAAAGAAAGGAAGGCTTTGGTCGCATTGGCTGAAAAGTCGGAGATTGATCCCGACGAGCATGCTGAGATCGTTGATCTTATCCAGGCAATCGCAGAGCATCATGGTCTGGTCGGCAAATTCGATGACATCGATGAGTTCATGGAAGGCATTGAGGAGAGCCAGGGAAAGAAGAAGAAGGACGAGGACGAGGACGAGGACGAGAAGAAGGACAAGAAGAAGAAGGACGAGGACGAGGACGAGAAGAAGGATGCGGGTGAAGAACGTGAACCTGTGGTTGGGGATGCTGTCGAATTCACCCCTGAAGGTTCGAAGAAAGAGATTGAAGGAGTCGTGAAGTCGGTCGACCGCAAGAGCAAGACAGTGGTGATCAAAGTCGGCATGGTCAAGCACAAAGACATCGACTGGGATGATCTCACTCTGCTTGTTGACTGAGTCTGAAATACTAGACCACCCCCGTCCGAAAGGGCGGGGGTCGGTCTTTCTTCTCTAGAAAGGAGTCTTAGATGAAACTGAAACCCGCAGCTGGACGCTTACTTGTGGTCGTTATACCCCCAGAAGATATCACCAGAGGAGGCATCATACTACCGGAAAGTCGAGGTGACAACAAACCCACGCAGGGAGTCATCCTGCCGAATGGCATTGGACCTCCTTTGGTCGAGTTCGGTGTCGAGATCAAGGTCAACTTCAAAGAAGAGCAACGTGTCATTTTCAATCGGTACGCAGGCACCGAGATCAAAATTGGTGATCTGAACCTACTGGTCCTGAAGCACAGTGACGTTATGTGCTCTGTCGAAGAATAGAAAGGTGGTGTGGTTTGAAATTCTTCATCGCTTCTCCATTCTTCAATGAACCCCAATTGAGAATAGTCAAAGTTCTTGAGATCATGCTAGAGAAATACGGACATACTTATTTCTCAGCACGTCAGCACGGTCCTGTGTTGGAAGGCAAACCTCGTTCGGTTGAAGAAGCTGAACGAGTTTTCTGGGTGAACATCAATAGTATGGCTGGTATAGATTGGATGATCGTGGTCGTGGATTATCTTCTGCCACCCGATGTGGAATTGAGAAAGGTCAGGGCAGCCTTCAACCCAAATGGTCTCTTGTATGCAGCTGAAAGTCCTATACTTGAGATTCCGGATACGGGTACTGTCTTCGAAGCTGGTGTCTTCTTTGGTGCCTTCGAGCAATGGAAGCGTCATAACTTCGGTCGTTGCGAAGAACAAGAGAAACCGAAATTGGTTCTTTTCACTCAGTCACTCGTGATGACTATGAACTTGATGCTCACTCGTTGTGCGAAAGGGATACTATGTGGAACAGATCACCTTGAAGTCTGGCTTGATTCGAAGTGCAATGAAAAGGTTCTGTTCGATTGGCCAGAAGAAGATGGACGATTAAGTTCGAGGGAGGCAGATCGTGGAATTTGACTTCAGGGAAGCAATGGTCGGTTGTGGTTCTTGGATAAGAAATGTGAAGCGCCACACAGGTGCCTTCACTCTTCACCAGGAATCGGTGGCTGAACATTCATACTACGTGGCAATGTATGCTTGGATGATCGCTCGATGGGTGGAGTCTCGCACCGACTGGAAAATTGATTATCAATCTCTGCTCGCTGCGGTACTACTGCACGATCTAGAAGAAGGGTACAGTGGAGACTTTCCGTATCCTTTCAAACTTGCAGATAAGACTGGAGCGATCAAGCAAGCAAGCAGTGAGGCAATGAAGCTCATTACTAAGCGTCTATGTCCTGAGGATGAAGACGACCAAGCACGTCTGTTCTCGATATGGGAAGGTGCTAAACAAATTCCAGCTTTGCATGGTCAGAACAAGCACAATCCCTATATCATTGAGCTCGCAGACTTCATGGCATTGCTGAGTTTCGTCTGGCAGGAGGTAAAGAACGGGAACCGTTCAATTCTGGACCACTTGACAGGTTTAGAAGTACGTGTTCAAACCTATCGGAAAGATGCCCGATACCATGCGTTCCAACCTCTGATAGTCCAAATGAAGTTCATCGTGGAAGAGATCTACAATGGCAAAGAAAAGCGACCAGAAGATACGACAGTCACGGTCTAAAGTGTACGGTGACAATGTGCATAGGAATCACCGGCTTGTCGGTGAAGCTTGGCATGCTGTGTTATGCCGTGCCTTTGACCGTGACATCCCTCCAATACCACCGCATGTCGTCTGTCTGATGCTCGCGATCAACAAGGTAATGAGAGCAGCCAAACCAGGAACTTTTCAACGTGATGATTTTATTGATGGCCGAGTCTATATAGACTTTGCCGAAGAAACCAAACCGAGGAATCAAAATGAGCAAGATTGAGGCACGTATGCTGACTCACACAGAGCACCCTGCGATCACGGTATGGCTTGAGTGGATGCAAAGTCGTTCAGATGCCCACATCCCTTCAGCACAAGCTGTCTATGAGAAATTCCAAGTGGGTGCAGGACCACAAGAAGTTGTCGGTGAGAATATCACGATACTCGAAATCGGTCAATTCTTCGACAAGATGTGCAACGACAGGTTACCTCTTCTGGAGACCATTGAAATCGTATTTCTTCTGGAGAACATACCAATTTCTTTGAGGGAACAATTGGTCAGACACCGTATTGGGCATCGTTTCGGACAGACTGTAGGTGTCGATATCATACCAGACTTGGCAGAATCGACTTTCTGGAGTCAAACGATGCGGGTCAAAGACATGGCTGGCTTTGCGACCCGGCATGACTACTACATCCCAGAATCGATCAACGAGTCAAAGACACAAGTTCCTTGGGATCATCGATCACCACGTACCTTGCCACTGGAGTTGTACGAAGAAGCAATGATGATGGCTCAGTCGGTTTATTCTAAGTTGATCGGTGCTGGCATTCCACTGGAGGATGCTCGTCAAGTTCTGCCATTAGGTATCACGCACCGTTTCATTTGGCGTACCAATTTGGCTTCGATCATCGGACTTCTCAGCAAACGAACTTGTTGGCTGGCACAACTCGGTATGTGGAAGCCACTGATGGTTTCAGTGGTCAAGGAACTTGGACTCAAGATCAGTCCGATATTGAGGTCTAATTTACTTTCACCTCCTTGCATGAAAGGTGACGAACATACCGGATGTCCATATCTGATCGATGCAATGGGTCGCTTGATTGGAACTGATCCTCTTCCACCTTGCCCTTTGTTCTGTCGCTATCATCAGGCAGATATCGCCAATCACTTCAGTAAGCTAGAGAATCGTTGTTTGAAGTGGTGCGTATTGGGTGAAGACGAACCTCAATGCGATGATATTGGGTCACTAGACAGTTTCCAGAAGATGGTAGATGAGTTCAGTGAACTTTGGAATCGTGACCCGATGACCGGTCACCGTCGTTGACACCATGAGAAGACAACGTACTGCAGTTGTGACGTTAGATTCAATTATGGAGAGTGCCTACATTCTCCAGAAGAAGGCGATATTGCTGCTAAGTCTCAGGCAACCGAAACTTGCCACTGTACTTCTTCACCGTGCATGGTATTGGGTACGGCGTGCTCGTCGCAATAGTCCGACAACTCGGCATGCTCGTATACTCGGTAAATTGATAAAGGTCGCAGACAATGCCATTAATAAAGGGTGAACTAATCGCTTTCGATACTGAGACTACAGGTCTCTCAGTATGGCATGGAGCCATGCCGTTCGCTTTCGGTTTTCAGAATGAGGACGGTGAACAAGTTGGTATTGAATGGCCTGTCGATGGTCGTACCCGACGACCTCTAGTCAACAAGACAGAACTCAAGGGTATGAAGGAAATTCTTGAGAATCGCAAGATACGAAAGGTGATGCACAATGCTAAGTTCGATATTCGCATGATGCATTACAACTTTGATATCTTACTCAAGGGTCCCTTTGATGACACAATGTTCATGGCTCATATGGTTAATGGCCTTGAGTTACGTGGCTATGGTCTGAAACCTCTCAGTGAGACTTATCTCGACTATCCGAGAGATGACGAATCTGATCTGAAGAAGATTGTAGTACGTTGTAGAAACTGGGCCAGAAAGCATCGACCAGATTGGGTGCTTGGATATGAGCATAAGGTCAATGCCTTAGGACAAGATGTGAAGTCAGCTGTCACAGCTTGTGACTATTGGTTACCGGCAGCAGTGGCACGCGAAACTAAAGATATCGTATCCAAGGAGCAAGCTGAAGCTTGTCTGCACTACTGCCTGTGTGATGTCGATCGTACCATTCAATTGCATGTCATGTACAGCGATTGGATGACAGAGTACGACGTCTGGAGTACTTACAGAGACGAACTTGAACTTTTCTGGACCACGTATAGAATGGAAGAAAGAGGAGTATGCCTATCGGTCGAAAGAAATAACGAGAAGGCAGTGGGAGCACGGCAGCGTCTTCTGGAGTGCAAAACCATTGTGGAAAAGGCGGCATGGAAAGGTTTCTTGATGGAACGAAAACCAGACCTTGCTAAGTTATTCTTCAAGAAACGAGGAGTCAAACCGACAACTCTGACCAAGCAGAAGAGCAAAGAATGGCCTGATGGTATACCTTCTATCGATCAGTACATGTTGAAAGAGTACATGGCTGATGATGAAGTGGTTCGTGCCTACCTCAAGTACAAAGCGAACCACAAGATTCTTGGAACCTACTACTTGTCTTTCGATCGCAAGAAAGTGAAGGATGATGAAGGCAATTGGATAATACATGCCGATTTTCGGCAAGTGGAAGCCGTCACGGGTCGCTTCTCTTGTGCGAATCCTAACCTTCAGAACATCCCAGACGAGCGTGCAACCAAAGCGGTTGAGCCAGCAGGAGCACGAAGCAGTTTTGGTCCGAGACCAGGATACGCTTGGTATTGTCTCGATTACAAACAGATTGAAGTGTATATGTTCGCGGACATTGCTCAAGAACCCACGATGCTCAAAGCAATTGAATCCGGCACCGATATGCACAACGACATGACCAATCGTGCCTTTGGAGGGCAAGGGAACCCCGCCGCCATACGTGTAGCACGCCACGCTTTAGGGTTAGACCTTACCCAGAGAGGTGAGAAACTTGAAGAGTTATGGAAAGATATGGGTCTGACTGTCAGATCCGTCGAGCGCATGTCCAATGAACGCAAAGACAAGTTGGCAGCTGAATGGATGGAGAAGTTTGACTGGAAGATCGTAGATGCGGAAGGTTCACTGGGTCTGAAAACTGTACGAGGACGTTGTAAGATATGCACCTTCAACCGTATCTACGGAGGTGGCCCATCAGCGATCGCTTCTCAGATAGGATGCTCAATCGACGATGCTAAGAACTTTAGTCTCCTTTACGGAAAGGCATTCCCAAGAATTGATAGCTATATGCGTGAATGCACTGCTAAGGTCCGTAGGGATGGCTTCATTCGTACTCGGTATGGACGTCGTGTGAACATACCGAGAGACTTTGCATACAGAGGTGTCAATGCAGAAGTGCAAGGTTCAGCTGCAGATCTCCTGAAGCGTTCTATGAGACGGTGCGACAAGTACCTTAGGGAGACTGGTCTGGATGCTCACCTACTGATGTGCATTCATGACGAATTGATATTTGAGTTCAAACGCCCTGCACCAATTGGGGTCATCAGAACCCTCGCAGATATCATGGAAGACCACGGTGGCGCTTTCGGTATCGATATGAAAGTGGACATTGAGAAAGCTTTGGTCCAATGGGATCAGAAAGAGAAATGGAGTCGCAGGTGATCGACAAAAGTGTATTACAAATTGTACAATTCGAACATTTGGCGTGGTCGAGAAAGAACTTTCCTCTTACAGAGGCTCATGAACCCCTTCTCGGAGTCGTAGAAGAAGTTGGGGAATTGGCGCATGCTCATTTGAAAGCTCGTCAGAAGATCCGAAACAATCAAGATCACGAAGAAGCTGGAAAGGATGCAGTCGGTGACATCCTGATCTATCTGGTCCATTACTGCAACATTCGTGGTTGGGATGTGGAGAAAATTCTCGATGATACATGGGTTCATGTGAGTGGTCGCAATTGGGTGAAATATCCTGAGACTGGATTTCCAGAAGCAAATGAGGCACCGATGCGATCGCAACCGGTGAGAGACGACATTGAAAACCGAATTTCAAGGATGACCTAATGAACAAAAGACCGACCTGGGAAGAACTATGGCTAAGGATCGCACGAGATCTGAGTTATCGATCCCACGATCCTGATACCAAGCATGGTGCTGTCATTGTATCTCGCGATAACATCGTATTGGGTGCAGGATACAATGGCTACCCACGTGGCGGTGGAGAAGAGAATTACCCAGATACACGTCCAGAAAAGTACCGTTACATTATCCATGCAGAAGCCAATGCGATCTGTCAATGCCAAGGTGGCCGGCAACCAGATTCAGTAATCTATGTGACAGGTTTGCCATGTTCGAATTGTTTCGGTCTCATCATTCAAGCTGGCATAAAGCGTGTAGTATGCGGACCGACATCTTCATGGTGTGTCGATGAAGATGAAGTAGAAGCTGTTAAGTTGATGACAAAAGTCCACGACATCAGAGTTCAGATATTCAGTGAATGGCCAGATGAGTCATGGAGATGACATGCAAGTCAAAAAGAAGAAAGTGCATCGAATTCTGGAAGAAGCAAGGGCCTTTGCGGAGAAGTGTCTATTTATCGATCGAGTTAAGGGTTATAAAGGAATAACCGAGAGAGAAAAGAACATCGTAAAGCATTGCGGTCCGACTCCGGATGGGTGCGATGCTTGTGTCCCCGATCTGACGATCAATATCGGAGTACGTTTCTTTGCAGTCGCTCAGATCATGAAGCGGAATTTATTCCGTATTCTGGATGTGGGTTGCGGCACCGGCATACTGTATGCTGAAGTTTCCAAAAATGCGATCTTCAAGCGTACTTCACCTATTTATGTCGGTCTGGATTACCGGAATGCTTTCTTGTACGACCAGAAGTTTGCTTGCTTCTATGAGTCAGACATCACCGCTAAACCAACTATCTTCAAAGAATTGTCTGTCGGCAAAGGTGAAGTCATTACCTGCATGGAAGTTCTGGAGCATATAGATGAGCGACGCAGTCGGGGGTTGCTCGATCATTTAGCGGGTGCTATCGGTAAAGGTGGAACCTTGCTCATCTCGACTCCGGTCAGTGAGGGACGCGGTGCAATTGACTTTGCTTTCGAAGAAAAGAGATACGGTCATGTCTTCTACTGGTCTCTCAAAGAACTTGTAGAACAGATCGAATCTTTCGGATTGAAAGTCGATTGGTGGCCGAACCATGGACTACGTCACCCGATGTCGTTCAGCAAGATCAGCACCTATGTGCAGAAAGAGTATGGATATGACATCACTGAACTAATGAAGCGAATGATTGACCGTCTCGGTCCTGCCTTGACCCGTTCTATCTTCACTCAATTTTCCAGAATGGAAGATTGTTGTGCAGTTTCAATAATTGCTACAAGGGAATGATATGGATCCCATTCCGAAACTTCTTAAGCCATTTGTCTATCACGGTGTGGATTTCTTTGGTGAAAGTGGTCAACAACGTGAAGCCAGTTGTATATTTTGCGGAGCCCAGAATCGCTTCTATGCCGATACGACTAGCGGACAATGGAAGTGCATGCGGTGTGATCGTTCTGGGAATGTCATTTCCTTCATGACTCAATTAGTCGAAATGCACTTCAAAGATACAAGCCACAATGCCTGGATGCTGTTGAGTAAGAATCGTGGTATGCCTGTACGTGCCTTCAAGCGTCGTCGAGTTTCTTTTGACGGCACACACTACTTGATTCCTTGCTTCGGTGTAACCGGACATGTCTATAATGTACGGAAGCACAAACTTGGGACTAAACTTCTGACCAATACAGCAGGATGTAAAGTCCAACTGTACGGTTTGAATCGTCTGAAAGAAGTTAGTCCAAAAGCAGTCGTGTGGATATGTGAAGGTGAATGGGATGCAATGGCAATGGATGAATTGCTTTTGCACGCAGGTGTCAAAGGGCATATCGTTCTTGCAGTACCAGGTGCTGATATATTCAAGACAGAATGGCTTCGTTTTCTGGAAGGAAGAACTGTACGTCTATTATACGATAATGACGATGCAGGACAGCGCGGAAGTTATAAGGCAGGTCGTATGCTGAAGATGACAGCGACCCAAATCTCTTACTTAGAGTGGCCTAAGAGTTATGCTGCTGGTTTCGATATCCGAGATCTGTTCAATGAACTTAAGAAAGATCATCGACTTGATGAAGGAATAAAGCTCGTCCATAGTTGGCTCAAGGCCACGCACCCTCTAGAGAGAGAAGAGCGACCTGTCAAAAAGGAATCCAGTAGCGGTGAATACGATGGGCCTGAAGGAAGTGGCGACCGTTTAGTTTTTGAAACCTTTCCTGCTTCCAAACGAATGACTGTTGAGCAGATCTACCGTGTGTGCGAAGATTGCGGTTATGAGATGGACGAAACGATGCGTGATGGATTGCTTTTCTCTCTAGCAGTCGTTTTGTCCACGATGATGCCGCAAGATCCTGTATGGGGATGGCTCGTCTCCGCACCTGGTGGAGGAAAATCAGCGATCCTTAGTCTATTTTCGGATAGCGATCGGTGCATCTATCGTTCTACTCTAACACCTAAAACTCTTTGCTCTGGTTGGGGAACTGCGCATGGCGAGGACCCAGGATTGTTCCATAGCTTGACAGATCGTTGTCTGATGTGTCAAGATGGCACTGAAATGCTGACCCAAAATGAAACGGCTCGAGATGAAATGATGGGTGCTCTGCGTCACGCCTTCGATGGCGTTTACGACCGTACGTATGGCAACATGGTCGCACGTCACTACAAGAATCTTCACTTCAGTATGCTGATCGGGATCACGCATGTCATTTATGCATACGAGCAAGCAGCTTTGGGTGAACGCTTTCTTAAACTCAACATGTCACCTAAGAATAGAAAAGATATAGAGATACGTCGCATACGTGCTGCTGTCCGTTCCAGTGAACTCGACAAGTCATTGGAACCTGCCAAGGAAGCTATCAAGATGTTCATCGGTCGGCAGGTCCCGAGTGCGTGGCCCATTTGGTCTGGTGAACAACTTACACGCATCATAAGCCAATGCATGCTCGTAAGTCGTTTGCGGGCACAATTGAACCGTGCCTTCATTCCTGGAATAGGTGGCGAGGAATTACTCGTGCGACCTGAACCTGAATGGGCGACCCGCATCACTAAGCAACTCTGTAAGTTCGGAAGTGCAGTGGCTGTGTGTCTGGGTGAAAGTGTGATCAGCAATCGTACTTTCAATTTCGTCAAGCGTGTAGCTAGAGATACCTGCAAAGCTTTCAATGGCGAGATCATAGACTACATGGCTGAGTACAACAATTGGAAGTCTGTACGTGAACTGTCCGATGACCTTAACATACCCAGAAGTACTCTAAGCCGACGGCTTGCAGATCTCCAAGTCTTAGGTGCCATAAATCTAGAGAGTCGCAAAGACAAATCTGATGGTCATACTAGAGACTTCATACGGTTGTCTCCAGACACCCTTAAGCTTTGGAAGGAAGCCTACGTCAATTGACCGGTTTGCGCTTTCCGGTGT
>Ga0315289_10005606_pt1 | contig 18515 bp, 15 predicted proteins | sample YL17G11_40_MG_FD_203452 | JGI IMG/M metagenome (GOLD analysis project Ga0315289, IMG submission 203452) | Sediment microbial communities from Yellowstone Lake, YNP, Wyoming, USA - YL17G11_40 | ecosystem: Environmental > Aquatic > Freshwater > Lake > Sediment | place: USA: Wyoming | collected...
ACGTCCCCGTCCCGTCCCAGAACGCCCAGAGAGCAACCGTGAACTGCCCTTTCCCGTTCGTCGGGTCGAAGATGCCGCAGTCCACTCCCAGGCACGTGGCGGGGTTGAATCCCAGGGCGCCGCCCTGACCGACCGGGCCGGACACCCATTCCGGGGTCCCCAGGATCTTGCCGTTGTGGCCCTTGCCGGAACTGTCGTTGGCGACGGCCCCGGAACCCTCTTCGAACTTCCAGTGGCCCACGAGGTCTCCCATGGTCACACCGACCACGCTCAACACGAGAAGGCAGGATAACAGGTAAACAGATGTCTTACACATACTCTTCTCCATCCCAAACGCCCCAAAAACGGTGCCCGGGCCCACTGCGGGTACATGCCGCCAGCCGGGGTCCTCTTCTGTGAAAATGGTCGCACGCAAGATGTCAAAGCAAAACCAGATGCCTGCTGGATTTGCTTATACCATATTATACGCGGGACTCAAAGAACATTCTGTCGATCATCTCGTCACACACTCGTCAATCTACAAAAGCGTAATCAGTGCTGACTCTGTCTACAAAAATGTAGACCCATAGAGAGTCAGTCGAGAAGAGGGCGTATCCCGTAAGTGCTTGTAATAGAGCGGGTTACACGAATTGCAGCTTCGACGGCAGGTTTGGCACACGGTTTGTACTCATAGATAGCAAGACGGTTTGCATGCATGCTTGTGGGACGTGAACAGGTAGAGACATCCAGATAATCAGCCCAGCATACGAGAGGTACAGATATGATGGCCAAGGGGGATCGGTCTATCCTGCGAACGGGCAGGACGTGGGTAACCATCGGAATTCTTGGGGGTCTTATCGTCCTTCTGGGTGCGGGGGGGATGGCGCACGCCGGTGAGCCGGGCGGTCCGGCTGCTGTTCCGCCGGCGGCGGTCAATTCGGGCGATACGGCGTGGGTGCTGGTGAGTGCCGCGCTGGTGATGCTCATGACGCCCGGACTGGCGTTCTTTTACGGCGGGCTCGTCCGCCGCAAGAACATGCTCTCGGTGCTGATGCAGTGCCTCATGATCCTGTGCCTGATCAGCTTGCAGTGGGTCGTGCTTGGGTACAGCCTGTCCTTCGCGCCGGGCAACGGTCTGATCGGCGGGCTGAAATGGCTGTTCCTGCACGGCGTGGGGCTGGAGCCGAACGCGGACTACGCGGCCACGATCCCGCACGAGGTATTCATGATGTTCCAGATGATGTTCGCCGTGATTACCCCGGCGCTCATCATCGGGGCTTTTGCGGAACGGATGAAGTTCTCCTCCCTGTGCATTTTCATGCTGCTGTGGGCGACGCTCGTCTATGACCCGGTAGCGCACTGGGTGTGGGGCGTGGGCGGCTTCATACGACAGTGGGGTGCCCTGGACTTCGCCGGCGGCACGGTGGTGCATATTAACGCCGGCATGACGGCGCTGGCTTCGGCCCTGGTGCTGGGCCGTCGGCAAGGGTATCCGGAGGGCATCTCGCCGCCCCACAATCTGCCGTTTGCGGTGCTGGGTGCGGCGCTGCTGTGGTTCGGGTGGTTCGGATTCAACGCAGGCAGCGCGCTGGGCGCGGGCGGTCTGGCGGGCAGCGCGTTCACGGTGACGCACATCGCGGCGGCGGCGGCCGGCGTGACCTGGGCATTGCTCGACTGGGTGAAACACAAGAGACCGACGACTCTGGGCATGATAACCGGTGTGGTGGCGGGCCTGGTGGCCATTACTCCGGCGTCGGGGTTCGTCACGCCGATGGGGGCCATCTTCATCGGCCTCGGGGCGGGCCTGATTCCCTGGGTGGTCGTCACGTACATCAAGACGTCGCTGGGCTACGACGACTCGCTGGATGCCTTCGGCGTGCACGGGATCGGCGGCATGTGGGGCGCGATCGCCACCGGCCTGTTCGCCACCAAGGCGGTCAACCCGGCCGGGGCGGATGGCCTGCTCTACGGCAATCCGGTCCTGCTCTGGATCCAGATCAAGGCCGTATTCGTCACGGTCGTGTGGTCGTTCGTTCTCGGCTTCGTGCTGCTGAAGCTGGTGGATGTGTTCATGGGGCTGCGAGTCAGTGAGCACGAGGAACGCGTGGGTCTTGACCTGACGCTGCATCGTGAGGCCGCGTACACGGTCATTGATTAGGCGGAAAGGACGAGACACATGAAATACGTGATTGGCATCATCCAGCCGGACCGGTTGGACGAGGTACGGAAACACTTGACGGATGAGGAAATCCACCTGGTCACGGTCTCGAACGTGCTCGGCCGAGGCCGGCAAAAAGGCGTCGCCGAGGTCTATCGCAGCCATAAGGAGCAGGGCAGCCTGCTCAAGAAGGTCAAACTCGAGATCGCTGTCAACGAGGCGTTCGTCGAGAAGACCATCAAGGCGATCACCGAAGGCGCGCGAACCGGCCAGATCGGCGATGGCAAAATCTTCGTGGTCGACTTGCCCGAGTGCGTCAGAATTCGCACCGACGAGCGCGGCAGCGAGGCCATAGGCTGACGCAACAGGCCATCATTTCTGCGCCCATCCGGGCCAGAAGGGGGCCCTGCCAATCTTGGCGGGGCCCGGTTTTTTCGTGCGGCCGATGAGACGAATCCGGAAGAGCCCTTTGAGATCGGGCCCAAGGCCGGTTTCCTGACAGTCTCGCTGTCGCCCTTGACGGGCTCGCTGCAAGTGAGAGGCTCGCCATGCTCGCGGCCGGATGTCCCGACTTTGCGGCGCTGGGCTCCTGAGAAACCAATCCGGCAGGATGCCATATCTACGCTCGCGCAGACACGCGCGGCTCAACGGCCAAGACCTGTTCGCGAAAGCAGGCGCATAGCACCCAGTTCGTGGCGAACCGTCTCATCTCGAATGACCGTTTCCGGACTATTGGCCCTCCGCCTTTCAAAGCATGGTCCGCCAAGCACCGGGTGGCGGCTCTTCGGAACCTCTGGATTTCTATGGGAAAATACGAAAATGTAGATGACGCAAGTCAAACCTACAAAAATGTATGTGAACGTCCGGCTTGGTTCTGAAGCTCACGCTGTCATAACTGGTTTATATGCAACGACTTATGGCAAATCTCGGCCTCCCCGTGGTCTCTGGCACGCGGTTTGTATCATGTATGTGCAGGTTGGCATCCGGCTTGGCATTGGTAAGCCGGCGGATGCCGCCGGATGCGACTGGCCTGAGAATACGGAGGCACAGAGATGATGGCAACGAGGTATCGGTCTGTCCTGCCATCGGGCAGGACCTGGATTGGAGTTCTGGTTGTTGCGACCCTCCTGGCGGGTGGCACTGCGCGCGCCGGCGAGCCGGGCATTGCGAGTGCGACGGTACCGCCGACGATCGACTCCGGGGACACGGCCTGGCTGCTGATGAGCGCGGCGATGGTCATGCTGATGACGCCGGCCCTCGCGTTCTTTTACGGCGGGCTCGTGCGCCGCAAGAACATGCTGTCGGTGCTGATGCAGTGTCTGATGATCCTGTGCCTGATCAGCCTGCAGTGGGTCGCGCTCGGATACAGTCTGGCGTTCGCGCCGGGCAATGGTCTGATTGGCGGCCTCCAATGGCTGTTCCTGCAAAACGTGGGGATGGGGCCGAACGCCGACTACGCGGCGACGGTTCCCCACCAGGCCTTCATGATGTTCCAGATGATGTTCGCCGTAATTACGCCGGCGCTGATCATCGGCGCGTTCGCCGAGCGGATGAAGTTTTCCGCGTTGTGCGTCTTCACCCTGTTGTGGGCGACGGTCGTGTACGATCCGGTGGCACACTGGATATGGGGCGTCGGCGGCTTCCTGAGACAGTGGGGCACGCTCGATTTCGCGGGCGGCGCGGTGGTGCACATCAATGCGGGCATGACCGCGCTGGCGGCGGCCCTGGTGCTGGGGCGGCGGCAGGGGTATCCGGAGGGGATTTCCCCGCCGCACAACCTGCCGTTTGCGGTGCTCGGAGCGGGCCTGCTGTGGTTCGGCTGGTTTGGCTTCAATGCCGGAAGTGCCCTGGGCTCCGGCAGCCTGGCGGCCAGTGCCTTCATGGTGACGCACATCGCCGGGGCGACGGCGGGCGTGACGTGGGCTCTCCTCGACTGGTGGAAACACACGAAGCCCACGACGCTGGGCATGATCACCGGCATGGTGGCCGGACTGGCGGCGGTCACGCCGGCCTCCGGATTCGTGACGCCGACGGGTGCGATTTGTATCGGGATTGGAGCGGGGATCATTCCCTGGTTTGCCGTGACGTATGTCAAAGCCTTGCTGGGTTACGACGATTCGCTGGACGCCTTCGGCGTGCACGGGATCGGCGGCATCTGGGGCGTCATCGCCACCGGCCTGTTCGCCACCAAGGCGGTCAATCCGGCCGGGGCGGACGGCCTGTTCTACGGGAACCCGGGCCTGCTCTGGATCCAAATCAAGGCCGTGGCCATCACGGTGGTGTATTCGTTCGCCGTCGGCCTGACGCTGCTCAAGCTGGTGGACGTGTTTATGAAGGTACGGGTCGGCGAACATGAGGAACGGGTCGGTCTCGACCTGACGATGCACCGTGAAGCCGCGTACACGGTGATCGACTGAGTGTGAAAGAACAAGGGCAAAATCCATGAAATACGTAATCGGCATCATTCAACCGGACCGCCTGGACGAAGTGCTCAAACGTCTGACCGACGAGGAAATCCACCTGGTTACAGTCTCGAACGTGGTCGGCCGGGGCCGGCAGAAAGGCGTCGCCGAGGTGTATCGCAGTCACAAGGAGCAGGGCAGCCTGCTCAAGAAGGTCAAGCTCGAGATCGCCGTCAATGAGGCGTTCGTCGAGAAGACGGTCAAGGCGATCACCGAAGGCGCGCGCAGCGGTCAGATCGGCGATGGCAAGATCTTCATCCTGGATTTACCGGAGTGTGTCCGCATCCGTACCGGCGAACGGGGCGGCGAAGCAATCGGATAGACCGTTAATCTACACCCAATGCAAGAGAAAGGAACCAGAAATGTCACCCAAAGAGTTCTTTGAGTTCGCCAAGAAGAACGGGGCCGAGATGATGGACCTCAAATTCGTCGATCTCCTCGGCACTTGGCAGCACTGCACTTTCCCGGTGGACTTCTTAGACGAGAATGCCTTTGAGGAAGGTCTCGGCTTCGATGGCTCCTCGATCCGCGGCTGGAAGCCGATTCATCAGTCGGATATGATGGCCGTCCCGGACCTGACGACCGTGGTTTTGGACCCGTTTTTTGCCAAGCCCACGGTGAGTGTAATTGCCGACATTATCGACCCGCTCACGCGCGAAGAGTACAATCGGGACCCCCGAAATATCGCCAGGAAAGCCGCGGAATTTGCGAAAAAGATCGGAATCGCGGATACCGCGTATTACGGGCCGGAGCCGGAGTTCTTCATCTTCGACGAAGTCCGCTATGAGCAGAACCAACATACCGGGATGTACGTGATCGATTCGGCCGAAGGGTCTTGGAATACGGCCCGTTTCGAGGAGCCGAACCTCGGATACAAGCCGTCGTACAAAGGTGGTTATTTCCCTGTAAGCCCGACCGACACGCAGCAGGACATCCGCACCGAAATGGTCCAGGAAATGCGGAAGGTCGGGATTGTGGTCGAGAAACATCATCACGAAGTGGCCACGGGCGGACAAGCCGAAATCGATATGCTTTTCGCCCCGCTCGTCGAGCAGGCCGACAAGCTCATGTGGTATAAATACATTGTCAAAAACGTGGCCAAGCGTCACGGCAAAACGGCGACGTTTATGCCGAAGCCGATTTTCCAGGACAACGGCTCGGGCATGCATACGCACTTCTCCCTCTGGAAGAACGGCAAAAACCTGTTTGCCGGAAAGGGTTACGCGGGCCTCTCCGATCTGGGGCTGCACGCCATCGCCGGGCTGATTCACCACGCCCCCGCCATTTTGGCTTTTGCCGCGCCGACGACCAACTCCTATCGCCGGTTGGTGCCGGGTTTCGAGGCGCCGGTGAACCTTTGCATGTCGGCACGAAACCGCTCGGCGGCCTGCCGAATCCCGATGTATTCGCCCAGTGATAAGGCAAAACGAGTGGAGTTCCGCTGCCCGGACCCGAGCTGCAACGGCTACCTGACTTTCTCCGCGATGCTGATGGCCGCCCTCGACGGCATCAAACAGAAACTGGATCCGGGCAAGCCGATGGACGTGGATGTGTATGATCTGTCCAAGGAGGAATTGGCTTGTACCAAGCAGGCGCCCGGCTCCCTTGCCGAAGCGATTGATGCGCTCAAGAAAGACCATAAATTCCTCACCGAAGGCGGCGTCTTCTCCGAGGACCTGATCGAGACGTGGATTCAGTGGAAACAGGAAAGGGAAATCGATGAAATGGCTCTGCGGCCGCATCCGCATGAGTTTCATCTGTACTACGACAGTTGATAGAACGGCCTCAACCGGGCGGACGCCAAGCCGGAGTTGAGGGCATAACGAGTGTTCGCTGCACGCCATGTGCAGCCGGCATTGGGTTGTGGGCGAGGCTTGCCGGGTTCCCAATCGCGATGCGTCGCGATTGGGGTCCCCTGCTGCCGGCTGATTCTGCTGGGGACAGCCGAGCGGTGCAGGCCTCGCTCCTTTTTGCGCACGAGGTGTGATCTACATCAGTTCTCCGGCAGCAATCTCTTGATCGTCGCGGCGCAGATCCGGTCCAGGGCTTCCGGGGCCTTGTCACCGCCGCAATTCGTGGCGGCCAGCACGGCGAAGTTCCGCTGCGGCGCGATCCAGACCACACAGAAGTTCCCGCCGTTGCTGCCGGCGTGCGAAAGGACCTTGCCGCCGCCCCAGGAGCGCTCGTGAATACCCCAGCCGAGCGCGTACCCGCCGCCGAAAGGAGGCTCCTTCAACTGCTGCACCTGGGCCGGCTGGAGCAGCCCCTCCGCGCCGCGCGTCGCCGCCAGAACACAGCGGACGTACTTCGCCCAGTCTTCGATGGAGCAGTGCACGCGTCCGGCCGGTGTAATGAACGGCGGATTGTCACTGAAAGGCCCCGGATCGATTGGGACAGTTTTGTCGCCGGTTCGGCGATGCTGCCACGGGGCGTCGACGCGGCCCGGCGCACCCATAGCCCCGAAGCCGGCGGTGCTCATGCCCAGAGGCACAAAGAGCAGACGCCGCAGCAGGGTCTCGTATTCCTCGCTCGTAACTTGCTCGATGATGGCACCAATGATGGTATAGCCCGCATTGGAGTAGAGCTCTTTTTCTCCTGGCTTGCAGACCGGGGGCTGGCCGAGAACAATCTCCGTGACGCGCCGGCGCTGGGCGGAAGGCGACTTCCAGGCGAGCAGCACGATCTCCCCAGCGCTCACCGGCGCGAAGCCATCGGTCATGGGCGGGACGCCGGCACGATGAGACAGCAGGTGCACCAGGGTCACACCCCGGTAATCCGGATGCATCGTATCCTTCCATTGTGGGAAGTACTCCGCCAGGGTCGTCTCCCATTTCAGCTTGCCCTGCTGAACCAGCAGCCCGACCAGCGAGGCCGTCATCGCCTTGGTGCACGAGCCCAGATGAAAGGGATCATTCACTTCCGCGGCGACCTCGCTCCCGCACTTGCGTACGCCGACCACGGCGGCCTCGCGAAGCTCGCCCTCCACAATCACGGCCGCCGCCACTGCCGCCAGAGCATATTCCTCGCGCACGGCTCTCAACTCTTTCGCCAGTTCACTTGCCTGTAGACGCTCCGTCGCGAACCCGGAATGCGCGCGGACGAGTAACAGCACGGCCAGCCAGAACCAGCACACAAGCCAATGTATTGGCATGATGATACTCCTTGCCTACGAATGCGGATACGTGCGCCAACTCGCCACAGTCTACAACAACCCACTTCGATAGCAACCAGAGTGGGTGAAATGTGCTGTCCTTGTCCGCCTAGCAGCCCCGCGATACTCCGAAAGTCGTCAAGGAATCCACAGATGCAACTCCATAGGCCATTATGTCCCACGTTTGTCAGATCTGGACCGGTGCGAAGACTCGGGCTGCAAGCCGCATGTTGCCGCCGCTACGGAGTGTCTACTCGGGAGAAGTTGAGTGAACCGAGTTTGAAGGAGGGGAATATGCTATCTGGAACGAGCATTTGCTCTCGCATTTCTGCCCAAGACTCGGGCCAATAGTCGTCCTCAGTGAAGAATTGGAGGAACTTTGCATTGTGATACCCGGCGAGCCACTTGTATTTTTCCACGACGGCAAAGTCATCACCTGCTGCTTTGGCCCCCTTCATAATCGCTGTCCTATGCTTCTCGAAGAGCTCATCTGTCAAGACGTTGAAGCCTTCCCTCGTAAGGATGTGAAGGTAGTCCAGAAAATAAGCCCCGTCCGGCGCAACTATCAGATACTCCACAAGCTTATCACCGTAATGATTGCAGGTCTCATCTGTTATCCTACGCACTATCGGATCATCAATTGTGATCCTAGGATACTTGTCTCTGGCCTGCAGGTCGTAGGCCCGAATGAGTCCCTCACTGAAGATGATACGCTTGTTCTCAAAGTGATGTCCCGTCGATATTGATCCTCTCACGAAGACGCCGCTAGTGCATAGGAACAACTGAAGAAATGAAAGCTCTCTTATCAGGAGGGATAGATCGAGTGGGTTGCATGATATGCAGAAGCAGTCAGAGAAAAGCCTGACCGATACGGATTCGGGGCCTTGCGATACTACGATGTCTGTCGCATGAGAGATGGCATCATCAATCTCTCTGATTAAAGCCTCTGCGCCGGATGTTCCCTGCATGATTCGCGCTCGAAATCCGAGGATATCCAGAAATGCAACGATTCGCTTCTCATACTTGAGTTCGGAGGACTTTTTATCCATCGCTTCGTTCTCAATCATATCTCAGCACACGCCCCTGCTCTCGCGGCCCGACCCTCGGTATTCATTGAGGATATTGTGGGCGGCAGAATCGGGAAAGGCAAGTCAGAAAGCACAGCGCGTGAGCTAAACCTGTGTCTGGACGCGGGCGGCCTCTGCCGAATCTCGTTGCCCACCTTGGGGCTAAAAGATCTTTCTGAGAAATGCGATTTTCCCTTGACTTTCACACGCATATCGTCGATACTTACATATGGACTGGGAATGCCCGGTCGGCGGACAACTCTGGCGACGGAGTTGTCCGTTTCTGTTTTACGGAAATACTTTCCAGCCGCGCACATTCCATCCACCTCTGTATATATGCTTGCTGACCACATCGTAGGCTTGGTTGCGTTGATCGGGTTTCAAGATATGTCTGGCAGCGGGGTGGGCGCACAAATCGGCCAATTGGAGCCCGGCGATGTTCTTGCGTTTGTCCTGGGGAAGAATCGGGGTCGCATCTTAATTATTAACTATTCGACTGTCCCCGTTTATGGAGCAGGCGAATCCATATTGGGCAAGGCGGTGTGCGGAGCACACCCTATCGGCTCTCGCCGCAGCCGTGTTCCGTCTATCGTGCGTCGCCGGGTTTATGGTTGCGTTTGCGGGTGGGGTGGGGGTAGAATAGGGGTGCGGCGGGGAGAAATCCGCCGCGTGAGACAACTGGTACACTGAGATTTCAGACGCTTCGTTACAAACGGTCAGGTTTTAATCAGCAAGCGTTTGGAAGGCTCGGTGCTCTTTGTTTCTACGCAAAGAGCACCGTTGCTTTGTGTCTCTGCGGAAAGCACCACTGCTGCTCATTCGACACAAAGCTCGGAGTCCTTGCGTAGAGTATGTCTGCAGAGAGCACCGTTGGCTTTCACGTTGCTGATGGGCCCTGACCGGCCTGTAACGGGCGTGATTGCGGCGGTGCTCTTTTTCGTTGGGCCGCCGCCGGCTACGAGGCGAAGTGGGGGAGAAAGGGCGGAGTATGCGGCGTGTGCGGCGGTGTGTCGAGGGGGCGGAGCTCGCGGTCTATGAACGCATCATCGAGTTGTATGCCCCTTATGTGCTGGTTCGTTGTGCCCGGTACACCAACGGCCGGAGGCAGGCCCAGCAGATTGGGGTGTATACCCTGATTACCACGTGCGCGGTGGCGACCGAGCTGGAGCACGTGGGGCAGCTTAGCTGGCTGGTCGATATCATGGTGGGCGTGGTCGGGCCGGATGTGGTGTCGGGTGGTGAGGGAGAGGCCTGGTGGGGCCAGTCCGATGAGCTGCTGATCGTGGACCGGCGGATGCGGAAGATAGCGGAGGCCTTGAACTCACTGAAGCGGCCCCTGCGGGAAGTCCTCGTGCTCCATCACGTCGCGGGGCTGGAGCGGGACGGTCTGGCGAGGCTGTTGCAGAGGCCGGTCGCTGAGCTCGTGACGAGAATCAGCCGGGCCGAAAGGCTCTTGGCCCAACGCTTGAATGGGCTATGTGGCAAGACCGGCAGGGCCGGTGCTCCGGATGTGCGATCCCTGCTGGCCCAGTTCGCGGCCGGGCTGGACGCCGGCTGGCTTCAGGAAGTGGCCGATGGTGCGGCGGGGTACCTCGCCACACTGGCCCGACGGGGTCGCAGGCGGGCCCGATGCCGGTTGAACTAAGCCGGACCGGTCAACAGGCAGCTTGGGGGGCGGAAGGACGCGGTCGGAACACGCTGGCGGTCCCTACTCTGCGACCTGAATCCGCCGAATCCCGCCCGCAAAATAACCCCAATGACGCCAAATTTCACTTGACGACCAACTGGGACACTTGTATGATAAGCATACAACGGAATAGCGAATCGTCAACCGGAAATCGTGAATCACAAATCCGGAAGGTCTGGGCATGGCCGGCAAGGCGAAAATCTACCACAAAGGCATGGAGACCACAGAGATGGTGGCCGGATTCGCTGACGAAAATGCCTTTACTTTCCTTCTCCGGGCCTGTCGTGTGCCCGTCAGGCATCGTAGGGGCAGGCCCCCGTGCCTGCCCATTCTTGGAGGGCAACCACAGGGGGTTGCCCCTACAGGCAAGCCCGCGTGCAAAACAAAGCCAATTTGCTGGAGGGCGAATCGAGGCTAACTGCCGGTCAGGAAAAGGGTTACGTGAAAAGGTGCGAGCGATGCGTCTGCGAAAACAAAGCCAATTTGTCCGGTCCGGCTTGCAGTATGCCCGTAAGGGTATTTGTAGGGGCGGGCCCCTGTGCCCGCCCTGGGCAACCACGGGGGGTTGCCCCTACAAGGAGGCCCGCGTGCAAAACAAAGCCAATTTCCGGCGGCCAGGGCCAATGCGGGACCGTTCCGCCACGAAAGGCAGCCAGATGGGTCAAACGGATGGGGTCGCCATGCCGCGGCGGTCCCACGCTTGCCCTACCCTGCGGGCCAAATCCGCCACCGAATGCCGGCCGCACCCGCTGGTCATCCGATGGGAACCGTTGTGTTGACATGGCCGTATGCTGGACATAGCATGGACCGCTGGCCTGCGGTTGGAGGCCGGACAGAGCATTAGCATTAGATTGAACAAGAGCGTATAGCGCGATGATTGAGGAATTGAGATGTCTGCCAATATGACGGGCGAGTTCGGTCGCAACGTGTTCAACGAGGCGACCATGCGGGAGTATCTGCCGAAGAACGTGTTCAAGTCGCTCAAGCGAACGCTGGACGGGGAGCAGCCGCTCGACCCGGTTACGGCGGACGTGATTGCCAACGCCATGAAGGACTGGGCGATTGCCAAAGGGGCCACGCACTTCTGCCACTGGTTCCAGCCCATGACCGGTCTGACGGCCGAGAAGCACGATGCCTTCATCGCGCCGACGCCCGACGGCCGAACCGTCATGGAGTTCAGCGGCAAGGAGCTGATCCAGAGTGAGCCGGATGCCTCCTCCTTCCCGTCCGGCGGACTCCGCGCCACCTTCGAGGCCCGCGGCTATACCGCCTGGGACTGCACCTCGCCGGTCTTCGTGAAAGAGGACGGCAAGAATATCACGTTGTACATTCCCAGTGCATTCTGCTCCTACCGGGGCGAGGCGCTGGACAAAAAGACTCCACTGCTGCGCTCCATGGACGCTTTGAGCAAGCAGGCGGTCCGCGTGCTGCGCGCGCTGGGCAATACAACCGTCAAACGCGTGACCCCCACGATGGGCCCGGAGCAGGAATATTTCCTGATCGATCAATCGTTCTGCACGAAGCGTCTGGACCTGATTCTGGCCGGCCGAACGCTGTTCGGAGCCAAACCTCCGCGCGGCCAGGAGCTGGAGGACCACTACTTCGGCTCGCTGCACGAGCGCGTGGCGAACTTCATGAACGAGGTCAACAACGAGCTGTGGAAGCTGGGTGTGACGGCCAAGACCCAGCACAACGAGGTCGCTCCCGCCCAGTACGAGCTGGCGCCGGTCTTCTCGACCATCAACGTGGCGGCCGACCACAACCAGTTGACGATGGACGCCCTGCAGAAGGTGGCGCGGCGGCATGGCTTTGTCTGTCTGCTGCATGAGAAGCCCTTTGCCGGCGTCAACGGCTCGGGCAAGCACAACAACTGGAGTATGGCGACCGACCAAGGCGTCAATCTGCTCGACCCGGGCGATACGCCCCACGACAACATGATCTTCCTGGTGATGCTCTGTGCGGTGGTTAGCGCCGTGGACAAGTACGCCAAGCTCCTGCGGGCGAGTGTGGCCACGGCCGGCAATGAGCATCGTCTGGGCGCCAACGAGGCGCCGCCGGCCATCGTGTCAATTTTCCTGGGCGAGCAGTTGACCGATATTTTCGAGCAATTGGCCAAGGGGCCCGCCCGGAGCAGCAAGCGCGGCGGCCAGCTCAAGCTGGGCGTCTCGACGCTTCCGCCGCTGCCGAGGGATTGCACGGACCGCAACCGCACCTCGCCGTTTGCCTTCACCGGCAACAAATTCGAGTTCCGCATGGTGGGCTCGTCGCAATCCGTGTCCGGGCCGAGCTTCACTCTCAATACCATCGTGGCCGATACGCTGAGCGAGATTGCCGATGAGCTGGAGAAAGCGAGCGACGTCAAAGCGGCCGCGCAGAAGATTCTGCAGGACATCGTGGTCAAGCATACCCGCATCGTATTCAATGGTGACAACTACACCGAGGAGTGGGTGGCCGAGGCCGAGCGGCGCGGGCTGCCGAATATCCGCTCGACCCCCGAAGCTCTCAAGACCATTCCGTCCGAGGAGCATATCGCGCTGTTCACCAAACACGGCGTGCTTTCCGCGGGTGAGTTGAGAGCCCGCACGGAGATCCTGCTGGATGTTTACAGCCGGCAGGTCAACGTCGAGGCCCTGACGATGTTGAGCATGGCCAAGCGGCAAATCCTGCCCGCCTGCTGCGAATACTCCGGCCGGATGGGCAAAGCCGTTGTTGCCGTATCCGGCGCCGGCGTCGGGGCAGAGACCCAGAAGGGAATGCTCAAGCGGGTCTGCGATCTGATCACCACGGTGCAAAGCCGCATCGAAGCCCTGGAGGAAGCCACCACCAAAGCCGCTCAGACGAAAGGCGCCGAAAAACACGCCGAGGCCTACCGCGAGATCGTCATCCCGGCCATGGCCGCGCTCCGCCAGGTCGCCGACGAGATGGAAACCATCGTCGATGCCAAATTCTGGCCCCTGCCCAGCTACGCCGAGATGCTGTTCATGCGGTAGAGGGATCGGCTCTTCCCAACTCTGTTCGCCGCCGACGCTCGCGAAGGGACAAACGCGTGGAGCGGGCAGGGTGTGCACGGCACACCATTTCTTTTATTCCGGACCTTATCTTGGGCGAACCAACGCCCAGGCCGTGCCGTGGCTGAACCCGCTAATCCCTGCCCCAATGTGCATAATACCTGGGTAGAAATATGTAATTCGACCCCGAAAAACTCTGCCTCGGGCCGATTTTCTCAAGCCACGCCGCCAGCTTGCCGACAACCCTCCTGACGGACGGAGCGTTCTGAGAGAGTGTCCCTGCTTATCGTGCCGTCATTATATAACTGGCTGAGGGAGTGCCATCATGGGTTATGAGACTCGCGTTGCGCGTGAAGGCGGTTCATCTGTTTGTCCGGCCGGTAGTCATGAGGATACGGAACTACTGACGGCAAAAGACGTGATGCAATATGGCGTAGTGAGCATCGACAGAAAACAGCCGGTATACAGGGCCGTGTCCCTTCTGCTGGAGAAGGGCATCAGTGGACTGGTGGTGACGGATGAGGGCCGTTTGAGCGGCATGCTATCGGAGAGGGATCTGCTCAGGCTCATGCACAAGACGGAGTATCTGCCGGGGCTGGTGGAGGACTACATGTCTCCGAATGTCACCAGCTTTGACGTCGAAGACAGAGTCACCGTCATCTGCCGGCATCTTGTCGAAAGCTCTTTTCGGCACGCGCCGATCACCTACGAGCGGAGACTCGCAGGGATGATCACCCGTGCGGATTTGATTCGAGCGTACAAAGAGAGATTCCGCCCGCCGGCGGAGACCTCCGGCGAGGCGGCTCATGGCGAGCTGCTGGCGGAGGACGTCATGAGATACGGCTTGCTCACGGTGCAGCCGGACACCTCTCTGTATGACGCCATGGACATGATCGCGAGGCACCACGTTACGGGCCTGCCGGTCGTTGATGAGGCCATGCGCCTCTTGGGGATCATAACGGAAACGGATGTATTGCTCAGCATCACCCATCCTGTCCCCGTCGAGGCAACCGTGGAAGCCTTCATGACCACCGACGTGATCGCATTCCATCGCAAGACCCGCCTCGATGAAATCTGCGCGTGCCTGATCGAGAAGGACTTCCACCGGGTGCCGATCCTCGACGGGGACAAATTGGTGGGGATCATCAGCCGATCCGATATCCTCAGAAAGAGGGCGAGCGTCTTCAAACTCCGAACAGGCTGCGGTGAAAACGCCGGCCCCTGCCCGCCGCCGGCGTAGCATGCACGCCTGAAGACTGTCGGCCCTTTCCTCCAATCGCCGCCTCGTGTCGCGTAACGCCGCCACGTGAAGATGATTCTCCCGGCTCATAGACCTCCATGCTCTGGAGCCCAAGCGTCATGATGATCCTTCTCAGAGTCGGATGGAAGACGACGCGGGATTTCAGGCTTTTGAGGAATATGTTCCTCCACAGGGGGGTTGTCGCCCCGTGATACCGCCGCTCGAGATTCTCCGGCCCCGCGTGCAGGACCTCGGCCAGAAGCTGGGCGCTGTGAAAGGCGTAGCTGAGACCTTCGGCCGAGCTGGGACTGATCCAGCCCGCGGCCTCGCCGAGCAGGACGACTCCTTTCGTGCCCGTGGGCACCTGCCGGATCGCCTGCGGCCTGAGCAGGAAGGCTCCTTCTCGCCACACGGTTTTCCCCCAGTGGAAACCGTAGTCTCTGAGCTTTTCCTTCAGCAGCTTGAATTTCTCCATTGTCCTGTCCCGGGGCGTCAGTGCCGCCCCGATGATGGCTATGTCATACATGTCACCATCTTCCTGTCGCTCCGTGGCGGAGGCAAGGAGAATCCCAGCAGAGGTGCAGGCAAAGAGAAAAACGCATTGTCCGCTTTTCGGGCTAACAGCAGACCGACTGTACCCAAATGAATATGATATCCGCCGGGCTGCGGGGCGCAGCGACTATCATGTGGGGTGCACGAGCATGTAGATGCCGATGGCCAGGATCAGGAGGCCGACGATCCGTCGGAAGACCTTCTCGGGAATCCGCCGCAGGAGGCGAGCACCCACCAGCGTCCCGACCGCCACCCCGGCAAGGCCGATGACGACCTGTGGCCAGTAGTGCAGGATCGCGGACCCTTGCGTGGCGAGATAGACCGGCACGCGGCCCACGTCCACCAGCAGGGCGATGGCCGTGGCGGTCGCGACGAAGGCGTCGCGGGGCACGTGAAAGCCGAGCAGGGCTGCCGAGCGAATGCTGCCTTGGTTGCCGACGAGCCCGCCGAAGATGCCGGACAATCCGCCGGCGACCCAGGCCGCCCAGCGCGGCAGTTGCAGCCGCTCCATTAAGCCGACGAGGCTGCTGATTCCGGCCAGCACCAGCAATCCGCCGAAGATGCGGGACAGGACGATGCTGGTCGCGAATGCGTGAAGTACCGCGCCAACCAATCCGCAGACCGCGCTGGCGATCCCGAAGTTCAGCAGTACGTGCCGGTCCACGTGGGCGCGCAGCATCCAGAGTCGCAGCGCGGTTCCGCCCACGTGCGGCAAGGCCACCAGAGCGACCGCCAGCTTTGTCCCGACCTGGAACGCCAGCACCGGCGTCAGGAGGCTGCCGATGCCAAATCCCGCCACCGATGCCACCATCCCCGCGACCACCGCCACCACCGCTACAATCAAGTCGAACACCATGTCTTCGGCCCCCCGTGGATACCGCAATGCGAGTTATTCTGAATCTCCGGCACCCGTGACTATTACACTCCAGCCTGACGTAAGTTCATCGCATCGAAGATTTCGAGGACACTTTCGCGGATCCCGTGCGCGATGATCGTTTATCCCCGAATGCGGACTACCTCTGGAGGTGCCGCACGCGCCGGGCATTCTCCCGTCATTTCGACCAAGGCTCTTCGCTGCCACTCAGGATGACAGGACCTCGTCGTGGGCTGACCGGACGTTTGCTGTCTTCCTCCAAGCATCTGCGCAGCATGTTCGCTGTCTCACGCTAATCCTGCTTGCTTGGCCAGATAATCGTGTTGAGCCCCTTCTTGAGGTCTGCGAGCGGACCGGCGATTGGTCGTGCATAGCGCTTCCCATTGATATCGGCGTCCACTTCGATAGGCTTGCCGTAACGGTCCTCAATCGTTTGGCCAACCGTCGGAAAGACACCGACCAACTCAGCGTTGACCTGCGGCCCTTTCACGCCGAGCGGTACGTCATTCATGGAAAACGTGATCGTGGCTCCTCGCGGCTGATCCTTGATGGTCAACTCCGTGACGTAAGGATCAACCACGCTGTTGTTATCACCGAAGGAGCTCTTCTTAGCCCCCTCCAGAAAGACGTTGTAATCCGATATGTAGCCGGAGGCCGTTTTCACCTGGTCAAGTCCCTGTCGGACAAAGATATTGTTGAACCACTTGTCATCCTGGGCAGTGCCGGATTTGCGTCCGGCCGTTTCTGTCGTATGCGGTTTGTAATACTGGGACCGGCGTTCGGTATCAGGGCCGTAGTCGTACCCGCAATCGACGAACAGATTGTGGGCGAACACCGTGGCCTCGGAATTACTGCGGACCGCCTGCCCGACCAGGACGTTGTTATCGACCAGCGTGGGGCCATGGTCCATCTCCAGGAAAACGGTGGCCGCTTCGGTGTTGTAGATGATATTGCGGGTGATCCGCGTGCCTTGATTGCCGAAATCCATCCAAATCCCGAAAGCCCCCTGTTCCTGCCGAAAGACGCCCCGGATCAGATTGCCGCTGATGACGGTATCTACACTATTGTGAAACTTGATGGCGGCAGTCTCCCAGCCTCCGAACTCCCTGCGATAGTTGGTCTCCTCGATGAGGTTGCCGCAGATCAGTGAGCGGGTGGCTCCTTTCTGGCCGGCGATGCCTGCCTGTCCGCAGCGCCGGATGACATTGTTGCGGATGATATGGTCCCCGTAGGCGTCGATATCGTTGTAGTTGACGCCCAGCGCCTGGCCCAGAATAATACCGACGCAGCGAGCGTTGGTGATCGTACAGTTCTCGATGATCCAGTGCTTTCCCATCCGCGGGCCGACAGCGCCCGTTTGGAGCTCCAAACCTGGTGGCGCCCAGTTTGCCGCCGCGTGCAGGAAACGAAAGCCATCGACGGTGACGTACTTCAAGCCGGTGGTCTCGGGCATGAAGAGGCATTCGCGAACGTTGATCTCAGCAAGTTCCGTATTGGGATTTGCCTTGCCGAAGTTCGCCCGGATGGTCGTCACGTTCCCATCCACCTGGCAATGCCACGTGCGCTCGGCCTCTGCCACCTCCTGTGCTGTCTTTTTCTCGTAGAAGGCCTCGCCGTTGAGATAGACGTCCCCGCGATGATGCCACTGGCCGTAATTAAGCCAGCCCCCGGACAGTGTCAGGGCGTAGGGATTATACTGGCCGAAAAAGGAGTCGGACAGCTCGACTTTCCAGACGCCACCGCCCTCGCTCACCCAGGAGTTGACACGCTCGGAACCCTTGATGAAAACGTCCTCGCCCGCCGCCGCTCGGTAGGTGATGCGCTTGTCGTCATCGGTGCCGCCACGGATGGGTTTGACCCATTCGCGGTACGTTCCGGCATGAACGATGACGGCGTCTCCGGGCTGTGCAACGGAGGCGGCCTTGTTGATCGTGAGATACGGTTGGGCGTAACTGCCGGGCGCTGAATCGCTGCCCGTCTTCGAGACATGCATTTCTCGAGCCGAAGTGCCTTCCGATCCAAGAACCGTAGCGATGAATACCGCGATCAATGGAGACGATCTTCTCATGCGGATACTCCTTTGAATTCAGGGAGCACCTGGTCCCTTCCTTGTTAGACGGCTCCTGCGCGGCCCCGAGGTTTCCGGTCCCCGCGTCCGTCTTTCACATCTCGACAACCCTTGTGGCTCTTGTCATCAGGTCCAAAGCATACCTTCCGGCCGGGTCAGTGGTATTGTGGCGGGAAGCAATGAAGCAGGCAAGTGAAAAGAGCGATGGGTCGTCCCCGACCGACGAAAGGTCTGCACGAGACGCCGTGCGCGCACGATACGTGCGAGAT
>Ga0315289_10005608_pt1 | contig 18513 bp, 16 predicted proteins | sample YL17G11_40_MG_FD_203452 | JGI IMG/M metagenome (GOLD analysis project Ga0315289, IMG submission 203452) | Sediment microbial communities from Yellowstone Lake, YNP, Wyoming, USA - YL17G11_40 | ecosystem: Environmental > Aquatic > Freshwater > Lake > Sediment | place: USA: Wyoming | collected...
TTTACCTTACTGGAACTCATAGTTGTAATTATTATTATCGGCGTCTTTGCAACAATAAGTATTACCCACTATGGCTCAACAAAGGAGACCGTTCTGGATAAAGAAGCTATTTCCAATCTCAAGTTGATTCGGGAGGCAGAAAGGGTGTTTAAGATAGAAACAACCAACTATTATCCTTCATCAGGCACTGAGTCGGATATAGGCAATATTAATGCGAATCTGGGTCTGATGTTGCGCGTTGGTACCCCGCCCCTTTATCTTGAGCGGTACTGGAATTACACAGTTAAATCTACGGGTTGCAGCCAGGCAACCAGAAACGGCGGGGATGGACGAGTCTGGTATTTCGAAATCAATGATTCAGATGAAGAACCTAATAAGGGGGCTGGCTGTCCATAAAATGAAAAAAATTATATTGGCATATTCCGGCGGATTAGATACATCCTGCGCTATAAGATGGCTGAAAGAGCAGGAATACGAAGTTATATGTTTCATCGCTGGCTTGGGGCAGGGTGAAGATTTTGAGGCTATAGAGGCAAGGGCACTTGCTGCAGGCACTTCTAAAGTATATATTATAGATCTTCAGGATGAATTTGTGGAAGATTTTGTTATGCCGGCTTTAAAGGCAAATGCTATTTACGAAGGAAAATATCTGCTTGCTACTGCATTGGCTAGACCATTGATTGCCAAATACCTCGTTCAGATAGCCCACAAAGAAAAGGCAGGGGCCATAGCTCATGGTTGTACAGGAAAAGGCAATGACCAGGTGAGATTTGAAGTTACCGTTGGGATATTAGCTCCGGACTTAGAGATTATTGCTCCGGTTAGGGTTTGGGAGTTTAAATCGCGGGAAGAAGAGATAGAATATGCCCATATGTATAATATTCCCATCGATGTAACCAAGAAAAAATCTTATAGCGTTGATAGAAATATCTGGGGCGTAAGCATAGAGGCAGGCGTGTTGGAAAATCTGGAGCAAGAACCGCCGGAAGATGCCTATCTGATAACCAAAAGCCCTACTCTTCAGTCCACCTATCCAAAATATATAGAAATTTATTTTGAAAAAGGGATACCTAAAAAAATAGACGGTAAAACATTAAAGTTAAGAAATTTAATTAGCCAATTAAATGAAATCGGCGGTCTTCATGGAGTGGGTAGAACTGACCTTGTAGAAAACAGGCTTGTGGGTATTAAGTCAAGAGAGATTTATGAAGCACCAGCTGCAACTATACTCTATACTGCCCATAAAGAATTAGAAAGCCTGGTGCTTGACAGGGAGTTAGCGCATTTTAAAGAGGTTATCTCGCTTAAATATTCAGAATTAGTTTACTACGGACTATGGTATTCTCCTTTAAAAGAAGCGCTGGATAGTTTCGTGAATTCTACGCAAAAGCGGGTCAGCGGTTCCATAAAACTAAAGTTATTTAAAGGAAATTGTGTTGCCGTAGCCAGAAAATCGCCGCACTCGCTTTATAAAAAAGAACTGAGCACCTACGGCAAGGAGGATAAATTTAACCAGAAGTTAGCAGAAGGATTTATTAAGATTTGGGGATTACCGTATAAAAGATAATAGCGTTGCCAGCAGGGACTGTCCCCGACAGGTCAAAATAGAAATTGTTCTTAGGGGACTGTCCCTAAGGCGAGCGAGATAAGGTTTGACTGGGAGAGAAAATATGGCAAAGAAATTATGGGGTGGGAGATTCAGTAAAAAAACAGACCCATTGGTAGAGGAATTTACCAAATCAATACAATATGATTATAAGCTTGCAAGATACGATTTGATTGGTTCAATGCTGCATACATTGATATTGGCTAAAAGCGGATATCTTTCATCCGATGAATCCTCTAAATTAGTCAAAGGCCTAAAATCTATTTACGAAAGAGCTACAAAAGGATCATTTAAGCCAGGCAGTAAAGATGAGGATATACATACTTATATTCAAAATGAGTTGCAGAAAAAGCTGGGTGATTTAGCTTTAAAGTTGCATACTGCTAGATCAAGAAACGATCAAGTAGTATTTGCGACAAAATTATATTGTCTTTACGCTATACCAAAGTTGCAAAAAGAAATTCTAGTATTAGCAATTTCGATAATTGGAGTTGCAAAAAAGAATAAACACATCGTTATTCCAGGTTTTACTCATTTACAACATGCTCAACCGGTATATTTAAAAGATTATCTCGGAACTTATATAGAGATGTTAAAGAGAGACGAAAAACGATTAGAAAAAGTTGCTAGTAATATTAATTTAACTATGGGTGCTGGTGCTTTGGCGGGTACTCCGATTGAGGCGAGCAAATATAACATAACTGCTGTAAAAGTTGTAAAAGATTTACTCGGTATAAACATAAACTTAACAACAAATTTAAATTCTTTAGATGCAGTAAGTGATAGAGATTTTGTCATCGAAATAATCAATGCCTTATCTATTATTGCTATGCACTTATCCAGATTAGCCGAGGATTTGATTATCTGGTCGACAAAGGAATTTGGTTTTATCGAGATAGACGAATCTTTTTGTACTGGTAGTTCTCTTATGCCACAGAAGAAGAATCCGGATGTCTTAGAGTTAGTGAGGGGATATGCTAGTAGATTGTATGGTAATCTGGTAAGTGTTCTTACCATGATGAAGGGGTTACCTTTAACCTACAATAGAGACATGCAATTGGATAAAGAGCCATTATTTAATTCTTTTGAGATAGTTTCTTCAGAGTTAAAGGTATTAGCGGGACTCATCAAGACACTTAAATTTAATGAGGAAAGAATAAAAGAGCAATTAAAAGATGAATCTTTATATGCCACCGATCTAGTGTATTATCTGGTTGATAAAAAAATTCCTTTTAAAGAAGCGCACACGATTATCGGAAAATTAGTCAAATATTCTCTGGATAACGAAATCCAGATAAAAGATATGCCTGAAAATTTATTGAAAAAGTTTTCTAATAAAATTGTTAAGAAAGAAATAATTAAATTATTTGATCCTTTAGTTTCAGTTAAGTCTAAGAAATCGATTAAGAGATAGTAAGCCATGCACGAATTTAAATATAGAAATAATAATCTTTATTGCGAGAACGCAAAAGTAGAGGGGTTGGCGAAAAAATTCGCTACGCCGCTTTATGTCTACAGTTACCATACCCTTATCGGCCATTTCCTTAAATTAAAAACAGCGTTCAGCCAGATTAATCCGCTTATTTGCTATTCTGTAAAAGCCAATTCTAATCTGGCGATTCTGAAAGCCCTTGTAGATAAAGGCGCCGGGCTTGATATTGTTTCCGGAGGGGAGCTTTTCCGCGCAATTCAGGTAGATTGTCCTGCGAATAAAATCGTGTATGCCTCGGTAGGTAAGACAGATAATGAGATAGAGGAAGGAATAAGAAGGAAGATTCTGTTTTTTAATGTCGAGAGTATACCTGAATTAGAGAATATCAACCGTATATCGAAGAGGTTAAATAGAATCACTCAAGTCGCTATACGCATAAATCCGGATGTCGAACCTAAAACTCACAGGTACATTACAACCGGAAAACTCACCAATAAATTCGGCATAGATTTCAGGAGCGCTCATCAGATTTTCTTGTTGCGAAAAGCGTTGCCTAATATCAGAATCTCCGGTTTACATATACATATCGGTTCTCAAATAACCGAAAGCGCGCCTTTTGTTGCCGCTATCGCCAGGATGGTCGATTTTATCGAAAAATTAAGAAAAAAAGGAATTAATTTAGAGTATCTGAATATCGGGGGCGGATTAGGCATTGTTTATGACCGCGAGACACCGCAGACCGCCCGCAAGTTTGCCAGCAGGGTTTTACCTTTATTAAGTAAAACGAAACTAAAGATAATTTTAGAACCCGGAAGGTTTATCGTGGGCAATGCCGGTATTTTGGTTACAAAAATATTGTATATTAAATCCACGGCTAAAAAGAAGTTTGTAATCGTAGATGCAGGTATGAATGATTTAATCCGGCCTGCTTTGTACGATGCGTATCATCAGATTATTCCTTTAAGGGTTAAGGGGCAAGGGTTAAGGGTGAATGAAAAAGTTGATGTGGTCGGCCCTATCTGTGAAAGTAGCGATTTCTTTGCCAAAGAAAGAAGAATGCCCAGAGTCCGAGAAGGAGATTATCTGGCGATAATGGGTTCAGGTGCATATGGTTTCAGTATGTCCTCTAATTATAATTCCCGTCCCAGAGCAGAAGAGGTTATGGTTGTCAAAGATAAGGTTTTTGTAATTAGAAAAAGAGAAACGGAAGAAGATTTAATACGCAATGAAATAACCCCGCCGTTTCTTTTGGGATTATAAGATGGATAATATCAAGTTTACTAAAATGGTTGCTTCCGGCAACGACTTCGTCGTTGCCGAAGTCAAAGGTCAAAGGTCAAAGGTCAAAAGTTTAACTGATTTGGCAAGAAAGAGTTGCGATAGAAAGTATGGAGTGGGTGCGGATGGCTTATTGATTTTAGAAAAATCTAAGATTGCCGATGTAAAGATGCGCATATTTAATGCCGACGGCTCTGAGGCAGAAATGTGCGGAAATGGCGCAAGATGCGTAGCGTTATTTGAGGCAAAAGGAAAAAGGCAAAAGGAAAAAGCGAAGATAGAAACAAAAGCGGGAATTATTGAATCCCAGGTTAAGGCAGACAATGTAAAAATAAAATTAACCGCTCCCAAAGACATAAGATTAAATATGCCGATAAAGTTAAATAATAGAACCTTGCGCTTAAATTTTATCAATACCGGTGTTCCTCACGCCGTAATATTTGTAGAAGGATTGGATAAAATTGACGTTGCGAATCTGGGAAACCAAATCCGTTATCATAGCAGATTTGCGCCTCGTGGCACAAACGTGGATTTCGTAGAAATGTTAAGTAATAACTCTATAAAAATTAGAACTTACGAGAGAGGGGTTGAAGATGAGACCCTTGCCTGCGGAACAGGTGCGGTTGCCTCGGCCTTAATTACCGATTACCGATTACCGATTACCGATTACCGAAATATAAACGTGCATACTCAAGGCGGGGAAATATTAAAAGTATATTTTGAAAGAATAGAAGATAAATTTAAGAATGTTTGGCTGGAAGGTAAGGCCAGAATAGTTTATTCGGGGGTGTATTATGTTTAAGGGCTCAATCGTAGCCATAGTTACGCCATTTAAAAATGGCAAAGTCGATGAGAAAAAATTAAGGGATTTAATCGAATTCCAGATTAAAAATGGCTCATCCGGCATTGTGCCTTGCGGCACAACCGGTGAATCAGCGACTCTATCCTTTGATGAGCATGACCGCGTTATTGAAATTACGATTGAACAGGTTAAAAAGAGAGTTCCGGTTATCGCAGGCACTGGCTCAAATTCTACGGAAGAGGCGATAATGTTAACGAAACATGCAGCTGGAGCAGGAGCAGATGCGTCTCTGCAGGTTTCGCCTTATTATAACCGTCCTACGCAAAAAGGCCTGTATGAGCATTTCAAGACAATAGCCAATGCAGTAGAGATCCCGATTCTACTTTACAATATCGCTTCACGCACAGGGGTAAATATAGAGCCGGAGACAATCGCTAGGTTATCCAGCGACTGCAAAAATATTGTAGGCGTAAAAGAGGCATCGGGAAATTTAGACCAGATGTCACGCATAAAGGCGCTATGTGGTGAAAAATTTGATTTAATTTCAGGAGATGATAGCCTGACCTTACCCGTATTGAGTATCGGAGGAACAGGGATTATCTCTGTGGTGGCTAATATTGTTCCGAAAGACGTGGCAAATTTGGTGAGTGAATTCCAGAAGGGTAATACCAAAGAAGCCCGGGAGATCCACTATAAATTATTGCCATTAATCAAGGCTGTATTTCTTGAGACAAATCCTATTCCGGTCAAAACCGCAATGGGGTTACTGGGGATGTGCGAACCCGGTTTAAGGCTTCCTATGTGCGCGATGTCGCCTGAGAATCTGGAAAAGTTAAAAAGGGCCTTGATAGATTACGGTATTCTAAAATAAGTGAGGACATAACTTATGGAGCTATATATTAAAGACGATGTAAACGACATAAGTTATATGTCTGAACTTATCCTTGACATCGAAGATGTCAAGGATTTAATTCGCGCAAATAACTTACTCACACTTACGTGTTCGTAAGTTATGCGCTCATTTAAGGAGAAAAATCCTCATGATTAAATTAGGAATTGCCGGTGCGTGTGGAAGGATGGGCAGGCGCATATTTGAATTAGCTTCCCAGGATAGAGAATTTGAATTGACTCTTGCCTTGGAAAAAAAAGGCACGCCGATGATTGGAAAGGATATAGGCAAACTAAAGATATCTTCCAGTCCTGATGGGGTATTTCTTATCGATGTGCTTGTGGATTTTACCACGCCAGAAGCAACTGAGTTAAATTTAGCTTATGTGGCAAAATATAAAAAGGCGTTAGTATTAGGGACAACCGGATTAAATGATACTCAATTAAAAAAAGTTGAAGAAGTTTCTAAGGTTGTTCCGGTAGTATTTTCTCCGAATATGTCTGTGGGCGTAAACGTCTTGTTTGCGATGTTACCGGAAATAACCAGGAGACTGGGGCCGGAATATTATATTGAGATAGTGGAGGCGCATCATAAGAGAAAATTGGATGCTCCTTCCGGCACTGCCAAAAAATTCGGTCAAATCTTAGCGGACGCAACCAAGAGAGAAATACCCATCCATGCTATCCGTTTAGGTGATATTATTGGTGACCATACGATTATATTTTGCGGCAATTCCGAGCGCATTGAAATAAAGCATCAGGCGCATTCGCGCGATTTATTTGCCTTGGGTGCATTAAAAGCCGCAAAATGGGTTTTTGGCAAACCCGCTGGGCTATATTCGATGCAGGACGTTCTAAAATGATGTTTAAAATTTCCAAAAAAGTAGAAAGTTTACCACCCTATCTTTTTGTAGAGATTGATAAAGCAAAAAGGAAAGCACGGACTAGCGGCAGGGATATTATTGATTTAGCGGTAGGGGATCCTGACCAACCCGCGCCAAAACATATCATTGAGGCATTGTATCAGGCTGCCCTTGACCCTGCCAATCATCGCTATGCCCTTGATCAGGGAATGCCGGCATTGCGTCGCGCAATTGAAGGTTGGTATAAAAGACGGTTCAATGTCAATCTTAATCCCGATAATGAAATTCTTCCTTTAATCGGTTCAAAAGAAGGCATCGCGCATTTCCCATTGGCCTTTTTAAACGAAGGCGATTATTCGTTAGTCCCTGACCCAAGCTATCCGCCCTATAAAGGTGGGACAATTTTGGCTGGCGGGAGACCTTATCTTATGCCGCTACGTGAATCAAACGCATTTTTACCTGATTTTAAAAAAATACCTGCAGATATACGCAGGCAAGCAACGCTAATGTACATAAATTATCCTAATAACCCAACTTCCGCAACTGCGGAAGTTGGGTTTTATAAAGAAGTAATTGAATTTGCAAAAAAGAATCAAATTATCGTAATTTCTGACCTTGCATATTCTGAGATAGCTTATAATGGTTACAGGCCATCTAGTTTCTTAGAGGTTGATGGAGCAAGGGGCGTAGGATTAGAATTTCACTCCCTATCTAAAACATATAACATGACGGGTTGGCGCATAGGTTGGGCTTGCGGCAATGCAAGATTAATCTATGCATTAGCAAAGGTTAAATCGAATATCGATTCTGGCATATTTTCTGCCATTCAGTTAGCCGGCATTGCTGCTTTAGAAGGACCCCAGGCGCATATTGGAAATATGTGCAAGCTTTATCAGGAAAGACGAGATACTTTAATTAGAGGTTTAAATTCTTTGGGTTGGCGGGTTCGCTCACCCAGAGCCACTTTTTATGTATGGGTAAAGATTCCTAAAAAGACAGACTCTGTGAAGTTTGCCGGTTTGTTGTTAGAAAAGGCAAATATTGTAGTTACTCCCGGTGTTGGATTTGGTAAATACGGCGAAGGTTACATTCGTATGGCACTTACAGTTCCGAAAGAAAGAATTAGTGAAGCAATCCAGCGCCTCGAAAAAATTCTTTGATGACCATCTGCTATTTAGGCATTGGTTCAAACGTAGGGAATAGGCTAAAAAATATAAGATTAGCCATTAAAAAAATTAAGGAATTGAAAGAAGCCAAAGTTATAAAACTATCTAAAATCATTGAAACCGAACCTGTTGGTGGTCCTCTTGGTCAAGAAAAATATTTAAATGCCGCCTTAAAAATTAGAACAAATCTTACCCCCACCATTCTTCTTAAAAATCTTAAGAAAATTGAAGAGGGGCTTGGCAGAACTAAAACAATTCGTTATGGGCCAAGAACCATTGATTTAGATATTCTACTTTATGGAAATAAGTTTATAAATAGAAGGGACTTGAAAATTCCACATCCAAAAATGTTTGAACGCGAGTTCGTAATAAAGCCATTAGTGGAAATAATATGAGAATCATCAGCGGCATTAAACAGATGTCCGAATTTTCCCAAAAGATTAAATGCAAAGGCAAGACCTTGGGTTTGATACCCACTATGGGCGCTTTACATAAAGGGCATCTAAGCCTTATTCGCCGGGCGCGCAAAGAAAATAATGCCGTGGCGGTGAGTATATTTGTTAATCCTATACAATTCGGCCCAAAAGAAGATTTCAAAAAGTATCCCAGGAATTTATCACAGGATGCCAAACTTTGTAAGAAGGAAGGCGTGGACATCGTATTTTATCCTGACGCAAACCAGATGTATCCAGCCAATTTTAGAACATGCGTGGAAGTTCAAGACCTAAGCGATTGTTTATGCGGTAAGTCAAGGCCCGGACACTTTAAAGGCGTTGCCACAGTAGTAATGAAACTTTTTAATATAGTAAATCCTGATATTGCTTATTTTGGCCAGAAAGACGCTCAACAGGCAATAATTATAAATAGAATGGTATGCGATTTAAACATCCCGGTTAAGATAAAGGTTATGCCGACTATGCGCGACAAAGATGGCTTGGCCTTGAGTTCAAGGAATATTTATTTGAATAAAGAAGAAAGAAAAGATGCGCTAGTTTTACCCCGGTCTCTGAATTTGGCTAAGGATTTAATTAAGGCAGGGACAAAAGACCCAGGCAAGATTATTCATAGCATCAGGTGCCTTATACAGAGTAAAAAAAGTGCCAAAATTGATTACATGTCTATTGTGGATTCTAACACCCTTAAGCCGGTTAAGAAAATAACCGATAATTGCCTGGTTGCTCTGGCTGTATGGATTGGCAAAACCAGGTTAATAGATAACATAATAATATCTAAGGGACGGTTCTTAAGCTGAAGCAGAAGTGTCCCTTTTAGGGGACACTTCTCGATTGCCGTCAGAACCGTCCCTGGTAAGATAATGGGAAAATTAAAGATTGGCATTGTGGGCTGCGGAGCGATCGGCAGCTCATTAGCTAAAACAATTGTTAATAATTTTAAAGAAGAAGCAGAATTAATTGCGCTTTACGATATTGACGCCAGAAAGTCCAGCGGTTTATCGAGAATAGTTTGTAAAAGCCATGATCTGGCAGTTTCAGGCATCAAGCAATTAATCAATAAATCTGAATTTGTAATTGAGGCGGCCTCTGCCAGGAGTTCCTGGGAGATAACGCGAAATGTTTTAAGGGGGGGATGCGATATTATGATTATGAGCGTAGGTGGGATAGTGAGTCATTTCAAAGAATTAGACATTTTGGCAAAGAAATATGATGCTAAAGTTTATTTTCCCAGCGGTGCCGTTTCCGGTATCGATGCTATAAAAGCAGCAAAAATTGGGGGAATTAAAAAAGTCATCCTTACTACACGCAAGAATCCCATATCTTTTAAAGACGTGGAGTATATTAAAAGAAAGGGAATAAGATTAGATAAAATTAAAAAAGATACCCTATTATTTTTCGGTAGTGCTAAAGAAGCGATTAATTTTTTCCCACAAAATATTAATGTTGCCGGATTATTAAGTATCGCTGGTATCGGAGAAAATAAGACTAAAGTTAAGATTGTCGCCTCACCTAAGATAAAGAAAAATATCCACGAAATCTATATAGAATCCGAGGCGGCAAGGATACTGACGCGCACCGAAAACATTCTGCATCCCGATAATCCCAAGACGAGTTACCTGGCAGTTTTATCAGCGGTTGCGACCTTAAAACAAATTTTAGAGCCGATAAAAATCGGCACTTAATTAAAATATAAAAAAGGGAGGGGGTGAATAAGAATATGGCACAAAAATTAATGAAGCTGGGAATCAAGAGGCAAAAAGGTTACCTCTATTACATTGACAAAAAAGGTGATGTCTCCTGCGCCAAGATGGCCAGGGGCAAGAAAAAAGGAGGTAACCCCAAGAAAGTGGCAAAATGCGGCATCAAGAGAAAAGAGGGATACCTTTATTTTGTTGACAAAAAAGGTGATGTCTCCTGCGCCAAGATGAAAAGAGGCGGTAAGAAGAAAAAGAGATAGACACCAAATAACCCGCACCTTTAAAAGGTGCGGCGGCTTTATCAGAAATTATTTTTTTATAGTAATATCTCGCGTGGCGTTTACCTCTCACATGCTGTCCGCGGTTTCTAATCAGTTATAAATGAAGTTATGAATAAAACATTTATGCTAATATTATGCGTATTGTGCTTTGTGATTTATTCCAACAGCCTGACAAACAGCTTTGTCTATGATGATGAAGGATTAATCGTTAACAATCCTGTTATAAAATATCCGAAATTGCTACCGCTTATTTTTAAAAAATCTTTATACGATTATCCCTGTCTTGGAAAAGATATAACATTTGATAGGATGTATCGGCCTTTACAGCTTTTAAGTTATGGCATTGATTATAGAATATGGAGATTGAATCCATTGGGTTTTCATCTGACTAATGTCCTGCTTCACTTATTTAGCAGCATTTTAATTTATTATTTGCTCCTCATTATTTCTAATAATACAGTCTCTAAAATCGTAAGCATTTTATTCTTGGTTCATCCGGTCCAGACTTCAGTTGTGACGTATATTGCCGGCAGGGCAGATTTATTGGCCTGCCTTTTTATGCTTTTAAGCCTGATTGGCTTCTCGCAATTTATTAAACTAAAATCAAGAATATATTATATTGCAAGTTTGTTATCTGCGTTATTGGCGCTTTATTCCCGGGAAAACGCACTGGTTTTATTTATATTTATTGCATTGATTTTATTCTTCCTAAAGGCAAAACCAAAATATTATTTATATGTTATACCTTTTATATTGTTAGATTCAATTTATATTCTATCAAGATTTTTTATCTTGAGTAATCATGTCCTTCTTCTACATCCGCCTTTAATATCATTACCTTTGCGGGTAGTAAATTTCTTTAATATAATCCCCAGATACCTGTTTCTTTTGATATTGCCGTTGGATTTACACTTATTTAGGACTACGCCTTTTATCAGGAATTTATTTGATATAAAAACATTTTTCGCAATATCATTTATTTTACTCTATATAATTTTGATTATAAGATATAGACAGAATAGATTGTTAATATTTGGTATGTTATGGTTTTTAATGGGGATTATACCGGTCTTTTTTTCTCTGGATGGTTACCGTATGCTGAAGGAAGCAGTGATGGCGGAGAGTTGGCTTTATTTTTCTTCCATAGGTTTTTTTATTTCTGTATTCAGTCAAAATATATTAAAGAGGTTCAATAAAATATTACTCATTCCTTTTATTGCTTTTTATGCTTTTTTAACCGTAATAAATAACGTTTATTGGAAGAATAACTTGGTTCTTTATAAACACATATCAGAATATATTCCAGAACAAAGAAATCCGGTATGGAAAAACTTAATAAATTCATACTTTAAAGCTGGTTTATACGAAGATGCGCTTACTGAAATTAAGAGATTTTCAATTTATTATCCGGGTAGCGCCCAAACTTACATCCTTTGGGGCAACTACTATTTTCTCACAGGCAGGCTACATAAGGCAGTTGATAATTACAAGGTAGCTTTAACTAAAGATAAAAATAATTTCGCTCTATATTCTAATCTGAGTTTGTTTTATAAAGAGTTAAATCAAATAGATAAGGCTGTAGATTCCGGCCTGGTATGTTTTAAAATAAACCCATATCATCTGGATAATTTGATAAGGCTTGGCGACTTATACAGCAGAAAAAGACAATTTACCGAGGCTAATAAATATTATTATATGGCTTTAGAGATTGAGCCGGATAATCAGTTAATCAAAGAAAAAATAAAAAATGCAAAGTAATTTTAACAATATTGTTATTCATGGGGCAAAAGAACATAATCTAAAAAATATCGATCTGAGTCTGCCTCGCAATAAACTCATCTGTTTTACCGGCCTATCCGGCTCAGGTAAATCCAGCCTCGCATTTGACACTATCTATGCCGAGGGGCAACGCAGGTTTGTGGAAAGCCTATCCAGCTATGCCCGCCAGTTTTTGGAGCAGTTGCAAAAGCCGGATGTAGAATACATTGAGGGCTTATCCCCCACCATTGCTATTGAACAAAGGAGGGCCGGAGGAAGCCCCCGTTCCACAGTAGCAACCCAGACAGAGATTTATGACTATTTAAGGTTACTCTTTGCTCGCATCGGAACGGTCTATTGCTATCAATGCGGGCAGCCGATAGAAAAACAGAGTTCCCAGGAGATAATAGAAAAAATAATGACTTTACCGGCTGGCACAGCTATACAGATATTAGCCCCGGTTGTAAAGGGGAGAAAGGGAGAATATAAGGAAATATTCAGCTCAATCCAGAAGTCAGGATTTGTGCGTTGCCGCGTTGATGGAAAGATTTATGAGTTACCGGCAAAGATAAAACTTGCCAAATACAAGGTTCACAATATTGAGGTGGTTGTGGACAGGTTGACGGTTGAGCCGGAAATAAAAAAGAGACTGACCGATTCGGTCGAAACAGCGCTCAAGGCAGGCAAGGGTATGGTTATTGTGTCTTATCAGAACAAAGACCTTATTTTTAACGAGCAATACGCCTGCACAAAATGCGGCATAAGTTATTCGGAGGTTGAGCCGCGCATCTTCTCTTTTAATTCTCCTTACGGGGCCTGCCCGGAATGCAATGGCTTGGGTACAAAGCTTGAGTTTGACCCGGACCTGGTTATCCCGGACAAAGATAAATCTATAAATGAAGGCGCGATAGAACCCTGGAGAAGAGGCGGCAGGGGATACATCCTTTATTATCGCTGGTTAATCCGGGAGCTCTCTTATGGGATGGGATTTGACCTGGATGTGCCGTTTAAGAGGTTAAGCAAAGGCGTACAAAGAGCAATACTTTACGGGACTAGCGAAGTTGTAGGCGGGAAACCTTTTGAAGGCGTCATACCGAATCTGGAAAGATTATTTCACAAAACAGATAGTGATTATTTGAAAGAAGAAATTTCCAGGTTTATGTCCAGCCTCCCCTGTCCTCTGTGCAAGGGGGCAAGACTTAAGAAAGAAAGCCTGTCTGTAAGAATTAACGATAAAAATATATGGCAGGTAACACTTATGTCTATAAAAGAAGCTTGCAATTTCTTTACGAAATTAGAATTGGATAAAAGACAGAAAATAATCGCTCAGCATGTCTTAAAGGGGATTATCCAGAAACTTCAATTCTGCATTAATGTGGGATTGGATTACTTAACTTTGGATAGAAGGAGTTCGACTCTTTCCGGAGGAGAGGCCGAGAGGATTCGCTTAGCCACTCAGGTGGGCTCAGGGCTTGTAGGGGTATTATATATTCTGGATGAGCCCAGTATCGGTTTACATAAGAGGGACATCGATAAGCTGCTTGCTACTCTCAAGGCCTTGAGGGATTTAGGCAATACATTAATTGTTGTCGAACACGATGAATCCACGATTTTAAGCGCGGATTATATTGTAGATTTAGGTCCGGGCGCTGGCAGGCACGGCGGAGAAGTGGAATTTTGCGGGCCAAAGGAAGAACTGTTAAAAAATTCAGATTCTCTCACTGCCAGGTATTTAAGGCACGAACTGAAAATAGGTGTACCTGTCAAAAGAAGGCCGTGGCAGGATAAAAAGTTTTTAGAGGTAAAGGGAGCTGGAGAACACAATCTGAAAAATATAGATGTAAAGTTTCCTTTAGGCACATTTATCTGTATTACGGGCGTATCAGGTTCGGGTAAGTCTACATTGATTGATGAAATATTGTTCAGGGCTCTTGCGCAAAAGTTGTATAAATCAAAAGAAAAACCAGGCCTTTACGAAAAGATTATAGGGGCAGAATTTATTGATAAGGTTATTGTAGTTGACCAGTCCCCTATAGGAAGGACTCCACGTTCAAATCCGGCTACTTATACCGGGGTTTTTACCCATATCAGAGATATATTTAGCATGCTTCCTGAAGCGCGACAGCAAGGATACAGGGTCGGTAGATTTTCTTTTAATGTCAAGGGCGGACGCTGTGAAGCATGCCAAGGAGACGGTATAAAAAAGATTGAGATGCATTTTCTTCCCGACGTATATGTAAAATGCGATGTATGTAAAGGGTTAAGGTTTAATGAAGCTACCCTGGAGGTAAAATACAAAGGTAAATCCATAGCTTCTGTTTTAGATATGACGGTGGAAGAGGCGCTGGAGTTATTTGCCAATATCCCCAAAATAAAGAATACACTTACTTACCTTTATGACGTGGGCCTGGGTTATATTCAGCTTGGGCAATCTGCAACTACTTTATCGGGCGGAGAGGCGCAGCGCGTAAAGCTTTCGTCTGAACTCAGCAAGCGCGCAACGGGTAATACCCTGTATATTCTGGATGAGCCTACCACAGGCCTGCATTTTGCTGATGTGGAAAAGCTGGTGTCGGTCCTGCAAAGATTAGTGGATAAAGGCAATACCGTTATTGTGATTGAGCATAATTTAGAAGTAATAAAATGCTCCGACTATATTATTGACTTGGGTCCGGAAGGCGGAGACAAAGGCGGTAGAGTCGTGGCAGGCGGCAGCCCCGAAGAGCTGATTAATAATAAAAATTCATATACAGCGCAATTTTTAAGAAAGGTATTGAAGAGTTAAGAGAGAAGTGGTATAGTTTATTGCAAATGAGAAAATCCATAATAATCTTTTTATTTTTAGTATTTATTACCAGTTACCAGTTACCAGTTACCAGTTACGAACTGTTTGCCCAGGAATCTTCTAAAGAAGACGAGGCGCTCTTTGTGGCAAAAAAGGCCTTTGAGGACGGGTTTTATGAGGTAAGTCTGGAGTTATTAGAGCGCTTCTTAAAGAACTATCCCGGTTCATCCAAAACAGTAGAGGCAAATTTATTGATTGGAAGGTGTTATTTCCATCAAAATAAGTTCCTCGACGCCCTCAAGAAATTTGAGGAACTCTTAAACCAGCCGCAGGCTTTGAATATCAAAGATTCGGTCATTTACTGGATTGCCGAGGTGCATTTTAAAGGAAATAGTTTTAATACGGCAGCAACTCATTACAGGATGATAATCGATGAATTTCCCAAATCCTCTTATTTGCCCGCTGCTTTATATTCACTGGGCTGGTGTTTATTCCAGGAGCAGAAGTTTGACCAGGCACTCGGCGTTTTTAAAATCGTAGAAGAAAGATATTCAAAAGAACCGCAAGCCAAAGACGTTCCTTTTAAGATAATCGAGTGTCTTTACAATTTAAAAGATTATGCCGGCCTAAAGATGCGGCTTAAAAATTACATTAAGATATATTCTAAGGACGCTATTCGTTTATCTTACCTCTATTTTTATATGGCGGAAGCTGACTACTATTTGAATAATTTTAATGAGGCAATAGACGAATATTCCAAGGTTCTTAACAACAACCGTGACGATAAGATACAGGCGTTATCTAAACTAGGCCAGGCCTGGTCTTATCTAAAATTAAAGCAATACAAGGATGCCGAGGGGGCATTTTTAGAGATTAAGACAGATAATCTGGAAAAAAGGAGTACGGACGTTTTATTGTTAGGCAAGGCAATATTAATGGCGGAAACTAACAGGGTCAATGAGGCAAAAAGAATATATAACGAATTATTGAACGCAACTTCCGATCCGCTTGTCTTAATCCAGGCATATCTTGGCAAAGGCGATTGCCTATATAACCTCGCTGATTACGCAGAAGCCATAAATGTATACAAAGAAGCCCTGGGTAAGTCTGAAGGCGTTACCGGAGAAATAATTGATAAATTGCATTATAGTTTGAGCTGGGCATACTTAAAACAAGGGGAATTTAAAGAAGCGATAAATGAGTTTCAAAAGATTGTAAAAACCAGTGACGATAAGACTGTCAAGGTCAGCGCGCTCTGCCAGATAGGAGATGCCTATCAAGATTCAGGCGATTATAATAAAGCGCAAGAGACCTACGACACGATATTAAAGGATTGTCCCGATAGTTTCTACAGCGATTATGTGCAGTATCAGTTAGGACTCACTCTGCTTAAAAACTCTAATTACGACGGTGCAATTATGAGTTTTTTGGCTCTTAAGAGAAACTTTCCCGAATCAAAACTTTTGGACGATGCCTCTTATACCTTGGGGTTATCCTATTTTCAAAGGCAGGACTATAATTCAAGCAGGGAAATATTTGAAAAGTTTCAGGAAGAGTTTAAGGATAGCAATTTAAAACCGCAGGCGCTGTATCTTTTAGGAACCAGTCTGTATAATCTGGGAGATTTTGCCAAGTCAATAGAGGTATTTAAGAACATTATCAGGATGTACGGTCAGGATGCGGAATTGGCCCAGAAGGCCGAATATGAGATAGCTGACTGCTATTACCAGATGGGCAATGAAAAAGAAGCGATGAGCCGATTCAAGATGTTGCGCTCCAAATATCCGGATTCCGCCTTGACTTCCGAAATTATGTGGTGGTTGGGTGAATACTATTACAGGCATAATGAATTGGAATTGGCACGCAGGTACTTTTCTTCCCTGATACAGGATTTTCCAAAGAGTAATTTAATTGCCGATGCCTATTATGCTTTAGGTTCAAGTTACGAAGAGGAATCCAGGCACGAAGAGGCAATGGAGAATTTTAAGAAAGTTATAGAATTAGATAAATCCGATCTTAGCGGCCAGGCAGCCGTTGCCATAGCAGACATATATGTAGAGCAGGATAAGTCTGAATTGGCTCAAAACGCATATGAAGATATTGTCAAAGAATACCCCAACCTTGCCAATTTAATCTATCCTAAAATAGCAGCCCTTTTCTACAAAACAAACAATTTCACCCGGGCTTTGGATTTTTACCGTAAGAGCCTGGATGTGGTGCCGGTAAAAGAGATGAGCGATATTCAATTTAAGATAGCCGAAGTTTTACAGGCACAGGGAAACCTCAAGGAGGCGACAGAAGAGTATCTTAAGGTTACCTACCTTTATTCAGAAAACAACAGTTTGGCGATAAAGGCGCTTTTGAGGGTAGCGGCAATTTATGAAGGCCGTGACAATTTTAAAGAGGCGGTCAATATTTATAAAAGGATTGTCTCGATGAATGCCGAAGAAGCAAAATACGCCCAAGAAAGGATTGACTGGATAAAAACGCATGTTAAATAAATGAAGCCCAGACTTACGGAGCGCAAGCGAACATAAGTTTGCTGGCTGAATTTACCCCACACCCAGAAGACCATAGCAATTATTTTATTGCTGGCTGGGTGGGGGGTTCAATTCGCACAGATAACTTATGTCGGAAAGCATTAAAATTATCGCTCCATAAGTTATGTGCTCATTGAAGGAGGAGTATATGGATTTGTATAAAATGAGTTTATGGCAGGTATTCTTAGCCGGTGGCCCGGTAATGTGGCCGATACTTTTCTGTTCCATATTTGCCCTGGCAATAGCCCTGGAGAAATTCTGGCATCTGCATAAGATAAGCATAGACACCCAGGATTTCTTAAGCAAAATCCTGGATAAGATGAAACGCCACGATACTAAAGAGGCCCTGCAGATTTGCGACAATACCAAAAGCCCTGTTGCGAATATATTAAAGGCAGGGATTTTAAAATATGACCGGCCGCGTCCTCAGATTATAGAGGCAATCGAAGATGCGTCCTTGTATGAGATACCCCGGATAGAAAAAAATCTCACTGCCCTTGCAACCATAGCCCATGTTTCCCCGCTTCTGGGGCTTTTGGGAACGGTTACGGGAATGGTCAGGTGTTTTCAAACCATCCAGGCCAAGGCCGCAACCTTTCATCCCGTATCTCCCGGTGATTTAGCAGGCGGTATCTGGGAGGCGTTGTTAACTACCGTTGCCGGTTTAATTGTGGCTATACCGACATTTGTGGCTTATAATTATCTGGTTAATCGTATAAACCAATATATTTTAGAGATGGAAAAGGCGTCAACAGAGCTGGTTAACTTCCTTACTGAGTAGAAGGGTTGTCAGCCAGGGACTGGCAAGGGACAGTCCCCTTCTGGGGATGAGTCCCTTGTAAGGAATGACTGTCCCGCGACAAGATAAGCGTTGATTGGGAGGGTAATATGCGTTTTAAAGGCCGCATGGAATTAGAGCATGGGCTCAAACAGATAGATATCGCGCCCCTGATAGACATTGT